>Ga0315312_1000337_pt1 | contig 63116 bp, 4 predicted proteins | sample TDP7_MG_FD_203629 | JGI IMG/M metagenome (GOLD analysis project Ga0315312, IMG submission 203629) | Freshwater sediment microbial communities from Lake Towuti, South Sulawesi, Indonesia - TDP7 | ecosystem: Environmental > Aquatic > Freshwater > Lake > Sediment | place: Indonesia: South Sulawesi... | reverse complement strand
TCGGATTCCCTGTTTGGCTGGAAGAATTAGGGTACATTCCAAAAGGTTTGATTACTTATGTGGAAGAAGGCGATGAAACCGGACGCACCTCCCAGGATAAACAAGACACGCCCACCGCCCTCATTCCCTCCTTACAGGAACTGTTTGGTACATTTGGTGAGACCTGGTGGTATAAATGTCTGGCAGATCCATATTTAGAGGAATCGCTCTTCAGAATTTCGGCATTGTTGGTTGGCCAAGCACTGGGTAGATATTATTCACCATGGTTAGGAGTACTTGCTTTCGCAGTTGCAAGTATAATGACAGGTCTTATATATGTGTATCTCCATCCAAAAGGAGAACGAAAGCCAGCAATTTTTGTGGCGGTATTGACACCATTTACACTTATCCCTATATTCTTAGGTCTACCTCAATGGACCTTACTCTTGCCTTTCGTAATACATTCAGTAACAAACACTATCCAGGCAATCCGTACTTGGTACACTGGTGAAGAAAAACCATTCGCTATTATTGGAGATTCAAATAAGAATTTGGGACATGCCATTGCTGTTCCTCATCCTTTAGTCCCTGAGTATCTCCGTAGTATAGATGTGCATAAAGAAGTCATAAAGAATAGAAAATATATAACCTCCGGTATAGAGCGTCTCTCGGATGCTATTGAAGAAGGCGGTTTTCAGCCCACAATTGGTGAGGAAGATGGAAAGATAGAAGTGAGTCCTGATAATTTTGATCTTGACGAGGCTTATCGCTTCAAATTTGGGAAGGTCACAATTGAGTGTTACAGGACTAAGAATTGGGTGCAAGCTATATTCGCAATTATAGTAGGAAATAAAATCATTGGTCATGGTTCAGCAAGTGAAGTTATTACTGACCCAGACATTATTACATTCAGATTCTCTATTCATGGTGGTGAGTATATTAGAGTGCAAAAGGGCATTGACTTTCGCGGTAGAGGCTTCGGGAAAGAGGCTCTCGTTTTATTGATGGCAATGTGCATAAATGGAAAACTTTTTGGCGAAACTATAAATGAATTCAATTCATTTTATAAAGCTATTGAATATGAATTGGGAGGTCCAGCATATAATGTCCAAGCTATGGATAGTTTGTTAACAGAAATGGGATATAGTGCTGAAAGAGTTAAGGATATTGTAGCCTTCTATTTTAGTATGCGAGATTCTAAACTTGATGAAATTATGAGATTAAGACCTTGTGATGCAATGATTCAAGAAATCTATTGGGAACTTCAGAAAACAGGAGATTTAATAGTAGCAAGTAGGAAAATCGCAGAAAGAGTTCTTCCGCAATGGGCGAATTCAGAAGAGAATGTTGAAAATCTCAAGACAGCCCGGGATATATTGGCTCAAGGTCCGCAGGGCGAATTTACAAAGAAAGCGATAGAAATTCTCACGAAATATGAAGATGCAAAAGATCAAAGACCTCTTCGTGAAGAAATCAAACAATATCTATCAGCCACCGAACATAAAAGAGTAGTCCCAACCCTACCTCAAACCCTGGGTGAACTTGCCAATCGTCCCCTTTCAAGTGAAGGCAAAGATACTGCCGAAGAAGCTCTTCTCGAACTTCGTAGACGCCAAGTTGAAGACCCGGATTTAACAGAAATAGAAGCCAGAAATGATAATTATCCAGATAAACCAACGGTTAGAATAGAGATTAACCAAGCAATATCGTTTGCAAAATCGAGACAGCTTTTCTTTGAAGATGGCGAGTTCCATCTCTTTGGCAGTGGCATTTCCAAAGATTTAGATTCTACATTTATTTCTTATTTCCTTAACCTGTTGAGGAATTCTTTCGGTTTAATGATAGGGATGCCATGGAAGGATTTAAGGGCAAGTAGGTCTTTATCTCCAGTAACAATAAGGTCCGCTTTTGCGTTCCCAGCGAGTTCCAAAATGAAATTATCTTTAGGATCACGGCAGACATTAATGAATTGGGCCCGGAGCTTGACGCGTATGGACTTCATTTTAATTAATCTAAAAAGTTCTTTGATATCCTTAGAATCTATCCGGAGTCGAGGGCGATATAGTACTGCAGCAAGTTCTTTTAGAACCTCGGCACTTATAACTAACTTAAAGCGACCTAATTTGAATGCAGTATATATTGAAGATAGGGAGGGGCTCCCCTTAAGAATACTGACTAATACGTTACTATCGACAACGATTTTTAATTCTTTCATTATAAAGCCTTTGGCGCGTCTCTTCGCAAATTCGCCGAATTTCCTTATCAGAGATAGGAGATTGTTTGAAACGTTTCCTTATTCGGGAAACAACTTCATCCAGTCTCTTAGCCCAGGTTTCCTTTTCAAGCTTACGCACCAATCTAAGCTTATCTTCGATAGAAAGCTTCTCCACCAATTTTTCTACTTCATTTGGATTCAATTCCAGAGTTACTTTATTAGGCATTTAAAACACCTCCTTCATATCTTTAAAGATATTGTTTCTCATTTAGTTTATATAATATTTCCTCCGAAAAGTCAATATGATAAATCACACCCGTGGGGTGTGAAAGATACTTCCTCTTTATCAGTTGGTAAGATTATCTTGGATAAATATCCAGATGCGCTATCTGAGCATGTTGAGATTGTCGCTGAAAGAGCCCAAAATAAGGGTTTAAATACTAAAGCACAAATTCCAAAAGAGTATGGAAGTATCAGAAGGCGAGGTAGTTTTGCGCGTTTCCCCGGGGCAAAGTTTCATCTTTTTGGCAGTGGCGTTTCTAAAGATTCAGATTCTTCACTAGCTAAAGAGGGCATTAGACAAATCAGAGAACAGAGTGGGAGGCGAATTAGAAGGTTTAGTTATATTTCTTATTTCCTTAACCTGTTAAGGAATTCTTTTGGTTTAATGATAGGGATGCCATGGAAGGATTTAAGACTAAGCAGATCCTTATCCCCAGTAACGACAAAATCGGCTTTGGCCTCGAGGGCAGATTCCAGGACCAAATTATCTTTTGGGTCGCGACATATATGGACTCTATGGATAGGCGTAACTAAGATTGTGTCCGTATTGAGCAATTCTTTAAATCGCTCAACTTCTTCTGGCTTAAAGTATCTGTCAAACTTTGGGCGATTGACAACCGCTAATATCTCAAGATGCATCGGAAGCGATAAAACTGGCGTAAATCCTCCGTCAAGAAAGGATTCGTATATTTGGGAAAGAGTTTTACTCTTGCCTATAAGGAGGCTCACAAATACATTTGTATCAACTACTACTTTTCGTTCTTTCTTCATAAAGTTCCTGGCGAACCTCTTCACAGATCCGATTTATCTCTTTTTGCGAGATGGGACTTCTCTTAGCACGAGCCCTGATTTTAGCAATCAGTGCCTCCCACCTGAGGCGCCGAGTAGCTTTTTCAAACTCTTCCATAAGTCTAACCTTCTCCTTCGTTGGGAGCTTTTCAAAGGCTTCCTTAATCTGTTCTGGAGCAAGATCAATCGTAACCTTTGCCATATTTTCCACCTCCTAATTACGACGTGCATAAAATTCCCGGCGAGCCTTTTCTATTTCTTGAGAAATTTCTCTATTGGAAATCTTATACTTTTTACGGCGGGCATCAATGTTTTTAAGAACCTTGGTTATGCGTTTAGCCCAAGTTTCCCTTTCAAGTTCTTTGATAAGTTTAATTTTGTCCTCAATAGACATCCGCTCAATCAATCTCTTGAGTTCCTTAGTATCCAGCTCAAGACTTACCTTAGACATTTAAAACGCCTCCTTCGTAGGTTCAAAAATATTGTTCATTTCGTTTATATAATATTTCCTCCGAAAAGTCAATATGATAAATCACAGCCAGGTGGTGTGAATGAGACTTCCTCTTCATCAGTTCGCAAGATTATCTTGGATAAATATCCAGATGCAATACCTGAGCATGTGGAGCTTGTCGCCGAAAGAGCCAAAAATAAGGGCTTAAATGCTCAAAAGGAGATTCTAAAAGAGTATGCAAATATCAGAAGGCGGGGCGGTTTTGCCGGGCTGGGTGGCCCTGGAGCTGACGGGCAGGAACAAGGGAGTGGGAGCGAGGATGAAGACAGAGGAGAGGTATCGAAAACTATATGGGAGCTACAATTTTTACAACACGATATTTGCAACCCACTTTTTGGTATAAAGACTATCCTTGATTTCTATAAAGAAAATGAATATATGACAACTCAGTTAAGTGAACTGTCTAATTTTGTCACAAAAATAGACAAAGTATTAAATGAGATTCCGGATTTGAAGAGTGGGCCGGATGAGTTGGATATATTCTTAAAGAGATTAAAGGCAGTTACGAAAGAAGCTCAGCATTACTTTGATAGACAAAGAATAGAAGCAATATTTAAAGAGGCATATCAGCAGCTACCGAGAAATTTCAAAACCACCAAAAAACAGAAAATATTTGTTAATTTAACAGTTTATAATTTACTTTATGCTAAAAATATATTGGCGGATTACTTTTCTGAATTTAGAGGAAAGCTTAGAAATGTAAATGTAAACACGCTGCTCGAATCAGCGCTGCGTCTACAACAGGCTGTTTTTGGAAGAGCAAAAAGAGAATATGCCGCAGGTGATATAGAAATTTTTACAGACGAAGCGGCTTTAACTCGTGCTTTGGCTAACATAGTGATGAATACCTCTGAGGCAATCGCGGCAAATAATGATAAAGGAGATGTTTACGTTAGAACTTCGCTTACCCTTGATAGAAAATATCTCGAAATTATTTTCGCAGATACAGCTGGTGGTATTCCACCCCAAGTGTTGCCTTATATATTTGAAAGAGGTTTTTCAACGAAAGAGTGGAAAAAGGGTAGGCTACTAAAGGGGGGTATGGGACTTGCCATAGCTAAAGAATATGTAGAGAAACGTTGCGGTGGCACAATTGAGGTGAAATCTGAGGTTGGCAAAGGCACTACCTTCACTATTCATTTGCCTATTGCTTTGGACAAGAATTGTGCGTCTCAATGTTGGGGCACTCCTGGAAGAAAACGTTCGGTAATGGGAGCAATTTCTCCAGGTGCAGGTGACCAGATTGAACAATATGAAAGATTTTACAAGCAGTGGCACAGAGATAAGACACTATATAAGAAGTTGGGGAAAATGAATATTGAACTATTATCCTTTGCTAAAAAGAGAGCCAAGGCTATAGAACTTGGAGATGACAAGAAAAAAGATGATGCAGAAAATAAACTTAGAGGCTTGAAAACCAGAGTTAATAACATAGCTATGGATAAGAAGAAAGGTATTCCAAAGAGTATAATGCGTCTAACCTATCGCCCTGAGGCAAGGGAATTTTTACACGAAACAGTAGCACAGATGGATGCAGGTTATACTCAGAGGGCTAAGTTCAAATTGATGGCCGCTGTCACAAGGATAGGTAAAGAAAAAAACATTTTATTGAACGAAAGATTAGGGCTTAAACCAAAAGATAGGGTAAGAGAAGAAAAGGACGGCAGTATAACTATTTTATTCCAGGGAAGTCAGGAAGATACTGAAATAACCCTCCCTTCATTGACCAGAGCATTCTTCTTCCTGGATGAAGTGACAGATTATGAAGCATTGGACTATAAAAATATGAGAGATTGTATAAACCTTTTGAATAGAGCAAGAATGAAATTGAAAACGATTGGCCAGGGTAAGATTACAGAGAGAAAAATAGAAAATCTTAAGAGTGAAGTAATAAACATACTAACCATAACCTCAGAAGGGGGCGAATATGAAGGAAAAGAAATCAAGGGGCTTCCATTAGTCAAAGATATGCATAAACAATTAGCAAAGGCTTATATTGGAGAAGCATTAACCCAGTTGGAAATCGGAAACTTCATAGATGCAAAAGAATTTGTGGCTGGCGGGATAGAACATCTCGAATTAAGGAAATCAGAGATTACTCACATTCTTAATAATATAGGGAAAAATTATATTGAGGAACTCAGAAATATATTAAATAGAAGAATCAGTTATTTAACTGGTAAGGTCAAAAATGCCAGAGAATTAATTAGCTCCCAACAGCATCAATTTTTGGAATCAGAAATAGAGAGGCTGCTGGAGAATCCGATCTTACAAGATTTGGGAGCGTATACAAAGTTGGGCGCTGTAACAAGTCAAGATAGGTTGAAATTTGAGTTTTTAGAGGCAGGGATTCTCTTTGAGGATATTCTAAATACAGTAAAAACTACAGAAAAAGAACGTATTCGTGGAATTAAACAAAAGGTGCTTTATGACTTGAGCGAAATAGAAAAGATACTTAAGGAAACGAGAACAGTTGCCAAAATTGTTGCTCATTTTAGAAATCGCTGGATTTATGCGACTATTAATGAAATATCGAAATGGGAAACCAAAGAAGATATCTTTAAGAGTATTTACCGGGAGCATCTAAAAGAATCACAGATAATCAGGGGTTCACCACAAATTAGGAAATTAAAGCTGTACCTCCTCGCCCAGGTGCCTCTTAGAGTAACATCCCCGAAAACGAAAGAGCGAATTAATAATCCTATCTTTTTTGCCTTAAGTGATTTAATCAGCATTGTCCAGGCGAGTAATTTCGAAGATATCCTTCCCAGATTTAAACCAGAAAGTAAGATTTACAAAGAGCTTGAACATTTTATTAACACTGGAAAGATAAATGTTAATAGACTTTCAACTGATGAAAAATGGTCTCTTATTGAAACAGTTTGTAAAGATTATGGTCTTTCCATTAGCCAGATAAATTTTGGTGGGCTATTCGTTGATATAGAAAAATTAAAGGAGAGCTTGCAAGAATCCGCCAGATTTCTCAGAAGAAGATGGCATAAGAAGGCACTTGAAGAATTAAAGAAGGCTCAAGGAATTAAACGGTTGGGGATATCTGAAATTAATCAGAAGTTTGATGAGACTGTTACGCTCCTCAGGAAGAATCTACCAGACTTAATTAGCCAGAAGAAGAAAGAGGAGTTAGCAATAAGAGAGTTTTTGATGACAGATGAAGAGAGACAACTAAAAGTATTGAAGAATAGGAAGAGAAGAATTTATGAGATTAAAAGACTGAGGTGGATTCAAAACAAAGTTAACAGAGTTAAGCCCAGAAACTATGAGAATATATTGAAGCTAATTGCCAATATTTCGGAAGTTCTCTCAAATAAAGAAGCGATTAAACAGCCAGAAAAGATTGAACCTTTAATTAGATGGATGCGCGCATCTCTCGGAACATATTTTGGAAAATATTCAAAGGAAGATTGGCGCAGACAGAGTAGAGGTTTAATTACTGAATTACTCCAGATTTTAGTAGAGCCTGAACAGAATAGAGCGATTTTAGAAGGGCTGTATTGGGTGACAAAATTGACTGATGTTGAGCTTGATGAGGAAGTAGATAGAATAAATAAAGAGATTAAGGAATTAGACTCAAAGCTTGAGCCCACTAAGACAAAGCCAAAGATTAGAAGTGTCCGCTTAGACGAAGTATCTACAGAAATTAATAGAGTTTATGAACAGGCTTTGGATAATATAAGGTTTATTGAACAAGAATTAGAAAAACTTATTTCTCCACCCACTTTCGCAGGCAGAGAGAAGATTTTACAAGCCACCCTTATAAAGACACTATTTGGACTTGCTGTGATTTCGGCTGCCGTGTTCTTGGGTTCACCTGAAGCGATTCGTGATAGCAGTCGCATGCAAAGTGCAGACATTGGAGGTCTCGAGGTTATTCTAATCTGTCTTCTAAGTACGATGATTTGGTATAAGTATAGAGGTGCGACTACTGTAGCAACCAAGAGAATAATTAAGTCAGCACTTAACGTAGCCGGAGTGCTTCGGGAGAAGATAAAGCAATTAAGAGATAGAAAGGGTATCTGGTTAATAGTCTTGGGTAGTCTAAGCATCTTGGATTATATTTTCAATGGCAGTTCCAAAGCTGGCATTCAGTTAGCTATCGCAATGGGAATAGCAGGTAGGGAAGAGCCAGAGGAAGAAAAGTCAGAAGAGGAGATTCTTAGAGAGCAGATTGAAGCACTAGTAGCAATGCAAGAGCTCGAAGCACACTTAATAAGTAAAGATATTACTGAAAAAACTGTACTAAGTGGAGAAGAGATAAAAAAATATTCTCTAAAGAGAGTAAATGACATAAACACATTCCTTGTAGGAGAAGGAAAGAAGTTAAAGATTTCTGAGAGTAGCCCGGAAACATTGAAAAAGTTGTATGAGGACTTTTCCAGGCTATGTGATGAATTTAATTGGATAAGTGAAAGGCTTAAAAAGGTAACCGGTGACAAAAAAATACTTAGTTTTCTTGCTCAACGCTCAAAAATAATTAAAGGGATGAGAAATTTTAAAGAAAAATTGGGAAAAGTTATTGATAAACGCCAGAAGGAAGCTGCTGAACGTGTGAGAAAGGCTGTGCCCGAAGTCCTGCCTACTCCTGCTGAAAAACCAGCTCCTGTCGAGGAGAAAGCAACAGAAGTAAGAGAGGTAGAACCTGGGGAAGAGCCGATTGGATTATTAAGTGATGAAGAACAGGCAGAACAGGATCTTAATAGAATGTTAGGAGAGCTTGAAAACGAAAAGCTGGTACTTATGAAAACAGCAAAAACAGAACCAAAAAGGGCTAAGATTAAAGCTACATTCAATGCTTATTTGTCTAAGTGGAATAGCCAAAAATCCCAAATTTCGAATGCCTTGGATAAAATAAAATCACCAGAGAAACATACAAAATATTCAGATAGGCGGGATAAAGTGGATGATGCTAAGGTAAAAGCAGAAATAGAAGAAATTCTTAGGAAGCGTGAGAAGGAAACCAAGAGAAGAAGGATGATGAGGGGACCTCTTGACGATATAGCGAGCATTCTCTTTTCCGTCTCTGTTTGGCAATATGTTCTGCGCATTATCTTAGGATTGACTGCATTTGGGTTAATCTATGTCCTGTCTGGTGATGCTAAAGTTAGCGTTCAATTGGCATTCATCCCATTTATTGGGCGGATATGGCCGGGCAATTGGAGGCCTGGTGATGACTTTGTTGACCCGGAAGAGCGCTTTAATGAGGGTGATTATAAGAGACTTCGGATGCGTTATGCAATTAGAGTTTTCAAGCGGGGCACAAAATTTGAACTAAAGGGAAAATTTGATGAAGCCATAGACTGGTACAATGAGGCATTAAGGATAGCAGAGAATACTCCTGAACTTAAAAATATGTTACCCGCAATTTATATATCTCTCGGAGAGACCTACTCAAAAAAAGAGGAATACTCTAAGGCTATAGAACCTTTAGAAAAAGCTTCCCGTCTTGCTGACAAGGATTCGATTGTCTATATGCATATTCTCGTGGCTCTCATTCGTGCCTACTATTCTCTTGGAGAGGAAGAGATTGTAACCAATTATGCCGAGGAGGCAATTCTTTTCTACGAAAAATGTCGCGAAAGGAACTTACATAGAGATAATCCAATGCTATACAAATCGTTAGGCGAAACCTATTATTATTTAGCACAGACCTCTCTGAAAACTGGGAAAGTCAAAATGATAAGAGGAGCTGAAGAACTACTCTGGCAGGCTACCGCGCTTTTTGCAACAAGCCAGGATTTAGAGTTGATGGCACAGGCAAAGGAGCAAGCGGAAAGTGTCAATAGATTAATTACTAATATAGAAAAGATAGATAGAGAACGGAAAAAGCAACAGGAGCCTAAACCTGACATCACCGATGATCAACCAGACAAGCCCCGGGCCTTCAGGGCAGAGGATGGATTCAGGTGGGCATTCTATTCACTAATTGGATGGACAGCGTGGGACTTATTCTTAGCTCAATTTCTGGGAGTCTCGGGATTATTTGGGTATATTGTAGAAGCTATGTTGATATTAGCGGTTCTGAAGTATGGAATTATGGGTGCAATAACATATGTGAGTGTATGGAAAAGGATGCTGAGGTCTGATGCAAGCCGAGAAAAGGAGGGAGTCGAGATAGAACCTCAATCTGAACGGATGCAGGCTGCCCTCAGGCAAGCCATTGCCTCATCCCATATTGATTATGAGGAATTTGAAGCCCTGCGTAAACGGGGTGTCCCTGCTGCCGGACTGAAACTCTTCCTGACTATGTATCTTATTGTTAAGAATATTGATAGGCGTAAGGGAGTTGAGCCGCCAATTACCTCAATCAAAGATTTGGAAGGATTTAGAGAAAGGTTCCAGAGCTTCCTGGGAGAAGATGCAATCACTGATGAGACAGCCGATGCTTTTCTGGATTTAGCTCTGTCAAATCCTTACAGAGACCCACTCAGTTTGCTCAAAAGGTTAGTCGCCAGATGGATAATGGCCCATGAAAAGGTAGATGCCCAGCTCTGGCTTCATTCCATTGGTATGGCAGCCATTTTCCCGGTGGTAGGAATTGGCATAAGGATTTTTGGAAACCTGTTTGTTTTCAGTAAGACGATGATTGGTGAAAGAATTCTGAAGCGCAAAATAAGAAAAAAAGAAATTGAGCAAATTTTCGCTATGGGCAGAGACTTTCTAAAAGATAGCCAATGGGCAAAAGCCAGGATTTGTTTTGAAGAGGCTTTAGAGAAATCGCACAATAGCCATATTGACAAAAATTTACTTAATGCTATTTGCGCAGACCTTAACTGGACTTGTCTATTGCTTGCAGAAATGTATGTAAACAGAGCAGAGTATGCTAAAGGCATAGAAACTTTAAGATATTTGAAATCTGCTCCCAGCAGCCCATATATATTGACGCACGACGAGATGAAGATACTTGCTCTATTGGCTGAAGCTTACTTTTACGGCAGAGCCAAGAAAAAGGAAATTTTGAATGTATTTGAAACAGCAGTTGAACTTGCATTCAAAGGAGACAGGGAAGGAACTAAACTAAATCTATCAACCGGCTTTTCACTGGTGAGAATCTTTGATGTGGCGAGAAAAATCTTTCAAGAAAGCAAGGATATTGAGAGACTGAAAATTATTCAAGACAGCCTGGGAAAAATTGTTCGTCAATTAGAAAGATTGAAACAGGACGCTACTTCTGAGGAGTTTCCTCTCCCCTTTGGGGAGAGGGTTAGGGTGAGGGGAGAGGAATATAAGGTGGTAATTAGCAAAGCAGAAGAGATACAAAAGAGCATAAATGAGTTTCTTGAGAGACAAAAGCGTGCAGAGAAAGAAGAAGCTCCTAAAGAAAAAGAAAGCACAAAATGGCTTAAGTTCATAGCAAGTTTCGCGGGCGCATTTGCCATTTTTGGAGGTTTATTACTTGGTGGATCTATATTCTGGATTTCTGTCAGCATATCTGGATTTGTATCTTTTCTATTGGCTTACAGTATTATGAATTATGCAATGTTTAAGAAGCTAGTGAAAGCCGGGTTCGGCTTTGAGGAGGCTGACCAGCAAGTCACTGCCCTATCTCGCATCGACTACAAAACATTCAAAGGACTTATAGAAAGAGACGAATCACGAGAAATATTAAAAGATTTCCTTACTGAACAATACTTTGAATTCTACTTGAAATATGTTGAGAGGAAGGTAGGCAAGCCGGCGGGGATTATCACAAAAATAGCAGCTAAACAACTTGCAGAGAGTATCAAAGAAATCAAGTATACGGTCGATCCTGAAGCGGCAGATGTATTCTTAGATTTAGTCTTCTCCAAAAAAAGAATTGATCGTCTAATCGCCTGGTGGGTAATCTCACAAAGGAAATCGTGGCAACAGCTTATATCACACATTATTCGAATCTTAAGCATATTTGCTCCATTTAGATGGGTGATAAATGGCGTTTTATACACAATTGGAGAGGTTTCCCTCTTTGCGGATAGAATTAGAGAACGGAGAGCGTTAGCAGAATTTGCTTGTATGAGAATCGGGATAGATTTTCTGCTACGCGAATTGACTGAAGAATCGCTTCGCGATGTGGATAGGGTATTCAGGAGACTTAAATTGTCTAAACTTGAAATAGGTAGTAAAACCTATGTAAGGTTCCTTTTACTGATACAGAGACTAAAAGAAGGCGAGATATCTGAAGATTTCATCGAAAAAATACGGAACGAGAAAATCCCCGGGCTCAAGGCACTGGAAAGCCTAGCAAAGATGTATCCGCTAATGAAAACATTAGTGAGGTTAACTAGAAATGCTGATAGTGAGGAATTATTTGGTTTCAAGCTGAGGCTTCTTAACTATCTCGCAGGGGTCTATATACCGTATAAATACTACCTTTCCAAACGGGGAGACCGCGGAATTACCATAGAATCTCCTGAGACTGCCTTTCCCATCTCTTTATTATTAGCAAGAAAGATAGACTGGTTAGATGCCTTATTTATGAGGGATTATTCACCCGCTGCAGCTTTTTACTATGGTGAAAAGTTGGCAAGAGAGAACTATCTTATTGAAACTGCTGAAGCTGCGTATTCTGGAAGGATAGAAGATGAGGAATTGAAAAATTTATACGAGGCTTATAAGAAAGGGCAGCTACTCTCAAAGGAAATGTTAGTAGAGAAGATAGAAGAACATATATTCAGAGGCAATCTAAAAGATATAGTAGATATCGCACTCCTTGATGATTTTGAAGGAATTAGAAAGACTGTACTACGATTATGCAAAGATAAAGATGATGTAGTCAGAAACAGAGGACTACAAATTCTAAAAGATGCCTATCCAGATGAGTATAGAAAGATTACGAGGGAGGCACAGGAAGAATTTAAAAAAGAATTGGGTGGTAAATCGCGGAGTGTCTTAAGATTCTTAGGGTTTAGAGGTTTGAGATTGGGGATTATAGAATCATATCAAAGAGAGGAAGTTGAGCGTTTCAAAGATATAGTAACATATCGCCATACACTAATACTCAGGAAGCAAAATCCAATCATTTTTCATACGAGAAAGTACGAAGAGAGTGTTGCTTTGCTACTCCAAGCCTACATTGCGCATTCTGAAAAGAGGAGGAAAGAGGTACGCAAGAGAAGTAGAGAAGTTTTAAAGAAAGAAGAACGGATAACCAATATTGCTCACCGAAAGGATTTAGCGCCACCGGCAAAACTTATTGAAGTTGAAGGCACCCCAATCTTAATTCTTCAAGGAGCACAGGGCCAATCACTAAGAGATTTTGATTGGGCAAAGAAAGGAATAGAAAAATCAATGAAAGTGGTGGCGATAGGCTATGCTCTGGGCACGCTTCATGCAGCAGGAATTGTCCACAATCGTCTTTATTCAATGAAAGATGTTGAAGATAATATATTGATTGCACGAGATGAAAAAGGGTTCTGGATACATTTTATCAATTTGGAAAAAGCGTCTAAAGAAAATATAGGTGTTAAAGATTTTAGAGTTGAGAGAAATCTTCTGTTGAGTGTTTTATTATATGAGTTAAAGCCCATGAATTTGCATATGGTTACTCAACTTGCAAGAGCATTTGATAATGCATATAGGGAAGGAAATATTGATTCAATATTAGAATGGAATCTAATAAGATGGCCCACTGGGAAACGAGTAGAACCTGCTGATAGAATCAGTCACAATATCACAGAATTATTTATAGATGATGAAGGTGGCTATTGCGTATCCAATCTTGGAATATGCCACATCAAAAAATTCTCTCGCTGGTTACGCAAGCCCTATTACCTGATGATTCCTGCGTCTATACCGAAAGATGAATCTACTGAACAACGAGAAGCGACAGTGGAAGAAAGGGTAGAGCAGATGATTGGTCAATTGAAGGATAGCGAAGACGAGTTAAGTCGGGCGCAAGCGGCCAAAAAGTTAAGTGAGATGCCCGAATTCCAGGATGTAGAAAAGAACGAGGCGTTGATTCACAAGGTAGGCGATATCCTAGGAAGACGCCTGCTTACCGATGATAGTGACATGGTTAAGATGGCTATTGCTTCTTCCCTAAGAAAATTGAATGCTCTCTCCCCGTTAGGACAATATTCTCAGGACTGTATGCTGGCTCTATTGCAATCGGGAATTCCGGGCATCAGGGATTTGAAAAAAGAGGATATTAAGATTTCTGTAAGAAAAGAGGTAATTAAGGCGATAAGTGAAATAGAGTATCCTTCTCTTGTTTTGCAGAAAGAAGCTCCTCTGACCCTATTGCAGAACTTGAGGATAACCAGTGACACCGATATGCACATATGGATTTTAAAGGCACTGGGCAATCTTGCCCGAAGAGGAGAGAAATTTAATAGAGTCCTTGCTTCGGAAATTTTCATTTCATTAACTGCCGGAAAGGATATTGCTACAGTTGATTTTTCCAAGTTTTTTGGGAAAGAACAAAAGATTGGTTTTATAGAATTGAGTGTGGAGGTACAAGAACAAGCTATAGTCCAGCTGGCGAGAATATTTGTAAAGGCAGTAGAGTTTTTAAATCAGGAACTTGAATCCGAGAGAGATGTTTCTTCTTTGTCAATTCCTGAAATTCGCGAGTTCTTCGGTCCTTTCTTCTTTGGTGACCTGTACAGGACGTTAATTTCCATTTTGGACTCAAGGCAAATTGATACCTACTCTTTCCAGGCTTCCGTAAGGCAAAGCGCAGCCAAAGCCATAAATGTGATAGCTAAAAAATGGTCCTCGTTTCTCGCAAAAGACTTGGCTGTCCACGTTTCACGGGAACTAAAAGGTTATAGAAGAAACTTGCCAAAAGCTATTGTTAGGGGAATACAGGATTTTGTCTATGGAGATGACAGGGAAAGAACTGAAAAGAGCCCCGCGGTCAAAAAAATCCTCTTACAAATATTGTGTAAGTTTGGCGGCCGCAAGACTGTAGAATCAGTGAAGTTGTTACCGCTTATCTTTGAATATGACGCCCGTGTCTGCGAGCAGGCGGCAAGAACCATTATCAATATTGGCGACCATGATGTAATTAACATACTTAAGTCTATAAGAGATAAATTGCAAGGAAAAAAGCCAGAGTCAACTCTAAGCATAATATTGAAGAAAGTATTACCAGAGCCCACATCCTCTTTTGACGAAGATTCAAAGGGTAAGACGGAGCAGGGAGATGCACAAGGAATCGAAGAGAAGAAAAATTGGCAAGACGGAACTAAGAAAGAGCCGCCTGCAGGTTTCCGCAAGGGTATTATGAGTGTTCTCTTTTTGGGAAGTAAGGTTATGTTTTTGCTGTCGCTGGCGCTGGCAATATATTTCTCGCCCGAAATCAGCACATCTATCCAGGAAGCTTTGCGACATTTTCTTGTCTCCATTGGCGCAAGTGGCGCATTGCCTTGGGTAAAGGAAATCTCACTAGTCCCTTCTATTATCCTTCCTATAATTGGATTAGCCACACCCGATTTGTTCCGCTCATTCAGGCTTGATTTTTTCTGGCCGGATGAGACCCTGCCGCAGGTGGGGGGACTTTGGAGTTTTGGAAGCAATTGGAACTGGCGCTTTTATAAAACGCCGCTAGAGAGGCAGAGAGAACCAAAAGCAAGGAGCGATACGAGTTCCACTCCTAAGGTGGATAAGAAAGGTTCGCTAAAAACAGGGAGACTTTTAAAGAGAAAACCTGAGACTCCTGAAAGGGCCTATTGGGAAAGCGTAGGGGAACCAGCAAGACAGTTTCTGGGGGTTTTCGCAGAGGAAAGGCGTCCTTCTCTGCCTTTGGAGCGAGTCGTTGGTCTTAAAGAACTTAGTGGGATTAGTCAAAGACCTCCAGTATATGTAGGAATCATTCTTGAGGCAGGGAACGGTAAAATGTATGTACTAAGTATAGGTCATGATGCCAGGATAGGAACTAAGGTAATCGGATACTCAGGAAAAATGAAGTTGGAAGGGGAAATTGAAGCTTGCATAGATGATGAAAAAGGGAGAGATGTCTCTCTTATTAAAATATCTAATGTCCCTACGGACGTAAAATTTGAGCCACTTCCTATAGGCTACTCACCTAATACAGGGAAATTCAAAGTTAATATTGCCTTTGTTAATTTTGATGAGTTTGGTCGTGCCGTTTCTCTTGCCCCTCGTCATATAGAAACAGTTTCTGTGTCGGCAGAACGGGTGCGATATAGAGGTGATGAGGTAGATACCTTAGATATTTATGCATACGATCTCAAACTTCATCAAGACGGAATTTGTGGAGCCTCTATTTTTTATGAAGGTAAAGATGGAAAATCAAGATTAGTGGGTTTAATATATGCAAGTGACGAAAAACCTCCTTATTCTTATGGAGTAACCGGGAATACAATACTCGGCTTCTTAAGAAAGACAGAATATGGAAAAAAGTTTCGCAATCAGTCTCTGAGAGACGGAACTGGTGCCAAAACTTCCTCCAGGCAAGGAGGTGGAATCGGCTCAAGCAGGCATCTATTCCCTCCCAGCCGGGATGTTCACTACAAACAGATGGTTCCTTCAGAACTGGACGATTTGTTTAATCGGCAATTGAATCTGTGGGGCCCATCCGGTTCTTTTAGGTTTTATCATAGTGCTGGGCCACTGGGTGGTGCTGGGGAGGCAAAAAAACGGAAAGAAAAAGAATTCCCCACGGCGGAATATATAGAAAAATGGGATCCCATATTGGACAAGGCTCTTCAAGAAGAGAATGCGCGGCGAGGTGGCGAACTGCTCGATGAACAAGGAATGTTTAAGGACTTGGCTGCGTTTGAAAGCATTAAGAGTAGCTTCTTTACCTCAAGTAAAGGTAAAAACAGCCTTATCTCCCTTCTTTCTGCTTTCTCCCAGGCAATCAGAGATGGTTCGCATGAGGTGCCCCCAGAGTATGTAGCGCTTGTAAGGCTTTACTGTTATGTATTATATCTTTTTGGTTATGTAAAAGAAAATGATTGGACTGCACATGTCAGTAAAAGACAAAAAGAGCAGGCTGCCAACATAGCCAGAGCAAGATTAGCTCCAGCAGCTGAAATTACTGATACCGGAGCAAAGCTGATAGATGCAGAAAAAGAGAGTCGTGCTGCTGAGTGGGCATTGAGCCATCGTGTAAGAGACGTTGAAGACATCGCAACATATTTTGGCATAGATGATGTGGAAAGACTTCGTAGTTTGATTGAAGAGCGCCTTAGACAAAAGCAAAAGGCCCCAATATTAGAAGAAAAAAAGGCGGCGAAAGAACCATCGGAGAGAGTCAAAGTCCCAGCATTGGGAGTAATTCCGGAACGACTTAGTAACATTCGAAGAAAACAGGTACGTAGATTTGTTGAAGCAGGCCCTCTTGTTTTTTTCCCTTCATTACTAAAAAGAATGCGGGCGATTGGTTACAAAATCTCTGATGATGAACTACTGTCTGATATTATGGCCGAGGGCCTCTTATCTCATGAAAACTTAGCCATTAGCAGAGAATTGATAAAGAGAGCGCAAATAGTCACAGAGTATGAAGTCTTGGAGGAAAAAGGAAAACTTACTCCTGAAAAACTGACAGAGGAAGTCAATCAGGGACAGCCCAGTCTAAGGGTTGAACTGCGCAGTGTCTTATTTGATATTGCTCACAACCCGTACCTTCGGGCAAAAGTAGATATGCGTGAGTATGCAGATAGACCTGCTCTGGTCAAAGAGGTCTCTGCCGAAATAGAGGAGAAACCGATTGTGTATCCTCGTAAGCCGTCAAAACTTCTCCAAACTGTGAAAGAGTTATCAAATGAATATGGCAGTTTGAAAAAAATTCCAGAAGAGGTATTAAAGGAGCAAAAATTAGACCAAAAAACTACTTTGCAAAAGATTGGCGAGGACCTGATTGATTTATTTGGTGGTATAAAGACTATACATAAGGAAGTATTAGAAAGAGAGAATTGGTCGCTGGTCACTGTGGTTTACACATTTGCCGAGAGGTTTCGGATAAAGGGATTGACTCCCGCTTGGGTTGAAAAGATGGTGCCAGAAAAATATATAGAGGAGTATTTACCAGGCGAACCGGTTTCTAAAGAAGAGCTCAAAACCGCCGTCGCAAGGGAAAAAGGTATTGAGTCTGTTACCATTCTCAATCCCGACGGATATATAATCAAAGAGATGGAATATAAAGAATTTAAGCGAGCTGTCCCAAGGAGAGCCATTGTGGCGCGCAAGGTAAAGGGAGAAATCAAATGGTTTGAACCACACTACAGCGAAGGAAGTTCACACTCAAATGTAGATAGCAGGATGGCTCCAAAGTCCGAGCAACCTTCAGAAGAGCCATCTGCCAGGACTAAGGCTCCTCCTTTTGCCAAAGGTTCAATTATTGGTGTATTTGAATATATGCTCAAAGTGCAAGGGAGAAGAAAAAGGCCTGTTATCTTTACTAAGAACCAGCTTGCCAAGGCTCTAAAGATGTCGCCAGCCACAATTCAACAAGATTTAAGACCACTTGCGCTAACCGGTCTTATCCTTTATCGAAGGGTATCTGATAAGGGCGGAAAATGGCATTTGCAATATATGTTCAATCTGGAGAGGTGGAAGGGAAGAAAAGGGTCGGAGAGAAGGCAAAAAGAGAGACGGAAAGAGGTATTAGATATCCTTGCTTCATATGGTGCCGGGGTTCCGCCGGCAAAATTTGGCGAATTAAAATCAAAAATCGATGAAATATTAAGTAAATTCTATACTGACTATGCCGAGGCTTTAGAAGTATTCAGGAGTGATGATCTTTTCTGGCGCAATACCTCTCTCCAGGTTCAACTTGAGTTCGTCAAGACCCTGGCTAAAGCAAGAGATAAAAAATTGGGTAGGTTAATGACTTATGATTTTGAGGAATACATTTCCGAATTTAACAATAAGAGTTTAATGGGACTACTTAATTATTACAAAAAGACAAGCAAATCAGCCAAAAGAGGCCTGAAGAATCTAAAGGAGATTTTGGGTATAAAAGAGCTTCCCATCCTTCCTTACAAAAACTTTAAAGAAGCCCTGGATGCCCTAAAGAAAGGCAAGATACGCTGGGGCAGAACTACCCCAAAAATCCAACTTGAATTCATCAAAATCCTGGCTAGAGCAAGGGAAAAAAAGCGTGGATTGTTAATCTTTGTGGATTTTAGAAAACATCTACCCGAATTTAACCATAGGTCGCTTCGGAAACTACCTTTTCACTACCGAGAAGGAGGCAAATCATTCATAGAAGCTGTGAAAAACTTAAAGAAAAAATTAGGTATAAGAGATTTAGTAATATATCCCCAAAGATGGCAGGAGAAGACCACGGATTGGGACAAGGTATGTAAAATTTTAGCAGAATGTATGGGTATAAAGATTGAGCCCAGTAAGGTAATTACCTATTTAAAGACTAATAAAATCAATAAAGAAACAGACCTTGCTCTGGGAAAAGAGGTACAGGCTGGAAACGGAGCTGCCCGAGAAGCGATGATAGAAGCATATAGAGGAAAACTTGAGTATTATGCGAAAAGATTACACAGTCAAAACCCTGATATGACAAAAGACGAACTTGAATCAGAAGGATTAATAGCCTTAGCTAAATGCGTTGAACGATATGACCCTAAGAGAGGGGTTTCTTTTCTCACCTACATAGGCACAGGAAAACCCATTGGAAGGTACGGAAGAATAGCCGGGGCGATGTTTGATTCTATCCTGCGTAAGCGAGGTGCCCGGAGAAAAGCTAAGGAGATTCCCTCTGGATTTCCCGAGGATATTGAAGGCCATAAAGGCTATATGGCCGAGGTAACAGAAGAAGAGATACCGCCTGGAATAACCGCTCCGGAAAAGAAGGTTGTTACAGATGAAGAGATAGAAGGAATCAATTCTCTTTTAGCTGGTAGAGTGTCAAAAAGAGACAGAGAAATCTTTATCTCACATCTTAGAGGCGAAGAGCAATATGAAATCGCTGTTAGATTAGAACTTACCCCCTCACGGATATCCCAAATTGTCGGCAAATGTAGAAAGATTATTTTAAAAGAGAATAAATTAGCCCCGAGAAGCAAAGGTTCTATATACATTCCTCTCCTGTCCGCTATTATGGTCGTCGCCCTTTCAGGAATTATAGTTTATCTCTGGCAAAGAAGTGGGATATCTGCTCAATCTTTGCAAACTTCTATTGCCACTTTAAAAGATTATACTCAATTTTTAGCCAAGCCGGGTGGATTTGTTGGAATGCTTCTCCTGGTCGGGATAACTGTGGATATTAGTCGAAGGTTAATGGGAATTCCTGTCAGGGGGAGAGTTATCGGATGGGAAGAGATAATTGAAACCTTGCAGGATTTAGTCAAACAATTATATCGCCGGGCGATTAGCGTAGTAGGGTATTTGCGAAAATTGGCAGTACTCAGATTCGCCGTGGCTTTGGGTCTGGGAATTGCGGAGAAGGTCTGGAAGTCTGTGGAGGAGGGAGCAAGGAGATTTTTTGCGGTTATTGCTCATCATCCCTCAGAGAGGTCGGACCTCAGGCTGAGCTGGTTTTCTGTTCTGAACCAGAGGTTATCTGAGGAAGAGATTACCGAGGTAATGGCACTTCTCAAGAAGTTAAATGAGAGGGAAGAGATAGGCCAATTATTTGCGGAGGAGAGTTCTTACCCCGGGGTGAGGGAGGTTAATCCTTTACTGCAGTGGACACCTCTTACTAAGAAGGTGGAAGTAGAGCCAAGAGCAGTTGGTGAATTTGTTGAAAGGTTAAGGGGATATGAGAGCGTAGCAGTGATTGGACAGAAGACAGTAAGGGCTGTAGTGGGAAGGGAGATAAGTCCGGAGAAGACTCTGTTCGTGCTCTCTTCTCCAGGGGTGACTAATGAGGCATATAAGCAGTTGCATGAAGAGCTAATCCAGATTTACCAGAGCCGTGGAATTCCCGCAGGGGAGATAGAGTATAAGGTGGCCGAGCACTTTGTATTGATAGAGGAAGGTAAAACTACTTTTGGTGAGGAGGGTAGGGAAAGGAAGTTTCTCAGGAGATTCAATGTTTCTGAGGGGAAATTGGTTCTATTAGCATTAGCAGGTGTGAACATAGAAGGATTCCTCAAGGGCGTTAAGAAGGGTATGGCGATGTGCAGTGAGGAGAATCCTGAGGAGAACCCGGGTGTCCAGCTGGCATTGTTACAAGAAGCTATGGAGAAGACAGGGCGGGAGAGGATACTTGTGGTGCTACCCGAGGGACTGAAAGGATTTGGCAAGGTCTGGCAGGGACTGATTTCACTTCTGGGTAGAGAAGGAGAGGGAGTTATTCCGGTAATGGAAGGTGAGCTGACAGGTCCAGAAAGCTACGGAGAGAATATAGCATTCGTAAAAGTAAGTGTAGGGGCGGGACTTCGTGCCCGCCGACTCTTTGGTCGGTCGCCCTTCAGGGTGACGGCTGAATTGAGCCCAGTTTTTGGTCGGTCGCCCTTCAGGGTGACGGCTGAATTGAGAGAGGCAGGCTATCCTGTATTTGATCTTCCTCTACCTGGCAAGGAAGCTGAAGCTATTGGCGCGCTATTGTATATTGAAGAATTTGCTAAAGCCCTGAGTTACGCTCCAGAAAGTGTAGCCGCAACCTTCGGGTTGGGAAAAGCTGAGCCATTTTCAGAGTATCAAATCGGGCGAGAGGCCTTCCAGGGTAAGCCGACAAAGGTAGTTGCGGTCCACTTACCTTGTCTTCTGGGAATAGAGGTTAATAAAGAGGCTGATTCCTCAAGGATGAATTTAGAGCTCAAAGTTAGGCCGAAGAGTAGAGCAGCGTTTGACGTTATCCAGAATATAGTTAAGGCAGCAGAGGAAGAGGGGAATCCCGATGGAGTGAGTTTTGCTTTTGTTTCTGACACAGAAGGAGTAACGAGTGAAGTTATGGCGCAAATGTTAAGGGACTTTATGACGCAGTATGGTTTATCGCCAGAGATTGTAGCCAGGGTAGTAGACAAGAGGTTGATAATTGACCGGAAGACGCTGAAGGAAGCAGGAGGAATAGGTGAGATATCGAGAAAAATAAAGGCCGAGTCAGTATTTTATATCATCGCTGAGAGGTTACTGGGAAGGACAGATGGCAATGGGATTACGGTGAATATTATTACTGCGGATGAGAATAGATGGGAGAAGGTACCGAGGGAGATTATGGAGAGGGTTCTCTGGGTGGTGCTTAATCCAGCGGAAGAGGGAAAGGTATTGTCTACGGCAGAGGGGCTGGTTGTGGCGATAGAGGGTAGGGTTTCTGAGTGGTTGGTAGAGTTCATAAAGAAGAGCTATGGTGAAGAAGCAGAGAAGTTATTGCCTGAGATAAGGAAGGATGGCACTATCTTTCTGCCAGCGACACCAGTAGATGAGGAGCATCTTGAAAAAATCAAGATTCAGGAGAAGGTCTATCAAATTCAGGCATAGAAAAAAAGAAAAATGGGGTCAGAGTCATTTTTCTCAAGAAAAATGGGGTCAGAGTCATTTTTCTCAAGAAAAATGGGGTCAGAGTCATTTTTCTCGGTAGTGGCGACACTCAGTAGTCGCCCAGTGGCTGGTCGGTCGCCCTTCAAGGTGACAGAGAAAAGATGGCACAGAGATCGTCCCCTATAGAAAGGATGTAGGGGTGGCACTCCGTGGCCACCCTGTCAGGAGAAAATATGGTAGCCTGGTGGTATAGCAAGGCAAATAGAATATTGCTTAGAATCTTGACACTGGTTGTATGCAGTGTATTTTTCTTCACTCAGGTCGTGGGAGCCTCCCTGCCAGATAGGAGTTTTTGGGCAGAGAGGAGAAAAGCCAGGCAGAAACTTCTCGCTTCCAAGGAAAAGCCTCGCCAATCAGATGGTTGGAGTAGCGAAGCAGGGCTTCGCGTCAAGAAACTCGAAGAGAAAGATGTAGCAAGTGAAGTATCTTCACTAATCACTCCTCACAATCTATTCACTGTTCCCTCCCAATACGGCAAAGTAAAAGAAGTGCATACGCAAGCATTCAGTAAAAGGCAAGGAGAGATAGAGAATAGGCTCATTATCCACATTCAGGATGCCCATTCCAGCGCTGAAGCGCAGTTAAACAGTGCAAATATCCTGAAGTATATAGGTGATAGTCTATTTCGAACTGGTCGGTCACCCTTTAGGGTGACGGAAGACGGCACTCTAAAGAGCGCCCGACCAAGTGATGGTGGCAAATCTCTTCTTATCTGTGTTGAAGGTTCCTCTGGTCTTGTGGACACGACACTTCTTTCCAGTTTTCCTGAGGAGAATATAAAAGAGGAGGTAGCCAGCCAATTTCTTAAGGAAGGCAAAATTACTGGAGAGGAATACTTTGCCATAGTCAAAGAGGAGAATGCGCCAGGAGTAAATATTTATGGGGTTGAGGATAAAAGGGCATATGAGAAGAACTTGAAAACCTTTGACGAAGGTGTTGCTTCAGGGGAGAAAATTAGGAATTACCTTCAGAAAGTTCGGGAAGATATTAGCCCACTGAAAGCTCGCCTGTATAATCAGAAACTGAAAGATTTGGAATCAAAGATAGAAGCCTACCAGAAGAAGAAAATCCCACTCACTCAATATTGCCAATACCTTTATCGCCTTGGGTGGGGACTGTCCCGCCTTTTCGGAGAAAAAGGGGACTGTCCCCTTTCCAGCGACGATGCTCCTCTCCCCTCGGGGGAGAGGGTTGGGGCGAGGGGGAAATATCCCAATTTCGAACTTTTTGTTGAGGCATCTAAATTGGAAGATAAGATAGACTTCTCTAAGGTAGATTCCGAGAGGTCAAAATACATAAAAGAACTGAGTGAGAAGTTGACTAACGATGAACTGTCTGAGCTTCTGATTATGAGCCTTGACTATAGGTTAGGGAAGGTGACATCGGCTGAATACTATACATATCTTCAATCTCTTTCATCCAGGATGGGGAATGGAATAAGGTCAGAAGACCCCAGAATACTGACCGAGCTTGTGACTTCAAAAGAGGGAAAGAATGAGTATCCCAACCTGAACTTGTACATCAAGTACAACAAACTTTATGACAGGATAGACCAGAATAAACTATTTTCAGAGATCGGTGAGTTGGAACAAGAACTCAAAGAGGAACTATGTGAGACGGAAGAAGAGAGGAAATTGGTAAGACTTTCCAGGATGGTTGCTGTTTTGGAAGATTTGGTTAATCTCAGGATTTCCAATGAGGACCTCGCCTATTATTACAAACATCGCGACGAGATAAGTGAGAGAGGGGGACTGTCCCGCTTTTTCGAAGAAAAAGGGGACTGTCCCCTTTTCACACCGTTACCCCTCTCCCCTTGGGGGAGAGGGAGGGGTGAGGGGGAAGGAAATGGTCGCTGTCCCTATTTTCTTTTTGAGGAGTTCTACAGGATTGCTTTAAATAGAAACGAGGCTTTAGTTAATAATATGATTTCCCTGATGGGAAAAGAAGGAGTTAAAGTTGCGGTTCTCATTGCTGGAGGTTTCCACACGCCAGGGATTACAGAACTTCTCCGTGAGAAGAATATATCCTATGTGGTGGTGACTCCTCATCTGGGAGAAAATTCTTCTTCTGATTTGGAAATCTCTTCCAGAAAGAGGAGAACAGACTTTGAGAAAGCGATAGCAGAGATTATCGGGGCATTAAGGCCAGCGAGCCTATTGGAGGACCCATCATTTAGGATATTCTTTTTTACGCATCTTAAGGCAATGAGTCTATTCCACCGCTTTCAGAGCGGACTTCTTAATGCCGGAGATGAATGGCGAGAAGTAAAAGAGAACGTTTACTTTGACTTCTTACCTGTAGTGTTAATGCGAGGCCGGCAGCGATTTGTTTTAGGGGTTGTCGGCGGAAAGAATAGGACTCTGCCTTTTGTCTTTGCCTACGATATGGATAAGAAACAAATTTCTAAGATTATCTCCAGCAAAGACGAGTGCCGAGAATTTCTCCTTTCAGGTTCCTTTGACAATGCCCAGGACCCTGAGGTCGCTCAGCTTGTTTGTAACAGAATGCCAGAACTCTGGAACCTTTCATCACCTGAAGACATAGAAAAAATAGACATTGTATTCGGGAAAATCCAGCGCAAGGTCATAGCAAGAAAAGCTGGGGTGTCCACTGAAAGGGTCGGATTGTTGGGAGAGCGTTTTGAGAAGACATCTGGTGATGAAATGGTCCAGAGGGTGGCTGAATCAGTCGAGCTCTCGCCAGACTATAGAAGGAAGAAGGCGGCATCCACTCCTCAGGCTGCTGGGATTGTAGGGTTGGCGACGCTGGTAGTTGGGGGAGCAATAACGGGGGCATTAACGACATGTGCTCATTTCACACAGATGCCGGTTGCCATTCCTGTTATTTCCGGGATACTTACTTTGGGATTATCTTGGATATTAATTGGCTACGCAAGGCGCACAAACAGAATTCTCAATCTTTTGAAGATTGCACCTATCCGTGCTGGACCACTCGCATTTCTATTTGACTCCCGGGTTATTGCCACCGTAGGGGTGGCACTCGGTGGTCGGCCGATGGGGACCGCACAGAGTCCGTCCCCTACGGGAAATAATGTAGGGGCGATACTCCGTGGTCGTCTCGTTACTTACACTGAAGGTATAAAAGAAAAACTCTCCTCTTTTGACAGATTCCTCACCGATTACCACGAATGGCACCATTCCTTTATCAAGACCAATAATCACTTCATTGTATATCCAATCCAGATTATCACTATGGCGACCGTAGCTATTCCTGTAGGTTATCTGCTCAACCAATTTCTTAAGGTCAATTTAAAAAACATTATGGGAATGTTAGGAGTCTCTCCTGTGGTTGGATGGTTGATTATTAGACCCGCTGGCTACGCAGTAGCTCCTATAGTTTTGAGAAGGGCCAAGAGAAAGGAACTAAGAAGCATAGCAGAATTTGCCCATAATAGATTGAGCAGCGAATATAAACTTAGTAAACTTACCACAGAAGGCCTTTTTGAAATAGATAAGGTATTTAACCGGCTTGAATTATCTGATTTCAAGAAAGGCACCAGGATGTATATAAAACTCCTTCTATTGGAAGAGGTATTAAGTAATGGAATTATTTCCGAGAGATTTAAAAAAGAGCTAATAATTGATACAATTCCGGGGCTGAAGGCACTTGAAAGCTGTACAAGAATCTATCCACAACAAAAAATAGAAACTCAAACGAAAATGGTTAATAGAGATTTCATTAACTTTGCAATTAGGCTTTTTAATTATCTCGCTGGAGCAGATATTTGCACAGAAAAAGACGGTAATGTGGCCATAGAAACACCTGAAACTATCTACCCAATCTCAAGGTTGCTTCTAAAGAAGATACGCGACTTAGAGCTATTCTATATTGGGGCTGATGTACCTGAAGAGGCTTTAGTCTATTTTGAACAAGAAATGTTAGAAAAGGGTTTCCTTAGGAAGTGTGCAGAAGCCGCATTTTCCGGGCGAATAGAAGATGTTTTATTGGCAGAATTTCACCACCAGCTATTAGCAACAAGAGAGAGGCTGGGTGAACCTGAGTTGGATTACTCTGCCGAAGACTTTGATTTGCTAAAAAGATATATTTTCAAAGCTGGTCTACAAGTTATAGTAAATAAAGCACTTGATGGAGATTTCAAGGGTATCAGAGATACGGTGAAGGAACTATTATCTGATGCCGACCCTCATGTAAGAAAAAGAGCACTTGAGATAGCAAGAGATGCTTATCCTGAAGAATGGGGAAGGATAATCGTACAAGATGCGCGCAAGTTATTCAAAGAATTATCTAAAGAAGATACTGGAAAAGAGCCCCCGAAGGTTTCCCGACTAAGAAAGGCAGTTGGGCGTCTATTAAAATTTGTCAAATCAAAAATAATGCTTGGAATTCTTGCTGTTATTTTTGGTAATCTTGGTTCAAATGTTGTCCCATTAACACAAACAAGCCCAATGCAACAAATAACTCCAATTGTTGAAATTAAAGAGGGAAAAATCCTGCACATAACTAAAGATAATATTGAAGAAATAAAGAAAAAAGTTAGTATAGTATGGCCTACATTTGAGGAATTAACCCCTGACTATATGGCAAAGCATGATATGGAGATATTCTTGGATAAAGAGGGTGGTCGTTGTGTATCCAATCTGGGAAAGACTTTCCACCTTGCAAAACTAAAAGACACTAACAAAGATGGTAAACCCATCTACCTCCTGGTCCCAGGCACTATTCTGAAAGATGATTCTCCCGACCCAACTGCTGATGATTCACTGATTGCCCACACCAGGCCTGAGGATGCTAAGATGGTTGCCAAGACTTACCAGGGCCTTCCTGCTGGCTCACCCTATGGTATTTGCCAATTCCTGCGAGACAAAGGAAGCTTTATGTCTGCAAAGGAAATTTCTGATGAACTTGGTTTATCCGAGCAACATACTATAAAACCTGATTTAAGAAGACTACATTATCTTGGTTTAGTGAGGATAAAAGTTATAGAAAAGGAGAAACTATATAGAGCCACGGACATAAGCCCACCTGAATGGAAAGAAGTTGTGGAACCCCTCCTCAAAGACCTACCTGCGAGACCTACCAGTGCACACAAGAAAGCTGCCAGAAAAGAATTGATTGCTAAGTTGAAGGATTTTAGAGACAACCAGAAAAGAGAATTTCATAAAGCTTCCAAAGATAGACAGGTAAAGGCAAAAAGAAAATTCGCAAAAAATGTTATTGTAATTCCTCTGGGTGGAGTTGGCGGTTCAGGAAGAAGCGCTCTCTATGTCAAAGCAGGTTATACCCGATTCTTACTCGATGTCGGTCAAGGCATAAGGGATGACCAGCCATTCATCCCACGATTTGACCTGATTGATGAGGGTTTAGATTTTGTCCTCGTCACTCATCCTCATATAGACCACATTGGTTGTTTACCAGAATTAGTGGAACTATTTGGTGATGTCCCTATCTTTTCGACTGAACCAACCAGGGAAAAGATAAAGGCTCACCTAAGATATACAGGTTCTATTGAAAGCCGCGTTTTAGAATATAAGAATAGGGGTATAGAATTGCTTGAGGACTCTATGGAGCTCGATTCAGAAAAGATAGAGAGAATAGTTCGTGACCGCACAAATAGAGCAATTAGAAATATTAAGGCATTGGCGATTAATCAATTTTATGAATTCAATGATGAAGTAAAAATCCTATTACAAAATGTGGGGCATTTGTTGGAAGCAAGCTCCGTAACTATATCTACACCTTATGAAAACATTTTTTATACGGGTGATTTATCTGTAGAGAAAACACGAACCGTAAGACAGATAGAATATCCAATTGTAGCCATAGACAGGCTTATTATTGAGTCCACATATGGCGGTAGGCTTCATCAAAAAGAGAGGGAAGACAGAGAAAAAGAACTCGTTGATGATATAAATAAGGTCTATGAAAGAGAGGGAACGACTCTTATACCTGCTTTTGCCCTCGGACGTTCATCAGAGATAGTGCTGATTTTGGCGCATTATAGAAGAAAAGGTGGGCTTAACAAGGAGGTTCCTATCTATATTGATGGCCTGGCGAGAAAGATGTTAGAGATTGACCTTAGATATGCTAAGTGGATGCCACTGCATTCGTGGAGAGACATACATTATCTCTTATCGGGAAAGAGTAATGTAAGATGGATTGAAGACGAGAATATGAGAGAACAGGCAATGAAAGAGCCCTGTGTTGTTATTGCGCCATCAGGTATGTTATTAGAAAATAGTATTTCAGCTCGCTATTATGCTCCAAAGATTCTATCTAACCCGAATAATGCATTGAGACTGGTTGGCTATCAAAGAGAAGGAACTCCCGGGAGGAGATTATTAGATTGTAATAAAGGAGATAAATTTATTTTAGGTGAAAATGAGATACCCGTAAAAGCCGATGTTAAACAGATTAGTTTCTCATTCCACGCTGACCATGATGAACTTGTGGGGTTTATTGAAGCAGTTGACCCTAAACAAGTAATGTTAGTTCATGGAGATGAGTTGGCAAAATCAGCGATAGCCGATGACCTGCGGGTTGCCGGGTTTTATGAAGGGGACATTATTATCCCGACAGAGGGTGATGAGATAGAATTGGCTTTAGGAGACGAAGTACATAATGAGCGGGAAAAAGAATTTGATAAATTGCCAATAGACCGTAAGGTCGCTATGGAAATTCTATCTATTAGGTCTACTTATGAAAGTAAGAAAAAGAGACTTATAGAGGGAGTTCTAGAAATATTTGGTGTTAAGGTTGAGGACGTAACTCAAGAGCAATTAGGAAAGATAAAAGGTATTATCGCAGAATTTGAAGAAAAAGGTTATAGTATCGGCATTATGCGACAATGGTTCCAGCGACTGTGTAAGGAAAAAGGAAAAGAAGCTTTCTGGAAATTGGTAGGCAAACCAGAAGAGGCTATTAGCAAGGTTAAATCCGTAAGAAGGGGGAGTGGTGAGAAAGACAGAGGTGGAGCTGAAATTCCAGTATTCAAAAAAGGTAAGGGTATGATTCTACTGGCGAGCGGAGGTGGGTTGGAAGAGTACTATAGTGACATATCAGGGCATCGGGTAGCAGAAATAGTCAGATTGGCGAGAAATAGATTTCCCGATCCAAAGAAGTATCAAGCCAAGGATGAAAGCAGACCCGATGAATACACACCTGAAGATGCTAAGAGGTCTTTTACGCTGAGAAGGTACAGAATTGGACCGTACTATAGATGGGGGGTGCAAGAAAGTGAAGTTGAAGCCTGTATGAGTTATCTTGGCGTAAGGCCAAGCCCGTACCGTATCTGGCCGAGATTGCCTAAGGGCATGGAATGGTCTGACTTTGCCATTATAGATTATGAGAAGGGACTTAGAAAGTTTGCCAGATTGAGGAAAGACTTAAAGAAAAAAGAAGCGAAAAAGGAGTTTGATAAAAAGATTTCTGAAATCTTAGATTTTCTCCGTAAGGAACTCAAAGGACTCTACAGACAGAGAAGGGGGGATATATTCCATCGGCGGGTAAAAAGTGTTGACCAAACGCTTCTTATGCGTGTTTGTAAGATTTTCCATAGATTAGGCGGTTGGTCTGCTGGGGTAGAGTATTTATTAGGTCGTGATTATAAAATTGATGTGAAGGAGCGAACTGCACGGCGCAAGGTTGCGATAAGGAAGGAAATACTTGAGGCATTGCGAAATTTGAGGATTGATATTAACGAAGTAGAGTCTCTTGAAGAGTTATCTCAATATGTACACATTTACGCTCGGATCTTAGAAATATTCCCTGAGGCAGAGAAAGAAAGAGAAAATCTCTGGCCTAAAATAGAGGCGTTTCTAACCTATAAAGAAGAACGGGAACAAATTGCTACCTTCAGAGAAGCAGACTATGCCGAAGAAGAGGCTGTTTTGGATACGGAATTTACAGATAAAGGGCTTTTTGATTTGGAAAATAGAGAATTCTTGGAGAAAATTATCCCTATTGTTAAATTAACTAAAAGGCAAAAAGAAGTACTTGACTTATACTTTTACGAAGGAAAGACATTTAAGGAGATAGGAGAAGTATTAGCGATAACTGATATAGGTGTTTGGTATATAATGGATAGAGTACTTGAGAAACTGAGAAAACTATGCATTGTGGCAGAATATCTTCTCGAGCGTGGCAAACTTCCTCCAAAAATCCAACCTAGAACCTCCTCCAAGCTAACCTCTTCCTTGGTGAAAGAGGATGGTAATGAGATTAATATTGACTTCACAGATAGGCTGGGGCGAAAAAGAAAACCTGATATTCATGGCGGATTAGGATGGTATCAGAAGATAGAAGTAATTTCGTGGTCTGTAGCTGGCAAGTCGAAAGAACAAGTAGCGGATGAGATAAAATTGCGTTTAGTTGATGTGCCTGAAATGAAGATGGCATATTTTGTTGTCACGCCTCAGACTCCTGAAGAAGATAAGATATGTCACGATTTAGGTTTTGATAATGTTCTTTCCGATGAGGAAATTGTTGAGCAATTACATCAACCTTTGAAGAGTGGTAAATTTGGCACTGAAACAGTAAAAGGTGAGACATATGATTATTTTAGACTTACTTTTGATTCCCCGGTGAAGATTGGTGAAACAGAAGTCAAAACACTCGTATTTATCCCGAGGGGTAGCTATGCTGCAAAAAGAATGAATGCTTTTTTTGGAGGTAAAGAATCCATAACTAGCGGGTTACATGGCTTGGCGAGAAGAGCGGTAACAGAAGAGGAGGCAAGATTCATTATCTGTGGGTTGCCGAGGGCGCTCAAGGATGAGCGAGCCAAGCATACTTTATTAGGAACAGGTACCTTAGAGTTAGGAGACCAAGCGTATGCAGAATATTTACAAAAATTGTTGTCTCTTCAGGAAATAGAAGAAGCAAAAGCTAAAACTAAGAAAGTAAAAGATAAAAAAGTGGAAGAGAAGGAGAGAAAACCGAAAGGCAAAAAACGAGAGGCGAAAAAAGTTGCTGCTACCGAGAAAAAGGAGCCTGCAAAGAGAGAAAAACCGGCAGTTGCAGAGCTTACGCCTGAAGAGAAGGCATGGGAAAAATTAGAGGATTGTATAAGGCCCTTATATCAAAGGAAGCATAAGGGAAAGGAAGTCATTGCCCTCTATGATAAGTTGAAGAGATTGTTGTTATCGGACCCTATTTATGAGAATATAAGGGTCTGTGCTGCCGAGAGATTTAATAAAGAATTTAAAGATAAAGGCTGGAAAGTTGATACCAAGAAACTTTCTGTAAGTGGAAATGTGAGAGCTGAAGATGATGCAACCTATATTGACCCTAATGCGAATAGATTATTTATCCATTCTGTCCGCAGTGTTATGGTTACCTGGGAAGGTTTAGAACCGTCAGAAAACTTCACTGAAAGCACGCCCTTAAAAGGTCTTGATGATTATGGTATAGCGGCAGAGACTCTCTTTTATGGAGATGCTGATTTTAGAAGTTATTTTAATCAAGGAGTAGAACATTTTATCAAGCAGATTAGATTTTTGGGAAAGCTTCCATTTACTGCGTGCAACTGGATTGGTAAGTATTATTCAGCAATGGCTGAAAACCCGCCCTTAATTATATCTGACCACTGGACTATGAGAAAATTAGGATTCTCTACCGTTTTCACTCCTATTGAGATTCCTCGCTATTGTATCTATTGTGATATCAAAGATGTCCAGTTAATTGAACCTCTTCATAGAGAAGTTACTCCACCGGGGTTGAGAATCATTTTGGGTAAAGAATATGCCAAAAGTGAAACAGAAAATTTACATCACTGGACTTTCTTTTTGCTAAAGAGACCCTTAAGGGAGAGTAGTGAAGAGAGTGAAGAGATTTTAGATGATATTGAGGGATTTAAGGACCACTTTGAATTTGACAGAAGAAAGATTGAGGAATTAGTCTGGAAGAAAGGCGATGATATTGGTGAAAAAATTGAAAAAGCTAAAAAATTATTCAATTTAGCTCGTCAAGGATTATTACTTTCTCCAGATTATTGGATTGCTAATGATAATGGTGCAAGGATGTTGTTAAATCAGCTCCAAAGACAAGGCTTGGAGCCATCATTAATACCAAAATTAGAGAGGCAATTACTGGAAGTAGTTAGAATGAATAAAGAAGTAATAAAGAAATCTCCTTTGGAAGAAGAAGCAGAAGCTAAATTTGAGAAGGAATTAGAAGAATGGATACAGAAAAAGAAGATTGAGGCTTTCTGTTTGGGAAGGGAGCCAGATGAGAATCAAAGAAAGCGTATTAACCAATTAGCTCCGATTGTCGTAAAAACTGGTTTATCCGAGGTTTTTACCCGAACACTTAAAGCGTTATTGTTAGCAGCCGATGGGAAAAACAATAGTGGTCAACCCAATTGGTTAGTTAGCGATAAAGACTTTAGAGTTGTAGTTTCAGCTTTGGAAAATTCCGCACAAGTGATTAGAGAATTTTGTGCAAGGGCTGATTCTTATTCAAAACTGTTGCCAGAGAAAGATAGAGAGCAATTCAAAACTGCCTGCGGCCTGGAGCTTCCCTATCTCATAAGTCCTAAAAACAATAAGGATTTACTTGTTCGTTTAAGAGAGGTTGTAGCTAATTTAGATGAATATAAAACCTTTCCCAGAAGTAAGTTAAATGTTGTTTCGCCGGATAAGGCAAAAAAATTGTTTCGCTGGGTGGAAGAGAGGAAGTTTTCCGGGCAGGACAGGGAGACAATTGACCAAGCCTTAACTGGTGTTTTAGGCGCAAAGCCAGCCGAGGGGGTGGTTGAACTTAATGCTGATTATGTAGCAATCGGGCTATTAAGGGGATTGTGGAGCGTAGTTGAATTAAGGAGTGAAGAATTAGGTGGTAAGAGGGCGGAAATTTCTAAGCAATTGGTTGACGAAATTATTGGAAAGATTGATGAATTTGGTCTGCCGAGAAAGGCGCAAAGGCAATTGGCTCAAACTGTAAAGATTGGTGAATTTTCTCAAGAAGAGATGGATTCAAGAATCTGCCAGATTTGGGCAAGGATTTCTTACCCGGTTTTAGCTTTTAATCCAGAAAGAATGCTCAGTATCGTAAGTCAGGCCAAAGGAGAAAAATGGAGTTTCGATGTATTAGACAAGCGACTCAAAGAAGGAGAGCGACAGGCCGAAGAAGAGTTAGCTCAGTTAAGGGAAAAAGAAGAGAATCTAAATATTGCCTGGACATATCTATTTGATGCGGAAGCAGCAATCAAAGAAGCAAAGAAACAAAGCGACGAGAGCAAATTAGAAAACGCAGAAGAGGCTATTCAGACTATTAAGAAGTGTATTGAAGAATTTGGAATAGAAGATGAGGAGTTTTCAACCAGATTTGATGGACTGAAGGACAAATTTAAGGAGGCTGAGTTTAAGGTCTTCTTTGATAAGGCAAATAATAGCTACAGAGAAAACGATTTATTATCGGCGCTTCAATATCTCGCTAAGGCTCAACCCTATGATGGAACAACAGAAGGGAAGGTCGTAAAATTAAAGTCCGATATAAAGAAAGATGTTGAGGATGAATTTACTCAAAAGATAAAGAAGATTAACGGATTCCTTAGCGAAGAAAAATTTGACACAGCCGATGAGGAAATTGATGAGGAATTAAAAGCATTGGATGAGTATGAAAAATATGGCATCAAAGTTGAAGAAAAAATAAGCCAATTGAAAGAGATTAAAGAGTCAGGAAAGAAACAAAAAGAGATAACCCCAGCTGTTATAAGGCTGATAGATTTCAAGGGACATATTTCGTCTCTTGAAAGTGGGAATCTTGAAGAAGCAACTCAAATTCAGAGCTCCTTAGACCAAGAGAGAGAAGATACAGATGTCATTAGTGGAGCAGAACCGATTGCCAGAAAAGCAGTCTTTGACAGACATCCTCAGTTGGAATTTATAGAATTAGGAACACTTGTTGAGCGAGCAGAAAAGGCGATAAGTGATAGGCAAGAAGACCTTGTTGAACTAAGAAGACAGAAGGATGAACAAGCTATAAGGGATAAGATAGCGGATGCTGAGAGTCGTCATAAGACTACGACAACTTTTGAAGGGCGCTACAAATTGTGGGAAGAGATGAAGGATTTGCAGGTTCCTATAGACTTGGAACAGAAGCATTCTCAATTAATAAAAGAGTTGGTAGAAGGAATGAGAAAGTCAGGCCCAGAATATGCAATGTCACTTATCAGTGGGATAGTGAAATTGTCAGAATCGGGCAAGATAGAAGACGCACAAGCAAAATGGCAGGCGGAAAAAGGGAAAATTATGGATGAGTTATTTACTTTACGCAGGCAAGGATTGATTGAGAAGGATGCGTTAAGTAAGGTAACATCTACGATTTTCCCCATAATTAAGGACATTTCTTATGGCTCCTGGGAGTGGATAAAGTATACTCGGTTTGCGAAGTCAAGGATTGGGAAGGCACTTGGATTCGATGAATATTCACCATTCTTGTACGCGCCCTGGTTTGAAGAACTAATCAAGGTGGGCGGGCCTTTATTGTTATTAGGGTTACTAAACCAGATAAGCCCCTGGTCACCCCCGGTCAATATACTGATATACAGGGTAGTAGTTGCAGTATTTGGAATTACATCTATTCTACTGCATATCTTTAATAAGAGGGCTCCTCCTAAGGGGCTATTAAACAAAATCAAGTTCTGCTATGACGAAATCAAAAATCTCACTCCTGAAGAAAGACTCCGCATATTCTCCGCCCCATCTGCAGCTGCCGCATTTGGCATATACTTTTCACTATTTACAGAGTTAACTCCACCTATCATAATTGGTTTTAGCATAATAGCCCATGTATTCATTAACTTTGCAGTTGCCCTTATGAGACCACTGGGCATAGACGTCGGCTTCGCCAGCCTTGGGTCAAAGCAAGAGGCAGTAATTCCAGAAGGGGATAAGGAAGATATGAATGATACCAGGCAAACATCGGATGAGGAATTGGTGCGATGGCTAATGGAAATGAGTGACCATGAGCTAGTTGCCCAAGAAACAGGAGTTGCACCTCAGACTGAGATAGGAGAGACGGAGCGAAAAGAGAGTGAGGGGAAAGACAGAATCTATTGGAAGGAAATAAATAGACGGCTTGAAAGATCACTATATTATAAGAGACTTGATAAAACGGGTACCATTATTCCTGTGCTTTCTGAAAATGAGGAGATTTTCTCAGCTGAGAACCATCTGAAACGTGTTGAAGCAGTTGCAAATCTATTAGCTATACATTGGAAACAAAAATTGACAGGCCAGGATACAAAGAAGATTGAATTCAATAGTGACATAATTAGATTTTTCAGTATTGTACAGACCATTGGACTAATTCCTTTTTCACATTCTGGCAGAAATACCATTAAAGAATTTATGGGTAAAGAATTTTACGATGGAGCCGATTATACATATGAGATTGTTAGAGATATACTCGAAGGATTTGAAGATGATGGGTCAATACCCTTGAAGGCGTATTTGCAAGAAATAGAACCGTTAGTTAAGGAAGATACAACTATGCTCATGCCTGAAGCAGTAGTGGTAGCAAGAGCTCATAGAATCGTAAGCATTATTGAGGAAGTAGGCTTTATCGAAATGGCTGAGTCTCTTAAAGGAAGTGAACTCTACAAATCCTTAAGTAGCTCCGTTAAAGAGTTATTTGGTCTGGGATCGTCGCAATACATACACGCCTTCCTCGGTACAGGAACTAATGACTGGACAATTCTATTGGCTAAGAGCTTCATTCAGAGACATTTTGGCGATGATAAGAAAATAATGCTGGATATAAACATAGTGGGTACATTGAGAGACTGCCATAAGCAAGCTTCTCTTATCCTATCGAGTAGATTATATAAAGTTTACGATACACAATACTTGCAGGAAGCTATGAAAGTAGTTTTAGAATACCTAAAAGAAGAGAATCATAAAAAGGACAATAAGGAAACTCAAAAAAGGAATAACAATAATTATGATACAGTAGTTAAGGCAGCATTTAAGGATTTATTACAGTTCAGCGACAAAGGAATACTTTCAGAAGCTGATAGATTGACAGGGCAGCAAACAAAAGACTGGAGAAAGAGCCTATTTAGAAATAATTTTACTTTCTTGGTACAAAAACCCAATCTCATGGAGTTAGTCGCAAGAAAGAATAGTGCATGGCACCAGGAGAGTGGAAATAGAGCTTTGATAAGTAGACAATTTAGTATCAGTCCTCAACTTACCTGGCTCCTATTAAATCGAATACAAATACAGTCATTACTAAATCGTTACTACGACTGCAAGGGAAATAGGAAGCTTGTTGCTTCTAAGTTAGCGAGGGTTTTCAGAACCGAGATGCCCCATCTTTTAATGCTTTCTAATATAGTTAATACGCCCTTTGTCAAAGAAAGATTAGCTATTGAGAGGAAGGATATGCCTACTGATATACCCACTTATGCAATGAATGTCAGTTGGAGAAACGTCATAAAAACTCTGCAGAATGTTGATAAGTTATTATCTATTCTGGAAGAGACATATCTCGGGGCAGAATCTCCATTTGACAAAATATTTAATGTAGGAAAATATGGAGACCTTCAATTAACAAGCGACCTTCAGGCACTATTCCAATATAATCTCATCCTTATGCGACATAGAGGTTTTGACAAAAAAGTTCGCAAGAAATCAAGAGCATTCAAGTTTATTACTCAAAGGGGATTATCTAAGAATACGGGTAGAGACATAAACCTCATAGGGAGGATAGAATTAGGTAAGCCAGGTAGTTTAGAAGAAATATTTCACATTATTGATGCACTTTCCTCAAAATCTTATACCTTTGATGATATAGAACAGAAGAAAGGGAAAGATAGATTTATTGCTTTAAGGGATTTACTCTTTGATACAGAAAGGCTTGAGCAGATTAGAAAAATAGGAATGGTAGTTGAAACTATAGGTGGAGATGAACACCAGGCTAAATTAATCAGTAAAATGTCTTACAAAGAATTGGTTGAATTCCTAATATTAAAGAAAAGAGATAACCGTATGATTAAAAGTGTTAGAAATGAGACCTGGCAATTGAATGAAAATGCATATGCTGTTTTCAGATATAACTTAAAATTGCTAAGACAAAGAGCTATGCCAACGAAATATATAACGAGACGAAGAGGAAAAAGACAAGCCAAATATGCAACAATAACGGATATTGGTTTTTGTGTTCATAGGGATTCTTCTTTCATAAGTGATTGGGAAAACGGGAAGTTTATACCTGATGTATTTGATATTCATTCGCTCATCCTTGCACTGTCATCGAGAGAGAATTTTATCTTGAACGATGTTCCTGATGATGCTGAAGATAGATTTAGTGCGGTCGCCAATCTACTCTTTAATACTACTCTGCTAAAACAAGCACGAGATATCATAATGTTAACGGAAGAGATAAACAATATTCCTGAGCGAAAGAAACTTACCGGAAACTCTTCTTATGTTCAAATTGCTCGAAAGGCAATAGCGCCTAAGAAGAATGTGGAGGAATTTGAAGCAAGTCAAGATGCATTAGCGGTCTTTGCATATAATTTGGCTTTAATGATAGGAAAATCTGAATTAAAAGCTAATAGTGCTACCAATCCGTTAGTTCATTTATCGTTGTCTATGAATAGAGAAAGAGAATTTGGATATAAATTGTTAAGACGCGAAATGCACGGAGTCAGGCCTACTGTAACTACTATACATTCATTGATTCTTACACTTTTATCTAATAAGTTTATCTTAGAGGATGTGCCAGATAATAGAAATAATCGTTTTGCACTTATGATAAAGCTACTCTTTGATACAGAAAGGATAGAAGAATTAAGAACCTTTCTTAAGCTTATCCAGGAAACAGATAAAGTTAAGTTTAAGGTAGTTAGTAGATTAGGCATAAGAAAAGGTGATAGAAAGAAATATAGATACTCAAGTAGACCAATTACAATAAATAAGAAGACTTCATACGAAGACTTAGTAGGAATTGCAATTCCAGAATATGGCAGTGTTTATAAGCTGAAGGAAGAGCATCAAAGCAATTTAGTATTTATAAGAAATTTGAAACAGTTTACCAGAAGAGGTGGACCTATTAGTAATAAAATTTTGGATCAAAAACTCCATAAATACGATGGTTATATAGCTGAGTTAAAACAGGGAAGACACCCTATTTCTATTCTTGATATCCATAATATTATCCAGACAATATCTAAGTTATTGGGAGTTGAATTTGAAAAAATTCTTAATAAGATGTTGCCCAATAAAGCTCAACTCAATCATAATCTTGTTAATGAAGTTTCAAGATTAAAAAAGGAAGGGAAAGTAACCATATACAAAATAAAGAATGAGTTAGATATAAGCCTTCAGATGGCGTGGCTTCTCTGGCACCACGCAAGAGTATTGTCCTATCTCAAAAAGCTCAAGGCAATGAACAGAAACTCTAAAAATAATTTTGAAAGAAAGGAGAAAATAAGAAAGGAAATTTTGAACGCAATTAAAAAACATCATTCAGAACTCTTAACCCTTTCAGAAATAGTTAGTACTCCGTTTGTTACAGAAAAACTGGGAATTCAATATGAAAAATTACCTAAGATACCCGTTCGTCCTGACGAAATTAATGAGAGGAATATAATATTTACACTAAGGAATATTGAAGCTTTCTTATCAATTCTTGAAGATACATATGTTGACCCTGCATCACCATTTGACCAGATGTTCTATATACCCCCACGAGGTGGACTATTTCTCCGTGGAGACCTTAAAGCAGTGCTAAAATATAATCTTATGTATTTGCAGCAAATAGGAACTACTGTTGCTACTCGAGAAAAGTTAAGAAGACATCGTTTTATTACCGTAGAAAAATTGCGCGACGGATTGAAGAAACAGGGTTACGATAAAGAATTTACTACAAGGTACGAGTTTGCAGCTCCACTTCCGTTTGTTTATTATCTTATAAACACGTTGTCGTCAGATGAGTTTATTCTGCCTGGTATCAAACTTGCCGGTAATAATAACTTTAACCCTGTAAAGAATTTTCTCTTTAATACTGAAAGTCTCGAGCAGGCGCGGGCTATCCTAATTGCAGCAGAGGAAATAAACTGCGAAAAAGCAAAAGCAAAGGAGAAAAGGATTAGGGAAATTAGAGAGATGTCTTATGAAGAATTAGTGGCATCAGTTGTTACGGAAAGAGAGGATGGAAGGGAAGCTTTAAGACTGAAAACGAAAAGCTGGAAATTACAAAAAGATGCATTGGCTGTTTTTAGATATAACTTAAGATTAATAAGGAAAATGGGAACTCCAACCGAGTACGTAAGGAATCTAACTCTACAAAAAATAAAGAGTAAAAAGGAAAGGAAAATATCATATATAACAGAGGCGAATATTGGCGTCTGTATGAACAGGGATGAAGGCTTTGTAAAGGCTGTAGAAAGAAGGTATGCCAGAGCCGTTACGCTTGATGTAATCACTTTTCATAATTTTATAAGAGCAATCTCATCAAGAAAGAATTTTATTCTGGATAATGTCCCGGACGATGTAGAAGATAGATTCACGGCTGTATTAAAACTTCTATTTGACACGAACACCCTTAATCAAGCACGTGATATTATTATGACAGCAGAAAGGATTGATCGCAAATCAAGGGAAAGGCTTAGCAAAGGAAGTTCCTACACAGAGATTGTTTCAAAAGCTCTGCCTGCAAAAAGAAATAAGAATGAATTTATGTTCGGGGAAAATGCGTTCAGCGTGCTTGGATATTGCCTGAAATTTATGAAATTAAGAGGGAAACCACAAGAGTGGCTAAAAGAGTTAAGAATCAAGACCGCAGACGAAAAGGCAAGTAGAACAAGGAACCGTCCACCAATAAAAAAGCCTGCTGAAAACATAACTTCGCTCGATATTGCATTGGTAACGCATCAGAGCCAAATGGCTATAATTGGTTTAGAAAAGCACAATAGTAATATATCCCGACCAAGTATAACTGCTATCCATGCGGTCATTCTTGCGTTATCATCAAAGAAAAACTTTATCCTGAAAGACATACCAGATAATGAAGAGGATAGATTTACTGCAGTAATGAAACAACTTTTCAATATAGAAAGAATAAGGGAAATTAGAGCTATAGAGCAACATATCCAGACATTAGACGACAGGTCGTTTAAAGTTGGAAATGCAGATATCAAAGTAAATCCAAGAACATCATATAGGAATGTTGTAGAGATTGTAAGCCCGCGGGTTGGGAGCATATACATATTAAGAAAAGGTGATAATACTCATAATGTATTCAAGACAAATCTAAACCAATTGATTGAAAAAGAGGAATTGTTAACCGAGGCAAAATTAATTGAGGAACTTGACATAACTCAGAAAGCGTTACAATATATGATGTCTCGGCAATTCCCTGTTTCCTTTCTAACAGTGCACAATATTGTATTAACCCTTGCAAAGTTGAAGGGCGTTACGTTTGAGAAGATGCTCGGTGAGATATTGTCAGTTCCATCCAGTAAGAAAAAGAGGTTGGGAGAGCGTAAGGCATTTATCATAGCTGTGTTGCCTGTAATTTTGGCATCAATAGCAGTATTGGGAGCGCTTGGAATACATTTTTGGCCTCAGATAAGTCCATATGTCCTGGAGGCTCTAAGACATTATCGAGTCTCCATTGGGGCAAGTGGATTGCCTCAGGCTGAGCAATATGCATCATTCCTGTCTGTCTTCCATCCTATCAATGTATTTGTATCCCTCGGCTTCTACCTCTTCTCAAAATATCTTCTCCCCAAAATCTTTAGAATAAAAACAGATGAATCCATAAATCGGTCGCGGTACATAAGGCTAGGACTACCTCGCTCCCGTGCCCTGAACGAGAGTAAACTCGGTAGAGGGGATGGCTGGCTGAGCCGTGGTCCGGCAGGGACTTTGTGGGAGTGGGGTCTGGCTCTTGCCACAACCAGTCTCGTATTCTTAATGGGATTTGCTAAACCCCAGCACCAATATTTTGTTTCTGGGCTAGAAGTCTTAGTAATCGTAGTTTTAATATACATTTTCCTTGGTATTTCTGGATTTGTTTTTGGTCGGCTCATTGATAAGGAATTACAAAAGAAATCAATGAGATTCTTAAGATATACAATTGCCCCTCCACTTATTAAAAAGCCTTGGTATTTTGGAGGAGATGAACTAATACAGACTCCTTCTTGGGATAGTATAACTGATAAGGTTGTAGAATATGCCCGAGAACATAGAGATGAGAAAATACCACTAGCCATACTTATTAGATTTGGGGGTTATCCATCTACAAGCGTGGTCTTTGCTAGCAGTCACAAGATAATGTCTGATGAGAGGGCAATTCGCGATAAGTGCAAATTTATTTACACAGATCTAGAAGAGAGGCATAGTGAACTTAAAGAAGCCAATTCTGAATATGCGCAAATGTACGAAGCAAAGCAATATTCTTTGATGAATGCTGGAATTCAATCTATACCTTATCCTGTTAGAGTCCTGGGGCTTATTGATAATTTCATAAAATGGATAAGTGGATGGGAAGTGACATTCACATATCCGAGAAAAAGTCGGGTTCTTGTCATCAAGTTCTTGTATGAAGATAGAACAGCAGACAGGGGAAAATCCACTGTACAAGAAAGTCCCCAGGATTCAAGGGAAGAAAACGCTGAAGACCAACCCTCAAAACCAAATTATGGCTCGAGGGATGGCAAGGGAAATAATCGTGTTGAAAATACACCTGAATGGAAAACAATATCTTTTTGTCTTAGGCGTGGGGATACTAAAGGTATAGAAAATGTCCTAAGAGAAGCAGTAGAAGAATTTATGGAAAGTGATTCTACTGACCGTTTGAGAGTTATCTTTATCGCCCTGGCTATTTTAACTCGCAATAAGCGAGAAAGAGAGAGTATGGCAGTAGAGGCTTTCCGGTCGCTTATGGAAATATATACTAAATATGAGTTTGATAAGGCTTTGATAGAAACAGCCAATTTATTAAAAAAGAAGAATAAGGAACAAATTGAGAAGATTAATCTATTTGCTGTCTCGGATGATGAGACAATTAATCGAGCAAAATCTAATGTAATAGCGCGACTTAATTCTCTAATAGAGAACCATAATCAAATAGTCAATTTAGAAGCTTTGACAGACATATTTGCCTGGGAACAGTATGATGATATGGCTCCACTATGCTGTACATTATACAATGATGCATTAGGAGAAGTTATACGGTATATAGAAAGACAACAACGCATAGTCTCAGACACCAGATTTTTTGCAGAAATAGTGAGAACCAACTTAAAACAGGGAGACTGGCAAACACTCTGTAATCAACTGATAACTGAGCACGAGGCAAAGGGAATTTTTGAATCTTTGCGCAGAGATTCTCGTAAATTAATTAATATTATTAGAAACAATTCAGGAAAAGGTTCTCTTAATATAGAAAAAATGATTGTAGATATAGAAGAAATGATTATAGATCAACGCTATTTAGATGCTCACTCACCACTTGTAAGTTTATCTCCAAAGAACGTCCTTCAACTTTTGGATAAAACCGCAGAATTAATTATTGTTTGGGATCAAGATAGTGGATTAATTAATCGTACTAAAGTTATATATCCTGAAGATGAAGACCTATATTTACTGAATGTTGGTTCAATAAGGCAGAATCTAAAAGCATGGAAAGAAGCAATAGAAAAGGAGATTAAAAAGACTACTAAAGATGACGACCCACCACCTTCTTACCCGCCCTCTTCTTACCCACCCACTTCTCCCTATTGGAAATTTAGTGATAAACAGAGAGAGGCGTTAGAAGAATTAGAATGGGCTTGTGCAGCAGGTGAGCCACAGCCCTTTGAGGTCGTTGTTCGCGGATTCCGTCGTCATAGAGAAGGCGGGATATTAAAAATAGTCGGTCTGAGGGTCTCATATAAAGGCGTGCACGGGCGAATTCTACAGAGATATTTGCCTGAGCCTGCAGAAGAATATGTCAAAAAGGTTGGTGGAATGGGAGCAAAAATTACCGCTTACCTGGTACCGCCCTTGATAGGAGGAGTAAGGCCAGTGTTTGCGGTAGACCTGGAAAGAGTAAAAGCTGAATTTCAGGCATTAAAGGAATTGAAAGAGGCTTTTGATAAGCAACGAGAAGTTGAGGTTACGGTAAGACGCCGCTCTCATAAAGGTAATGGCTGGGTTGTGAACTATAAAGGGGTTATTTTCTGGGGGTTCTTGCCTGATTCCAATCTCCAACCCGGTGTCAGTATTGATGAAGGAGATATACTGAGACTATTTGTTGTGAAGTTTAAGCCCGTTCCTTACTGGGATTATATTGAGTTTGGCATGAGAAAGCCTCGCCGTTGGCCCAGAGGTTCAAAACATAACCTCGCTGGGGACATTGAAAAGAAAATCCCGCCAAACATACACCACCTCTCTGATGTCCCGTCCCCTGGGTTGGGGCCAATCTCGGGGAATGCCTCATACCTTCGTAGGTACATCCTTGACGAGGAGATATCCTGGGGAATTACGCAAAATCCCTCTTTACGCACGACCCATAAGCCAAATTTGGAATTTTTACCCCTAAAGCCACCATTCGTAGCATTTCTATCCGGGCCTTGCCAGCCATCTGATTCAAAAAATAAAATAACAAATGTACGCGATCTAGGTTTGAAGACGGAACCTAAAGAGGTTGAAGCGGGAATCTATGAAATGAAAATTAAAAAAGGAGATATTATCAAAATACCACAAGACAATATTGAGATAAGGGTGTTGTGGAAGAGGTCTTATAGAGACAAGAGTTTTATCGGATTTAAAAAAATAATAGCTCCTTTCCGTAAAAGGAGAAGAATTGAGCAGGTGTTGTCAAGTTTTCTTTCTAAGGAGATAAGCAATAATGTGGAGAAAAACAGAATCAGGATAGGAGATTACGTGATTAGAATTTTACCCTTTATTGATAAAATGGATGAGGGACAATTACAGGAAGAAGGATACCTATGCAGGCTACAGATAGAAACTGGATCTATAAGACCTGTGATAGAGAGAGCTGAACCTATCCCATCAAATTTTCTTAGCCTTAAGGAAAGGCGAAAGGAGGCAATCAGGTTAATCTTATTTTATCCTCTTGCAAATGATATAAAAGCTGAATTATTGGGGATGACACCGCAAGTATTAAAGGATCGGTATAAAAAGTATTTCAAAGGATCAATTCGTGATATTAAGCAGAGACATATAGAGCTGGCTGAGGAGCAATTGAAGTGGCTCCGTCCTGAAATAATTCAAGAGTATGGATACAGGCAGGCATATGAATTGACCAGGGGCAACGTTACAGTTATGAGTGAGATTTTAGGCGTAAGTGATCCTTTAGTATATAAATGGATAAGGATGAAGACTGAAAATGAGTTAGCAGAAATATTGAGAGGGAATCTTCGTGAGCGAATAAAGCAGGAACAAACAATCTTAAGTCAAGCAAAAGAAGCCATTACAATTGGAGATTTAATAAAAGAATTAAAGCAAAGAGGTATCGCCAATGTTTCAGAAGAAAATGTTTTGCATGATTTATTAGGGTTTAATCTTTTAAACCATCAAAATCTAAAACTGTATGGTCCCGAAATTGTGCGAGTTGAAGAAATTACTTTTACTCCAGCTGTAACTATTACGACTATTAAAGAAGAGCCATCGGAGTTAAAACGTTTTAAAGCTGAAATCGCTACCATCATCGGAGAAACATATCAAAATCTAAAGATTCTGGAAGAATTTGTGGAAAGGTATTTCCCAAAGGAACTGATGGCTGCTCAAACAGTTAGATACACCATATGTTTGGGCATAGCCAGAAATATCCGAACTATTTTAGGCGAAGATATTTGGTTCATTCGTAGGCAGATAAGATTATTAAATCAAGACATGAATGTAGCCCTTGATTTATTAGGTAAGGAGACAACCGGGCAATTTAATGAGCTTAAGGAAGACATTATATATTTGAAGAAAATATTACAATTGAAAGCTGATGATATATTTAAATTGTCTACAACTCCACTACCGTCTAAGAAACAGTTATTTACAAGTGCTGAGAAGATGAGAAAGGACGAGGAATTAGTTAGTGTTTATGATATCAAGCTTCCTGGGATTTCAAGAGAATTAATTAATCAACTCAAAAAAGGTGCCGAACAACCGAAAGAGGTACTTCTGCCACAGTTGGAACCAAAAAGAGAGGCTAAAGGTGTGACTAAGCCTAGGCCTCGCTCTAAAGTCAGATTAAGCATAGAATCAGTCTGGGAGGTTAGAAAACAAAAATTAGAAGATACACTATTTCCAAGGCTAAAAGGTAATCTTACCGAAGAATGTAAGGACTATCTTGGTGATACGACGCTACCATATGCAATGAGAAGTATTACTGGGGATAGCAAATGGAGCTTAGCAAAGACACTTCTCATAAGAATTATAGATTTCGGCTTATTAAATTGGATTAAATTAGATAACACCCTGAATATTCTTAAGAGTAGTATTGAAGAGGTATTAGAAGCAGAGAAGAATATTCAACTTCTAATAGATGAGACATCAAAAGGTCTACGAAAAAAATGGAAGAAAGACGCAGATAGAAATATAAAAATATTTAATTTGATAGTCATTCCTGAACAATTGAAGATAGGTAGACCAAAAACCCTTGAGGAAGTTGCTCAACTTTGTGGTGAAATTTCTGTTTCAACAGTTAGACGCATAAGAGATCAATCAACAAAGGAGTTAAATAGGACAATAGAGAGATTAAATTTTAAAATAAATAAACTTGTTAACCCCTCTTCACCACGTAGAAAAGATGAAAATAAACTTCAAAATATTCACCATCTATCTGATGTCCCATCACCAGGACTAGGACCAATATCACAAAGCCCATCATACCTTCGTAGGTACATCCTTGACGAGGAGATGTCCTGGGGGATTACGCAGAATCCCTCTTTACGCATGACCCACAGCCCAAGTTTGGAATTGTTGGCACTAAAGCCACCATTCGTAGCATTCTTATCCGGGCCTTCCTCACATGGCAGGCGAGATAAATCAAATTTGCCAAAAATACCAGAGGGAATGAGCAGAGAAGATGCTTATAGGTTTAGATTGGTTCATTACTATCGGCTCTTTAGTGGTTTTATAGAACGTTATCAAGAGGCACACAACGGTAACCTCCCTAAACAGAATGAAGTTGGGCATAATTTTGGGATTACCCAAGGCTTGGTTTCTCGATGGTTAACAAGAATTTATGAATCAAAACTCTATTCGCCTCTCAGGACACGCGGTTTTGTTCCTAGAAAGAAGAGGAAGCATGTGAGCGATGAAGAGATTATTAGAGTCTATTATGATATTTTGGAAAAATACCATAAGTTAAATGCCCAAAAAGAGCTTGCAGATATCTTGGGGGTTGATAAATCAACAATACAGAAGAGACTCAAGAAAATAAATAGGGAACGAGAAAGAAATGGACAACTCTCGATTTTAACAGCTGGCATGGAGAGACAAAAGGGAACGAGGCGCGTTAGCGACAAGGAGATTTTTGATGCAATTAATGAATACAATGCAAAATTTGAAGGAAGCTCGCCATCTTTAGGCGATTTAAATAAAATATTGAAGATTAACCGTGGAGCTATTTCAAACAGGCTTATTAGAATAAACATAAAGAATCTAAGAGAAGGTAAGCCGTTGCTTGCAACAAAAAGGAGTAATCGTTTACTGGCAAATAAACTGGTGGAGGTTTCAGAAATAAGTTCTCAGCATGCATCTTTTGGAGAATTAAAAGAGGCCGTTGTATTTGCCTCAAATCGTATAGAAAGATTATTGAAAGATGAAGACAACATTGGGAAGTTAGCAAGAATGTATAAAAGTAAAACTCGAAAATTCGTAAGAGATGTGCTCAGCGCCTCTAAAAAAGCTTTAATAAGATTTTTCGAGACGAGGACCTACTTTAGTACTATAGGGCCCATAACCACAATTAAAGGAAGTACTCCGAGTTATTGTGAGGGGGATAAATTTTATATAAGTGATATGATTGTTGATCCAAAATTGAATCCCAATTTGAATCCGTACATTCTGGCAGAATTATTGACTGTAACCTTGCTCGAATCGCTTTCTCTCCAGCCAGAGTTGGTAAAAGAGATGCAGACTAAAATATATGGAGGGCCTCCCGCTTATTATCCCACGATTGAGAGTAAATATACAAAGGTTAAAAGTAGATTTACTAATCTAAAATCTATCGTCCTTCCTTTCCTCCTTTCGGTTTCATTACTCGGGCTTCTGAGTATGAAATCTGAGGGCGAAATGGATGTAATGGCTTGGATGTTTCCGGCAGTCCTGATGCTAATTCCCGGAGTAATCTATGGAATTATTAGTCTGATTAGAAGATCTATTGGTAAAAAACATTCAAAAGAAAGTGATGTGGGAGAGAGGATACAAAGAATTAACGCACTCTATGCGCAGTGTGAAGACCTATTGAATGAGATTCTTGAGAGCCACCATATAGTATCCGGAAAAGTTAATATATCGCAGCAACTAATTCCTATAAAAGTTATTATTGTTGGTTCTGATGAGATAAGAGAAGTGGCAAAGAATTTTTATGATTCATACAAGAGTATGAAATCTGCTGGACAATCTGAAAATTCATCTGAGATACTGGAAAATTTAGAACATTCATTGGATTGTCTACAAAATATACTTACATCACTCAGCCCATATGTAGAGCGTCTTAGTCTTGTAAAGAAGTACAGTAAGGTGCCGGAGAGTTTTTGTAAGCAATTTTACCTGAAAGACGAGACTAATATATCTGAATATAAGAGTAGTATAGAAGAATTCCTTCGACATATCAGGATGACGATACTTATAGGTCTATTTATATACCTCTATCTTTATAAGGAAAATATTGGTTCAAAGATTAAAGAAATTGTTGGGGAGATTGAGAACTACAATACTCCTGAAACAGCATCTCAATATCTACAAGGTTTACTAGCAATAGTTGAATACCTTAAAGACTTTCTGAATTTCTGGGAGATAAAGATAGTACCAGCACTATCAGGTCTCTACCTTGAATTTACTATGATTAGCGAAAAAGAGGAGAGAAGTGAATTGCGGTCAATTTACAAATTTTTCCGAGGTGAGGCTAAGAAGATTATAGATGCCATGCGTGGCCGAATGCGAATTATTCAAAGAATTCTAACTCATCCCGGGTCTACTCAGGATGTGATAAGAAAAGCCCAAGTGGCAAAAGATAAACTTCAGGAAATTATCGATCTTGCCAATTCCTTAAAAATAGAGTTGAAGGAAAATATGAAAGATTGGGGCTTGATGGCGAAACGGAATCGAAATTCTCGCCTTACGAGAAGCTTTGCAGAAATTCTTTTAGTAGGAATTACGACAATCCCCGCTATTCTGGGGATTGCGTATCATTACAGGGATGAAATATATGGGATTGGTATAAAACTCCTCCAATGGTTTGCTTCATCAGGCATAATTCGTGGCTTGCCTTGGAAATTCAGTGCATTTTCGTTCCTTCCCCAAATAAACATTCTCTCTAAAATCTTACCTAATTCCTTTAATCTCGCTGACAAAAGTCTTTCCACTTTTAATATGCTGAGCAAGTCGGAAGTACTCAGAACAAACCTAATCTGGCTTATAGCAATACCAGTTATATTGATCCTTTCTATTGCTTTAGTATTAGGAACTATATATTGGTTTGCAAAATCGGATGAGAAACCAATAAGGCAAACTACCATATCAGAAGAAAATAAAAGCGTCCGCGATTCCACTCTAAAAGCAGGAAAACCTCCAGATAGAACGAGAAAGTTTTCGCTACATATGGATCCATCTTTCTCGGAAAAGATAAGCGAAAAAGACTTTATAAGGATTGAAACCGAACTGAGAACAAATAGAGCAATAATGAAAGATGCAGGCTCTCTCAATGTAAAACTTAAAAAGCCATTTAGAGATGAGCATGGCGAAAAAATCATAGCTGTGCAACTCAAAAGAATATGGTTTGATTCCAAAGAACAGCTTGTAGAACATACAGGATTGGGGCGCGCTCCGAAGGTCATCGGAGTTGATGAATCAAATCGCATAAGAATTATGGGCCACGCCATTAGCCCTCAAGGCGCAATGTTACTTGAAAATGCGCTAAATGAATTTCGTATGACGAAACATCTCTATAATCAAAAAGATCTTACGAAAGATCTATGTTTCAAAGCACCTATTGGATGGGGTGAATTTCCGGAAGTATCATACCAGGGGAATAAGGTTGGATTTGTAGTACTGGGCGTAACTCGACAGATGATGAGGAGAGCTGAGGTTATAAAGTATTCACACGAGTCGCTTAAAAGGATGTGTTATCAATATGGGAAAGCAAAGAGAAAACTTCACGATTTCGGTGTAGTTCATAATTTCTTCCACCTTGGCAACATTTCTTTACTTAGCAAAGATAGAATCGGAGTTCATGATTTGGACAATGCTCGTTTTATGAAAGACGAGACGGATGGCTCGGAAGATAGGGAAGTTATTTTAAGAATTGCAAGGTTATTTCATATCTTTTATCTCTTAGATTTCAGCCCCCCTTCTATGAAAAAACGAAGCTTTAGAGATATGAAAAAGTTAATAGAATCAAGGATAAGAACCAAAGAATATTTTATTGAAGGATATTTTCACGATGTTCCTCCCGATAAGTTGAGAAACATAAGATCAAATATTATAGAGTTATATGGGAAGTTCAGTAAAGAGCTGGAGCTTTCTGCACATGACATTGATCCTGAAACAATAGACGCGATAAAGAAGGTAATTAAAAAATCAAAAACCTCCGACAAATCCAAACCCGCACGACCTGATATGGCACTTTTTAAAAGCAAAAGACCATTTGATGAAGTCTCAGATGGCGATACTACCGATGATATCATAAACCCAGACTTTAAAGGTGGGCAGAGTCAGGATGAGAGGCTAAAGCAGATAAACGAGAAAATCGCTCATAGTATAAAAACCCATGCAAGTATCTTAAATATCATAAGAGAGATATTGATACATCCGGGCTTGCGTGTTGATGATTTAACTGCATTAGCTGCAGCCAAAGATTTAGAACCTGATATTGCAAAATATGCAAAAATAGCATTTCTTGTTCATAGGATAACTGCCGGGGAGATATACACAAATAGAGAACCTCCTGAAACTGGCTTTCTAAACTTCGAAGAAAGAAAGAGGTTGGCAACAGCAATAGCGATTGTATGCACTGGTTGGAGGCGTGGAGAGGCAGCTGAAATATTAGGCAAGGACATTATGACACTCATTCGTTGGATTAAGGTATTTCATCTCCAAGTACCAAGGAGAAAAGAAGAGCGTATAGAACTAACCAAGCTGGAAAAGAATGCTCTTATGATAAGTAATATAGAAAAAGAAATGTACAGAGAAGCTGTGGAAAGACTCGGTAAACGTAATAAACTTGTGGTTTACGCTTACCTTACAGGGGAAAGTGATGTAACCACTGGCTACAAGATGAAAAAGTATGGTTATATCGCAGAAAGAAGAGAGGATATTAGGAAGGATCGAAGAGACAAGGTGCTTAAGATTATTGACGAGATATACAAAAAGAGAAAAAGAAAGACTTTCATATTACTTATGACCAAAGTAGCAAGAACGTTGAGAGCGAGGTATAAAGATTATAGCGAAATAAGTAACGTAACGATAAGAAACGACATCAAATATCTCCAAGAAGAAGGACGTTTATCAGCTTACCCCGGATTAAAAATTAGAAGATTCAAGATAAAATGGAAAAAAGAACCGGATAACTTAGCCCAAGCCCTTATTGCCAATCTCATACCGGAAACCGACAAGTATTTAAAGGCAATAAACTGGTTATTCTTTAAAATTCCATTTATTGGCGCGATTGTACCTCATGAGCTTACCCATTATATATACGCAAAAGTTAAAGGAATTGAACTAAAAGAGGTTAATATATTCAGTGATGTAGTACCAAAGAAAGACCAACCAAGAGGACCTCCAGGTGCTTGGTTCTATCTTTCTGGTCCCATTGTTAATATCTTCATAATAACCATTTCAATCATATTTCTTAATACTCTCGGATACGTTCCCTACCTAACACCTTCCCTAAAGTATCTCCTCTTTGCAAATACTACGACTATTGTTGTGGAAGTTTTAGGATACTACTTCTTAAGAGAAGGAGATATTACCAAAGCAGATACATTTAAACATTGGCTTGCAAAATCGGATGAGAAAGCAATAAGGCAAACTACCATATCAGACGAAAATAGAATCGTGCTTAGGAAAGATAAATCTAACTCCACTCTATCGTTTACTGACCAAACCCGCAACTGGTTTACAGAAAATAACATTTCAGAAGAAAAATCTCGAATATTCACATCTTGGAAGATGAGGTTTGTTGACATTATTGGAGGAGTCTTATTATTAATCCCAGCTATATTTATAATAGTTGTTTCTGCATTCTTTATTAAAATTACATCAAAAGGACCAGTCTTCTTCAAGCAAACGAGGGTTGGATATAAAGGCAAACCAATAAGGGTTTGGAAATTAAGGACTATGAAGGATGAAAGGGTAACATCTTTAGGGAATTTTTTAAGAATCACAGGTCTTGATGAAGCGCCACAGGTATTTAATATTCTTCAAGGGTCTATGTCAATCTTCGGTCCACGTCCGAAATCTCAAGAACGTTTGGATAGATATTATGTAAATACTTTAATGCAAGTAAGAAAGCCAGGTTTCTTTGGTCTTCGCCAAGCCAAAATTGGAGCAGGGAAGGGAGAAAAGGGTACTCTAGAAGAGTTTAAAGAGATGGATTTATATGAGATCAGGAATTTTTCTCTCTGGTTAATGATTAAAATCCTCTGGCTGACTTGCAAGAAAATATTAAATGATGTTCTCTCACTATATTCTAAGACGGAAGCGAGTGCTAAATTTGAGCGCACTGAGGTCATAACATCCCGACCTCCTCAAGTTTTAGTGACGAAAGATGCGAGGTCTATGGGTGAGGAGGCAGCAGAGCGTTTCATTAAAGTGGTGAAGGTCCATCCAGATGCGGTTATTATTCTTCCTACAGGCTCAACACCTCTACCAATGTATAATGCGCTTGTTCGGAGATTTAGGGAGGATTCCACGATAGATTTTTCTCAGGTTAAATTTTTCAATTTGGATGAGTATGTTGGTCTCCCGGAAGACCATCCATTGAGTTACCATTTCTACATCAGGAAAGTTTTCTATGACCGCTTGAATGCAATTGATTCTAAGCGAGCGCCAAAACCAGAAAACATATATATTCCACCCTGTGCTGCAAAAGGAGACAACGAAGAAGTTATTCTTAAAGAAGCGGAAGAAAAAGTCCGTGAATACGAAAGAGAATTAAGACAAGCTATCAAAGCCACAGGTCGCAGAAAAGCAGACCTTGTAGTTTTGGGTGCCGGCGGTGCCTACCCTGTTTATGATAAGGTAGGTAAATTTATTGGCATTAAGGGAGGACATATTGGCTTTAATGAGCCTGGCTCCAAACGAAGATGCAAAACTCGAGTGGTAAAACTTACCGAGAAGACACGCTTTGACATTAAGTATCTTTTTGACAATCTGAAGCATCGTGAGGACCTGGAGAGGGAGTATACAACTAAAGTACCTGAATATGCCATCACCCTGGGGATTGCCAATATACTTAAGAGCAAGGAAATTCTCCTTTTGGCAAATGGGGAAGGCAAAGCCTCGGTAATAAGAGAAGCATATGAAAAGGAACCCAATCCAGATTTTCCAGTAACATTTTTGAAGAAACATAAGAATGTTCGGTGGATACTTGATAGGGATGCTGCTTATTACTTACCTCATATAAAGACCCCTTGGAAGGTGGAAAAGGTTGAATGGTCATGGACTTTGATAAGACAGACTGTGCTTGAGGCTCTTTCCAAGAAGGATGAACTTACTATAGATAGTTTAACTTACGAGGATTTGGTTAAATTGGGTATGCTAATGGAAGTCATAGAACAATTTGGAGGATTAGATTCAATTAAACAAGATGCAAAAAGCTTTTTACGCGCCATGCTGCATTTAGATGATATTGATAGGCTGCCCAAGAAAGGAGATCGGGTTATCATATTCTCCCCTCATCCGGATGATGATGTTACTACCGTGGCGGTGACAATTAACATGTTGGTAAAACGTGGGTGTGAAGTTACGGTAGTCTATCTGACCAGTGGTGAGGACGCGGTGAGAAATGAGTATGAGAAAACCCAGGAGATATTCAAGGGATATCGTCAGGCATTTGTAATCGAACATGGCAAGTTCCCATCCGTAAAGGAATCGGAAGAACTATGGAAGCAGGCCAGAATTGAAGTTAGACATCATGAAGCCCGTGCGGCAACTATGAAGCTTGGCTTACGGGGAGTGAATCTTGTCTTTCTGGACTTGCCATACTATTACCGTCGTGGGTTTGTTGACCTTGAGATTGATAATAAGGTTATTGCTGAGGATGATATTAATGCGGTACTTAATGTTCTCAATGAAATAAGACCTAACTATATTTTCTATTCAGCCGAAGCAGACCCTCACGGTACTCATGGGATTGGCACCGAAATAATCAAAAGGGCTCTGGAAATAGCTCTGCGAAATTCAAAGGTTTCCAAGGATTTAAAGATTTGGGGATATCGGGGTGCCTGGCAGGAGTGGCCACTCTATTATCAAACGGAGAACTTGGTGGTTGTACCATTTATTCAAGATACTATAAATCTGAAGATTGAGGCAATCAAGGACCATGGTTCACAAATCAAACCGATGTATCCAGGTCCAGACCCGAGAGAGTTCTGGGAGAGAGCCAGAGATAGAAACCGTGAAATTGGGAGGAGATTGGAGCAACTCGGTTATGTCTCAGGTGAGGCTCGTTGGTATGCCGAGGTATTCCGCCTCACTCCACTTTCAGAATTTCTCCAACCAGCCAACTTTTCTCACTCCAATCGATTCCCCGCCTCGCCCTCTGCGTCAAAAGAAGATAAGGGAAAACCCACTGAACTTCCTACTGATGAGGCTATATTCTGGATTGGAAAAATCCTGCTCGAAGGCGAAAATTCAAAGACTGTTAGGTGGGAAGACACTCTAAATACTTTTATCAGAAGTTATTGGGATAAAATTATTGTCGGAGTTAAAGAGTTAGGCTACACTGGCGTAGGAGAGTACATCAAGCACTATGAATGTATTGAAGAATCAAAAGAAATGGCGCATCAAGAAACACAGAAATTTTATCCGACAAAATCTCTTCCTGCTTCTTCCATAGAAGATATTAAGATGATGGAATCAACTATGAGCAAACACCCGGATAAGGATGTTGATATCTATGAAAATTACATTGAGAAGATAGTAAGAGATAGAATTTCAGGCAAAAGAAATACAAGACAACCTATACGGTGTGTTTTATTTGGACCGGCATTCTTTGAAGAAGTCTTCGAAGTAATTGAAGTTTTTCAAAGCTTATATGACCGCAATGGTTGGAGCTTTTCCGAGCATCCAATCAAGTTTACTATCAAGGATAAAGACAATGCTGTCTTTGAATTGTACAACAATAATAAACTTAGATTTCCATATGATGCCATCCCAATTCGTTTACACGAGTATTTTTACCAGGATGAATATGGTTGTTATCCGAATAAAAAATATTATGATAAGTTCTTTGCGAAATTTGATGTTATGGATTTGAATTCAGATGAAACTATTGAACGGAGTGGAAAAGCAGAAAGAAACAGATATGATTTAGCCTTTGCTAACAATGTAACGTGTTGGTTAGAAGGAGAATCCGAAGTTGATGAAAAAATGAGCAACTATGTATATAATATATTAAAGCCCCACGGTTTATTTTACTTTTTTGGCAGGAAAATGGACTACGATTCTGGCGTAACTCCACCTAAATTTGTCGTTCCCCCCAAATTTGAAATTATCAAAGACAAAATACCTGTATTCAGAAGTTCAAAGACTGAAGCCAAGAAAGCGCCACTTGGGTTTATTGGTTGGCCCTGGAAGTTAGCAATTAACAAAGGTTGGATAGGTCTGGAGACTGCTGCGAGGTGGTCATTCACGCTTGAGGAAGGATTCTTCTCAGGCTTCTTGCTCAGTTTTCTACCTTGGTTCTTGGCCACATTGGGTTTCTTGGACTCATCACATATCATCTGGTTCTACTTAATTAGTGCCTACCTCTATGGCCCCTCTCATTCCCGCCTCTACAAATGGAAAAACGATAAAATTATTGATCACGGCGATACTATTCCATCTCATGTCCTAGGTTTTACGGCTTTAGGAGCAATATTCAGAATTGGTTATCTCATCCCAGGACTTGGTCCAATATTAGGACCCATCATTGCCTTTGGTTTTCATTCCTTATGGAATAATGTCATTACGCGATATATTCGCTTTCTCCCACTGGGGATGGCTAAAAATAACGAAAATAGAAACATCTCCAATTCCCCCACAAAGAAGAGGTTTTGGTCTAAGGGGCTCTTTATCGAAGCTCTCCAAGTTCTTGATAAAGAAAAAGTTCCTCTTAATGCAAATAAAATAAAAAATGACACAACCGAGAGAACAAAAGCGATATTAAAGCAACATTTTGGAATAGAGATTACTGGAAGGGCAATATATCAATCAGCAATTAAAAAACGTTACTTCGGCTCTTGGTCTAATGCACTCAAAGCACTCAAAGCAGCTAGGTTAGAATCGCGTGTTTTTACTGATAGGATAAAGATACAGAAAATCATTCAAGGTAAAGGGATTGAAGGCACAAGCCCTACTGTCAACAAGAAATTAGAAGACTTACCGGAAGTCCTCTATGTTCTTTCACAGCATTATGGAACAACATTACATCCTTGCGTTAGGGTCCAGGCACCACAGGAAGGATTTAGCAATTTAACAATAGTTGGGTCTATACTTGAATTAAAAATAGAGGAGGAGACATATAACAAATTGCAGAAGATTATAGAGACAAGACTTGAAGGGAAAAAGTCAGGAGTTGTACCCAGCAAAACTTGTCCTTCACTCTACTTAGAGATAGAAGATAATGAAGATTTAGTCATAAGTGATGTTGATTATGCTGAAAGGAGAGATATAGAAACCTCAACAGCGCAAAACGAAGGTAAAGAAGAGAATCCAGGTAAAACTCCTCATGAAGATAGAGACGAAAAGATTGAAAGAGCAAAGAAATATGTATCAAGTTTACTGAATAAACCCTTTTTTAAGAGCTTATTGCAGTTTTTCAAAGAAGATCCCAAAGGTATATTCAAGAAAAGAACGATTATAAGAACAGTAAGACCCTATTCTGCATCGAAGATAATACAAGCAATGATTGTTGGAGAGATGGGTTTTAATGGTGAGCATATATTGATAGATGGATATATGGAGCATTTTCGGCCCCCAAAAGACTGGAGTAAATATGTAGAAGAAGGAATAAATGCAGAAAATTGGCCGTGCGTTGAACACGAACTAATGACTTGGGAAAAAGCAGGAATAGTTCGGAACATAGATTTTTGCGCAAGAGTTGGACATGGTCTGGATTCAGAAAAATTCAAAGCTATATCGTTTACCTACATAAATCAAAAAGGAAAAACTAGTCGCCAGAGAATATTATACTCATCTGAAGGTATTCCTGATAAGGAAGCTAAAAATGAAGGATGGTATAGATATATCCAGAACCATGATGTGCACATATTTTTCTGTGAAGACTGGTTTGAAGGTGCCCATGGATACGATATTATTAGGCCAGCATTAAATGGAATCTGTTATGTTCTTTTAGATAAAAGGATTACACACCCAGAACTATCTTTTATAAGAGATTTTAGGTATTCATGTGAGAATTGTCCCCTATATCTCTTTGACCCAAATATGACAACTGACCATCTTGACACTACAGAAGAAAATCCTGGGCGATCAGAAGAAAAAGAATTCCTCTCTGGTTCTAAAAAAATACAGGGCTCTTCACTCCAGTTTAATATTAAAAATATGCAAAGGCGTGACGAGAGGATTTACGCTTTGAGCAAACTTGTCCCATTTGAGAGGCGTTTTAAATACAGTTATTCTTTCTTCAAGTCGTTGGTTTTAGCTAAAGTAAAAGAAGAATATTCTGTTTATTTATTGAAATTTCTTGATGAGGTCTTTGAAAGAGCTAGAAGAAATCCAAATTATAAGAACAATACAAGGATTGTTTTCTTAAAGGCAGGAGCTGAACCCTTGGCTGAAATAGCAAGGACTATGGCTCGGGTTATGGGCGATGTTTTCCCTGTGGAGCGAATTCACAGTGTTTGGGCTACTATGGGTAATTATGAGGCGTTAAAACAGAATCCAATCCAGGCTGTGTATTTCCTCAAGTATCTCTATGATGAAGGAATCTTAACCCCAGATACAGAGAGAATCATTTTTGTAGATACAGACTCCAGGATAGATGATGAACTAGGAACAGAACTAATTGTTTATAAAACCCTTCTAGATGAAGATATTGTCTACGAAGCAAATCGGGAATTTGGACTATTCCTAAAGCCATGGAATAAAGATGATAATGGTCCTCACTGTGAAATCCTTTATCTTGAATTAGAAAATTTGCGTGGAGATTTTGCTGACATTTTGAGTAAAGAAGGAATTTCAAAAGACGACTATGGAAGAATGCGGGTTACTGGATTTAATAATCTTGACAGACTTGACAAAGAAAATATATGGGAGATATGTAGGATGTGGAATCCAATTGATGGAATAACTAAATTAGAAAGTATAGCCAATGAATTTTCTCTCCGTCAAGGTAACCGTGTCAGCCCCACCATTAGACCTCCCTATGGGGCTGTGGAAATTTCCTCTGGGGGTGTGGAAATTTCCGAAAAATCTTTAAGAATAAAGCATCACCTTGAATATGCTGGGTTAATTAATGGAACATTAGATGTACTTGAGGCGCGGGGGTATGATGTCTCTGGAGAAGCCAATCGCTATTTTGACCATCTTGAAACAGAATTTAAAAAAATTGCTCGCAGCAAAAGCAGGGAATTTCTCGTTTTTCTTGTGCCTCTATTTTTTGCAGGGACTATTATGCTGTTTATTCTGGGAGGTTGTGCTTCACGATTTGGCGGAGGTGCGGAGACAGGGCTGACAGGAAATCAATTGGAATCTTTAGCCAGTTTGGTTTGGCTTACGGGAATGGTTTTCTTTAGCGGGATGGCTGTGGCTATCGGTAGAAAATGGGGACAGCGACTATTTTCTCAAAAAAGGGGACAGGCACCATTTTCTTCTCAATTTCCTTTGACTGAGAGTTTAAATGTGGAGGCAGTGCGGGAAGCTGTGAGAAGTTTGGTGGATAGAGTGGGAAGGATTATTGCAGTTATTCCGGCGCGGCCATCAAAGCGGGAACAAATGAGGATGGGCTGGCTCGGTTTCCAGAGAGAAGAATTACCCGAGGAAGAGATTGAAAGATTAAAGGAACGGGCCAGGGAGTTAAGCGGAGTGGTACCGAGGGCACTGGTGAGGGAAGGCTATTACGAGGAAACTCGGGAAATTAATGAGTGGTTGGGATGGGTATCTCCTACCGAGATGGAAGAAAAGGTGGGAGAGATTGAAGAGTTTGTCAAGATGGCGAGGAGAGATTATAAGAGTGTGGTTCTGATTGGAGAAGAGGTCAGAGAGTTTTGGGAAGTGGCAAAGAGTATCGGAAGGGAGACGCCATATCTCCAAGACTATGTTTTGGGGTCTAAATTTTCGGAGGCATTGAATAAAGTTGAGACTGAGATAAATTTAGAGAGGACTCTATTCGTGGTTTCTTCCCTAGGGCCAGTTTATAGATACTTCTATGAGAAGTTGACTGAAGTTTACGCAGCCCAGGGAATTTCTGCTGAAGAGATTCCATCTCGAGTGGGCGAGCATTTTGTAAGGATAATGGAAGCGAATGCGCCATCTGATGGAGAAGTGAGTGGAGGAGAGTTTTTGAGGACATTTAATGTTCCTGAAGGGATAGGTGCTCCTTATTCTATATTCAGTAACGCAGGGCTGGCTCTGCTGGCATTACGAGGTGAGGATATAAGGGGATTAGTTGAAAGTGGTATGAAGGCAGTGGAGATGTGTACAGAAGAGAATCCAGGCGCCCAACTGGCAGCCTTCCAGGATGTGATGAGTGAAGCGGGACGGAACAGGATAGTTCTGGTATTGCCTGAGAGACTGAAAGGTTTTGGCAAGTGGTGGCAAAAACTGGTGTCAAGTCTTGAAATAGAAGGGATGGAGATTATTCCGGTGATGGAAGGAAAGATAGCCAATCCTGAAAGTTATGGGAAGAATACGGCGTTCATAGAGATAAATATCCGGTCGGGACTCGGTGCCCGCCTGTCAAAGAGGTGGGGTATGAGTTTAGGTCGCCTGAAGGGAGGTAATCCTGTACTTGAGATTTCTCTACCCGGGAGGAAAGCTATTGGTGGACTATTCTATGTAGCAGGATTTAGCGCTCTCCTTAGCTATCTCAGGGGAATTGATAAATACAGGAAATTGAGAGGTGAAGAAGAGTCATCGCCGGCTAAAGCCGCCAGCTACCGGTTGAAAGGGGTACCATCCGAGGTAGCCGCAAGCTTTAGCTTGCGAGAGGGTGAGCCATTATTGGAGTACCCATTTAGACTGGCGGCTTCGAGTGGCAAAGAAACACAGGTAATCGCAGTCGATTTGGCTGCCCTCCTGAAAATGAAGCTTGATAAAGAGTTTGGTCCTTCAGGGATGAGGACAAAGGTAACGGTTTGCGCGAATGGCATGGGGGCCTTCGGAGTTATGGCAAGGATAATTGAAGAAGCAGAAAGAGAAGGAAATCTCGAGAGGTTTAACTTCGCCTTTATTTGCAGTGAAAAAGGTGTGACTAGAGAAGCTATAGAGCGGATGTTGAGGGATTTTATGTGCGAAAATGGTCTATCAACTGAGGTTGCGGTGAGGATAGTAGATAGGAACTTGATAATTGACGAGGAGACACTGAAGAGAGAGGGAGGAATAGTAGGGATACCAAGTAGCCCAAGGATACGTGCTGAGGCAGTATTCTCCATTATCACTGAGAGGTTACTGGGGAGGACAGATGGTAATGGGATTAAGGTCAGTATTATTACCGATAGCGAGCGGAGATGGGAGAAAGAGGCACGGAGGCGAAGGGATATCACGGAGAGGATTCTCTGGGTGGTGCTCAATCCAGCAGAAGAGGGAAAGGTATTGTCTACCGCAGCGGGGTTGGTTGTGGCGATAGAGGGTAGGGTTTCTGAGTGGCTGATACATTTCATAAAGAAGAATTACGGTGAACAGACAGAAAAGTTATTGCCTCAGATAGGAAAGGATGGGACTATCTTTCTGCCAGCGACACCAGTAGATGAGGAGCATCTTGAAAAAATCAAGGCCGAGAAGGTATATGAGATTCAGGCATAATGGAATAGCGAAGCAAAGCTTTCGCTCTGGCGTGCTACAAAAAGTGAAACTCCGTAGTAATATAAAATATATTTTTGGGGAGGACTACTATGAAGGTCCACAGGATTTTAATTATTGATGATGATTTTCATGTGGGGTATTTGATTAAGATTAATTTGGAAGCGGAAGGATATGAGGCAGTTCTTGCCTTAAGTGGTGAAGAGGGTTTGGAGAAGGCGAGAGCGAGCCCTCCAGACCTCATTACCTTGGATGTGCTTATGCCTGAGATGGATGGGTTTGAAGTTCTGGGAGCCCTCAAGCGAGATGAAGCGCTAAATTTAATCCCAGTTATAATGATATCGGTAGTTAATGAAATTCGCAAGAAGAGAGGAATGGAAATGGGAGCAACAGACTACATATTGAAACCGATCGATTTTGATAATCTTTTGGATAGAATGAGATGTCTGGAAATGGATAATAGCCCACCAGAGTGAGTGGTGCTTCATCGTAGAAATGCAGGAGCGATACTCCGTGATCGTCCAATAGGGACGGTAGCATAAATGGTGCCCCCGATACATCGGGGTCGCCGTTCAGGGTGACAGGGGGAGGGATGGTATGCCGAAAGATCGGCATAAACTGTGTCCGTCCTCTACGGCTCTCCAAGTTAACCCACCGAAAAAACTCAAAAAAATTCTTGCCAAAAATTAACAAAAATGTAACAATTTTGTAACACGAGTGTAACATATTCATAGTAAAATATATTATGGCTATTAATATGATGATGAATTTTGTCCTCAGGGGTTAAGTATGTTCAGGAGAAATCAATTTTGCCTTCAAGGGATAAACATTAAGACCGTGTTTTTGACTTTCTGTCTTTTGTTAGCCTTGGTTTATGTTCCCGCAGAAATTCTTCCTGCTGAGGTGATGTCTTCTGAGAAATATTTTCAGCAAGGTTTGGCAGATTATGAGGCAGGAGATTACAAATCGGCGATGGAAAACTTTTCCGAGGCTCTATTTTTAGACCCGGATAACAAACAGGCCAAAGATTATCTGGAAAGAGCGGGAAGAAAATTCCTGGAGGGAGTGGAGGCGAAAAGAGAATCCGAAAGGAGAGAGATTCTGAGGAAAGCCCAGACTATCATTGCCGAGCGGGAAAAGAAATTAAAAGAGAATTATGAGAAGGGCATAAGACATTACAAATATGGTGAGTTTTTGAGAGCCGATGAAGCATTTAAGGCGGTTTTAGAAATTGAACCAGAACATAAACAGGCAAAGAAGTATCTTGAATTGATTGGAAAGAGGTTCGAAGATATTGTAAATAAAGGACAATTTAAAACTGTTAGCGAATTGTATTACGCACAAGGGGCAATCTTCTACATTAATGGTGAGCCGGGGAAGGCGATTTCTCAGTGGGAGAACGCTATTAAGATTGACCCATCAAACGAAGAGCTTTCTGAATTTATCAAAATTGCGAAGAAGCAAAGACAGGAAGAGGAAGCACTGGAGAAAGCGGAGGTCCTGTATCGGGATGTCCTGGCCCACTATGATGAGAGGAAGATTAATGAAGCAATTAAACAACTGGAAGAAGTCATAAAACTAAATCCCGAGCATAAGAAAGCTCAAGAGTATCTTGTCAGAGCTAAGGAGAGGTTAGCTGCGATAAGGAAAGAGGAACAAGCGCGGAGGCTTCGCGAAAGTATAGACAAGCACTATTTTCAGGGAATAGACTACTATGCTGAAGGAGAATTTAACAAGGCAATCAAAGAGTGGCAAGAGGTGCTGAAAGTGGACCCGGCGCATGCGGGAGCAAAGGACTACTTGGAGAAAGCGAAAGATAAGGTTGCCCAGGCGGACTCTCGAAGAAGAAAAGAGAAGGCCACGGTGAGAAAACATGGGGAAGAGAAGATAGAAGTCTATTACAGGCAGGGAATAAACTACTATGTGGCAGGGAAATTCAGGGAGGCTATTGGGCAGTGGGAAGAAGTATTGAAGATGGAGCCTTCGCATAAAGGTGCCATAGAGTATATTGTAAAAGCTAAAGAGAGGCTGAAAATATCAGGGGATGAACTTGGATCTTCTCCTTATGAAGAAGAAATAGAAAAATATATAAAGGAACTGGAAAAGACTGGTACCATAGACAAAGAGAAAGAAGAATTAATTACTACGCATTACCAGGACGGATTAGTAGCTTACGCTCAGGGAGACCTTTCTCAGGCGATGAAAGAGTGGCAGATAGTTCTGAAACTGGACCCGGAACACAAGAAAGCTCGCCGCGCGCTCATCAAGTTACAAGCGGAAATGGAGCGCCGGAGAGGTAAAAAGTAATGGGAAAAACCTGAGGATTTTTTCTTGACAATCTTGTCTAAATTATGATACACTGCAAAAAATTTTGGCGATCAGGATGCTGGCTGTTCCGACGAATGGAGTAGCGAAATTTTGTGTTTCGGCACTCTGAAGAGTGCGCGACCAAATTAGGTCGGTCGCCCTTTACCTGAATAATGCGTGAAAATGTAGATTTACAAAATTTATCCTTTTGATTTCACGAATAGAACAATGTATAATAAAAGTATTAAATGTTGTCTGACAGAAACCTCCTTAAAAAGGAACTTTG
>Ga0315312_1000336_pt1 | contig 63469 bp, 109 predicted proteins | sample TDP7_MG_FD_203629 | JGI IMG/M metagenome (GOLD analysis project Ga0315312, IMG submission 203629) | Freshwater sediment microbial communities from Lake Towuti, South Sulawesi, Indonesia - TDP7 | ecosystem: Environmental > Aquatic > Freshwater > Lake > Sediment | place: Indonesia: South Sulawesi... | reverse complement strand
TCCTCGGCGAAAAGCCCTATCACATCGCCTTCCGCATAAACGTCGAAGTAGCCCTCCGGTTGAACGTAATGAAAAAACCATTGAGCGTCCCTCCAGCTGCCATCATTGAACCGATAATGCTCGACGGATGCCATGTATTCCGGTGACCAGGTTATCCCGCCGTCAGGGGTGCTCCTGAAGACGATCAGGAACAGTCCCGGTGAGACAAGGGACTCGCGGACATAGAAGACCCAGTACCTTCCCTTCGCATAGAAGGTCTTCCTCTGGCTGCTCCACTTGGTCGCGTCCGAACCGGCATCGGCCACTTCATATTTCGCGGCCTCGAGGCCGAACATAACCGTGTTGGTCGACTCCCTCCAAGCCACTGGCATTGAGCCAGCTTGGCTGGGGATCCAACATATCCCCTCTCCGACGCCCATCTAATCAGCTACTTCCTTCCCGCTGGCGTGCGCCGTTATGTTGGCTGCGGCGCTGCTGCTGATCCTGAGCTTCTGGCCAGAGGGCCCCTTGATGTTGCAGCCGACAAGGTTGACTGAAACGGATCCGTTGGACGCGAGGAAGTAGGCCTCGAACTCCGAGTTCCCCCAGAGGAGGCCGACCCTGGTAGCTGCGTCGACGCTGATGCTGTACCTCTTGAGCTGGACGGATAAGCCGGAGCTTGGCTCCCAAAGGTCCTTAATATCATCGGCCACGAACGCCGTCGACTCCATGTGCTTAATGTCCTGGGGATACTCACATGGTTCCACGGTTGCAGAAACGACCGGGACCAATTCGCTTACGACAACCGAGACGGACTCCCTGACGGACTCCGATACGAGCTCCTTGATCGTGCTCGAAACGGTCTCGGATACGAGCTCCCTGAGGACCTCTGAGGTGACCATCGCCTCCCTGACGACCTCGGAGATCGACTCCCTGATCGTCTCGGCAGCTTCGGGAGCGGCCCCAAGAGACTCCCCTATCTTCATCAGCTGCCTGAGTATCGCCGTCAGTAGGGACTTCTCGTCAAGGTCCAAGGGAGGTTCACCTGATCTGAGCTTGGACGACCTTCATGACCTCTCGGCCAGCCTCGGTCACGGTGAGCTCCGTCTTGCTTGGCACGAGCACCTTTGTTACGAAAAGCGTGCTCAGGACCCCGATGCCCAATCCGGCGAAGAAGGTCACGACGCCCTTCCTTTCTTCAGCCATGAGTGGAAAGGGTCGGAAATGTCTTATAATGGTTTGCGTTAGGCGGGATATGGCCTGGGAGAAAAGGAAGGGGCCCTTCTTAGTAATAGGGATGCTCCACAAGGAGATCTGCGACACGAACATGATCTACTCGGCCCTCAGCCTCGATAGGCCTGGCTGGAACACGCTGGTCCTCTTCGAGTCGGGCAGGCCCTACGACGTGGCCAGGAACAACATCGCGACGAGGGCGCTCGATGTCGGCGCCGAGTGGTGCTTCTACTGGGACAGCGACATGGTGATACCGCCTAACACCCTTACGAGGCTGACATCCCACGAGCTGATGATAGTCGGGGGGCTCTACGATAGGAGGCACCCTGAGATATGGCCGGAGATCTTCAGGGATGCGGGCGGCGGAGTCCTCGACCCGATACCGAGGTCCCAGATACCCGAACCCTCCGCGCTTCCACAGGGCCTCATGGAGGTCGACGGAATAGGGGCCGGCTGCCTCCTCGTCCACAGGAGGGTCTTCGAGTTCCTGAAGGAGAAGGTGCCCCTCAGGACCTTCAGCGTGCGCGGCCCTCCACCGGGGGAGATAAAGTTCTACGAGTTCTTCAGGTGGGGGGTCGGGAGGGATCCGGGCTCGGAGGGGCCGAGCTACTCTGAGGACCTCACCTTCTCGGTGCTGGCGCGGAAGCACGGCTTCAAGATCTTCTGCGACACCTTCGTCAAGCCGATGCACCTGGCCCCTATGGCCATAAAGGACGGCAAGGTCACCTGGACGCCCCTCGAGGGGGGAGGGGTCTGAGCCTGAGATAGAGTTTTAAGGTTTTGGAGCGCACAAGAAACCCGAAATGTCCGGAAGGAAGCAGGGCCCCCTGCTCCAGGAGAGGTTCAGCTACGAGCAGAGGGACCGGAAGGGGAGGCTCGTCTCCAGGAGCGGTATGGGGAGATCTGAGTTCATTTTCAGGAAGGCCTTGAGGTGGATCGAAGATGTCATCTAGCCAGTTCGAGCTACCGCCGCAGCCGTCTCCCGCCAGGTTCATGGTCTTCAGGGATGTCGTGCTCCGCCACGAGGTCAGGGACCCGGAGGGGAACCTGAAGTGCAGTGGCGAGAAGCACCTAGACCTCGTCCCGAACGCCGGCCTGGACTGGATGAGCAGCATGCTCGCCGGCCAGACGTGCGGCAAGGGCGCCGTCATAGCCGTAGGGACGGGGAGTTCAACTCCCACGATGGGAGACATCACGCTAGGGGGAGAGATAACGGGCTCTGGCCTCACCAGGACGACGGGCTCGACCAGCGGAGTTGGTGCATTGGCTGGCAAGGCCCCCTCGGCCCAGACCAACCAGACGACGGGCAGCTTCTACGTCTGGAATACCTTCACCTCGAGCGGCACCGTCACCGCCAACGAGGCAGGTGTGAGCCCCGACATGGCATTCAACGCCGGCGTTATAGCGAGGGACCTCCTGAGTCCTGCTGCCAGCATGGGCGCTGGCGACACCCTGAGGACGGAGTTCCAGTTCATACTCTAGCTCGGTGAGCGCATGAGCGCACCGACCACATACCAGTACAGAAGGCCCCCCAGCTGCAACCACCGCGTTCTCACCATCAAGGTCTACGAGGCGTTCAACCTGCGGCCCACGAGCGTCGACTGGTTCCAGGGGTTCTCGGGCGACGATGAGACGATCTACGTACACACCGCGAGGGAGCTCACGAGGGAGGAGAAGGCGAAGCTGGACGGGCTAATGGCCCGACCTGACGCGGGCTTTTACCCCGAGAGGCGCGACGAAACAGTCTTCCTTGTTGATGATCTCTTCGACGCCTGGGCGAGGATCGAGGAGGCGGTCGGCGCCAGGATAAGGTGGATCTTCCCAAACGTTCCGGACCACACGAAGCTGGAGATCTGGTTCGACCGGAGGCTCTCCCCCGAGGAGAAGGGAAAGGTTCTAAGCGAGTACACCAAGCTCATAACCGAGAAGGCCTAGAGAAGATGCAGTCCGGCTATAAGCGCCCTCCCAATTACGACCCTCACAAGAAGTACTTGAAAGTCGGCGAGTGCAACCATTGTGGTGTTTGCTGCTTTGGCTGCAGGTTCCAGCGATGGAGGTCCGTCCGCGATATAATATCAGGGGAGGAAGTCAACTCACCGGGCGACATCGTCTCGGAGTGCTTGCTTCACGGCCATCCTGAGATGCCCGAGTACCAGACGGAGTATGTGGCAAAGGGCTGCAGGGACTTCCCCCACCATCCGCTTAGCACTCCCGAAAAATGCGGCTACGGATGGGTCGAGATAAGTGCCTAAGTACCTCCTAACAAACGAGGTCATCTCGACAGAGCTATGGAAGATGCTGGCTGCAAACCCAGCCTACTCCGAGAACCTGGCTACCAAGGCGAAGGTCGCGAAGTCTGCCGCCTGCACGTACTTCAAGTTCAGGCCCGGGGTGACGGTCACGGCCTCGGGCGACTTCCCGGACATCGCCCTGGCCAAGAGCGGTTGGAGGACGGAGGGCGCCCTGAATGGGGCCTTCGCCTCTGGGAACTGGACATTCAGGGTCAGGCTGGAGAACGACACCAAGTACGGCTTCTCGGTCAAGGTGGCATGCAGGCTCTCGAGGTCCGCGAACTCCGACGGCTCGAGCGCGACCCTGATAGGCACCTACGAGAGCCCGAACGTAATAGCGATACCGGCCTCGGCCGGGGGCAGCGTTACGGACAGCTGGACGGCCAACCCAGGGGCCGTTGCGCTGAGCAACGAGTACCTCTTCGCCGAGTACAGGATCCACGTAGAGGTCGCCGCAACGGGCACGACCGCGCAGTGCTCGTTCGCCGACGACGAGGACCCGGCTACAGCGGACGAGTCGATACAGACCACCGCCCTCTCGTGCACATACCAGCTGATCCAGAACCTCTCTAAGATCAGGGACTCCTTCTCCTCGGTTTTGACCAAGTATGTGCTTGCATACAAGTTCATCCAGGAGCTCTTGATCCGGGACGCCCTCTCCAAAAGGGCCTCTTACGCCCGAAGGCTGGTGGCCACGGCCATCGTAAGGCACCTGTTCCCATTGGCGGCCGTAGTCCAGTACGCCGTCGACATCCTCATCTATCGATGGTACGGTACAAACACCGCCTGGGGGGAAGCCGTTGGCGGTAGATCGTGCGTACTTGTAGATTCCAGCAAGTTCGTCAACCCCAAGTTCTACTTCGAGGCCGTCCTCAGGATAGAGAACGCCTCAGCGACGGCCTCCGCCCGGCTGTTGGACATAGGGACCTCTGACGTGGTAAGTGGGGGCACTGAGGTCGCGGGGAGCGTACTGTCGACGCAGAGCACCGATTTCGTCAGGGTCCGAAGCGGGGCCCTCTCCCTTACGAGCGGAAACAGGTTCAGGATCCAGAGCAAGACCAACAACGCGAGCTACAACGCCTACACCGACGCGGCCAGGATAATCGTGGAGGACGACATCTCGACTGGCTGGACCAAGGGTGAGGAGGCCGTCGATGTCTTCATGCCAACCACATACACGCCCTCCGTTGGGGATACTTGGATAACGCCAACTTCCACCCCCATACACAAGTACGAGGCATCGCCGAGGGACGGGAGCGTCGCCCTGTACTTCGAGGCCTGCCTCTCGTGCGACGCGGCCAGCCAGACCGTCAGGGCCAGGCTCATAGAGCACTCGAACCCCGACCTGAGCGATACCGGAACGGCCGTGGCCAACTCAGAGGTGAGCGTGACCCCCGCAACGGCGGATGTACCCGTGAGGGCGAGGAGCGCAGGGATAAGCCTGCAGGATGGGATGTACTACGCCGTCCAGATCACCTGCGCCACGGCCAACAAGCAGGTTCAGCTCCAAGGGGCCAAGGTCATAGTCCAACAGAGCGGGACCCTGACGAAGACCCAGCTGCGAAAGCGCGTTGGTAGGTATCTATACACCTCGGGCACCGCCTGGCTGCGCACGGAAAGCCAGGCCTACCTGGAGAAGCCGAAGCTGCCACGCAACCGTTCTTACTCCTACGAGTGCACCATGAGGATAAGCGACTCAGCGGCCGTCGCCTACTGCGACCTTTACAACCTAGGCGACTCCGCCTCCGTGTCCGGCTCCCAGCTTCAGACCAACTCCACCCTGAGGAGGTGGCTGAGGTCCTCTGGCTTGGCCTTGATCGACCTGAAGGATTACGATGCCAGGCTGAGGTCCGGGACCTCCGGCTACACGAACTACATGGCCGCCGCATACCTGGTCATGGACGTCTCTACCGTCTTCGCCTTCCCCTACAACCTCCTCGAGGACCTCTCCATGCTGAGGGACGCCTTCAACTGGCATCCTAAAATTTGGATCGGGACATTCAAGGAGAACCTATCCGCCCTGAGGGACGCGCTCTCCAGGAGGAAGGCCACACGGAGGAGCTTCCCTGAGGACCTGTCGGTTTCGCGGGATATCTTCTCCTCATCGTACGGCGGGTTTTACAAGTTTACCCTCGTGCAAGATCTCTTCGTTCTGAGGGATGGATTAGCCAGGAGGGCCTCCTATGTCAGGAAGTTGGTCAATCCCTCGTCCGGCCTCCTGGTCCAAGAGCTCCTTAGGAGGGGTTCATCGTACTCCAGGAGGTTGGCCCAAGACCTCTCCGCAATCCGCGATGCCTTCATCTCCATCCTAACCCCCATCTACGTTCCCGTCTACAAGTTCGTTGAAAACCTCTCCTCTCTGAGCGTCTTGCCGAGGAGGTTAGCGGGCTACTCCCGAAGGCAGGTCCATGAGGCATTCGTCCAGCACTTTCTTAGGCGCTCCGTTGGCTTCCCGAGGAGGGTGGCAGAGGATCTCTCAGCACTGTCGGATGCCCTCGCCAGGAGGGCCGCGCTTTTGAGAAGGGTGACCTCGGTCACAGAGATAAGGGATGCCTTCTCGTTCGTCCTAACCCCGCTCCTCCCGGTCTACAGGTTCGTCCAGTCCCTAGTGATCCGAGATGCCCTCACGAGGAGGGCATCGTACGCAAGGAGGGCGGCCAACACGACACTCATTATGGACATCTTAAGTAGGGTCAGGGCAATTCCCCGAACACTGCCTCAGGACCTCTCGGTCATATCCGAGGTTTTCTCCCGGAGGGCATATCATATACGGCGGGTGACTGAAAGGCTTCACGTTTCAGATTCCTTACGAAGGATCCTCGGTTTCCCCAGGAAGGCCGTTGATGATCTCTCAGCGATATCGACGGCTTTCTCAAGGAGGTCATCGATACTAAGGCGGCAGGTTCAAACGGTGGTGGTACAAGAACTGCTTCGCCGAGCCCAGGGCCTCGTCAGGAGCGAGAGGCAGGACCTCTCGGCCGTGCGGGACCTCTTCACTCGGAGGGCCCAGTACCTTAGGCGGGCTTTCCAGTCAACCTATGTCCAGGATGCTCTCTCCTACATGCTAGTGCCTTTCATCCAAGTCTACCGTTTAATCCAGTCTATAGTGATCTCAATGGAGCTCCGCAGGAGGGTTGTCATGGCCAGGAGCTTAAGGGAGGACCTGTCCTCGATCCGTCATATCTTCTCATACCTGAGGGTCCCATACGCGGTTCACTACATCTACCTCTTCGTCCAGGACCTGTCCTCCATCGGGGCCAGGTTGAGGCGAGCGGTTACGATAGATGACATAATAGCCGAGCTAGGCCTCCTGAGCTCATCGGTGGCATCGGCCCTTGATCAGCTGGAGGAAAAGATAAAGAGGCTGAGGGCCAGCTTCAACCTCGGCAAGAGAAGATGAGCGACGACAAGCTGCTCGATGCGAAGGTAGAGCTTGAGAGCGAGAGGGATCAGATCCTCGCCAGGATAGCCGAGCTCGAGGCCGAGCTCGATAAGCTCAAGGCAGAGTTCGTGCTCTGACTACTTCAGCAGGTGGATCCTTAGGAAGGCGCTGTTGGCGTCTCCCTCGCATGCGAAGTATAGCTCCCTGATCTTGGCCTCAGTGGTGTCGATATCTATCTTGTCGCCTGCATTGAGCGGGGCCTTCCTGTAGGGCTCGGCCTTTACGTCGTTGAGCATGACGTAGACCGGATCAGGTCCGTCGTTGAATATGGTCGCCCTGAAGTAAGGTGGCATCGTTGTCCTGGGCTGCATCGGAACGGGGACCTTGCCGTGCACGGAGACCTCGACCTCGTCCTTAAGGCCCTCCGGGACCTGGGAGGACATCAGCTTCTTTAGGTCGGCTATCCCCCTTGCTATCTCATCGAGTAGTACGGTGTCGAGGGGGGCCTTTACCCTCTTGAGCTCATCGAGGGCCTCATCCTTGGCCATCGCTCTCTACTTCTCTGTGTATCTCGAGCTCGACGAGCCTGCCATCCCTGTCGCGGATGGCCTTGACGCGCTCGACGTTCCTAAGCACGACATTGGACTTGGCGGACTTGGTGAACTCGGATGCTGCCTGCGGGGCGCTCTCCGGGGATCCCGCTGAGAGGGCCAGTCCAATTAAGCCCGCCAGGGCCGAGAATCCCAGGACGAGGCCTATTACCTTCCAGTCCATCGGTTAGGCTTATAGCCACAGAATATAAAGGCCTTTAGCATGAAGCTGCTCATAATTTCTTCGCTAAGCCAGGCACCCGGGAGCGATTACTATGCCCCCGTGGAGAACCAGGCCGCTTGTATCGCAATAGGGCTGAAGGGGCTTGGCCACGAGATCTCGGTCGTTGCCTTGCCTGGCCAAACATGGCCGGAGGGCGTGGAGCTCATCGCAGCTGCCGACGGGGACGAGGAGAAGGCCTACAACTCCTACAAGGAGAAGCTGAAGGACTTCGACTGCATCCTGGACTTCTCCGTCCTGAAGTACCCCTACCTGATGAAGAGGGACGAGAAGAAGGACCTCAAGGTCATAGCGGCCGTATACCCATACCAGGGGCAGGGCTACGGGACCGCGCCGCCCGTTCCATGCCCCTGCTTCGTCGGGACGAGCGACGCCCATGCCCAGAGCCTCTCACTTAAGTTCGGAGTGGCTGCCAGGAGTGTATACTACGGTATACACGCCAATACACCCAAGGTTGAGATGGGGGATCGAATGCTCTACCTGGGGAGGTTCATCAAGGAGAAGGGGCCGCAGGTGGCCATAGACGTGGCGCATCAGTTGAGGATGGGGCTAGATCTCGCTGGAGAGGACGTCGCCGTACCGGATCCCAGGTTCCTTATCCAGCTTCTTCAGAGATGCGATGGCAGGCTCGTTAGGTCCTACGGCCGCGTGAAGGAGTCGACGAAGGGCGAGCTGCTCTCCAAGGCAAAGTGCGCCATACTGCCATACCTCTCAGACGACGTCGCCTACACCTGCATCCCGGCGATCGAGGCCTTGGCTCATGGGATCCCGGTCGTGGCGCTGAGGAGGGGGGCGATAGGTGAGATAGTCAAGGACGGCATAAACGGGATCCTCTGCACCAGGATGGACCAGCTGCCCGAGGCCGTCAAGAGGGTCGACGAGATCTCGACCGAGGCATGCCTCGAGTCTGCGAAGGCCTTCACCATCGATGGCGCTGTCGCTGCCTACAACAACTTGGTCAGCGAGGCCGTCGAAGGAAGGGAGTGGTAGACTCCCCTTCATTTCGCTAAACTACGCTTTTGCGAAGGCTTGAGCTTCCTGCGGAAGATCCATATAACGCCGAAGAGGTAGCCTATTATCCATATCCAGCCCGTGGCCGCCAGCAGGAGACAGGCGATGCCGATGATCACCCATCTGTTCATCAGAAGCTAACCCCATTGGCCACGTCCTCGTAAATCTTAAGGTATTCTCGTGCCACCCTCCTCCTGTCCCACCTCTCAAGTGAATCGGACCTGCACTTCTCGGGACTTAGAGAGTCGGCGCACCGCACGGCCTGGACGAACTCCTCGTCGTTCCTGCAGAGGAAGCCCGTCTCCCCGTGCCTTATGATCTCGGGCAGCGCCCCCTCATCGGTGCCGAATACCGGGGTCCCGCAGGAGAGGGCCTCGCAGGTCACAAGGCCGAAGGCCTCCTGGAAGTAAGGCAATATCAATGCCCTGGCCCTCCTGTAGAGTTCCCTCTTGAATTGGTGGTGGGAGCTGTCCAGTGGCATCTTAACTACCTTGACGTTCTCCAGGCCCTCGGCCATCTTCGAGTAAATGTTGAAGTAGTACTGATGATCTGGGCTCTCCTCGCTCGAGCCACTCATAACCAAGTTGATGCCCGTCTGCTGTGCCAGCTGCATGGCGAAGTCCGGCCTCTTGCTGGGATGCCATCTAGCGAACCAGAGGAAGTAGTCGCCCTTGTCTCCGTTGCCTGGGCAGTAGAAGTCCGTGTTGACCCCTCCGTGGACCCAACGTGTCGATTCAGGGAAGCCCTGCTGGAGGGCGCACTTCCTGTGGAACCTGCTCCACACGACCAGGTTCTCCCTGCAGAAGGGCCTCATGATCATGGTCCCCCAGGGAGTGCTCAGCACGTTGTGCCTGCCCAGCCTGTAGAAGAGGAAGTCGTGGGTGAAGTGGGAGTGGGTCATGTCGTGGATGATGTCGAAGCTGAGGACCAAGGACCTCGAGAACCTGATGGGATACTGCTCCGCAACGAACCAGTTCCCCTCCGGGACGTAGTGGAGGTAGCCGTTGGGTGGGGCTTCACTACCCGGGACCCCGAAGATGTGTACCTCGACTCCGAGCTCGGAGAGGCCGCAGGCGAGATCCCAGACGAAGATCTCTCCACCGTAGCCACGTGGGGGGATGGTGTAGACGAACGGGGGAATTATGCCGACCTTCATTCTCCCACCTTAATTCTAACCTTCACTTCTCGTACCCCTCCCGTATCCCCAGACCCCGTCCAAGTACTCCTCGACTGTCTTCGGCTCTGGTAGCCTGTCGAGTGTCTCGAGGTAATCCATCCCCAACCTCCTCCAGAGGCAGATGTGGATCGATTCGTGGTTTATCAGCCCTATGAGTTGTACCAAATTTGGCGGATCCGGCCACTTCACCGATGGTATCACCCTCATCCAAGGTATGCCGTCCCTTATCGTCACAACTATGGCCGTGCCGTGCTGCTCCTTCCTGCAGGCCTCCTCCGAGAAGATCTCGATATTGGAGTAGGGCTTCCTTATCGACATCATTTCCACTCGACGCCATTTGGCCATATCTTGAAGGGGATCGTCTTGTGCTCCGAATCGAACCTCTCCTTCTTCTCCCTGCTCTTGAACATGAGGTAGACGCACCCTCCGCCCCCGGCACCGCAGACCTTTCCGGCATCAGATTGACCTATGAGGGCCTCTATCTCCGGTGTGCTTAACGTTGGGATCCTCCTCTGCCAGTACCATGTCTCATCGACTAGGATCCTGACCATCTCCAAATCCTCTCTGAGGAGGGCCCTGTGCATCTTATCTCCTTCCCATCGTAGACCTGGAACTTGTCTATGGCTAAATTGACGAGCGAGCCGACATGCCTGTCCGTGAAGGGGGCGGCGTCCGTCCACCCTGCGCTCAGGTCTACCCTCAGTGGGGCCCTAACCCAGCTCACCACGCTTCAACGCCTCCTCGGCCTCCCTCAGCCTTCCAATGTCGCCTAAGTCGTAGTAGTACGCTTCAGGGAAGGGCAGCCCGTACAGCTTACCCTCCCTAGCTAGGCTTGGCCATATTTGCATTCCGAAGTCATAACCTTTAAGGTACGGGAAGATCTCGGAGCTGCACAAAGCGACGCCGCACCAGAAGCCCCTTGATTGGATTTGAAGTCGTGGCTTCTCCTCGAAGTTCGAAACCCTGTATAGTTCGTCTATGGAGGCGAGCCCGTACCCCAAGGTAGGGGAGACTAGAGCTATCGTCGCCACTCCGCCACTGGAAGAATGGAATTTCACCAGGAGATCCAAGTCAAGATTCGTGAGCGTATCCCCGTAGTACAGAAGGAAATCATCCCCCTCCAGCAGCTCCCTGCAGGCGAGTACCTCGCCCACCGTACCCAAGGGCACATCTCCAAGGGAGAGGATCGCCCTACTCCGGCCCTGGAAATGATTTCCCTCTAGGAAATTATCGAACTGCGGGTAGAACTTGTACGCCACCCTAATCACGTTATCGAACCTGCCGCCAAGGTGCTTCAATATCCAGTAGAGAACTGGCCTTCCGTTGACGGGTATAAGGGACTTGGGCATCAACTCGGTTATCGGGCTTAGCCTGGATCCCTCCCCGGCAGCCAATATGAGGGCCTTCAATTTCATCTCTCCCTACCGTACTCCAAGGCAGGGAAGTCCATCTTCCCACCCTTGATCTCCGCCGTGGTAAGGTGGCCGCACTCTATGCCTAGGTCGCAGAAGATCTTGAAGCCCAGCTCGTTCCTTATCCTCGAACATAGGTTGACGTCCTCGCTCACCGTCGCCCCCTCGACCATGATGAACTCCATGAAGTTGATGACCTCGAGCTTCTCACCGGGGTTTTCGGGGCTCACCAGGTTGAACTTGGTCGACCTCTCCGCTAGCTTCTCGAGGACGGATCTATGGATGAGACAGCAACCAAGGCCGACGGCATCGCACTCTATGAGCTGGCCCCTGAGGGCGTTCACCTCCTCCCTGCTCAGGGGCTTTGGTATCCCCTTGTTGTCGACGCGGAAGACCTCGGGGAAGATCCCCGGGTGGCTCCTGTCGTAGAGCGCCGAGACCACAGGCAGTCCGTGGGACATCAGCCTGGGCACTATGTCCGGGGGGACGGTGACGTCGATGTCCCAGAGGAAGACGTAATCGGCCCCCGAGTGGAGGGCCTGGCTGACCACGACGTTTCGGGCCATGTCGACGACAGGGATGCTGGACTGGTAGAAGAATACCCAGCCCGGCTCCCGCTGCAGGGCCATAGCCGCCTTGTGCATGTCCCGGAATATCATCTCCTCCCCCGCCATTATGCAAACCGCAACCCTGGGCTTCCTCATCCGCTCAATTTCCCAGCTCATATCGAACCGACCTCATTGGGCCAGGGATCCTCCTTAACCCTTGCTAGGGTTCTGTCAACGTACTCGCTTGTCTCCTGCCAAATGAATAATTGTCTGGGCTCGCTTAATCCCAAAAACTCCGCCTGCAGCTTGATAGGATCCCTCTCGGCCAGCTTGGCTATCTCCTCCGGGCTCCTGATATCGCGCTGCCCCTGCTTGTGCCAGCAGAGCCTGGTGGTATCCATCTCGATGAGCTGAGGATTAGAAAGGGGGCGCACATAGTATTCGACGACATCCTTAACGGTTTGGAAGACATCCCCTACGTAGTTACCATCGATAGTTCTGCACGCTATGCCGTAAGCGGCCATCCTCTCCGCGACCGTATCGGTCGGGAGGTAGTACTCCTTCCTGATGTTGCCAGCTAGGCCGTTGTTCTCGCACACTAGGAGCAGCGGGACCTTCCTTATCTTAGCTATGTTAAGGGCCTCGTGGAACTGGCCGTTGCTGCTAGCAGCGTCTCCGAAGAAAACTGCCACTACATCGTCCGTCTTCCGGTAGTAGCGAAGGGCGTAGGCAAGTCCCGTGGCCACCGGCACGCACGTCCCAACGAGCTGGAAGCTGAAGGCGTGCCCGATCTCCGGGTTGTTGATGTGCATCTCCCCAGCTAATCCGCCGTTTATCCCCGTTGCCTTACCGAGGATCTCGGCCAGCAGCTTGTGCAGGTCCGCGCCCTTGGCGATCTCATGGGCTATGGTCCTGTGGTGGGTCACTATGTAGTCCGTAGGCCTGAGGGCGGCGCAGACACCAACGCTGATGGCCTCCTGCCCCTTGCTGAAGTGGAGATCTCCCGCCTCCCCCTTGAGGCAGAGCTCCTGCAACCTGTCCTCCACTACTCGGATGAGCACCATGGTCCGGTATAATTGGTAGAGCTCAGGTGGCAATTATGAACGCCCTCCCCTGGTGGGGAACCTCAGTCATGCTATATCCCATGGATCCTAGTAGCTCCATCATCTTCTCATAGATCCTGTTCTCCCTCATCCAAGCCCCTATCTGGTCGACGTTGAGGTGATTCTCTATTATTAGGTTCGGCTTGTACTCCGTGATTGCCCTTCGCCCTCCCATTAGGACGTCCAGCTCCCCTCCCTCCACATCGATCTTGATGCAGTTCAGGCTATCGAGTTCCGGCAGAAATGAGTCTATGGTCCTGAACTCCGTCGGCACGAAGCAGTCCGGGGTTAGCTCTCCATGCCATCCGTGCGCTTTGTACCACTCGGCTAGGGTAATCCAGCTGCCATAGGACAATGGATTAGGGGGGGCAGGCATCTTATATCCCAGAGCCACCCTGAGCAGCTTACATCTCTCCATGTAGCCCTCGTTGGCGCTGATGAAGCCAATTAGCTTCTGGTAGTAGTGTTCGCTGGGCTCGAAGGACCAGACGTAGGCCCCTTGGGCCAGCCCGTAGAGGGTCCACATGGCCCATGAGGATCCCACATCGAAGAAGACATCGCCCTCCTCGAGGTGGAGGTACTTGGCCGCTATGGGACCCTCCCCGTTAACGAAGTCCTGCTCCACCCCCTCGCTCACCATGATCCTCTTCCCCATGAACTCCATCGGGTAGCTCATGTCTTCCTCATATCCTCGGCCAGCTTCAGGATCTGCATCTCCGTGGGGAGCATCATTTCATGTAGGCTGCGGCTGGCGGGGATGGTGGACCTGGGTGCCCCAAGCCTCATCACCGGGTAGCGCAGCCTGTTGAAGCACCTCTCGTTTATCTCAGCAGCTATCTCAGCCCCGACGCCCATGTACTGCACATCCGGTTCCACTACCAGAAGGGCCCCCGTCTTGTCTACGGACTCTTCTATCAGGGCGTAGTCTACGGGATAGATGCTCCTTAGGTCAATCAGTTCATAGGTCAGCCCTTCACTCTCGAGGAGTAGGTCGAGCATCCTGAGCGTCAGGCCGTAAGATACTATCGTGAGTTTCTCTCCCAACATCCCCTTCGCCTTCCCGAGGGGTATCCTCTCGAGTTCGCCTTTGTCCATGTCTTCTGGATGGGTGGTCGAGTCCTCGATCATCCTGTCCTCGAAGAAGAGGGTGGCGGCCTTCTCCTTGAGGCAGGTATCCATGAGCCCCCTGGCATCCATTGGGTTTGATGGAATTACCACATTCAGGCCAGGTATATGGGTGAAAAGTGCCTCCGGCCTCTGCCCCGTTGTGGGACCGGCGGTCATGAATTCCGCCCTTATCACGATGGTCCTGGGCTCTGAGACGAAGTTGGTCTTTGCCACGGTGTTGCAGATTGAGTCCATCGTCCTGTAGAGGAAGTCGGCGGTGATGACGTCCACTATCGGCTTGACCCCCGCTAGCGCCATGCCCAGGGCGAAGTTGGTGTTGGCATCCTCGCTTATGGGCAGGGTGATCACCCTCTCGGGGAATTCCTTCTCTATCGCCGGGCAGTCGAAGTGGATCTTCATGTGGCTTCCCTCCCCCATGAGGTAGATGCTGTCATCCACCCTCATCCTGTCGTAGATGGCGTGGTAGATCGCGTCCCTTATGAGGTGGTTCCGGAACCAGGGATCCTTTTTCATTTGAAATACACATCTCCGCCGCACTTTGGGCAGGACTTGATGTAGCAATTGCCCTTACAGGTAACCAGAGTTCCGCACTTTGGGCATTTTGCCTTCTTCTTTTTTTCCTTCTCCATCAAAGGACGTCCTCCTTCATGAAGCCCGGCGGTGAGTAACTTACGCCCTTGAGGAATAGGCCGTAACCCTTGTTGTATGGGGGCAGAGAGGGGTAGTTGGGCCTCCAGCACCTTGGACCCATGATGTCCGCAACGTAGCTCAGGTTGTTCTCCCTCCCCTCGAAGACATCTCCCCCGAAGTCGGGATCCTTGCAGGCGAAGTCGTCTATTAGGCAGACGTATCTTCCCAGTTTGGACACCACCTTGCACTCCTCCCTCAATGGAACGGGCGGCCACCAGTGGGCGTCCAGCCAGAAGAGGGTCAGTCCCCAGTTGTGTAGAGGGTTGTCCGCCAAGATTGACCTAAGGAAGTCTGGCGAGTTCATTTTGAAGAGCTGTATGTACGGATAGGGCTTGCAGTTGTGCAGCGAGGCTTGAAAGTAGGCATCGTCTATCTCCGCGCTGTAGATGGGGAGGCCGGGGTAGCGCTTGGCCATCCACATCAGGGTCCAGCCCATATGGGAGCCGGTCTCCACAAATCGATCAGGCTTGAGCTTCTCCATGATGTCCTTCACCAAGGCCTCGAGGTATGCATCCTCATGCCATACCGTGTAGTGGGTCTGTATTCGGGGGTCGAATAGTATCGGCTCGCTCAAGCTATCTGCCTCCTCCTCCTGATGAATCCGATGAAGCCGTTGGCCGCGGCCTCGTCAAGGTGGAGGTGCACGCCGGAACATCCCAGGTCTATGTGGGGCCTGATGCGATTTCGGGGGTTCGAGCTAGTGGGATTCTTCCTGTCGTGCATCAAAGGGCCGAAGTATGCCCTTCCAGCCGTGGACCTAACCCTGCCGTATGCCCTTCCCCCCTTTATCAGCAACTTGGCATAAGCGCTTATCTCGTCGGTGGTTGGCCTGTAGTCCTTCAGTATCTCGAAGCATTCATTTAACTTGATCCGAACCAAACCTCATCGGGCACCTCGTTGAACGGTATCCTGGCCTCCCTCTCCTGGCTGAGCTCCCTCCAGTGCCAGATCTCCCTCCGCCTCTCGAGGATGTCGTAGGGGTTGTTTGACTTTGAGAAGCCCTTCCTGTAATCCATGTAACTCTTGCCTTCCTCGTATGTCCACCTTCCCCCAGGTATGACAGATGCAAGAGATTCTCGATGAGATCCAGATTCGGGAATCAAGATGTTCATGTTGGGGAGGATCCCCCTAGGGTTTAGGCAGTATACCCTCGCCTCCTGGCAGATGTAGGGCTGGCAGCCAGCCCGATAGAGCCTGAACCCGAACTCAGTATCACCGGGCCCCCTCCCGCGATCGAAGTTCTCGTCCATTCCCCCCACGTCCAGAGCGGACTGAAGTGGGAAGCTGTCGTTCTTGGTGTGCATGTAGCTATAATTGTTCGGCCCCGTGCTCAGGATTGCCTTGGGATCCTGGTTGGGCCACTGGTGCACCTTCAGGGATGGGAGCCAGGAGGGATTGAAGGCAAACTCGAATACGCTCATCTCATCGAAGTTCTCGCTCTGCCTAATGATTTTCTCCAACGTTGTCTCAGGGGACCCGGCGCTGAAGTTCACGGGATCAGCCCCATCCTTAGTTACCACCTTCGGCATCTCTGTGTATAGGTGGGGTGCCATCACAAGCCTCCTCTGGTCGTGCAACTTCAGGTGCTCCTCCATCCATCCCGGAGGGGCGTAGGCATAGTCAAGCAGCATGATGACGATCTCCCCCTCGGAGAGCATGAATCCGGTGTTGAAGCCGGCGCATGGGTTTCCCCATTTGGGATATTCCGATATTCGACCCTGCCAGTTGTATCTGTGGTTGGGCACATGGTAGAGCGGCTGCCTTATCCCAAGGGCCTTGGCGTAGTTCAGCACCTTCTCGTGCCTCTCCCTATACCTTCCGTCCACGAAGATGATCTCGAAGTCCTCATAGGTCTGGTCGGCTAGGCCCCTCAGGGCGATGTCGATCCCGCCCGGCCTGTTGCTGCCCAGGTTGACGCTTACCTTAACCATCGCGAACTACTCCGACTTGAAGTAATCGCATGAAGTAATCACATGTCTTTTTGAGGCCCCCCTCAATCTTTGTCTTGGCCCTCCATCCCAGGATCCTCTCAGCCCTCGAGGGGTTGCACTGCATGTGCGTCGGCCCCCTGTCATATGTATCCTCGAATTTCAGCTCGACATCGAAGTAATCCGCTATGTACCTCGCCACGACCTCAAGGGGAGTCTGGATTCCGGTCCCTATGTTGAGGGCACCCACGTAGCCCGAGGAGAAGGAGAGTGCCTTCACTATGGCCTCCGCCACATCATCCACGTAGATGAAGTCCTTGGTTATCTCCCTGCCCCGGAGTACGATCTTCCTGTTATCGGGATGAGAGAAGCATCTAGCCTTGATCGCCTGGTCGATCATGGCGGGGATGAAGTAGTCCTTTGACTGCCTGGGGCCGTAGCCGTTGAAGAGCCTCATTATGGTGTATGGGATGTCGTGGTTCTGGAAGAAGAGCTCGCACAGCTGCTCGCCCAAGATCTTGCTTGTGGTGTAGGTGTCCCCCAGGGAAAGAGGATGGTTCTCGTCGGTCGGCATGTACTTGGGGCTTATGCCGTAGACATGGGCCGTGCTGGCGAAGATGAAGCGATTGGCGTCGGCCTCCTTGGCCATCCTGAGGACGTTGTAGGTCCCGAAGACGTTGGTCTTGAATGTCTCGTCTGGATTCTTCTCGGCGTATCTGGGAGCTGCGATAGCAGCGAGGTGAATGACGGCATCGAAAATTTGATCCTTCCAGATTACCTTTGATGGAATGGTCAGTATGTCGTCCAGGTAATTCTTTATCTTTAAGGAGTGGGCCGTTATTGGGGCCTTGTCAAGCGCTATCACTTCATGGCCAGCCTCTATCAACTTGGGCAGTAGGTGGGAGCCGATGAAGCCAGCTGCTCCCGTGACCAGAACCTTCAATTCCTGCTCCCCCTGTACCATCTCACGGTGTCGGCTATGCCCTCCTCGAGCGGGACACATGGCTCATAACCGAGTATCTCCTTAGCCTTGGAGATGTCGACCGTCCTGTACGGAAGGGCGCTGGGCTTGCTCTCATCGAACCTTATGAGCTCCGGCGCGAGCCAGACTTGTCCCGCGACATGAGGAACGCCCCCCAGGACCATCTCAGCCAGCTCCCGGGTCGTGACAGGTCGACCGGAGGCGATGTTGAAGGGCTCCGCGTTTGGATAGAGCATCACCGCGAGCAGGAGGCCCCGAGCGATATCGCTCGCGTGGACTAGATCCCTGACGTCTTTCCCGTCCCCCCAGACGACGAAGTCCTCGCCAGGCTTTAGCCTTGAAGCCCTTGAGATAAACCCCGGCAGGACATGAGAAGTCCTCTCGTCGAAGTTGTCGTACCTGCCGTATGCGCCGCTGGGCCTCACCAGCCCTATCTTCATTCCTAGCTGCTTGCAGTAATAGATGCATAGCTTCTCCAGGTATCTCTTGGTCCATCCTATTCCGTAGTAGAGAGGATAGGGATCCTCGTTCATGTCTAGGTCCCTCTCTCTGACTGGCCTATCAATCGGAGGATAGACTACTGTGCTGCTGGGGAAGCCAACCCTCTCCACCTTCTCCAGGTAGCACGCCTGCAGGACGTTGGCCCCCAAGACGGCGTTCGGGCCAACGAATGAAGTCGGATCCTCCTTGGCCAGCCCGACCCCTCCTGTTACGCCCGCCAGGTCCATTACTACCTCTGATCCTCGCACGGCCATCATGGCATCCTTGAGATCCATTAGATTGAAGCGCCCGAGTACATCGGCCAGCTTTGTGAACTCGTTAGGAGGCCTAACGTAGTAGATGGCCGTCACCTTCGCACCGACCTCCTTGAGCAGCTTCACCGTGTAGGATCCTATCAGCCCGGTCGCGCCGAGAACGTTGACCCTCTTGTCATTATAGAAATCGACGAGGTCCATCACTTGACACCCCTCGGTCGGAGGGAGAGAAGGTGCCTGATGACAGCGTCCATATCCTTGAAATCGACCTCCACCTTCAGCTTTGCGAGCTCCTGCCAAGTCCAGAGATCGACGTTTATAGTCTTGCTACGTTGCTTTTTCATTATCCCGTAAATTAGTAAATTAGTATAAAACGCTTACCATACTATTGTCTACCACTTCTTGTACTTCCTCTCGAGCTCGTCCCTGGCACTGACTATCTCCTCGAAGGTCATGTGGCTGGTCGATATGGGCGAGATCTCAGAGTAGTGGCCTGGCTTCCCCTTGAAGAAGCTCCCACTTCCCCTCTCGAATTTGACATCAAAGGCGGAGGGGTTCTCGTATATCGCGCTAAGGGGGAAGACCTGGAGTATGGAGAAGTCGTATTCGTCGGCTTGGCACTCCTCGATGAAGCTCTCCGTCTCCTTTATGGTGTCCCAGGACTCACCGGGCAGGCCGACGATGAAGGCCGCCTTCACCCTTATGCCGTACCCCCTCAGCAGCCCGATGGCCCTCTTGTTCAGCTCCCGGGTAGTCCCCTTCCTGATCGAATCTAGGATCTTGTCGCTCCCGCTCTCCACGCCGATTAGGACCTCCCTGCATCCGCACCTATACATCGCCCTCGCCATCTTATCGTCGACTAGGTTGGCCCTGGTGAAGCACCTGAAGATCATGCCGAGGTCCCTCAGCCCCCTGAATATCTCGAGGTCCCTCTTCCTGTTCAGGAGCATCTCGTCGTCGTAGAACTGGAGGCCCTCGAAGTGGTACTTATCCTTGAGCAGCCTGGCCTCCTGAAGGACGTTCTCCGAGCTCCTGTACCTGATGCCCCTTCCCCAGGTCTTGCAGCAGAAGGCGCAGGCGTAGGGGCAGCCCCGGCTCGAAATGATGTTAGTCGCGGGCATCCCGTCCAGGCTATAGTGGTATCTATAGATGTTGATGGCGTCCCTGTCAGGGAACGGGATCTCGTTTAGGTCCTCGATGGGCGGCTCCCTCATGATCCTGTAAAGGCAGCCCTCCGCTATCCTGACGATGGCCCCCTCGCCCTCACCCACTACCACCTGGTCGAAGCCGTCATTGATGCAGGAATCAGGGTCGCAGGTGGCACGCGGCCCGCCAAGTATAACCCATGAGTTTGGATCCCTGTGCTTCAGCTCGTCGCGGATCCTCAGCGCCTCCTGGTATTGGGCGTTGGTCGAGGTTATGCCGATTATGTCTGCCCTGACATCTGGGAGCTTCCCCCCTCCCCCCAGATCGATGACCTCAACCTCGTATCCCCTCTGCTTGAGGACTGAGGAGAGGTACAGAATTCCAAGCGGGGGGAAGACTAGGGGGTCCATCAAAAAATAGGAATCGGGATTTACTAAAGCTATCTTCATCAGATTGGCGTCGTCTTGAGGCCTTAAAAGGCTGATGCTATATCCTCCAGGCCGACCAGATGAAGGCCGAGTTGGACGTGTTCCCGTAGAAGGCGGCGATGCAGCTGTCGACCGTCTTGGCCCTGATGCCCACCCCCTGCTGGGGCGGTGCACCGCTGACCCATTCCAGGGAGACGACATAACTCGCGTCTGGGAATGATAGGCCGAAGGTTATTGCCCCGGTGCTCGCTCCGCTGTTTACCCCTATCGGTCCGCCCGTCTGATAAAGGCTCTTTCCTAGGGAGCTGCGAGGAAATGGCGGGGCCGGTACGCTCAATCTCAGGGCCTTCCGTAGCGAAGCCTGTAGGTGAGGTTCACCGTGATTGGCCCGGCTGAGCTTATGGCCTGTAGCACATGGTTCTCCTGGACGGTCCTTATCGGGATCCTAGGCGAGTAGGGCGATAGCGGAGCTATCTGCTGGTCGTCCAAGATGATGCTGTGGCTCGGCCTCACCGTCCCGCTCGGTATCTGCGCTATCTGTACCCTGTTGTCGGCGTTCGTCCTGTTGGAGTAGGAGATCTCCTTGATCTCCATGAACATCATGGCCGGCACTATGGACCCGAAGGTCCCGGCTCCGGTGTTGACCTCCATCCTGAGGTTCTTCCAGTCGTAGGACATCTTCTCACCTCAGCGCGGCCTCAACCTCGTCCTTCTTCGCCAGCAGGCTGACTGGCTGGACGCCCCACCAATCCCTGTAGTTAGCGGGCGTCGTCGCCCAAAGGTTATCGATGCCGCCCAAAGTCCCCCTTGCGAACTCGACCCTGCCCTCGAGGAACTTCATGACGAGGTCGGGGTCCTTGATCGGCTCGACCACGAGTCGGTTCACGACATACCTCACGAGCGGCTGTATGGCGTATGGCGCCGCGTTCTTCATTGCCCAGCCCACGAGAGGGCCGTATGGTATGAACATCTGGGACCTGGGAGATGGCGCATCGAGCGGCGACTCGATCCCGTCCACGAAGCCCCAGTCGAGGTAGCTCTCCGTCCTCATCCCCACCTCAAGCTGGTTGATCTCCGTAGCCCTTGGATAGGCGGGATACATCCTGAAGGGGCCGGGGCTGACGCCGTAGAAGAGCTGGTACATATGCTTCTTGTCCTTGACAGCCCAGATGTTCGTCGCCGAAAGCGTGTCGCTCTTGAACTCTATGGGCTTAACATACTCGCCGGCGGCCATCGAAGTGAGGCCCGTCGCGAAGACGGTCGACATCTCTGCTATGATGTCGTAGAGCAGGGGGAAGATCTCCCTGTGGACGGCCTTGAAGAAGACCCAGCCGTCCTTGAAGCCAAGGCCGATGTTGTAGTTCTCCCTGACCAGGTGCTTCTCCAGCCTAATCAGGTAGTCCTCGTATTCCACGTTCCCCATCGAACTCCCTCCGTTTTATTACCAGGAGGCTGATGGCCTTTTTTCCTATAGCCCCTCGAGCTGGACCGATACGCTCTGGGCCGAAAGGTTGCCTCCGGAGTTGACCTCGGATGAACCTGTGTAGAGCTGGACGCGGAAGGCGTTCCCTCCCGTCGCCATGCCGCTCCTCACCGAGCCCGTCACGACCGAGCCGTGAAAGCCTCCCGTGCACTGAAGGAGCGTGGCCTTCTCGATCCTCTTCAGGACCCTCGAGAAGAGCCAGCTTCCGCCCGTTGCGTAACTTGACGGAGCCGCGAAGGTCTCGACTACGACCTTCGTTGGTCCCATATACCTTGAGGCCAGCGTTTCAGTTTCGTATGTCAATCAGAGGCCCCTCCGAACTACTCCTGTCCGGAGCTGACCATGTACTCTGCCAGCACGAAGGCCAATCCAAGAGGAGCCAGCCCATCGACTACGCCGTTGCCGATCACGTTGCCCCTCATGTAGAACTTGCCGTTCTTGCCTACGAAGACTGCGGCAGGCAGCCTGGCGATGAAGAGGTCCGAGATGCTGAAGAAGCCAACCGGGTGTATCGGGTAGTCGTTCGGGCCCACATGGAACCAGTACTCAACCAGCTTGGGGACGCAGTAGTCAATGATCTTTGGGATGACTATGACGACGCGGTTCTGCGGGTTACCGTAGGTCGTGCTCGTGCTCGAGAGGTCCACTGGGACCGAAGAGGTTCCGAAGATGTTGTTCCATCCTGCTGTGGCGAATGTCTGGAGCCAGTTAGCGGCCCCGAGTATTGTCTTCGACCTGATGAGCTGCATGCCTATCTCGCCGGAGCCCGGCGAGGACCCTCCGAATCCGGCTCCAAGCATCTTCTTCGCGATCGCCGCCGCATAGAGGTAGACGTCCCTGTCCTCCAGGAAGATGCTCTGGAGGTCCCTCTCCAGGGCGAAGATCCCGGCTATCTTGTAGAGGTCGCGGTCGAAGATATGGAGTTCGGCCTCGGTCAGCTCCTCCTTTGCGACGCTGACCCCACCAGCCCAAAGGCTGACGGAACCTTGTCCTGAGATGACGCTCGGGGGTATGGGTGCTCCTAATCCCCTTAAAGCCATATTTTCACTTTCACTCCTGCCGTGAAAAAACATTATAAGGTATTAAGCATTGTAAGACGTGCCCCGCTAGTGATACATTCCTTGGTGAAGACCGACAAGATAGAGATAAGGTGCTCCACCGAGGTCAGGAACGAGTTCGACAAGTTCTGCGCCGAGATGAGGGGGGACCTGAGGAGGATGCTGAGGAGGAGGGTCTCAAACGAGGATGTGATATGGTACGTACTCGAGTTCTGGAAACAGAACCCTCAGCTCTTCAAGCAGCTTGCGGGGCCCCAGGTTAGATAGGCTACCTGAGTTGCGGGGCGACGACGGCTCGGCCAGTAAGGGCTGCGGGCGTTGTGGGCGTCGTTGTCGTTGTCGCAGGCGGAGTTGCCGGGGCCTTCTGGAAGACCTCCTTCAGCTTCGCGGTGACGGTCCGTCCCTCCGTCTTGGCCAGGTCGTAGAAGCTCTCCTCCAGCTTCGGACCCGATGCGTAGAAGAGCACCTCGACGTCGTCGAGGACCCTGTCGGCGACCCCCTTGGGCCTCAACAAGCTAACGATGGTGCTCCCTACGAAGGCGAAGAGGCGGCTCCAGTCCGTTATGTTCCTGAAGCTCTTGGCGTACTGCCTGGCCTCGTCCACCGCCATTAAACCAACGTCCAAGGCGCCATATCCTAGCGAGACTCCCGCTTTCTCCAAAGTTACGGACATCTTTCCCTCCCCTTTGGGAGCGCCTAACAAACTAATAGGCTTTTCTAAAGGGCCCAAGTCCTTAGAGTGCATGAAGATCCTCATGGGGGGACCGCCCTCGAGGTTCGCGTGGACACGTGTCAACATAGGGCTGAGTATCACATCCTTCCTCATGGAGCGTGATTCCTTGAGCGCCTTGTCCGCCTCCTCGTCTGTCTTAGGGAGGTTCCTCCTCCACCTGTTTGCCCAGTTGGCAAGGTCGGAGTATAACTTCAACTCATCCCTGCTCTTGACGAAGCTCATCCCCTCGTCCCCGAGCCCCCTTATCGTGCTGAAGTGCTTGCGGATGCAGTCCAGGCAGAACTCGCGGTTCTTGGTCATGTAAGGGAACTGCTCCAGGTGCAGCTGGAGGAGGTTGAACTGGTCCTCGAGCACTTCCCGCGTGTAGGCTAGGGCGTCCAAAGCCGGCAACTTCTGAACTGAGGGGGCTGGCTTAACTTTAATAAGTTTCCATCCCAAGGTATTTCGACGTAATATGAGCAGCGAGCGCTGCAGGGTGGTTCTGGCCTCCCCGCCTGACTGCATGGACCTCCGAAAGGTCAAGGCCTTCGCCATGTGCTCGGCCTGGAGGAAGATGGACGAGAAGAGGATCCCGTTCCGCCAGGCGATCAGGGAGGGCTGGCAGGAAGTCAAGAAGGTGTGCGCCACATGACCAGCGAGGAGGACATCTGCAAGTGGCTCAAGGATAAGGTAAAGGAAGAGGTTAGTGCTGCAGCTGAGTATAGAAGTAAAGCTAAGGAACTAGATATAGAACGCTTTGGAACTCGTGAAAAGAACATTACGCGGGTTGATTTATTTTATGCGATGGATAAGATATCTGATCAACAAGAAGAGCATGCTAAGATTCTTGCTGAGTTAAAGGAGGAGCTTTGTCCAGGAGATGACCCCGAGCCCGGCTCCCCGGATGTCGAGAAGGCCGTAGAGGCATTCGACGGGAAGGGCAGGAAGGTGCTCATCAGCCTCTTGAGGGACGGCTCGCTCACCATATGCAGCAGGCACGACGAAAAGACAGAGGAGGGCGATTGCTACTCAATGGATCCGAGCCCGGCCAACAGGCAGCTATTCCATGTCGCCCAAGCCCACTATTCCGGAATGGGCATGAAGATAAGGACCCTGGCCGATGATTGATGAGCGAGACGATCGCCCAGATTAGAATTTTCCTGATAAGGACACTGCCCTGGCTAGACTGCGTTGACGCAACGGTCGAGATGGCCAGCAACCCGTCGCTCAGGAACGCAAGAAGGCTGATAAATTCCTACAAGAGGGTCGCGGAGCAATGCAGGCGAAAGTGACGACTCTTGAGCTCCAGGCGCAGTGAAGTTAGCGTTTCTCCCTTTTCTTCCTGTGCCTTCGCCAAGCCTCTGCGATCCCGGCAAGACCGATAGCTACCAAGAACGCCCCAAATCCCATTCCGGCCTTCGATACCTGAGGAGTTGGGGTTATGGCCGGGGAGGCCTCGAACACGGGCTCGACGTTGACGTCGCCATCCATGACTAAGGGAGTCGGGTTCTCGGTGCGAACGAATCCCCCAGGCGTGAGTATCCAGTGGTCGAATACGTACCCCTCGTTCGGATAGGCCTTCAACATCACCGATGAGCCGAGATCGTACTGGTAGCTCCCGGCTGGAGGATCCGTGGTCCCGGACGTTGAGGCCATCATCGTCAGAGTGGCCTTCGCCGGTGGGGTTGGCGGCGCAGGCGGGGGTGCGGGTGGAAGGGAGGCCTCGGTAAGGGTGAAATTCACCTTCGTCAGGTTGCCAGCCGTAACGGTGACGTTCGCGCTCGCGCTATTGTAACCTGCCTTCGATGCAGTTATGGCGTAAGTGCCGACGTCCTTCCTATCTGAGCCGAACCATCCGAACTCGTCTGTGACCCCCATCCCCGATACGCTCGCTCCGGGTAAGAAGCGGCCGTCCTGCGACTTGACGAATCCTCCTATGAAACCATATGCAAACCTATAGCTGCTGGTGAACATTATGAAATTGAGCCACGTCGGTCCCGAGGCTGCCTGGTTGTGTACCGCGCACTGAAGGGTCTGCGTTATGTATCCGGACATGCTGCACTTGACGTCGTATATGCCCTCGCCGAGGTTCATCGAGAAGTATCCGCTGTCATCGGTCCTCGTCGATGCGCCTGCCTTGGCGCCGCCCCCTGCCGGAGTCGCCGTTATGTAAGCACCGCTGAGCATGACGCCGTCGACGGAATAGACAAGGCCTCCCAGGCTGCCCTGCTGCGGCTCCTGGGGAATCGGCTCCGGGATCGGGATATCGGATTGGATGCAGTTCACGTTAATGATTGGCGAGTTGTGCCAGTACCCATCCACTGTCCACTCCTTGCAGTCGCCCATGAACTTCCAGGTGCCCAGTTGGTCCAGGGTAACGGTCGTGTGGTCGGTGTAAACGTTGCCATTCTCATAGGGCGTCAAGTCCGTAAAGGAGACCCATAAGAGAGTCCCGTCCGGCTTCCTCATCCCCAGCCTGAAGGCGTAGACCCTGTCGCCGGCATCGTAGTCCCATCTAACGGTGCTGTATATCTCGGCCCTTTGGTTGAGTAATACATTATCCTCCAGGGCGCGCGTATCTACAGAGATCGTCATCAACGAACCATCTTCCAGAATCCGGTCTGGCCCGTGATCCTGCCTAGCGGCGGCATGACCCAGAAGCCGCTCCTCCCGGTTACCTTCCCTACGGGGGAAGGCATCACCCAGAATCCCGACTGGCCCTTTATCTGGCTCATCGGCGGCATGACCCAGAACCCCGATCGCCCCGTTATCTTACCGGCCTGGGATGCCATCACCCAGAAACCAGACTGGCCCCTGATAACCGCCTGTGATACCATCACCCAGAATCCCGACTGTCCGCGGATGGCGGCAGGGGGAACCATGACCCAGAAGCCGGTCTGCCCCCTGATGGCTCCAGGGGGCACCATCACCCAGAATCCCGACTGGCCCTTTATTCCTGGAACGAACAGCTTCTTGACCCAGTCCGGCAATATATTCCAGACGGCCCTTCCGACCAGATAGACGCCGCTGCCGACGACAATTATTCCTCCCCCTACTAATCCCGCCTTGACTAGGGCCTCCCTTCGCTTCCGCTCCTTCTCCTCTTCCTCTCTGGTCTTAGCCGCCAGGATCATCTCACCCTTCTTAGGACGGCTCTAGCTGTAGATCTCTATCCAGTACGCCTTTTTGTCGTTGGGCTCGTCCGTGAACCCGCCCGGAGCCTGGTTGATCTTGTAGGATACCCTGAAGTGGCCGTTGGCATCGGTCGAGAAGATCCCGTCGTGGTCCACCCAGGCGGTTATCATGTCCGTCCTGTTGAGCCAGAGCTTGCCGTTGGCGTACTTCTGGCCGTCGTAGGTGACGTCCCCCTCCATGATGACATCGTCGCCCGGCTGGACGTAGAGGGCAGGGTATGTGCCTGCTGCTACTGGAATTATCGATTGGCCCGTCCTGGTGTTTGTGATCTTCACGTTGCTGAATGTGGCTGTGGGCAAATCTCTCTCGTTATTGAGCCTCCCCTTCGGGCTTTAAGGCTTGTGAAGGAGGCCGAGCGCGAAGAACCCAGCGCTGAAGGCGAAGGGGGCGAGAGTCGAAGCCGAGATCTTCCTCGGTGGGACCGGCTCCCCCTCGGGCGAGCATACACGGACTCCGCCATCGCCCTCGAAGGCGGCTATCTCCCTGTCCATCTGAAGCATCGTCCTTATCACGCTGGCATAAGGGTGGTTCGCCCCCCCTCCGCTCGTCCAGTACGCTATCTCTGAATCGTATCGCCCGAGCCTGTCCTCCTCGGCCTCGCTCGGCAACTTCCCCTTGCACAGGTCGTCGAAGACTGTGGTCTCGGCCAGCCAGACCGTCCTCGAGGCCCTGTCGCTCCCGGGCGGGCTCCCTATGTAGTACCACAGCAGGTCCCTGGACCCGAAGTAGAACAGGGCCCCGTTGTACATCACGAGGCTCGGCCCGAGGTCCTTGGCCGTCTCGCAGCTCATGAAGTGCAGGCCCCTACCCCTCATCCTCTCGGCGTTGGGATCCCCTATCGCCATGTATAGGGCGTTGCACTCGACGGCTATCGCGTCCGGCGCCCCGTGGCCGATGATGACGATCAGGGCGGGGTCGATCTCGTCTATCGCCGCGTTGATGCTTTCCGGGTTGGCATCCCTCCCCCTCAGCTCCCTTATCACGAAGTTGGGATACCTGTTCCTGTCGACCACATCCCTCATAACAACTGTCGCGTAGTTCAGGTAGTGTTGCTCCGGCTCTACGACGAGGATGTGATTCGGGATGGGCAAGGCTAGGCTCGATCCCCTAGAGAGACATCAGATGACTCATGTCAATAAGTTGGCCCTGTATGAACCACTGACCAACTGCACTCCCCGCCTCGACCTCCCTTAGGATCTCCCTCGGTGTGAAGGCCCTGCCCTGTGGTCCAAGGAAGGCCAGCATCGGCTTGTCCTGCGGCATCTGCGAGAGCAGGTACTTCAGCCTGATGGAGGCGAGTCTGTACTCCTCCTCGGCGGGGCTGCCGTAGCTCCTTGACTCGACCATCTGCTGGAGCTGCTGGCCGACGGCGGTCCCCCTGGCCACCTCGTCGAGGACCTTCCTGGGGCTGTAGGCGACGCCTCCGGCGCTTAAGAGCGGGACATCCCTCTCGGCTGGGGGCAGCGCGTCGAACCACCGCCTCACGTTCTCATACATGGTTTCAGCTTGGCCGCCAGGCTATAAAAGGCTGAGGGGTCAAGATCACAGGGTGCGGACACCCTGGAATGTATGTAACTCCTGGGACGGACTAAGTGCAAAAAGGTAGGGCTGGTAGGAGTCATGACGCCTATTGGAGATCACCAGGAGGGAGGCCACCGAGATAGTCTTAAGGGAGAGGGACAGGATCCTCAAGGGCATGTCCCTGGAGAAGGAGATGAGGGAGATAGAGGATCTTTCCCATGCCATGTCCGAGTATCGGAAGTTCGTCAGCTCCAAGGGATCCGAGATAAGGGACGTGGCCAGGGATCTGGACTCGGTCGTGGCCATACTCCAAGCACTGACCCCCTACGAGAGGCCGGTAACTTCCGAGGACATAAGATCCCTGCAGTCCAAGCTGAGTGGAGCTTCCGAGAAGCTCATCGAGATCCAGAGGAGGCTCTCGCTCTAGGGACTGGCCGACTCCTTAGCTTGGACTTATCTCTTGGCTATCATAAAAATATCATATATAATATACATGATTTATAAAATATTTTTATTGTGTATTTACATGAGACAGTACAAAAAACAATATGCGCTAAACATCTGTTTAGCGAAATATCTATCATAAGCCATTTATAATATACATATTTTATTGTGTAAATTATATATATTTATTGTGTATATTATGTACTGCGCACATTTGAACATGGCGAACGTAGTAGCTCAACGATAAAGGGCTAAGGTCTCATGTCTTGAGAAATCGGCGCATGAGTTGCCTGTCTTAAAGCTCCATGTGTTGAATCAATCGAAGCGTCCGAGCGACATGAGAGGAGTTTTCCTAAACTCTAGGCTCCACAAAACTAGGAAGGTTGCGACACGGAATCTTAGAAAGACCGTGCGGAATTAAAGCACCGAGAGAGTTAAGCCCTATACCGAGCTTTGAAACCCAGACTAAACACCGCCTTCTCAGGTGGTTGCGTCGTAGGGTTAATGAGGAGAAGGAATAGGGTAGGCCGTGCGGCGACGAAACCCTACGGTCAAATACTCAGACTAATAAGTCCTTAATTGTGGCCGCACATTACCCTAGTTACGTCTTCCAGCCGAAGAGGCTGGAGTAGACCTAGAGGACGAATACCCAGCTCTCCCTAGATCCCAGCGAAAGCTGGGACCACCGAAGCAGAGCGGCGGCAAGAGAGGGAATAGGGGATACGCCGTCCACGCTCTAGGCGAGGCTTCCCCATCGAAGGTAAGCTATCGGTGGGTTAAAGAAACTAGGGCGGGTACTGCACGGTCGCAGTTCAAAAATCGGGTAGGTGATATGGCTAAAGTAGAAGTGAAAGCTGAAATACCTAAGCTCCCTAATGGTCAGATTGAGGTAGAGAGGCGGAAGGACGGGGACTTAAAGAGAAGGCCGATAACGGTCTTCTACAACGTGTTCGTAGACGGCAAACTGATCGCGAGACACCCGAGGCACTACGGCCTCATAGACGGCAGTTTCAAGCTGGGCGGCGCGATAGAGAGCGCAGAGCAGGACTTCTTGGAGAGGTACGCGACTCAGGTGGCGACGCTGAGGGCAATCGAGGAGCTGAAGGCTTCGCAGTTCGAGAAGGTTGCGACCATAGAGGTTTAGGTATCAACCACTTTTTCGGGTGACTATCCCTGACGCCATCCCGTGGGCTGTGAAGAGGAGCACCTCGAAGCCCCAAAAACGAAGGCGGTCTTAAAGAGGACATTGGGTAATAGTGGTAGATGTCCCGAGGGTAGCCCCTTTCGGGTAGGTGATAAAATCCATGAAGGCAGAGATAAGCGTCAAGCCCGAAATCCTCGTCTTTCGCAAGGACGGGCTTCCGAGGAAGAAGCCCTTCCGAGTGAACGGCAGGCTCTCCATCGAGGAGCTGGGAGCAGAGAAGAAGGACAAGAAGGACAGGAAGACTGTCCCCGAGGTCAAGGTCGAGGTTGACACCTTGGCCAAGCGGTACGAGGAGCTGGCCAACACCCTGAAGGCCATCAGGGACGCTCCGAAGGAGCTTGAGGGCGTGGCGATAGTAAAGTCGATAGAGGTCTAGGCGTTTCCATAAGCCCTTTTTTTCGGGTAGGTCTATGGACAGGTATCAAGAACTCCTAGATATGGCCAATAAGCTCCAAGAAGCTATCACGGAGCAATACAAGATACTAAGGACCTCGATGACTGAGCCTTACGACAGGGATAGTCAGGGCATAACCCAAGAACTAGCCACATACATGGGTGCGGCTCAGATAGATATGGGAGAAGTCCTAAAGCACCTTCTGGCCGCTGTAGAAGCCAAGCCATAAACTCGGCCAATTCCTTTTTTTCGGGTAGGTGAAATGGAAGGCAAGAGATGGTTGTGGCCGAAGCCCATCATCGTCTCCACGCCCAGCGATCGGCCAACGGTCAATGTGGAGAGCCCCGAGGTCACGGCGATGCTGGAGAGGATGAGGAGGAGGGCCTTGAGAGAGGCCCGCAGGAAGTGAGCCTCGCACCTTTCCTTTTTTCGGGTTTGACTAGGGATAGAATATTCTTTGAGGGACTAGGGCTGAATGTCCACCTGCTCCGTGAGGAGCATGGGAGACGGCCTGAGAAATGTCCCGACCTAGTTGGCCCGCGTTCCCCAGAATCGTATAAGCTGGGGAAGATTGGGCGGTAGCAACTGCCCTACTCTCGGATCTGTGGACGGGCAGAAGCCCGTTCGGGTAGGTGTAATGAAGGCGAAGAGAGTATGCCTCACGACGGAGACGGGCCTGGAGGTCAGGCTCTTCGACGTCGAGGTCTACCGCACTAGGCCCACGGCGAGGGAGATCTTCGCCGTGAACCACTCGGCCGCGCTGAGGGCGGAGTGGGAGGGAGGGTTCCCCATCGCGTACCTCTTCCTGAAGCAGGCGGAGGGCATGACCAAGGGGATCCCCCTGGGCCTGGTGGCGAGAGGGGGCATGAAGTTCTTGGAGTACCTGGCCAACCACTAGGACAAATTGTTGTATATAACATTCTGTCCTTAGGTACTCCACCACCCTTTTTTTCGGGTCGAACGAATGAGCGAATGCGAGAGGGACAGGCTGATCGCCGAGCTCGGGATGGCGGCCTTCGCCCTCGGCGAGAGGGCGGCCAAGGCCAACACCCTGCTGGACGGGGAGGTCTGGGAGATCCTCCGGCAGTTCATCCTCGTGATGATCGACGAGCTGAACTTCCAGCGACAAGGATGGTGCTTCGACCTGAAGGATGTCAGGAGGCTCTTAGAAGTCCACTCCATGAGCAGGGTGGCGAGGCTCGGCGGCATGACTAGGATTAGGCTGCCATAGGACTTTTTCGGGTTTGAAGCATGCCGATATGCCCAAAGTGTGAAGAGGAGATAGACCATCTCTGGTACGAGGAAGATGTGATAGAGAGAGGGACCATCACCATCAAGGACGGCAGATTGCACTTTGAAGAGGACGAGACAGAGGCCAACCCCATCACCTTCGTCGCAAAGTGCCCAAAGTGCGAGAGGGACCTGTTCTACGGCAACGACGACTGCGAGGCATTTCTGAAGAAAGGGTGGCTCCGTAGTCTACCTTGAGCCTTTTCGGGTAGTCCTTGGCCCTTGTGGCTCAGGCTTTTGTCCTGTGCGGGGGCGGTCCTTTGCGCAGAGGATGTGAGGGCTACTCCTTCGGGTGAAACATTGGGAGACCTTCATTGTAGAGTGTGCGGAGAGCCGTGGGATGCGTACGGAGTATTCAACGGAGACATGACCCCTGAGGAGAAGGATAGATTTCTGAGGGGCGAGGGCTGTCCCTCCTGCAAGTTCGGCGAGAGGGAGAAGAAGTGGGCCCTGTTGTGGAAGGTGGTGGAGTCGTTCCAGTACGCAATCTGCCAGGTCGCGGATGAGACCCAGAGGAGGGTCGCGGCTGAGGAGTTCGTCCTCTGCCTCAACAGGAGGGGCATCATCTCAAATGATGAGGCATCGGCCCTCGAGAGGCAGATCCTAGACGCGATAACGAAGGCCATCTACGTGCCCATCGATCGACCGTGGAGGCCGTATTAGTCCCTTTTCGGGTTTAGAAGATGAAGCAAGAATATCTTGAGCTATACCTGGAGAAGACCAAGCAGTTTAACTTCAAGCCTGGCGATGTGACGAAAGAGGAGGAGCAGAGGGAAATCATGCGCTACCTGATGGTCAATGGCTGGATCCCCTTCAACGCTGAGAATGTTGCGGAGGCGACGAAGGAAGAGTTCTACATAGACTTCGAGCACCTGCCGAAGGAATTAGCGTCGCAGGTGAAGAAGGGAGCCAAGGATACGAGGGATGACTGGGAATACGGGGAGGACGAGGACATGGACCACATAGCAGACATTGATTGGTGGGTCGATGGCGTTTGGGTCAAGGATGGGAAGATCACCAACGCCAAGGTCACTCTGAAGAGGAAGGTGTATGTGTGGGAGGAATACTACACCCCGGACCGCCAAATAACGGTATAGCAAGTTCTTCGGGTTGTGAAAATGCCTGATATAATCACGCTGGAGGCGGTCTACGACAACAGCGACATAATGACCGACTACTTCGACAGGGACCACGGGATAGAGGAGTGGTATGTCTGCGACCTTCAGGGGAAGGTGGTCACGGAGGCCAAGCTGCGGAGGGCAGTCTTTCGACTTCCGATGTGGCTCAGGAACTTCAACTGGACATACCAGAGGGGCGAGAAGTACAGCATGTCCGACCATCCCTACGGGCAGCTCCGCGTGGATAGTGGGACGGACCTGCGCTTTCCCTGCTCCGGGGGTTTTGGTGGAGGGACGAGCCCCGTGGGGTTCATCCTGACTTCGTGCACCCGAAGGATCTTCGAGATGAACGACAGGGTGGACAATCCCATCCCCCAGACCTTCGAGGCCATGAAGGCCTTAATAGAATCGAGGATCAAAGAGAGGGAGGAGCAGCAGAAGAAGTACAAGGAGGCGAGGGAGCGGGCAAAGCAGGAGCAGCAGGGGGCCAGGGAGATAGTGCCTGGCGTGTTCTACCTAGTCTGAACCCATCTTCGGGTTTTGAAAGATGAGTCATTGGTGGGATGCATTGAAGGAACACGGGATCAGGAGCCCATTTGACCTGACGGAGTTCGACCAATGGTCCAACGACGCGCAGAGGCAGGACATAAACGAGCTTGTGAAGAAGAAGGGCGAGGACGGCGTCTTCGGCCTCAAGGTGAACGGTAAGCTGGAGTGGATACCCGGATCCAAGCTGAGGAACGTCTGCAACTTCGGCGTCGATTACGTCTTCGCGGAGGACGACTACCACAACATGGAGCTGGCGATTCACAAGTTCAGGGAAAAGGACTACAATAGGTTCCTGTCCGAGCTGTCGAACTTCGCGATTTACACCTGCCTGTGGGTCTAGGCCTCTTCGGGTTGAAAGATGAGCCTAGCATGGTTGGAAACGCAAGCCTTGTCCCTGAGGGACGAGTTCAGGGCTTGGCTGGTAAAGGATGATCACTACGATGAGGAGGACCTCGAGGATCTGCTGGATAAGCCGTGGAAAGCGGAAGACCATCCCTTTCAGTGGGCCGACAACATGGAATCCGCGCTGGAGCACTTCCTGTGGTGCGAGGCGGAGTTCGCAACTATCAAGGTCTACGGTTCGTCCCCCACTGAAATCAGGACCGTGACGCAGGCGGATGTGGAGGACCACTCCAGCATCCTAATTTACAACTACGAGACGAAGAGGGTCCTGGCCGACTACGACTTCGGAAAGTGGTGGCACACCGCTCCCGAGAGCATCGAGGAGGACCTTAAGAACCTGATCAAGCAGCTGACAGAGAGCAAGCCGCAATCTTCGGGTTGAAAGAATTGACAAGCATACAAGCCGAGATAGAAGCAAAGGTACTCTACGCGGCATTGAAGGCAGTGGGCCAGGTCCTCGACGAGGTGAGGCTCAGCTTCACCCCCGAGGGCCTTCAGGTGCGGGAGCTGGACATGGCCGAGATCTCCATGGTGGACCTCTCAGTCCCCGTGGGCAGCTTCGACAGGTACGAGCTCTTCGTGGAGAACGGCGCCGAGGTCCAGAGGCACGTCGTGGCAGTGAGGATCAGCGACATACTGAAGCTCTTCAAGCGCCCGAAGAAGGACGACAGGGTGACGCTGCTGAACAGGGCGGAGGAGAACATGCTGACGGTGGCCCTGAGGGGGGAGAAGAACTTCACCTTCAAGGTCCCCGTCTTCGCCCCTGGGGATTCGAGGAAGGCCTGCAGGTGGAAGCTGGAAGATGAATCAAAGCTCTGTCCCCATGGGAATGCGGCAAAGACAACGAGGAGTCCGAGCGATAGGCTGTGCTCAGGGTGTGAGTTCCTTAAGGAGGAGTATATCATTAAGGAGCTGCCGATGCCGAAGGTGAACCTCACCGAGTCCTTCACCGCCAAGACCAAGGCCGTCGCCGACTTCCTGGGCGGCGCGAAGAACATCACGGACAGCGCGTACTTCAAGACTGAGCAGTACGGGGCCGAGGTGGCCCTCGAGGCCAGGGGCGAGATCTCCAATGTCAGCCAGTCGCTGAGGATCGACGACGGGACCCTGGTATCCTGCGAACTGAAGAACGCGGTACGCGTGGCCTACGACATCACGAGGCTGGTGAAGCTCTTCCAGAGGGACTTCGGCGAGACGGTCCTCGTGGAGCTGGCGCACGAGCTGCCCCTGAGGGTAACCTACACCCTGAACGGTAAGGACCTCTTCAGGGATAAGCCGCAGCTCGTCTACTATGTCGCGCCCAAGGTGGGCTATGACGAGCCACCGACGCCGAAGGTTGAGGAGCAGAAGCCCGCCGAGGCCAAGCCTCCCGAACCTCAGATGGAGCCCGAGGAGCCTGTCGCCACCACTACTTTGCCATCTGAATTGGAGCAGGCAAAGGAGATCGTGAAGGAGATCCTCGGCCCCGCCGAGCACAAGGTCAAGGCCTATGCCTGCGAGAACTGCGGCAGCGACATACCTGAGGGCACGGGGAAGAGGCTGGAGGACGGCGATACCTGGCTGTGCGATGCCTGCGTGAACGATGAGAAGGTCAAATACTACTACGGCAAGAGGATGCCCAAACCTGAGGAGCCGAAGCCCGAGCCGGTCCCCGTCGTCGCGGTGGATCCACTCGAAGCATTCAGGAAGAAGTTCGCCAAGAAAACATAAACCCACTCTTCGGGTTGCCCTTAATATCAATTAACGGCATATTCGGGTGATATGAATGGAAACTACATGCTCAGATGTCTGCGAATCGGTATGCACCATGTTGGAGGGTTTGGGATTTAAATTTGATTTCAATGAGGCCAATGGTGACTTGGACCATGACCAGGTATTGATCGCCTTAGATCAGGTGAAATTCGTGCATGTGAGGGAGCCATTGGAAGATAGGGTCAATGCAAAGCTGAAGGAACTCTCTGCAGCCATAATGAATCTTAGAGTGCGACGGCATAGGCATATAGTTGTATGGACTTGAGTGCCGATATCAATTAACGGCATATTCGGGTGAAAATACGAACTTCTACAGCTTCATGGTGACTACACACGGCTTCAAGGCCAAGGATACGGAGGCGTTCGTAAGGAAGCTCAAGGAGCTTGGAATTCAGGAAGAGGGTGACTTCGTTGGGCTCAGCTACTCTCGCGAGGGGGACGGCTCGTTCTGGCTGGGCGGCTACGACGCCGACCTGACATGGTACAACGAGAAGACCGGCGAGAACGAGGATCTGGACCCCGTATTGCAGGAGCACATCGCCACGGGGGAGTACGCCTCCTTTCAGTGCGTGGGCTACGAGGGGCTCAGGAACGTATCAGGCTGGGTAGTGATCATAAACGAGAAGGGGAGCGAGTACATGGACCTCGACCAAGCTGAAGACGCTCTGAAGGAGAAGCTGGGCATATCAAAGCCTTGAATAGAAGCTCTTCGGGTTTAGAAAATGAAGGTACAGAAGACTACAATAAGGTGCGATATGTGCGGCAAGGAGTTTGAGTGGGAGGAGCCTGAGGGGTGCACCAGCACCGACTACATGCCCGATGGCTACTTCGTGCCTAACTACGACAAGGGCCAATGGGACTGGATATGCGACTCCTGCGGCTCCTGTCCTGAGTGCGGAGGGAGCTTGGAGAAGGAGCCCGAGAAGCGAGGACCACATGCCAAGCCATGTAGGGAGTGCGAAGGCGATAGATTACACGGTAAAGTTTGTCAATAATTCTTCGGGTGAAATGGATGCCTTTCACAGCCAAGTTTCAGATAAGGAAGGAGACGAAGGGTACATACTGCTACGAGGAGCTCACGGAGAACGGGCAGCCCCCCAAGATAGGCTCGCTCTACATAAGGAAGTGGGCTTTGGGCAACCCCGTTCCGCAGGCCCTGACCGTGACCGTGCAATAGCACCCACTCTTCGGGTAAGCATGGCCAAGATTCAACCAGTTTTTGGTTCGAGCACGAAGATCATAACCGCCAAGCAGTGGAAGGAGCTGCTGGAGAGCAAGGGCTTCGACAACCTGCTCAGGAGCCTTGATGTCGGCATTAGGGTCTTCAAGTCAGACTTCCTTAATGACAGCCCCTTCGCCGAGCTCGACGACATGGACAAGCTGGACATACAGGAGTTCGTGCTGCACCTCATACAGGAACTCGTCTTCGTTTCAAAGGACATAACGCATTGCATGACGGAGCAGCGGGCGGAATCGAAAGCACGCCTTTGAGCCTCTTCGGGTTGAAAGATGAAATGCCCTAATTGTAAGTTGGAAATCCCAGATAACGAACCCTTAGCCATTAGGGGGATCGCAAATGTCGAGGGAATCGCAAGCCTGCGGGACTTTCACGACAATGGTGTGATATGGGAACCCCATGATAGCTGTGAAGAGGAGTTCAAGTGCCCCCATTGTGGTCAATATTTTACACCTGACTTTGTGGAGCTACGTATGAAGTCCTTTTCGGGTAAAACCCATGAGAGATAGGAAACTACGCATAACGGCACAGTTCGGAGCGATGGCGCCGATGCCGGTCGGCGACGTCAAGATAGTCAAGTTCGCCGACGTCAGGCAGGCCGAGACGGAGCTCGTCTGCCCCTCCTGCGGGGCAAGGCCCCGATGGGCTGGGGGCTACGACTGCGAGTGCGGGCAGAAGTATCCGCACTGGTCCAGGCTCAAGAGGATCCTCAAGGCCACGGGCCAGGAGATCCTCAAGGTGAAGTTCACCGAGGAGAAGACGATAGTGCAGGCGCTGGCCTTCGTCCTCCCCAGGAAGGACTTCGCCGAGCGGTACAGCGACGCCACCCTCGAGGAGAAGGGCATCGTCGCACAGGACGCCTCGACCGCAAGGAACTTGATGAACCTGCTGATAGCGACCCAGCTATTGGAGAAGGTCATCGTCGTGGCCTACAAGGACACCTACGAGGAGAGGACGTGCCTCCTCACGCTGAGCATGAGCAACAGGGTGCTCCTGAAGGAGATAATCCCGATGAACATCCTGGAGCTCGAGGAGACGATGAGGGCCGACGTCAGCAAGGTCAGCCAGCAGGAGCTCGAGACGGCGAAGAAGTTCGTGGAGATGATCCCTCCCCCGACGGAGGAGATCTTCGTCTGCCACGACTACAGGGCCGTCGGAGTCGAGGCTGCGGAGAAGCCGAGCGGGAAGGTCGTGGAGCTGGAGGCCATACTCAAGCAGGCGGAGCAGAGGAAGCTGGCATAGGCCAGCCTTTTCGGGTGAGCTTAAATATCCGATATCGGGTGTCAGTAACAGGCGGAAGCCGACCAAGGAGGTGAATAGGATGCCGGAAGGCATGAAAGAAAAAAACCCGGAAGGGCTGAAGGAAGTTCTAGCCTACATCAGCGAGCGAGAGGGGAAGCTGAGTAACTACAGCGATAGGCTGAGGCAGGCCGTGAAGAGGATCGAGGATGTCTTTGGCAACTCGAAGTTCTGTCAGATCTGCGGCACGGGTTCGAGCGGATACATGCCGTACGATCATGAGAGGGACCACCCAGACCACAAGTTCCTACCCAAGATCTATGTCAGCCTCGACATAGAGGATTCGGAGCCGTTTTACACGGACGACGATGAAAATGGGCAGTTCTCGTATTTCCTGGCTTTGGTGGACGGCGATTTGGTGGTCTGGAAGAGGCACAAGGAAGATACGGTGATGCCATATTGCGGCAAGTGGGAAGTGAGCGAATCGTCGAGGAGAATGCTGAAGGAGCTGGTCAGGTCTGGCAGAATACACAAGTTCCTCAGGCTCGTAGCTGAGAGGCTGGAGCAGACAGGAAAGGAGTACGGGGAGGTCGCCGAGGTCGCGGAGAAGATGGCAGCCGCGATCTAGGCCCCTTTTTTTCGGGTAAAATGATCTGCAAGGACCATCTATACGTCTGGGATGATGATTGCCAGGATTATGTCTGCATCCGCTGCCTGAAGCACCTGGAGAAGGAATCATGCCAGGTCTGCGGATGGGACGGCGACACCAGGGACAAGTCCCGGCGCGTCCACTTCAAGGAGATGAATCTTCGGGTTAAAGATGATCGAGCTCAGGACCGACATAAAGATAAGGGATCTCAAGCCGAGCATGAAGGATCTGGATCGCCTTGACGATGTGGTCCTGCAGGAGGGGCTCGTGGCCGCTGCCAAGGCCGACGGAGAGAGCTCAAGGGTCGGAGGGAGGGCGAATCGGTACACACCTACCCTCTCCTTCCTCGGCCTCCAGTTCAGCCTGGCGGCCTACGACGAGCAGCAGGGGGCCGTCATCGTCAACGACTGGGGCAAGATGAGGAAGGGCTACCCCGCCCTGGAGGAGTTCGAGGCGATCTGCAGGGCCAAGGGCTACAAGAGCATCAAGGTCCTCGCCGAGCCCCACCTTGTGATCGACGGAAGGATGAGGAAGCTGCCGGAGTTCCTGCACGCCATGAAGTCAGGCGATCCCGCGCTCTTGGGCAAGATAAGGCTGGGGGTGTGGGACCTCGTGGAGGTCAACGGAGCAAAGGTGGTGCAGCCCTATGCCTGGAGGCTGCAGGAGCTCCGGAATACCATCAACGGATCCGAGAGGGTCTACGTGCTGCCGCACATCGTCTCCCCGACCAAGGAGGGGCTGAAGCTGTTCTGGGACGAGTGGGTGACATACAAGGGATTCGAGGGCCTGGTGATCACGGCTGGGGAGCAGAGGTACAGGGTCAAACCGATACGGACCCTCGAGGCATGCATCGTTGGAATAAACAAGAAGCAGAGGATCCTCAACGAGGAAGTGACATCGGTGAGGATCGCCCTCATGGACAAGGAGGGCGACTTCGTGGAGATAGGCGACCTGGGCACGGCTACGGACAGGACGGTGAGCAGGATGCTCTACCAGCTGATGGCCTACAAGGCGCAGGACGAGGGCAAGACGATCTATGTGAAGCCCTTCGTGGTCGTCGAGCTGGAGTTCACCACAACATACGAGGCGGAGCAGGCCAAGCTGAGATGGAACGGCGAGAGGTATGTCAAGGTTGGGACGGTGCAGTTCTTCTCCCTCAGGGAGCCGAGGCTGAAGAGGTTCAGGCAGGATAAGCAGCCGATGCCGCAGGATATACCTATAGAGCAGCTGATCTAGTCTCTTCGGGATAGTTATTCGGGTGATTGTATGGCCAAGAAGAAAAGAGGGAGGCCGCGAAAGAAGGACCTCGAGATCTGCCCCAAGTGCAAGAAGCAAGGGTGGAGGATACTCAAGAGGCTCAAGAGGAAGACGGCCGTCTACGTCCAGGAATACTTCATGCACTACGTCCCGGATGCCTACAGGGCACACGGGATCAACTCGAAGATGATGAGGAACTGCTACATAAGGACCGTCGGAAAGGAAGCAGCGTAATTTTTTTCGGGTAAACGATTTGGACGAATGGAAGCCGATGGAGAAGTGCCACAGGTGCCCAAGGCTCATAGTGGTCCTCGAGGAGAAAATCCGCTTCTTGTGCGGCAAGGCCTCCAACATATCCCTGGTCGTCCCATACGTGCTGGTGGGCCTATGGCAGCAGAGCAAGCAGGACGAGCAGGAGGTGGACTGCCCAGGCGTGCAGGGACCGAAGGCGGAGCCCAGGGTGTGGCGGATGAAGCGGACGGATCAGTTCTGCCCGGAGTGCGAGCTGACAATGGATCCCGTTGAGGGGATGTACTTGGAGTTCACCTACACCCTCTACCAGCTTTACCAGTGCAGGTGCGGATATCAGGTCTACTGCCTGGTGAGCAGGATCAAGCGCTCGAAGAAGGCCTCTCCCTAGTTTTTTCGGGTCTATTCTAGTTCTACCCCATCGACTTCCCTGCACTCGCCGACCTGGTCCTCCGCCACTACCTCGCAGAACACCTTCCTGCCGTTACCGTTGTCCTTGACGCTGAAGACGGTCGGGACACCCTTGATGTCCAATTCATCGAGGATCCTCTTCAGTGCGGGTGTCGTCTCCTCGTCCTCGACCTCGAAGACCTTTATCTCCCCGGATTCTATCTCGGTCTTTAGTGCACCCTTGAGCTGTTCGCAGATGGAGCAGCTCCTAGAGGAGATCACTATCCCTGTCGTGCGCATGGAGTTAGGAGGGGAGCATATTTTAATAAGGATTACCGTTTTGAAAAAGGCATGGCCGAAGGGGAAAAGAGGGCGGAGAGGAAGGACAGCTTCGCCGAGTGCGACGTCAGCGCCCTGAGGAGGTTCCTGGCCGAGGAGAAGGCCGTCATGCTCTACGTGAGGAGGGAGGATCCATCGGGCATGACCGATTACTTCGAGAACGGCCCCCTTCCCGAGTATTTTCAGGGGTGCAAGGGGACGTGCGCCCATGGCATGGTGGGAGTCGACGGTAAGGATCCCGAATGCGGCAGCATATTGGATGAGCTGAAGATAGACTCGACTCCAACTGTGATCGCCTTCAAGGACGGCGTGGAGGTCGAGAGGATGTCCCCCTCCGGAGACAAGGATGGGGACCTCTCCAGGCTGAAGAAGATGGAGGAAAAAATAGGGGAGTAACCCGAAGCCTCGGACTCGGGCTACTTGCGCTTCTTCTCTCCAACCCTGGTGTAGATGCACTGCACCAGGCCGACTCCGCCCTTGCCCTCCTTCTTGCACTCTGAGACTATGGGGGAGACATCTCCCTTCCTCAGGAGGTAGGCCGCTAGGTGCGGTGGAACTCTTCCAGGGAGGAAACCGAGGCGGCCCATCTTGAACATCCTTTTGCTCCACGGGGGAGCCTTGGTGATGTAGGCCGGTTGACCTATCTGTACCGCGGTCATGTTTACCGCATCACTGAGGGCACGAAAGGATTTAAATCTCTGCGATCGATGCACTAATTGTGTGCATGCCTGTGAAAGGATACAAAAACCTGAGGGTCGAGGAGTCCATCTATACCGAGCTCTTCAAGCTGAAGGCGGCAGCCGAGGTCGCCCAGGGCAGACCGGTATCCTTCGACGCCATCCTGGCAGAGATGATAGGCATATATCAGAGCATAATCAGCGGCGGGAAGATCACCAAGACGCCGATAAAGCAGTAGACATGTCGCAACCTTCCTAATTATGGTTTAAGGATGGCCAGCATGGGATAGGAAGAGAGGTAGATCTTCTGCTGCTCCTCGACGGGAGGGGCCAGGTAGGCGCCCTTCGTCCTGCCCAGGCTGTGGCCCATCCAGTACTCAACCAGGAGCTCCGTCGCACCGTAGTTCCTCACGCCTATCTTGGTGTAGGTGTTGAAGAACTTACGGAGCGAGTGGGGCGTTATGGGAGGCCCCTTTACCCCGGCCTGCTTGGCGTATTTCTGTATCAGGACCTGCACGTACCTTATCGATATGTCGAAGACCCTATCCTTGACTTCGGCCTCCTGGAGGGAGTTGAAGGCCTCCTCCCCGAAGAAGGCGTCGTAAAAGCCTGCGGTCGGGACCTTGCCCCTCATTATGGTGGCGTGAAGGGGGACCTGGCCGCTCTTGAGCTGGTCGTTTATGGTGCCGTAGGCCGTTGACTCGGAGTCGAGGCCCAGCTTGATGAGATCTCCCCCCGATATCCCGGAGTCCTTCTGAGAGACTATCCATAGCTTGATGAGAGGATCCGCCTGCTCCCATATGGCCCCGAGCTCCCTCTGGTTGGGGACCTTCTTTGGACCGGCTGGCCACGTGGGGGGCTTCTTGATGGTGAGGGGGTTGAAGTTCGCGCCGTAGAAGGACTTTATAGCGGAGAAGAATGCACCGCAGTAGGCCCTGGAGTATCCCCTCTCCTTACCCCTGGGGGTCCTGTAGCCAGCCGCCTCCATGTTGTTGAAGGCCTCCCTAAGCTGCCCCTCATGCTTGAACATCTCGGGTATCGTCTTCCGGGTCCCATCCGGCTTCTTTGGATCCATGTCCTCCATCCTGGAGGATATGACCTCGTCTGGGTTCTTGCCCATGAAGTCGCACCACCTGTCCAGGGAGAGCAGGTATAGATTCACGGTCCCCTCGCTGCCCGTCTTGTCGACCCTCAGGTAGTCCAGCCAGCGTTTGACGGAGTCGTAGCCTTTCAGGCTCTCGAGACGATCCTCTTGCTTCGTCATGCGCTAAACCCTAATTTAGCGAAGTATATTAGTATAGGCCCGCCTAAGGTCAGCCAAAGGCCAGGAGTAGAGCCAAAGGCTCAATTTTTAACTGGTAACTTGGATATCTCTCAGACCTTTGTGGATCATGCGGCTTCATGCGGCTTAAGTGGGACCAATAGCCCCTGAACGCAATTAGTTATTATTACAGGATTATTAAGGATGCCAATGGCAGAGCCTAAGGAGGACCAAAGGAGAACCAAAGGCAATTAATAATCTTGTAATACAGCCAAAGGTAGCCTTTGGTCTGCCTTTGGTAGGCCTTATGACCTTAGGCTTGCCTTTGGCTCAGCCATTGGCAAATGAAATCGCTTATATAGAATAATTGCAAGGTAGAGTAAGGATAATTTTGAGTACAAGCAAGGAAGGAGATAAAGACGGCGATATCGAAGACATAGAAGAGGAAGAGGGTGAGATCCTTCTCGAGAAGGATCAGCCTCTGCCGGGCACAATGACGCCGGAGCAGATAGTTGAGGAATACAAGTCTAAGGGCAACCCCCTACAGGGTGCTGGAAATCTCAGCGTCGAGGCAGTAGCAGAGGCCCGACGCCTTTGGGGCACGGAGGGGTGGGACAGGAAGATGATATCGAAGCAGCTTAAATTGGGCCTCAATATCGTTGGGGCCTGCGTCAGGGGCATACAGAGGGGGATCCCTCCTGAGGGCAGAATAGACATCCCAGGGATGATAGCAAGGGCGGGCATTGGGGGGCCTAGGATCGAATCTCCAATGGGAAAGGGAACAGCCGTCGAGGTAGGGACTCTTCAGAGTAAGGAAACTCCAACAATGGTCCCTGTCCCCGTGATCGCGCCTGAGGCGCTTTCCTCCCTTTATGCCCTGGCCGTGCAGCGAGGATATGGGAGCCTTGACCAGTTCATCCTCAAGGTCCTGATACCATGGTACGGGGTCATGATGAAATGGGAATGGCGTACCGGCACGAACTTAACTCCCCAGGAGTTCGAGAAATACATCGACGACACATCCAAGAAGTCGGCGCTCCTCGACCAGATAGTCATGGAGTACGGGCCCATAGTGAGGGGGTACGGGAGGGATTAGAATGGCCTCCGATTACGTACCGGATGCCCCCATCGACGACACCGACCTCGCGGAGGAGACCAAGAGGAACAAGGAGAGGCTTCAGAACTTGGCCATGAAGAGCAAGATGCTACAGCACCAGGTCTACCAGGAGATGATGCGCGGCAAGCTGCCCAGGGCCATCAGGGAGGGCGAGAGGCAGCTCATCCAGCAGGGGGTATCGAGCGACGCCATAGACAAGTTCAAGAACGCATTTGCCGAGGGATACTCGATGAGGATGTTCAGGGAGGGTTTCGAGGGAAAGCCCGAACAGCAGCCACCGGCACAGGCAGCCCCCCAGGAGGAGTCGAAGTTCGTCAGCGAGTGGATGAGCTGGGCAAGGTCGGATCCGGAGGGGGCGAAGGAGTTCATAAACGGCCTGAGCAAGGAGCAGCTGGACAAGATAGCCTACCTCAACTTTTCAAAGGAGGGCGGGGGGATGGCCCTCTGGGCGGCCATGAGGGACGCCTCGAGTGGCAAGAAGAGCGGAACGAGCGAAGCCATAGAGATCATCAATGCCGTCCGGCCGCCGACCATCAACGAGCTATTAGATGCCCAGATGAAGCTCAGGGACCAGGTGGCACCGAAGGAGGAGAGCGAGGTCGTCAAGCTTCTGAGGGAAGAGGTGAGCGAGATCAAGAAGACGAACGAGGAGCTCAGGGAGGCCCTCCACCAGGAGCAGATCTCCCAGAGGGATAACGAGATAAGGGGTCTCTCTTCGCAGATAAAGGACCTCGAGTCGAAGATACCGACAGCCGAATCCATGTGGGAGGCTTATGAGGAGAGGGAGAAGAGGATAGAGGGTTGGGCCAAGGTTAGGGGGTTTACCAAGGAGTCTGGCGGAAGGTCGAAGGAGGACAAGGACTGGGATAGGATCCAGGATGTTACGGATACGGCCCTCACTCACTTCGGCCCATTGATAGGCGCATACGCAAAGAGGGTGGCCAAAGATGTCGGGGAGGGCTCAAAGACGAAGAGGTTCACATGCGACTGCGGGGAGGATATCGATGTCCCCTGGCCTCCAAAGAAAAGCATATTCTGTCCCGCCTGCGGTCAGAAATGGGATTTGAAGGAGAAGCCAACCTCTACTACGGAGCCGGAGGGTTAGGAGATCGATATGTCCGAAAAGTTCCTCGAGGATGGGACTTACGAGACTGCCGTCAAGGTTCTGCAAGCGAAGAGGCTCGACCAAGCTGAGCGGATGTTCGCCTACATAATCAAGGAGATCGATCCCGACGATGTAACGAAGTTCATAGAGAAGGACATCGACCTCGTCGAGGAGATAAGGGAGAGGGCCCCCGGAATGGTTGCGGTATTCAGGCGACTGGCCAGGTCCTATGTGAGGAAACATCCGAACCATAGGAGACGGGCGAAGGAGGATCCGGATGATTCCATCAAGAGGATCTTGGGCGCTGTCGCTGATTTAAAGCCCGAGGTTACGAAGAGGTTCCTCGAGGGGCCGCCCCGCTACACAGCTGAGGAGCTTGGGCTCGTCTCCGGAGGCCCGCCCTCAACGCCGGTGAATCCCGTTCCAAAAAGCAGGTATCCCGAACTCGGCCTAGACTACGCCAGGAGGAATTTCGATAAGGTCTTAATCCTCCTCGGCATTTAGCTAGATCTTCGCGCCCCTGTCACCGAGTATAACGTAGTGGGCGACGTTCCAGTCGTAGAAGTTCTGCCTCAGGACGTTGGGCATCCTTCCGGTGATCCTGTCCCTCACGGCCCTCAGCGCGGCCAGGACCTCCGGGCCGAGGGTCCCCCTCACGAACAAGGCGAGCATGCACTTCGAGGGCTCCCCGTATGCCTTCACCTGCGCATCGTAGGCCTCGCCCGCCGTCTTTCCCTTCAGGAGCTCGACCTTCGATGTATTCATCACGCGCTTCGTCTCGTCGTCGGTCGAGACGTAGGTTATCTCGTTGTAGCCGATGTAGGCCCTCGTCCCCTCCTGGATCGCCTTTGGCCCTAAGTCCCTTGCGGACTGGCAGGAGACGGTGTCGACCAGGCAGCCCTTGAGCAGCACGGCCTTGGATATGTCGACTACGGCCAAGAGCTGGTTGCTCCCGTCCGCCTTCTCGCCATAAAGGGCCTCGTAGGACCCGTGGTCGAAGTGGAAGAAGGCGGATGGCCTCATACCTAGCCTCTGCGCGACCTTCTCGGGGTTGGCGTCGGCGTCGCCGAGGAAATAGTGCGGGACTCCCCGAGCCTCGGCCTCCGCGTTCACATACTGGGCGAAGGCATAGGTGATCTCGGTCGCCTGGTCGGCACGGCACGCGCACTCCAGGACATCGTGCATCTCCAGAAGCGGCATTGGCCTCACTTCCCCTTCAGGAACCTTCGGATCTCGTTGAAGTGGATGGTCTTGATGATGAACCTGCCGACCTCGGTGTCGTTCTCTATCTCGGTGATGATCTGCTCGAGGGTGTAGGTGCTGCCTGAGAGGCCGAGTATTCCGATAGGCGTCTTCCTCTCCTTCTCGGACAGCAGCGAGACGTGGTGCTTGAGGGCGGCTAGGAGTTCCTTATCGGCCATACGGCAACTTGACTTTCAGGCGATATAAGATTTGGCGTAGTAGCTCAGGATGTCTCTTTCCTGGCCAGGGCCAACCTCATGCCGACTCCTACCCCGCCAAGTATGCCGGCTATGATTCCTAAGATGGCCAGCTCCAGCTCCTTGAAGGACTGGACATCGATTATCCCCATGGTCAGCAGGGCCATGAGGCCCACCGCCAGGACGATCAGTAGGGAGAACGCTAGCAGCTCTAGGGAGATTCCGTTCATTATACCGCCTTCATATGAGCGCGTCCAGAACTGGTATCGAGTATTCCCCGCCCGGTAGAGGCTTGCCCGTGCATTTTATCGGGACTACAGATGTAAGCCACCAGATGATTTTCGGATTGCCGACCTGCGTGTACGGAACTGCCGTAACGACTTTGTGAGTTCCTCCGAGGAAGACATAGTGCCTTAACACACAATGCCATGCACCGGATAGCCTCTCCTCCTCGGTTAAATTGTGCTCCAAAAGCACATAGCGACCGCCATTCTGTCCTCCCTTCACTCCCTCCTTGGTGAAGTCCCAGCCGACCCTCGGCTTGTAGAGGTAGGACCAGATCCATATCGGATCGTATTGCTTGTGTGACCAGGCAAAGGCTATGTCAATGTCCATCAGTGTTTGGGAAATGTAGGGTGGATCGTATTTTCCTACCGGCCTAACGACGACTCGCAGGGCCAGGTTCTCTGGCGGAAGTGGGGGCAGTTCGGGGAGCTTGTACTCCGGTTCGATTCCAGACGACTCCATCCACACGTTGAGGAGCACCGTCTTACCTATGTCGGATTCTTTCACGGTCACCGTCCCCTCCTGCCTGACATACGAGGCCCCCGCGTCGCAGGTCCAAGAGTAGGTCCCGACTGGCACGTTAGGGAAGTCGAAGTTCCCGTTGATGCGAGAAGTCGCGGACAACGCGATCGGTTTAGACGACCCGATTGGGGTTCCCCCCAGCGTCAGCCTCGCGCCGTAGATGAACAGGTTCCCCCATTCCTCCCGCACGCTCCCGGCTACAAAATTAGCGTTTCCTGTCTCATTCATTTGAAATCTCCCAAGATAGATTTGCTTAAAAGACTTTAGCCTTATGCGACTTCGACGTCCTGAGGGTAGGCGTTATAAATTCACGTATGAAGGAGCCCCCATGAGGCTGCTGAACAAGCTAACTATACTTGCGGTCATTTCAAGCACATTGGCCGGAGTGGCTTCAAATTTAATCATCAAATGGCCCGAGGCCTATGGATTGGCTCTATTGCTCGCCGGGTGCGTCGCCACGGTCTCCGTGAACGCGGTCTACGAGGAGTGGGACAAGAGGAGGCCCAAGAGGGCCGCGAAGGTCGAGGAGATGCATGAGTCCAAAGTGGAGGGTGGGCAGAAGGTCCTGGAGATAAGCCCCCCAGCCGTCATGCTTCACTGCGAGAGCTGCGGCACCATCCTGAAGGGCAACTGCAAATTCTGCACGGATTGCGGGGCAAGGCTTCAGGGAACGCCAGGCGAGCCGCTCTCCCGTAGCAGGGTCGACGTCCGTGAGGGCCCGGCCCCGCAGGAGAGGGCCATGGTCCCGGTGAGGGAGGGGCTGGCATACGACATGCTCGACGTCTTCAACACCGTTGGCGACGTCATACAGTCCTTCCAGCAGGCCGTCGACTCGTTCGGCCTCCTGGACGCCAAGCTCGCCAACGGATCGATAGGGCCGAAGACCTTCAGCTCCCAGCTGAGGGAGATGCAGGCGGAGGTCGACGCCCTAAAGGCCAAGGGCGAGGCCAAGGTCTCCGAGCTCGGGAAGTGGAAGAAGGCCCTCGAGGATTACCTGGTGAAGGTACAGGAGCGGATCGAGGACGTGGAGGCCAAGAGCGCTAGGACCCCCGAGGATAAGTCCCAGGCCATCGTCAAGGCCAGGAAGATCTACCAGAACGAGGAGCAGATAGCCAGGAGCCTGAAGCTGAGGACGGATAGGGCCGAGGTCGAGATAGGGGTTGGCATGTCCAACCTGGACCTCAAGGTGCAGGAGGCCACGCTCAAGGCCATCGATGCCACCTCAACCGCCATAGTGGCCGTGAGGGGCGCGGAGGTTGCGAGCCCCAAGGCCTAGAGCCGTGCACTGGACCCACGCGGGATTCTGGGCGGCATGTGTGCTCTCCATCTGGGATCTCTACGAGACCATCCTGGCGGCGGGGGACACGCCCTTCAGGATCCACCACGGCTACATAGGGCTCGCGGGGATGGCCGTCTTCTGGATAACGTCCCACTGGAGGTTCTACTTCCTGGGGCTCAGGAGACTTCTGAGAAAATCAAGAACTTACGGGGGTCGGCGCTCGCCTTGACTTAGTTCCGCCGGAGCCCCCCTTCTGTGTTATGCCCGCGCAGGTCCTTGGGGAGGAAGAACGTTCCCCGACCTCGCGCTTTGGGTATCGGGAGGCTGCCTTTGGGTGTGCTTCCTGCTATTTAGCTTTTTTCAGTCTGTGCCCAATCGCCTCAGCCTGATGAAGGAGCCGATCTCCTCAAGGGGCGGCGCCACGGTGTAGGCGCTCGAGTAGAAGTCGGCCTCGAACTCCTCGTTGATCCCGGGGCTGCCCATGTTCTTGTACTCCTTCATCGTCAGGAAGAGCATGATCTTTACGAACTCCGGTGACGGCATCATCCCAGTCTGCCTCAGGGCCGTCATCGTCCCCTGTATCGAGACCTGCATGAACTTCGATGGGTCCTTGGAGAGTTCCTCCTCTGTCGGGACTATCTCCGGCTGCCTCGGCTCTTCCAGTATGAAGTCGATCCTGCAGCCCATCTCCCCTCCCGGCATCGGCTGCCTGGCGATGTGGCTGACCCTCACCCTGACCATTAAGTGAAATCCCCAACCCATGCAAGTTCGCCCATATCCTCTTCCGTCCTTACGATTGATTCTACTAGGAGCGTTGAAATTATCAGCAGGACCACGCTACCTACGAGCCCCCATGTAAATTCATTATGCGTCCAACAGACCATGAAAAAAACAAATGTTAAAACAAACGTTGTGGTATAACAGGCAAGACGGTAACCCCCTTGAAATGGCCTTAGTCGATCTATTCATCTGAGCAGCTTCTCCAGCCACTCGATGGCCTTCTCGGCCTGATCGAAGGTCATGGCCTGGAGGTAGGCGACCCCGTTCCTCTCTAGGATGTCCTTGGTAGGATCGTATCCGAACTTGTTCTTGTACGTCCTGCACATCGTCGTTATGTTGGCCGCCTGGTTGCCGGTGCAGCTCCTGGACTGGGGCGTCCTCTCGGGAGATACCAGACCCTCGATATTCAACTGAGCAGGGTGCCCCTTCGGGTGTCCAGGCGTGCCTACATCGATGGGCGTCGCGTCCAAGACCTTCCCCAGGGTCGGCTTTTGGACTGGTACATCGAATTTAGTTGGTTTCGGCGCTTCGGGTATGCTCTTCTCCGGCTCGAACTTCTCTCCCTTGAGGTATCTCTCTATGACTATGTTGATCCACTTCTCAGGTATGAGCTGCCTTATGGCGTTCCTCTGAGCCTTTGACATCGCCTTCTGGATGGCGAAGTCATCGTCTATTATCCTGCCGTCCTTGAGCGCCATCTTCTTTGACTGCGTGCTCACCCCCCACCTTGAGCTATCCCTAAGCCTGTCCTCCGCCTTCACCATTACCAGCCAGCTCTCCCCCTGGTCTTGGAGTTCGGGCTTATCGTCGCACCTTATGTGGCCCATCCTGGCGGCGATCTCCTTGACGCCGACCCAGGAGAGGCCCGTGACCCTGTGGCCGGACTTCGTGGTGAAGTCGTAGATGAACTCCTCCAGGTACTCCCCCATGACCGCCTTCTGTATCTGCTCCTCGTCCCTCCTCTCCATCAACTCGAACTTTTCCTTTTCCTCTTCGCTTTGCATGAGACCTACACCCAAATCCCGCTTATAACGACCCACGCGCCCAGAGGGGGAGGGGGGTCACCTGCCCCGCTTACCCCGCTTGGATGTCTTACTTCGCTTGGATGTCTTGCGCCGCTTGGCCCGCTTTCGCCCTGGCTTTGGTCCCCTCTTCCGCTTGGGCCTCTCGCCGAACTCGTCCATCATGCCGCTCACGAGCTCCTTCGCCTCCTTCGCCCTGGCCTTGTTCGTTATCTCCGGAAAGGTTGTGACGACGGTCTTGAAGTCCTTAAGGTCCTCCTTCTCGTACGACTTCTTCTCCACGTTGATGCTCTTGTCGTTGTGTCGAAGGTGGACGTATCCGGACGAGCTTACGTCGTAGTTCAGCTCAACGTCCTTCCCGCTCTTGTCCGTCCCCCTCAGGTCAAGGTCCCTGATGGATCCCATTTCCCTGAGGATGCTCACCGCGTAGTTGCTCAACATCGCCCTGAACTGCTCGAAGGTGTAGGTCGTCCTCAGGTAGTTGGGGAATGGCGCCTTCTCGGGCTTCCGCTCCCGCTGTATGCCCGCCCCCTCCAGCCTCTCCTCCATCTCCTCCTTGGACGTCTTCCCCGTCCTAAGGTTCCACTCGTGGCCCTTGGGGCAACTCACCCAGGGGAGGCCCTGGTATGTCTTGCTGACCGGCTGGCCGTGGCACTCAGGGCAGAGCTTGTTCTGGTACTTGTCGATCGCCCTCACGAGCTTATCCCTCTCCTCCTCCTCGTCCTTGACGCCCTCCACGACGTTCACGACCTCCTTTACGGTCATGACGGACTGGCCGGGATCGAGATCCCTGCCCCTGTACTCAGTCCTCCTCTTGATCTCCTTGACGGCCTCCCTCTGTAGCTCGGGCTTCAGCGTCGCTATCGGCTCGAGGTGGCTCGCCGACTTGACACGTGTCACCTTGGCCACCTGCTGAACGACCTCGGGCTCCACATTCAGCAGGGAGAGCCTCTTGCTCACCTGGCTCTTGTCGATGCGGTACTCCTTGGCTATCCTCTCATGCGTCCACCCCCTCTCCTTGTGCCATCGGAAGTTCTCCGCCTCCCTGAAGGGGTCTATGTGCCCGCGCTCGTAGTTCTTGGCGTACGAGATGTTCCTGGCGGACTCCTCGTCCATATCCTCGTCTATGACGAGGCGTATCTCCTTCCACTTCAGCTCCTTGGCCTTGCGCAGCCTGTGGTTGCCGTCGACGCAGACGATCACGTCCTCCGGGACCTCGACCCCGCGCTCGACCAGCCTCGACTTCCTGGCGCCTATCACCGGGTCTATGCCGTAGGGCCCCTTGGCCTTCATGTCCTCCCCCAGGGCGGCGTACTCCGCCGGGGGCATCACGTTCATGTTCCACCAGCTCTCCTCGACCTTCTCGGTGGGGTAGAGCTGCGGAACGCCTTTAGCTTCCTTCCCTTCGCTCATGCCTTTGATAAACGTGCTTAAGCCTTATATACCTTTCTAGCTTTCTTGAAAGGTATCTATATGAAAGGCGAGAAGGTAGTAAAGAAGGGCATAACAGTCAAGGAATCGCTCTGGAAGAACTTTCTTGACAAGGTCTACAGGAACCATGGGCAGACCAGCGGCGGCGCCATCAGGGATAGCATCGAGGAGGCCCTGGAGCTTTGGCTCAAGCAGAAGTGAAGGAGGAGACCATCACCTTCGAGCATGCCCTGAGGGATCCAAAGTGCTCCGAGGGGAGGTTCACCTTCAGGGTGAGCTGGCGGGAGTGGTTCGTCCTCTCGAGGACGCTCTGCTACGCCCTCAGCCTGGACGACCAGCTCAGGGAGTCCGGGCCGCCTGAGAAGTGCGTCATAAGGCGGTTCTGGGCGAACGAGGCGGAGACGGCCGACCTGAGCCACAAGGTGGCCGAGAGCCTCCTGGACAGGCTGCTGCTCCTGCCCAGGCGCTCGAGCGTCGGCTACGCGGCCCAAATGGCCCGATACGGGATCAAGGTTGACTTCCGGCAACCCGACTACAGGGAGAGTAGGTGGCACGACAAGAGGGAGGCCACATGATTGGAGAATTATCCAAAGTATCCAATCCACATAAACGCCTTCGAGGCAGGTATGCTGACTTCCATGATCTACGACTACTGTCAGAAGAGACCCGACAAGGCCCTTTACCTGCAGGGGGTATTCGACCAGCTGAGGAAGCTGCAAGAGGAATTTCGAAAGAAGGCCGGATCGAAGATAGAGGACCTGGGCAACAACATGATTAGAATTACAGACGGAGATGGGGATGTGATAACTCGGGAGAGGTATCCCTGGGAGGGATAGCATTGAGGAGGCGCTGGAGCTTTGGCTGAAGCAGAAGTAATATCGGTAATATCGAAAGTGATCTGCCCCAAATGCGGGACCAAGATGAAGATCTTGAAAACCAAGTCTACCGATAGTCCTTTCTTAGTAATTACCGAAGAAGAATGCCCGAGCTGCGGGTACAAGGACTATGCCCTGTTAGGTCCAAGCCCTGAGTGGTGGGAAGAACAACTTGAGAAGGAGGCCAAGAAATGAGCAGCGACGATCACAGGGAGATGCTCATGCGTAAGGCCTATCTGATCGGCAGCCATCCTCCGAATAGAACTGTCGAAATCCTCTCCGTGAAGAAGAGGATCTGGCCGAGCCCCTACCGTTGGAAGGCCAGGGTCAGGCTGCTCGACACCAACGAGGAGGTTTCCGTGAACATCATGATTGACAATGATGATGATGTCGAGGACATAGTCAGAACGATAAGGTATCAGCTGGGGAAGAAGATCAAGCCGGGCAAGGGTCAGAGGGAGCGGCAGCTGAAGGGCCTCGAGGGCAGGAACATAAGCCTGGGGGACTGCTGAGATGAAGTGCAGGTGCGGCTACGAGGGGGATCCCGAGTACGGGGAGTTCCAGGACCTGAACTTCCCAACCCTGAAGGTTCACATGAGGTGCCCCATGTGCTTTAGCACTTGGAAGTTCATGGTCGAGGTCCATGAAAGGATAAAGATGTGCATCCTCTACCCAGAGTACTGCTACGGCAGCGTTGACTACGGGAAGCACGAGCCCGTCAAGAATGTAGTCCTGATATTCAAGGGAAAGGGGGATCTGGACGCGTACTCCATCTTCTGTCCACTCTGTGGCTGGGGGGAAGGTGGCGGACTGGACAAGCAACAATCCAAAGAGCTGGTGGCATTAGGGGCAAAGGTGGAGGTGGTGGGGTGAACAATACACGACATAATGTTAAAGGCAGGATTTGGTTCAATATGTGGATTTGTAGTGTATGCGGGTATAAGACTGAAGATTACATCGGTGAAAAGGGAATATGCGGTCATGTTATGACTCATGTAATAAGGCGGATAAACGAAGAGGCCATTAAATTGGGGGCAAAGAAGAATCTCAGGCCCAATGAAGAAATTCCATGGGGTTCCGTTAAGGAGAGATTGGATGAGCCATGAACAATAGGATGAAATTGGCGACCTTAATTCCACGTGGAATTAGCAAATGTAAAGAGGCTCCAGATACGCGGCGGGGGGTTTTTGTCATGTTAACCCAACCGGCAGGCTCTCGAAGGGATCACCTCCCACTGCCCCCGCACGCGGAAGGAGAGACCTCCCAGATCACGTTCACGAAGAGCGGTGCGCCCAAGTGCAATAAGTGCGGCCACTACCTGAGGGGCGACGAGCATCCCGGCAGGGATGGGTTATTCCATTCAACGGTGTGGTGCACCTGCGACTGCTACGAGAGGTTCGACAGGGACGGGAAGCCGAGGCCGGATGGGGATCCCGTGAAGAAGCTCTACGAGATCGAGAGGAGTTTGGGGCTGAGGCCGTGATGGTAGACCCGGAAGTATTGGCTCATTTCCAAGAGACCGCCGATAAGATACACCTGGCCCTCTACTGGGCGAGGAGGGAGAAGAAGCTTGGCATTGAGGAGCTGGTTCAGCAGCTCATCACTTATGGCTTGAAGAAGGAGGAGATCCGATCCCTATGCGGCTTCTTGACCGAGTTGATGGGGAGATTCTGAGATGGCCAAGAGGAACGTAGTCGAGGAGACGATGGAGAGGGCGGTCACGATAGCCACGTGCCGAGGTCTGGCCGACGTCTGTAGGCAGCTGGCAAAGGTGACGGATAGCAAGGATGCCGAGAGGCACTTCGAGAGCTTGGGGTCGGGCTTCGAAAGCATGGGAAGGCTCAACTTGGGCGTCCTCGCAAAGGAGATGGAGCCCAAGAAGCGTAAGCCGAGGGAGAAGAGGCCCGTAGACAAGGAAGTCCTCGGCATCCTCAAAGGGAAGGGGAGTAGGAAGAGATGAAGGTAAAGGTTTGGTGCGACCCGTGCAAGGATTTGAAGGAGGCCAAGGACCTTACAATCGACAGCGACCACATGCACCTCACTCTGGTTTGCGGCCATGGTGTAACTTTGACTGGGTTCAAAATGTCCCAAGGGATAGTTTGGGTAAAGGGGGATCATACATGACAGAGAAGGTCCTTCTTGGAGAAACTCTCAGGGGGGCCAAGGCCGAGGTCGACCTGCAGGAACTCGTGACCGGCAGGACATTGCTCTCCTGCGTCACGAGATACGGGAAGAGCTGGCTGGCCCGCCGCCTGTGCGAGCAGCTGTTCGGCAAGGTCTGCATCGGCATAATAGACGGGGAGGGTGAATACTCAACGCTCCTCGAGAAGTTCCAGTTCCTCATCATAGGGAGGGATGTGCCGATCGAGCCGGAGGCCGCCGCATACCTGGCCGACGAGATCTTGAAGAACAAGCTGAGCTTCATCATCGATGGCAGCAACCCCGACTTGGACGCGGCCACCTACCAGGAGTTCATCTCCAACTTCGTTAACCGGTTCATAGCAATCGAAGCCATACCCAAGATCCCCTACCTCTTCGTGATAGAGGAGGCCAAGGACCTCATACCCGAGAAGGGGCTGGGCACGAGCCTGTGCGCTGAGCCGCTCACTAGGCTCATATCAAAGGGCGGGAAGAGGGGCATCGGGGCCCTGGTCATCACCCAGAGGCCCGCCTTCGTCACGAAGATGGCCATCAGCCAGTGCGTCTACAAGATGATCGGGAGGACGGAGTGGGAAAAAGACATAGACGTCCTCAGGAAGTTCGCTGAGATACCGGAGTCGGCTGACATAAAGCACCTCAAGCAGGGCTACTTCTACGTCAAGGGAGATGAGAGATTCATACCCAAGCCAGAGGTCGTCCACATCGGCCCCGTGAGCACGACTCACCTGGGGGCTACGCCCAGCGTTATCCCCCCAACCCCTACGGAGCTAAAGGAAGTCGTGGCCAAGATCGCTGCAAATCTCCCCGTCGTAATCGAGAAGATGAAGCAGACCATCCCCAATGTCTCGGAGATAGAGGCCCGAGTAACGGAGAAGATCGATGCGAAATATAAGGTGAGGCTGGAGAAGGAGAAGAAGGAGAAGGAGAGGATCAAGGTCAGGACAGAGACCCCTCTGTTGGCTGAGATCGCAGACCTGAACCGGAAGCTGGAGGACGCGACGAGGCACGCGGCCATGGCCGGTCCCGTGACCGACATACTGGAGCACCCCCTGGTTAAGAAGAACCTGGAGAAGCTCAACGACAAGCAGAGGGGCCTGGTCGAGCTGCTCGAGAGGAGGGGGCCGCAGGAGGCCAAGAGCCTGAGCCTCTTCATCGAGAGGCCCCCGGCCAAGGTCCCGCAGTTCGTCTGGGAGGTCAACAGCAGGATCAAGGGCCTCATAGCGAGGGAGGGCGACAGGTATGTCAGCAAGCTCGTGGACCTCTTCCCCGTGACCGAGGAGGCCAAGGCCCAGGTGGACCTCAGGGAGAAGCTCGAGCTCACCGTCAAGGCCCTGGACAACACGCAGAGGGTCCTCGCCGATGAGCGCATAAAGCACCACGAGGAGGTACTGGGCATCGAGAAGCGCCTCGAGTTCGCCACCGAGGAGCGGGACGAGTTCAAGAGGAAGCTCGAGGAATACGAAAGGCTGAAGGCCGAGCTCGAGGAGGAATCACTGCAGAAGCCTATCGATTTGCCGCCGGCAATTCCCACGGAAGTCCCACCAGATGCCAAGAATCTTGGCACTCAGCCCTACGTCGGGGTCGACGTCACCCTGAGGAGGAAGCTGACGAGCTTCGATGTCGAGGTAAGCCACGAGAAGGTCGAGGTCGACGAGAGCACGTGGAAGGGCAAGATCCTGGCCAGGGGCCTCAAGGGATTCTTCGACCAGGAGAAGGCCCACGGGACCGTCATGGCGGAGCTCGAGAGGGTATACGGTACATCGAGGACGTCTGGGGGGACGAGGGATGCGGTGAGGGACGCCCTCGAGGAGCTCTGCTCCATAGGCGTGCTCGAGAGGCAGGGCAGCACGGGCAACTGGCTCTACAGGGCGAGCCCAGAGTTCAGGGAGAGGGTGAGGAAGGCATGAACTACATCTGCTTTCACTGCAAAAAGCCGATAGGGAAGGGCCAGTACCTCTACAAGGTGAAGCTCGACGACGGCAGCGAACACTATTCCCACGGCGGGGAGTGCCTCCACAGCGCCCCCATATCGCAGAAGCGCCGCCCGATGAGGGACGGCGACTGGTGGGCAAAGAGTCTGGGGAAGCTATGCCCAACCTGCGGAAATCTGATGGAGGAGGATGAGGTTGACTAACTGGTTCCGGTGCTCCCTCTGCGACAGGGTCTTCATGGCCCTGGGCATGAGGTCCCACCTGCACCACGCCCACGGGATCCCCTTCGACAGGATTGGCAGGAAGGAGGGCTTCCATCACATGGGGGGCCCCGACGAACGGCTGATGGGCCCCTTCATAGATGTCACGAGCTCGGCGGCGAACCTGAGGATCCTCGCGTCCTGGGTGAGGCGTGAAGCATGATCCTGTGTGCAACCCATTGTCTGCGTTTCGACTGCCTAAACCACAAAGATCATGTAAAGATGGAATATGTGCCTGAGGAGTCGAAGAACGGCGTAGCTACGTACAGGTGCCCAAAATGCAAGAGAAAGGTCAGGTTATCGTTCTATGTCACGTGGTGAGGGAGGCACGAGCAGTACCATACCCGAGAAGGACCTCACGGGCTGCATGAAGTGGATAAGGGACATGAGGGAGTGGGCCTTCAGGAACGGGATAAACCCCTTCGCGCTGAGGCAGGCGATAATAATGGCCCTCGAGATGGACACCGATGCCGCGCTGGCCAGGGGAATCAGGCCGGAGGCCCTCAAGGCCTTCGACGACGAGGTCATCAAGGACGCGAAGGAGTGGATCCGGCAGCGGAGGGCGAGGGGCGGGCCTTGAGGGCGGGGAGCGTGTGCAGGAACAGGGGCAGGATGGAGCTCCTCGCCTCGATCGTATCGGCGGCCAAGGGCGGGGCGCGGATGACAAACGTCCTCTACAGGGCGAACCTCAACCTCGGGCAGCTCCGGCGCTACCTACCCTTACTGGAGGACCGAGGCCTCTTGAGGGTGACCGGTGGCCATGGCAGGCCGGTCGTCTACGAGTCGACCGAGAGGGGGTTGGAGTTCCTGAGGGACTACGAGAGGCTGGTGGGTTACCTTTGAGGGTTTGCAGGAGGATCCGAGGCTGAAGAGATGAACTGGCTACTGCGAATCGCGATCATCTTGGCGGGCATATGGAACGTAGGCGACGGCGTTTGCAGCATCTTATACTACTGGAGGCAGTCGCCCCAGGAGCACCTGGTGAGGGTGATCAGGATCGCCTTCGGGGCCCTCCTTCTGGTCTGCCTCTACCTGACATGGGGTCCAATGCCTTGAGGATATTCGGTAGGGCCATGTGGTGCAAGACGTGCAGCAGCAGGGAGCGCAGGACGGTCAGGCTCTCCCTCCTCCGCGCCTTGGCCCACTCATCGAGGGGCCACGTGGTTAAGGTGAGCTGGGAGGTCAGGTAGATGGGCCGTGAAGGGTGGGGCTGGCCGGTGACGTCGGACAGGTGGCACTACTTCCGCTACGAGCACGTCCACGCGCTGGGGGACAGCGGCATGAACAGCCTCTGCAGGCTGATCATCGGGTTCACCGGCGATCTCTACAAGGAGCCGGAGAGGGGCGCCGAGGTCTGCAGGGCATGCCAGCGACTATTGAGAGGTGGTCGATGATGGCTGAGAAGCATATAGCGCCTCTCGAGCTCTTGGATCTTTGCGTCTCCTCCAAGGTAGATAATGTCAAGCTAGGCCATAGCACCACCGGCCTATTTTTCATAAGATACTGCTGGAAGGATGAGAAGCTCCCCTCTGGGGAGAGGCATATCTGGTTCTTCTACGGGCCATACGAAGAGATAGGCTCATTCCATGATAAGCTACTTTCTTGGCTTCAATCCGTTGACGGTCGTTTAGTTGACGGTCGTTTATTGACAATAGATCTCAACGACCAGTGGTCGCCATTCTTGGACATCCTGATGCTAACCGGTGGCATGGTGAAGACCGAGGAGTTCAAGGTTCACGTCAGGTATCCAGACGGGGAGAGGCTGTATGGCATACTGGCCGTTCTGGGCCAGGGGGATAGCCTGGAGGAGGGCGATGAGGAGCTCCTATACGAGGTTATTACCGTCATCATGGCCCGTTCGCTGGATCTCGCAGACAATCAGGCTAGGTTCAAGGATCCCTTTGTGGCCGAGGGGCTGAAGACGTGGCAGAAGATAGTGGACAAGGCCAGGAGCTTGGGTGTGAAGTTCTCCTTCGCCCATCTTGGACCTGATGGAAGGGTCGCATTTAAGGAGGAGCTCAGGGAGTGATTGAGTTGGGAGAAGGGGGTTGCGCTTAATGGGAATCGTCTGCAAGTGGTGCCTGATTTACGGCAACCCCACGAGGCCGGGCGGATCCACGACGATTAAGGACGTGCTCGAGACGGACGAGGATCTCGTCGAGCACATCGAGATGGTCCACTGCATGCCGGTCAAGAGGCCGGGGGAGACGAGCGAGCAGGCCGAGGCGAGGGTGAGGGCGAAGAACCCGAGGATGGGGACGGCTGAGTGCACGTGCCCACGATGCGACGCCAGGCGGAGGCTGATGTTCAGGTGGAGGCCGGCCTGATGTCCAACGTGGATAAGGAGTCCAGATGCTACAAGATAAAGTGCGTGCATGGCGACTCCTACGGGATATGCGTCGGACTGGACTCCAAATCCAAATCCATCAATGTTTGCTTCATGGAGAAGAAGGACGGGTCCTATGAGCCCGTCAACGGCCTGACCATAGACTCGGGGGCCGCGCATGAGCTCTCCTGCTCCATACTTAAGGCGGACTTCATTACGGGAACTTTGTCAGCAATGCAGGATGGCTTTAAGGTGGGCTTCGAAAGGGCGATGAAGGATCGCATCGAAAAGCTCAGGGCCAATCCGGAGGGGATCGTATGAGCATGAGGTCCGGTCCGGTGATCAAGCGGAGGCCGAGGTGCGAGAAGGAGGGCTTCTGCCAGCAGAAGGACTGGGAGGGCCGCTGCCTGGACCCCGAGAGGGAGTGCGAGTGGAACGAGGTGGTCAGGATCCTCGCGAGGAGGCTCCTCAGACCTAATGTTATAATGACAAAGGAAGAGTGGGAGGCATCGCAAAGATATGTGAAGGAGCATTCCTATCAGATAGAGTCACAGGAAGGGGGAGGATTTGTGGCTAAGTGCCAAGCATACCCTGGGACAATAGGACGAGGGGAAACCGAAGAGGAGGCAATAGAGGATCTGGTAGAGGCGATTAAGTCACTCAATCCAGAATATGAGAGGGCTAAGTCATGAGGAAACCGAAATGAGCGATCCGAAGAGAAATGATGAGGCCTTGAGCAATACACGACATAATGTTAAGGAGGGCTGGGCAAGGGCTGGCATGCCTAACGCTTGGCCAAGTAGCATAAGGAGACATTACTTCAGGAACGGCATCTCACTATGTCGTAAATATTGGGAATTCCAGAATAGGGAGCATCCCGAAATCCTAGAGGATCCTAAGATACGCAAGCCCGCGATCGACTGCGCAATATGCACTAAGAAGCTGGACAAAGAGAACCCCGAAAGCGAAGAGGCCAAGCAGCGCATCCAGGATAGAATCAAGCGAAGGCAGGAAGCCTATGAGAAACTGAGAAAATTCGAGATGGGAGGAGGGTGCATCAGTGGCCTCGCATAACAATAGGGCGAATAATGTTCGTGAAGGAATTGTAGTTAAGCTGACCGATGCTCAAGCCCAGCTCCTCAAGGAGGTGAGGGCCAAGGTCCTCAGAGAGGGGGTAGCTGGGTTGGAGCGACTGCCAGTAGTATGCCCGAGGTGTCTCAAGAGGGTCAATGCCAAGGTGACCGAGGATTGGGTATGCCAATCCTGCGGCTATGCCCAAAAGGGGATACGGATAGGTGAGGGCGGGAGGGTATCGCTGGGCGGCCTTGTCAGCCTTTCCCTCATGGCCCTGAACTACTTCAAGGTCTCGGGAGGAGAGAAGCCATGAACAATAGCCGTGATAATGTTAATCCCGAGGTAAGACCCTACGGAGAACTCAAGACAACTATTGGGGCATCCATCATTAAAGACAAAAGGACACTGAAGTTCGCACGTAAGATCCTCGATTGCTTGGAAAAGGAGTTCGACAAAATTGAGAAGGAGGTCAAGCAATGCCAGGTGACGCCAAGGTAAAGCTGAGCGCCAGGCTGATGAGGGACGGGGTGGTGGACATGGCCGCCTTCTGCAGGGAGATGGCCGACGTCTGCGAGGTGCTCACGGTCCTCCTCCCGAGCAGCAGGAGGACCTTCGGGGGCCACGCCAGGTGGTTCAGGAAGATGGCCGGATCATATGAGGGGCTGAGGGGAAAGGGGAGGGGGAATGCCCATGGGGAGGGGAAGGGGTAGATGGTAAATGACAATGGGAGGGGCCCGAGTTAGCGGTGAAAGGATGCGGGCAATCTTCCTCGATGCCCCTATGAATCTCCCGGATTTCCCACCAGGTAGAACGAGGGGCTTCACCGAGCCGGGAGACCCCTCCCAATCCCCTAGAATACAAAAGAGTTTTATAGAAAGCAATCAAAATCAGCGTCGTAGGGCAGGCAGGGGAATCCTCCTCGTTGTCTTGCCTCCTGGGCAGGCGGGCAAGACCTGCCCTGCCCTCAATCATTCCTTATTAAGAAATCCCTACCCTCCTATTTTTCGTAGGACTGTACCGATTTGATACTTTGGCATCGACCCAAATTTTAAGGCGATCGAGCCTTATCCGAACATACCCTACCCCCATTCATTCATTCATTCATTCATTAATTATTAAGAAATAAAATAATAATAGGGATAGGGGTATCCTCGAATAAGGTTCCAGTGGAAATGGTGGTGGGCGGGGTATTCTTAGGGGATTCCTACAAATGTCTTATAGTATTACTCTAATATGGAATAGCTTATTAGACGACCAAATCCTTCCGACTTGGAGATGCGGGCTTGCCCAGGAAGCCTAAGGGTAAGGAGATCGCCAACGTCTACAGCTTCAGCCTCCCGGGGGAGTATAAGCCCCTAATGAGGAGGTTCGACACCCTCTGCTTCAGGGAGAACAAGGGACGTGGGGATATCCTCCTCGGCCTTATAGACAAATACGTAACAAAGCACTGGCCGTCGAATCCACAGACACTCCTGACCTACGAGCCGCCGTTCAACAGGAAGAAGCCCCCAACGCTGGAGATCCGTATCTTGGCAAGGGAGATAGACGGCCTTCTTGAGACGCTGGCGCCGAGCAAGATAAAGGAGCGCAGATTCAAAAGGGATGAGGACGAGAGGGCGTTCAAGATGAGGGTCGTCAGAGATCTATCGAGGAAGGCCGTGAGGCTCGAGAGGCTGAACGAGATAGTTTTGGAGGACCGGTATAAAGAGCTCCTGGAGAGATGCTCAGCCGTTCTAAAGGAGAACCAGGCGATATGATATCCGATTCCGAGGCTAGGAGGGTTGCGAGGGAGTTCAGGAAGGAGCTCGAGAGGGGCTGGCCGATCGATCCCACCTATTACAAGTTCTGCGTTGCGTGCAGGGAGAAGGTTCCATTTGACGGCTGGACCATGCACCTAAGGGATCCCCTTCACCTGGCCAGGGAGCTCGAGAGGCAGGAGGCCCTTTTGAAGAAGGGTCCAAAGAGATGGCAGATGGAGCACTGGCCCCTGACCAAGGAATCGGGCAGGTGGTGTGAAAAATGCGAGAGGGTCATAATGAACCAGGACTGGTATGCGCACTTGGAGTCCCACAGGACCAGGATCAGGAGAAAAGCGTTTTAAGCTGAGGGTGCCATCGGGAAGGCGATTGAATTGGACAAGAGAGTTAAAGCGATCGGCCTTGGGCTCCTAACAACCGCCGTCCCTCTCGCAATAGGATACCTGGTCTCCAGTCCCCCCGAAGTTACAGCTGCTGCACGCGCCGGTCTCGTTAGGATCCAATCAAGGCGCCAGGCTAGGGTCTCCAGAGCTCCGGCGCGAGCCAGAGTCTTTGTTTCTCCGGGCCCACCCGTGGAGGGCGATGTCTGCATCTATCCCCCCACCGAGGGCTACTACATGACCTCCCCGGTGACGAACATCATAGAGCGCCTCGCATGCCCGCTTGGAGGCGGAAGGGTGGTTTCGAAGGCAGAGGCGAGGTCGCTGGGCTACGGCCATTAATTGAATTAGCTAGATAGGGCAAGGCAAAGTGGTGTTTAAGGGCCAATATCCTTACCGCATGTCAGGTAGGTAGGGGAGGCGAACGATGTGCCGAAGGGCGTATCCGAACCTTGCCAAGAGCCGTCGTACTCCCTGTGGTAGATCACGTTGCCCCTGAGCCAGAAGAGTTGGAGCTTCCAAACCCTCACGAACCTACCCACGCCTATGCACGGATCCGTTATCCCGGAGGGCACGGATTCCACCACGGTTTCGACGCCCCAGGTCGTACCGTCCCAGTTAATGTAGCATATAGAGCTGTCGGCGCTTCGGACCCAAACCATGTGCATGATGTTATTTGGATCCCTGGTGGCGCTGAACCTCTCCTTTTTGAGATTGTTCCCCATCCCGTTTGAGATGCTCTTCGTCTGCCTGCTGCCCATCGAAGACCCGTCCCACTTTATCCAGGATATCGTGGTGTTGTCGTAGTAACGCGCGATGACGAAGTAAACCACGCCCCCTGTCTTCTGCGGCAATATCTGGGTTGTGGTATACCTGGCGACTGAAAATGATTCCGAGTACCTCTCCGTGAAGGTTACGCCGTCCGGGCTGCTCCAGATCTTGTAAGAGTGGTCCGTGCCCGATGTGTTCACGGCAGATGCCACCCACCAGGTCCCGTCGGCGGCCCTCGCTATCGCCGGATAGTTGGAGTCGTAGAATTCACTCCCGCTCCAGTAGACTTCGACCGGGTCGTCCCAGGTTATCGTCCCGTCGAAGTTAAGGATGCCCTTTCTGAAGATGTAATCATAACCGGACCAGAGTTCATAGTAAAATGATTCCTCGGCGAAAAGCCCTATCACATCGCCTTCCGCATAAACGTCGAAGTAGCCCTCCGGTTGAACGTAATGAAAAAACCATTGAGCGTCCCTCCAGCTGCCATCATTGAACCGATAATGCTCGACGG
>Ga0315312_1000335_pt1 | contig 63863 bp, 64 predicted proteins | sample TDP7_MG_FD_203629 | JGI IMG/M metagenome (GOLD analysis project Ga0315312, IMG submission 203629) | Freshwater sediment microbial communities from Lake Towuti, South Sulawesi, Indonesia - TDP7 | ecosystem: Environmental > Aquatic > Freshwater > Lake > Sediment | place: Indonesia: South Sulawesi... | reverse complement strand
GAACTCCTCGAATCTTACTGGCATATTTTTCTGTCAACAGAGTCATGGCTCTCCTCTAAAAGGAATTGCAGAAGGATAGCCCATGCTTATAGACGAACGAGACAAAAAAGTAAATCCTGTTTTTGATCTTAAGTAGCACCCGCATTTTTGTCCCCTTCTTTTAGGGGATAAAAATGCGGGGAAATGTTTAGCTGTCGAAGCTTCTTGATCCTTGGATGATAAATGCTATAACCCCTGTTTGGTTCCGGCTATGCCGGGTTAGGATTAAGTATTTTCATATTGGTCGATAGTATCAGGATGATTTTCTTTACGGATCTTCCGGGAGTTAAATTACATGGCTGGTTTGTTGCCCCTGGTTTTCTCCCCTTAATTCTATCCGTTGGCCTAATAGTGATGTCCTTGATCATACTGTCTATCGCCTTGAGGGAAAGTGATAAGATAAGATTTCCAGGTTGGGGAAAGGTTTTAAGCCTCTTCAAATCTAAGGATAAACTTATCATGGTGGCGGAAATCGGTCTTCTGCTCCTCTATGCCTTTGTGCTTATCGGAAATATACACTTTACTCTGGCAACTTTTATATACCTTTTTCTTGCTATGTCTATGGTAAGAGCAGCCTCTTGGTATAAGATACTGATCATAAGCGGGGTCGTTTCTATAGCAATTACGTATGTGTTTGGGAATCTTTTAAAAGTACCTTTACCATGATGAAAGGAAGTAAGGTATGGAAGCCTTTTTCCTGAGTATCGCTCATTTAGTAACCAGCCCCACTATTATGCTCGTGATGGTTTTTTCTACCATAATAGGGATAATAGTAGGCGCCCTTCCTGGTCTGACTGCAACAATGTCTATTGCCATACTGGTAGGGCTCACCTATGGTATGCCTCGCGATTTGTGTTTTTCGATTAAATGGGTGTATATGTAGGAGCTATCTATGGAGGTTCCATAACCGCTATCCTTATTAATATTCCAGGAACAGGGTCTGCTGCTGCCACCTGTCTTGATGGATATCCTTTAGCTCTTCAGGGTAAAGCAAATTTTGCTATAGGTATGACGCGAACAGCTTCTATCTTCGGAACCCTATTCGGAATGCTCATGCTCCTAACCATAGCACCATTGCTTGCCAGGATTGCATTACTCTTTACTTCAGTAGAAGTGGCTCTCTTGGCCCTTTTTGGAATTCTTGTCTCAGGATTTGTAGCAGCAGAAGATCTAAAAATTAAGGGATGGATTGCGGCCTTCCTTGGAATGATTGTTGCCAGCATAGGCGTTGATGATCTCCACGGATACTTCAGATTTACCTACAACATCCCTATGTTTATGGCAGGTATTTCTTTTGTGCCCGTCATGATAGGAGTTTTTGGCGTCCCACAGGTGCTTGACAATCTAAAGCTTGTTTTACCCCCCAGAATTAAACAGACAGGTAGAATGATACCCCGATGGAGAGAGTTCTCAAGGTATATTCGCCTAAGTCTTCAATCTGGCATGATAGGAACAGTTATAGGAATAATTCCTGGTGTAGGAGAAGATGTAGGTGCATGGATGTCCTATTTTGCAGCCAAGACTACGAGCAAAGAGAAAGAAAAATTCGGTAAGGGATCTACTGAAGGAATAGTTGCAGCGGAAACGGGAAATAACGCTGCGATCGGTGGTGCACTCATCCCACTTCTGACACTGTCGATTCCTGGAAGTCCACCCACCGCCGTTCTACTTGGAGCATTGTTACTACAAGGCATACGACCTGGTCCAATGTTGACGTTTGAGTTCCCAGGATTCATTCAGGAAATAGGGTCTATGTTGTTTCTTGCAGCCATATTGCTTTTCCCATGTGGCATCATGGTTGCTAAGTTTTTCATAAAATCCCTTGATATTCCTCCAAAAATATTGATGCCTATTGTTGCTGTTCTTTCAGTCATAGGTGCTTTTGCTATAAACGTCAGAATATCTGATGTGTGCCTGATGATGATTTTTGGAATTATTTATTTTTTTCTGTTTAAACTCAAATATCCTGTAGCCCCTTTTGTCTTAGGGGTCATCCTTGGTCCCATGATAGACGAGAACTTAAGAAGAGCCTTGTGGGTTCATGGAAGCTTATTACCTATTCTAACCAGACCTGTAGCCCTTGCACTTTTTATTGGATTGCTAATTATGGTTGCATCACAAATTGGTTGGGTCAAAAAACTTTTTCGAAAAAAGTAGCATTATTCCCAATTCTATGGCAGATACGAATCTGAGACAGGCCTTACCCTTCCCTTAAACTGATTTTTGCGCTCTTTTACACCCTCCACTCCATACAGTTCTCGTTTTGCTTGCTTTGCCGTTTTGCTCCATGTTAAAGTAAACCCAAATGTTTAAAAAGCTTTACCACGAAGATGGGGAAACAGGTATAACCCAAAGGGGGAAAAGTATTAATAAAAATAATTTCTGTGATCGGAAGGTGAAGGATGAAAAGCGATAGACCATTGATCGGGATCAGTGTGGGCGATCCAGCAGGGATTGGACCAGAGATTACGGTAAGAGCACTCTCCCTGCCTGAAATTTACGAAATTTGTAGACCTCTTGCCGTAGCAGAGGCGGAGATGACGAGGGAGGCAGTGAAATTTTCGGGATTGGATCAAAAAATTCACGCCATTTCTTCTCCCAAAGAGGGACTTTACCAGCCTGGAGTTATCGATGTCCTCGACATGAAGAATATCGATGGCAAATCCATCGAGCATAAAGTCGTTTCAGCCGAATATGGAAGGGCCTCCTTTGAGTACATTAAAAAGGTCATTGAGTTAGCCCTCGCCAAAGAGATCGATGCCACAGTCACCGGACCCATAAATAAGGAAGCGATCAATCAAGCCGGGTTTCACTACTCCGGCCATACGGAGATCTATGCCGATTTCACTCATACCAAAGATTATGCCATGATGCTCGTGCACAAAGAGTTTCGTGTGATTCATGTTTCGACCCATGTTTCCTTAAGAGAGGCATGCGATCGGGTAAAGAAGGATCGGGTCTACCAAGTTATCCGTTTGGGATATGATGCAGTGAAAAGATTGGGAGTCGAGGATCGTAAGATTGCTGTTGCTGGATTGAATCCTCATGCAGGAGAAGGCGGGATGTTTGGCCGTGAAGAGATCGAAGAGATCGAGCCGGCGATCAGACGGGCTCAAAGTGAGGGCCTCGCTGTCGAAGGTCCCATTCCGCCGGACACTGTTTTTTCGAAGATGCAGGGTGGTCAATACGATCTGGTGGTGGTCATGTACCACGACCAGGGCCACATTCCTACAAAGGTTATCGGTTTTCAGTATGACGATAAGACAAAAACGTGGGGGTCCATCTCAGGTGTCAATATCACTTGTGGATTGCCTATCATCCGAGTGTCCGTAGACCATGGAACGGCATTTGGAAAGGCTGGAGAGGGAAGAGCAAATCCCGAAAGCATGATCCAAGCAATTCACATTGCTGCACAGTTAACTCTGAACAGGTGATTCGAAGCCAAGAAGGAGAGGTGGCAATGAAGATGCATGATCCGTCATTTAAGGATCCGATCATTACGCAACCGGAGCCGATTACCCTCATCCTTCCTTTTATGATGGAGATCCTCAAGTCAGCCGGGATCAAGACATCACGCAATGAGGTCGTGAAACGTTTGATGAGTGGAAGTCCGCGGATTGCCATTGTCCACGGCAGCGAAGACCATCCCGCTCAAGTCCTCGACCAAAGGTTTGTAAAGAGCGCGGTCAAAAGCATCTGGATAAGGAATGGACTGCCTTTTCCCACAGTTGACCCAGGGATTTGCGATGGAATCGCCCAAGGTCACATCGGGATGAGTTATTCCCTCCTCTCCCGTAACCTTGCCAGTCTCAATGTAATTGTCCAGAGCGAAGTCCATGGATACCAGGGTGCCCTGGTCTTCACCAGTTGCGACAAGCGGCCTGCAGGCGAAGTGGCAGGCTTCATCCAGGTTGATCTCGCTCGCAGAAGAAAGGGTATGAAGCCATTCTATACGGTCTTTCTCCCCAACCATGTGATGCCAGAACGTTATCTTCCTGCCCATCTCCGAAAAGAATTCATCAAAATAAAGGAGAGTATCGAAAGTCCGTCTATTCAGAGGGAGATCTCCGATCTCCTTAAGATGAAGCTAAAATGCAATAACTATGCGATGCATCAGAAGCTGATCAATGGCCTCATCTTAGAAGGGAGGATCGATGAGGAGAGGGGAGATATTCTAAAGTCTGAGATCGTCAAATTCTGTTGTATTGAGAGTGGAACTTGTGCTTTCTTGGGAACGGGATGTACGAGTAAGCTGGTATTAGCCGCCTTGGGCCTTGTTCCATCTGGAATGGAATTGTTAGACCGACCTCATAACGCATCACAGATCGATGGAGCAGTGGAGATCCTTTTGGACATCTTCCAGAAAGGAGATTCCGAACGGTCCATCTCCCCATTGGTTCGTCAGAATCTAAGAAATGCGATCGTTGTTTGGAGCGCCATCGGAGGATCGACAAATTGGGCCCTTCATTTTCCTTACGTGGCTGGCGCATTAGGCATTTCCCTCACCCCAGAAGAGATGGCCAAGATGGGAGCTCGAACACCTCAGATGATGGAGATCGATCCCCTGAAAAATAAGAGCATCTTTACTTTGTCGAAGGAAATTTCTCAGGGAAAAAGCTCCGGCATCGATACCCTCATGAAAGTTCTCTTTAAAATGGGTATGGTGGAGGACGGAAATACCGTTCAGGGCAGATGGTTGGAAAGGATCGAAAGGGCAAAGGATGCCAATAACCATATCATCTTTTCCTCTCCCTTAAGAAAACATAGCGGAATCGTTGAGGTCCGTGGGAATTTCTGCCGAAGTGCCGTATTCAAAGTGCCTGGATTGGCTGAGGAGGCCATTCGGTCGTTCAATGATAAGATCTACTTTGCGGTTTATTATCAAGGCCAAGAAGAGGTTCAGAAGGATCTTCTTGAAGGCCGGGCTGTTCTAAGGAAGTTGAGGCAGAAGATTAGGAGGGCAGATCTCTTAAAGACCCTCTCTTACAATTTTCCGGAAGAACTCAAAAAAGGTGTCATGCATAGACTCCCAAAGGATGTTCTCTTTGATACCTTGGTGCGAGAGCGAAAGCTTCGGATCATGGTCGTCATTGCTGGGGAAGGGCCTCGGGCCAATGGTATGCCCGAGATGTTCTATCCATCAGAATATCTCAATCGGGATGTCCTCCTTCGGTATATCGCTGTCCTATTCACGGATGGAAGATATTCGGGTGCTACCTATGGTCCCTGCATTGGCCATTGTTCTCCGGAGGCTTTTGAAGGCGGGGGGATCGGAGCCATCGAGACCGGAGACTGGGTCTATCTTAATTTCGATCGAGGTGAGATCGACCTCTTAGATCGAGAGAGGCTTTCAAAAAAGAATGAAATAAGATATCCATTGTTCGTCATGAAGGAGAAGGAGATCCTTTCTCGACGCTGGATAGCAAGAAGGATCAGGGAGACCGGTGAGAAGAGAAAGGACCTCACTCCTTCGGCGAGAAGGTTTCTCGATGGTCTTCTTTCAACAGAAGAAGGGGTAGGACAGAAGGTGATCGATTAATCTCAATGTAGAATATTACATCGGCGAAGAAACGCCGTTGGTATAATAATGGAAGGGATTCTTAAGCGACGGTGTATTTCTTTACAAAATCCTCGTTGATGGTGACGCTCAGCCCGGGTCGGTCAGAGACGATGATTACTCCATCCTTTACAGTAATGGGTTCGACGGCCAGCTCGTGGTGCAGTGGATTGTGAAGGAGGGAATATTCGATGATGAAGGCGCTCGGCGAAACCGCACAAATTTGCAGCCCTGCTGAGAACATCAGTGCGCCACCCCACATGTGCGGGGCCAGGCCCAGCTGATAGGCCTCGGCAAGGGCGGCGATGCGGAGGCCCTCGGTAATTCCGCCGCCTCTCCATAACCGATGAGGCCTCCATCTGTCTCCATGCGCACCAGGGTGGTGTTAAAAGAAATATTGCGGCCGAAGTCACTGACCGAAGCTTTCTCCTCGGGAATGGGCACATGCAACCAGGAAGCTTTGATGGCCGTGATCTTCATTGCGAGAATTCTCTAATGCTGTCTAAAAATTTCAGTCTTCCACCGTCGCCTTTCTACCTGGCTTTGCGGGCAGCCTCTACCAGTGGTTTCGCCCTCTCGTAGACGTCCCTCAAAAACTTGGCATACTCGTCCCCAACCATTGGCTTGACGGCTAGGCCAGCTTTATCCATCTTCTCGATGTGCTCCGGGTCCGCCATAGCCTCTTTGAAGAAAGCTTGGAGCTTCTTGACAATGGGCTCAGGGATGCCTTTGGGGCCAAGCACGCCCCGGCTAGAGGAGGAGATAACAGTGGAATAGCCCAGTTCCACGGTAGTAGGCACATCGGGCAGGAACTTGGACCTCTCCTTGTCCATCACCGCCAGCCCTCGCAGCTGCCCTGCCTTCACCCTGGGAGCGACGCTGCCCACATTGTCAAAGGAAACGTCCACCTGTCCACCCAAGGTGGCAGTCAACTGTTGCGCGCCACCATCGAAGTGGACGATGCGAAACTTGACCCCTGCTGCCTCCTCCATCATCAGGATAGCCAGATGGTCATCGCCTAAGATGCCCGTAGTGCTGGCTGTGACCGTTCCCGGACGCTTTTTGGCATCATCGATGAGGTCTTTGAGGGTCTTGTAGGGGCTGTCCGCTTTCACCCAAATGAGCCCCGGGTCCACCACCTGATTGATGATGGGGACGAAGGCATCGATGTCGAAAATGGCCTTCCGCTCGGGGTCCAGGATGATGGTTTGAAAAGCCGGGACACTAACAAAGCCGATATAATAGCCGTCAGGCTTCTGCCTGGCCGTCTCCGTCAAGCCCACCTGTGAACCAGCACCAGTCCTGTTGACCACCACGATGGGCTGGCCCAACTTCTTCTCTGCGATGGACGCCAGGATACGGGCTCCTACATCGGTTGCACCACCAGCCGGCCATGGCACCTGGAGGGTGACCGGCCTCACGGGATAATCAGGGGGCTGCGCATAAGCGCTCACTCCGAGTGCCACTATCAATACCGGAACTAAACTGAAAATAATTCTCTCTTTCATTTTGCTTCCTCCTTTCCAGAGCGAACCAGAGGGGCTGGAGTAGCGCTCTTGGACGCTATTCTATTTGTCGTCACCGACCATTTAGCGTCGGACGTGCTCCACCCATTTTTTGGCTACTTTGTAGGAGTCCCAATAATACTTCACAAACTCTTCACCCACCATTATCTTAACTGGCTGACCTGCGGCTTCGAGCTTATCTATATGCTCTTTGGCCTCCATCGCCTTTTTAAAGACCTCCTGGAGATACTTCATGATAGGCTCAGGAATCCCTTTTGGGCCGGCGATTCCCCGGGTGGAGGCAGAGAGAACGGTGGGGAAGCCCAGCTCAGCCGTGGTGGGCAAATCGGGGTAGAACTTAGTCCTCTCCTTGTCCATTATTGTTAGCATCCGTATCCTTCCTGCTTTCCATTGGGTATAGTTGTCTGCTACGGTGCAGAAGAGGACATCCACATGGCCGCCGAGGAGGGCGGTAATCGCGGGGGCGGCTCCATCGAAGTAAACCCTCCGCAACTCTAAACCTGCTGCCTCGGCAAACTGGAAATAGCCGATCTCGTCGTCCTGCAGGTAGCCCACGATACCGGCAGTGATTTGCCCAGGCTTCTTCTTGGCATCATTGATCAAGTCCTTGAGGGTCTTCCAGGGGCTATCCGGTCTGACAGAGATGGTGGTGGGGTCAAGGGCCTGGCTGATGATGGGAACGATATCCTCAGCTTTGAAAATAGCCTTCCGCTCCGGGTCGAGGACTGTGGTGAGGATATGGGGCAAGTTGATGTAGCCGAGGTAGTATCCATCTGGCTTCTGCCTGGCAAGCTCCGTCCAGCCCACTTGTCCTCCGGCGCCAGCCTTGTTCACCACCACGATAGGTTGGCCGATCATCTTCTCTGCGATGGACGCCACGATACGGGCTCCAACATCAGTGCTGCCTCCGGCCGGGTAGGCCACCTGGAGGGTGATCGGTTTCGTAGGGTACTGAGCATGGGTGCTGACCGCAAATGCTAAAACTAAAATTAACACCGCTACAAGACTTAAGATGATTCTCGCTTTCATTTTACCTTCCTCCTTTCTTTTTGAAGTTTATTTTCCACCTTCTTTACCCCGCACCCCGCAAAGCCCCCCTCTTTAGAGCGTGGATGGAGCGGGCATTAAAAGTTTCTTCCCGCAAAAAGCCCCGTGCTTCAGCACGGGGTGCGGGGTTTGCCAGCCCGAAGGGGTAGCAGGCGGACAGCCGAACTGACCATGACGATGGCCGCCAGTATTAGAAGGCCAGCCGAGATGGGCCGGGTGAAGAAGATGCTAAAATCCCCACCGGAAATCTCCAGCGAGGTGCGTAACGCCCTTTCCATCATAGGCCCGAGAATGAGGGCCAGGATCGTTGGGGCCAGGGGCCAATCCAGTTTGCGGAAGATGTAGCCCAGTATTCCAAAGAGTATCATCACCCCTATATCAAAGACACTCTGGTTCATGCTATATGCCCCAAGGATGCAGAAGAGCAATATTCCGGGGTAAAGATATTGATAGCGGATTTCTAAGAGCTTGGCCCAGAAGCCCACCAGGGGCAAATTCAAGATAAGAAGCATAATGTTTCCCAAGTAGAGGCTGGCGATGAGCCCCCATACCACATCGGGTCGCTCTTTGAAAAGGAAAGGACCGGGAGTGAGGCCATGGATGATGAAAGCTCCCATAAGAACGGCCAGTGTGGGAGAGCCAGGTATACCCAAGGTGAGCAGAGGGATCAGGGCACCATTCGCGTAGGAGTTGTTGGCTGTTTCTGGCGAGGCCACTCCTTCGATAACCCCTGTGCCGAATTTTTCAGGGTGTTTGGATACCCTCTTCTCTACAATGTAAGCGATAAAAGTAGGTATGATGGCCCCTATGCCCGGGATTAGGCCAAGGAAAAATCCTATCCCCGTGCCTCGACCAATGGCGCCGATAGAAACCTTCCATTCCTTCCGCTTGGGCAGAAGGTCAGTCAGCTTGGTTTTGATGACCTCCAGGACAGGGCTTTCCATGCTCAGGAGAATCTCACCGACCCCAAAGAGGCCCATCACCACCGGGATGAAGCCAACACCGTCATAAAGCGGGGTGATCCCGAATGTGTAACGGGGGGCCCCTCTCACAGGGTCCATCCCAACCATGGCTAATAGAAGCCCGAATAGGGTCATTATCAGGGCGGCCAACAAAGAACGACCGGCGAGGCCAGTAACCAGCGAGAGACCTACTACCAGGAGGGCGAATACCTCCGGTGGGCCGAAGCGTAAGGCAAAACTGGCCAGAGGTAGTGAAACCAACATCAGGGCAAAAGTAGCGATGGTTCCTCCGATGAAAGAGCCAATGGCCGCTATCCCAAGGGCGGGCCCGGCTCTGCCCTGCTTTGCCATCTGATAGCCATCCAGGCAAGTTATCACCGAAGCCGCCTCCCCAGGCACATTCACCAGCACCGAGGTGATGGTCCCCCCATACATAGCTCCATAGTAAATGGCTGCAAGCATTATGATAGCTGGAATGGGGTCCAGGTAAAAGGTGACGGGGATGAGGATGGCCGTTCCGGCTGCTGGCCCCAGGCCCGGCAGGACGCCAATGAGGGTGCCCAGGACACAGCCGATAAAAGCGAACATGAGGTTCGTTGGTGATGTGGCTACGGCAAACCCATGCATCCAGTATTGAAGCGCTTCCAAAGTTCCACCTCAGATACCGAACACCCCTATCGGTAAAGGCAGCCTCAGCCAGTAGTAAAAGACATGGAACACCCCAAAGCTTCCAGCCAAGGCAAATATCAAAGTAAGCCACCAGTTTCTCACCCCGAGAGCAAGCGGGAGGAAGACGAGGAATAGGAGGAGACTGATACGAAATCCCAGGGTAGTGAGGAGGGCAAGGACTCCCACCAATGCTATCAGGATGACCAGTGCCCGTAGCGCCCCTGAGCGTTCAGGGACGAGAGTGGTCGGGCCATCGGCCACATTCTTGCCAAACCGGGTGTGGAAAAACAACGCCAATGCCAGTGCCACGGTTATGATACTCAACCATAAGGGAAAGAAGCCGGGGCCGGGGCCAAGCCGGTCCTTAAATGGGTACTCAAAGGACTTGACCAGCATAAAAGCTGCTAAAGCCACGAAGGCTAAACTAGCAATCTGCCAGGCCCTTTTCATTCCCGCCTTCCCTCGCTGTTGTCCATCGCTGCTATTAAATCGTTGCTATAAAGAAGTTGGAAAAACGCCTTTGCGGCAGGCACATGGAAAAATGAGTTTTCCGCTTTTTTTAAACGGAAAAATAATATCACTCAAAATATTTTTTTTCAAATCATAAATCATATTATTAATCTGAGACGACGATGGCAAAATCCGGGCACAAAAGAGAGCACATGCCACACTTTTTGCATTTTTCCATCCCATCGCTTTCCGGCGGGAAATAACCCCGTGAGTTCATCTTTTTCGATGGCTTAAGAACCTTCGCCGGGCAGAACTCTATGCAGATTCCGCAACCTTTGCAGTATTTATCCTCTATATACAATGTGGGCATAATCCTCTTTCATATTAACCACAGAAGTCAGGAGACAGAATCCAGAATAATCCAATCTTTGGGAATTACTGACTTCTGACCCCTGTCTCCTGTATTCTTCACCTTATCGGAAGCGGTCGATGATCTTCTGATAGGTTTCCAACCACTCGGGTTGATCCCTGTCTATAAATTCCCCCACCCAGAATTGATCCCTTTTGGGAGGCTTTTTCCCTTTTCCTTTAACCAAACGCATCGCTTGAGAGAGAAACTTCTTCATCATCTTGGCGGGGTCCTCTTTCCAGTGAATGGGGCATTGGGTCATGATCTCAATGAAAGCCAGTCCCTTTTTGCGAATCCCCTTTTCGATTGCCTGAATGCATTGCTTGGGATGTGCTGTGGTCCAGCGGGCCACGTAACTGGCTCCAGCAGTGATGGCCAATTCGCAAAGATCGAAGGCATTTTCCACATTCCCGTATGGAGAGGTGGTTGATGAGGTTCCCCGAGGGGTGGTCGGGGCCGATTGCCCACCGGTCATCCCGTAAAGTCCGTTATTCATGCATATCAAGGTCATATCCAGGTTACGACGGCAAACATGAATGAAATGGTTTCCGCCGATGGCCGCCGCATCCCCGTCTCCGGTGAAGACAATGGCCTTCAATTCCGGCTGCGCCAGAAGCGCGCCTGTGACCACTGCCGGCGCTCTCCCATGAAGTGACCAGATGGCGTCAAAGTTTAGGTAATGGGAGGTCAAGCGGGCGGAACATCCGACCCCGGACGCGAAGACAAAGCGATCGCGAGATATGCCGTCTTTGTGAATGATATGGTCCACGGCGATTAAGGTGTAGTTCAGCACCTGGCCGATGCCACATCCAGGACAGAAGATGGTGGGGAAACGGTCTCCGCACAAACCGGTCTCCCTCAGGTATTTCAACATGGGGTGTTTCATTTTCATATTCCTTTTCCGATGACCTCTTCAACCTTCTCGATGATCTGTTCGGGGGCATGCAGTTGTCCCAGACAAGGAATAGGGATGAAATTCTTCACCCGATCCCGCAAAGCTTCTTTCAAAGGATGGATCATATATCCCAGGTTCATCTCTGGGAAGAAGATATTCTCCAGTGGCCCAACCATGGAGCGGATCTTATTTTCAGGAAAGGGCCAAACGGTCTTCAGGCGAAGGAAACCGACGTCTGACCTCCCCTTAACTCTGAGCTCATTGACCGCTTCAAATGCTGATCGGGTCGTGGTTCCATAAGCCACCACGAGATGTCTGCATCCCTTTAAGAAAAAACCTTCTACCTTGGCAATTTCATCCAAGTGGTCTTCAATTTTCCGGTAAATTCGATTCACACAGGCCAAGTGCATCTCCGGAGTATATTTGGTTATGTTCCCATCAGGGTGGTGTACCAAACCAACCACGTTTACCCGATACCCATCGCCCCAGGCGGGCATGGGAGGTACCATTCCTTCATAAGGGAGGAACTTTTCAAATGGGATTCCCAGATCCTGAGGTCTTGCCCGGTTGACAATTTTAACCCCTTCTTTGGGACGGACGGTTAATTTCTCGCGCATATGGGCCACGAGTTCATCCGCCAGCAGAATTACGGGCACGCGCCATTGCTCTGCATAGTTGAAGGCCTCGATGGTAAAATCAAACATTTCCTGCACTGAGGCAGGAGCCAGAGCGATCAGACTCCCACCGCCGTGATGGCCCCATCTGGCTTGCATGACATCTTCCTGAGAGGAGGTGATATACCCCTGCCCTGGTCCAGGGCGTTGAACATTAACGATAACAAAAGGAGTCTCGGACATGAGGGCGAAGGAAATAGCTTCCATCATCAACGAAAAACCTGGACCGGAAGTCGCCGTCATGGCCTTGGCCCCAGCCCAGGAGGCTCCGATCAGGGAACAAGCGGAAGAGATCTCATCCTCCATCTGAATGAAGCGCCCCCCTACCTGGGGCAACCGCTCAGCCGCTTTCTCCATGATTTCTGAAGCCGGAGTGATGGGATAACCCGCATAATAACGGCACCCGGCGAAAACCGCTCCTTCCACGCAGGCGTCACTTCCGAAGAGATAATAATCTCCCGGGGGAAGCGGCCCGTGTATGACCTTCCTCGACTCCTCTTCTGTAAGCAGAGGCTCGAAGGCCGTATGGTCATTTACGGACATACTCGATCCCTTTCTGAAATGCTTCGATGTTTCGCGATATAGTCTTCAGGGGAACAGCCTCTGCGATTGACTTCTCCAAAGCATTCTGGGAGACGATCCCGGTTAATTGGCATAGAGCTCCAAGAGCCACCATATTTTGAAATTTTTTATTTCCAACCTTTAGAGCAATCTCAGCCGTAGGGACTTTTACTACCCGAATGTCTAAACGGAGAGGATCGTTCACCACCGTCAGAGGATCGATGATCAAAAGACCACCAGGCTTGAGGTCTTTGAGGTAAACATCCTGGGCAGTCTGGGATAGGACCACCAGAACGTCAGCGGAGCGCACTTTGGGATAATGGATCTCCCCATCAGAGATAACGACCTCCGCTTTGCATGCCCCTCCCCGCGACTCCGGACCGTAAGATTGAGTTTGCACCGCGTTCTTTTTATCATATAAAACAGCCGCAAACCCAAGGATTTTGCCTACAGTCACTACCCCCTGCCCTCCGAATCCGGCAATCCGAATTTCATAACGTTTCATACTCGTTGGACCACTGACTACTGAGGGGATTCGCATCCTGGCCAATGATTTGATTCCAAATGGGAGAGGATGGTCTTTTGACCACCCTCTCCCCATCATACTCTTACATAGATTCAAGGCCTAAAAGCCGGGCTGGATTCTTTCTGGCCATCAAATTTATCTGCTCATCCGTAATCCCTTGCTTACTCAGAGCCAGGATGAACTCTCTCATACCATCAGCTGGAGTGGGGTTCAGGTACTGACCAAGGTCTGTAGCGATAACGCAATGTTCTGCTCCAACGGCCTTGATGGCCTGGGCAAACATCTCCATGGAAACATGCCTCCACTCCCGCATCCATCCCAGATGAGCTTGGGGTCCCATGAGATAAGAGAGGTAAACGTGCTCAATGAATGCTCCCATCTCCACACACCGCTTCATGTCATCTATAGACATCTCCCCGGGAGACTGCATGGCGTGGGTTACCAGGATTCTCCTGACCCCTTCCTCCTTAGCCGCTTTTATGGCAGCCAGAGCTTCCTTCGGGGAGACATGGGCGGTAGCAAAAATAATGTCTGCCTTGGCCACCAACTTTAAAACTTTTCTTAATTCCGGGATCACATTTCCAGCACTGTCGATAACTCGAATTCCTCCAGCATCAAGTTTTTTGGCAAAGAAGGCTTTGTGGTGAGCCGCGTCATGAGTCGGCAACCAAACGATCTTTCCGCAGCCACCCGTAAATTTGATCATATTATCAACCGCTACTGGGTTAATACCACCGACCGAATAGTTCAGAGTGATCCCCCCAAAAACCTCGATGCCGTGGACGATCTGCCTCACTAGGTAGGCCCGATCGTTGGTGATAAATTCATGGTTTTTTGTTACCACCCCGCGCATTCCCCACTCCCTGGCTTTCTGGGCCAGCTCAAAATCATGCACGGACCGGGAGGCCACATCCGGGGCAGCATGAACATGCATGTCGATCGTCCCAACCAGAGGATTTGCGGCCACCAGGATGGGCATTTGGGCCACGGCTTTCTTGGCGAAAGCCACTGCCCCGATAACTCCGGCGACCTTCAGGAAACCACGGCGGCTCAATCCTTTCTTCTCGATTCTTCCCTCCATGATCAATCCCTCCTTTCAATTAAGTGATGAGTAATGAGCTTAAATTTCCTTTTCACCTCCTTTCACTTTAGAGGTCTCCTTTGCGGGTGCCATGGACGATTAGAGGCAAGAGATTGCCATGGCCATCGAAGGACATGGGCATGGGACCTTCTAAAATTTCCAGATCAGACCTATTGCGAAGTTCGTCTCCATACGCTTCGGAAACTTTCACTTCGTCAACCTGAAGGGTATTTTTGATTTGCACAATCTTCGCCTTCTCCGGAGGGATCAGGCCGATGGAATCCAGGGCCACCCTCATGGCCTCTTGATCAGTTTCAAAGAACATGGGAATGGCGGCCTTTTCCAAGCTAATGCCAGTTATGCAATTCATGTACGTGGCCTGATAATTGATCTTATCTACTAGTCTCTTGGTGGTGAGGTCAGCCAATCCGATTCCAGTCGCATTGCCATTAGAATTAGCGGTCAGATCCCGCACGAATAACCTTTTTATGTTGGTCGTATGTGGAAAGACCCCAAGCAGATCCCGGTTTCGTCCGGTAATATTCGGGTCAATCCCCGTGCCACTGATGTCTTTTCCCATTTCATCGACGATCAGTAGGTCGATCTCATCGAAGGGGAGCCTGGGCATCGTCCTCTTGGCCAGCGTCAGAAGCTCTTTTTCCTTTTCTTCTAACTCATCAGGTTTCAGTGCCACAACCTTGGCCGTTTCATCATAGCCGTTCTCCACAATCCCCACACCGCATAAAATAGGGGCTTTTTTTAGAACCTCCCGGCCAGCATCGACGATAATTTTGGGGAAGGTAAACTGGATGGCTGCCTTGTGATAATACTCCGCGCCTTTTTGTTTCCCCATGCCGATGGCCATCATCTTCATCAGCCCGCTCTCGATCGGACCTTTGAATTTCGTATGGGGCTTGATGCGATTAATGACGATGATCCAGTCTGCTTGGGAGGCATACTTATCGATAAAGACCGGAATCCCCTCTTCGGTCTTGCCGATCTCGACCACTTCCATGGAGGAAAGCAGGGGAATTCCTGTAAAGGCCTCACTTACGTTATAGTGGGCTAACAATTCGGCTTGCCCTTCTGCTGTGGCACCTCCATGGCTGCCCATGGCCGGGAAGATGAATGGCTTAGCCCCAAGCGACTTCAGGTATTCTCCAATCGTTTTCAAGATCAAGGCGATGTTAGCCACGCCGCGGCTTCCAGCTGTTAGGGCCACGCCCTGGCCTGGTTTTATGAGCTTTTCAATGGAAAGCCTTTTCAATTCAGCCTTGACCGTCCCCGGGATGTCGTTAACCATAGTGCGGTCAAAAGTTTGCCGAATGCGATAGACCTTCGGGAAATCCATGATGTTGACCTCCATCTTCTGTCTTCGGTCATTTATAGACTTCAATGGCTATGTCCGGGCAAATCCGCCCGCACATCGTACAGCCCGTGCATCCCTCCGAACCGTCAAAAAAGACGAAGTGATAGCCTTTCTCATTGAATTCATCTGAAAGCTGAATCAGCTTCTTTGGGCAGATCTCCATACAAAGCTGGCATCCTTTACATCGTTCCTTATCTATGACGATCTTTCCCATCCATCATTTTCCATTAGTATATCATTTCTTCATTTGTGCTGCCGTAACTTCGGCCCCTCTTCTCAGCGCCTCTTCATTGACTGCTAGCAATCCTTTACGGTGCTCCGGAATCAACTTCCGCAGGACAACAATAACCGATTCCAGGGAAACAACCCTTTTCCCCCCAACATAAGCACCCAATGCTGCCATGTTGGTAACCTGGGATGTGCCAATTTCTTCGGCAATCTTATTCGCAGGAACCTTTATGACTGTGAGGTCGCTTCGCTGGGGATCCCGCTCTACGAGGGAAGAATTGATCAACAGAAAACCTCCGGGTTGAACGGAGGCTTCAAATTTATCGAGGGAGGCCTTATTCATAGCCATCAATGAAGAAGGATGATGAGTAACCGGTGAGCCAATCCGATTTGAAGAAAGCATCACTGTGCAATTGGCCGTTCCTCCACGCATCTCCGGTCCGTAAGAAGGCATCCAGGTGACCTTCAACGCCTCATGCATCCCTGCGTAGCAGAGGAGCTGACCCATGAGTAGGATGCCTTGTCCTCCGAATCCCGCTATGATGACCGATTCATGCATCATAAACTCCGTTGCAAAAAATATTGGCCATAGAGCAGATAGCGCAATGGGCAAAGAGCATGGCGCATAGATAAGCGCTTTGCGCTATGTGTTATATCCTTGATCTATAAACTATGCGCTTCGCTTGGCTTCTCTTTGACCTCGTATTCTCTGCGATCTCTGAGAGTGGCAAACTCGCCCAGTGGGTAAAAGGGGATCATTTTTTCTTTGATCCATTTCAACGCCTCTACCGGCGTAACTTTCCATTGGGTGGGACACATGGAAAGACATTCAACCAGAGAAAAGCCTTCATCCCGTATCTGCACCTCGAAGGCCCGGCGGATGGCTTTAGCTGCCTGGTTGATATGCTTTACGTCGTGGATGGAAACGCGTACAATGTAAGCCTCTGGAGAAACCCCAGCAAGCATTTCTGCGATTCGTAGTGGGTATCCGCTGGTCCGGGGATCGCGTCCTCCAGGAAAGCTGGTCGTTTTTTGCCCCAGAAGAGTGGTGGGGGCCTGCTGGCCGCCCGTCGCCCCAAAGACTGCATTGTTCACGTAAATCACTGTGATCCGCTCACAGCGGGCTGCAGCATGGATAATCTCTCCCGTGCCGATGGCCGCCGAGTCTCCATCTCCCTGGTAAGTAAAGACAATACATTCAGGAGCTGTCCGCTTCAGGCCAGTTGCCACTGCCGGGCCACGGCCGTGCAAGCCCATGGTCATGTCGCAATCAAACTGTTTCCAATTCCTCACCGAACAACCGGCCGAGGTGACCCCGATGGCTCGGCGTATGATGCCCAATTCGTCCATGGCTTCACCAACCAGGCGCTGAACAATTCCATGGCCACACCCCGGACAATAAGGGTATGGAAAGTCGGTGAGGGAATCAGGGCGGCCAAAAACCTTCTTCATTTAATAGCCTCCATCGAAGACATATCAATTCGTCCTTAATACCTAAGATCCAAATGACAAAAACCTGTCTATCCCATCAGCTTTTTAATCTCTTCATAAACTTCTTCTGAGTAGATAATTTTTCCTCCTCCTTGGCCCAGGTGATGGACAGGAAAATCTGGCCCAACCACCCTCTCTAAATCTTCCCGCATCTGACCGGCGTTCATCTCAACGTCAAGGATAGCCTCGATTGTATGGCGAAACTTTTCGAATACCTTCCTGGGAAACGGCCAGAGGGTGATTGGTCGGATCATACCGACGGGCAACCCGTCTTTCCGAGCGGCCTGCACCGCATCCAGGGCCACGCGCGCTGCACTTCCGAAGGCTACCACCACAAGCTTCGCTCCGTCGAGCAAAATTTCCTCCCAGCGCTGTTCTTTTTCTTCGATCTTACGGTATTTCTCGGCAAGGTCGAGATTCAGTTGAATGAGCCCGGGGTCATCGAAGGGAGCAGCATAGATTACCTTCCTCGGCCCATTCCCTTTGCCCCTCAGAGCCCAGGGCTTATCAGGAATGGGAAGGGGTTTCACCAGGTCAAAATCGACGGGTTCCATCATCTGCCCTAGCATCCCGTCCATCAGGATGATCACGGGGTTGCGGTAGAGGTCGGCAAGGTAGAAAGCTAACATGGCCAGCTCGGCCATCTCCTGAGTGGAAGAAGGGCCGAGGACGATGGCCCGGTAATCTCCGTGACCTCCACCTTTGGTGACCTGTCGGTAGTCTGATTGGGCCGGAGCGATGCGTCCCAATCCAGGGCCGGCCCTGGTGACGTCTACGACCACGCAGGGAACCTGTCCAGCAGCCAAGGTGGTCAGTCCCTCAGACATCAGGCTTATCCCCGGTCCGGAAGAGGAAGTCATGGCCCGCGTCCCTGTGCAGGCAGCCCCCCAAATCATGTTGATTCCGGCGACTTCACTTTCGCACTGAAGGAAAATGCCACCCAATTGTGGCAGCCGTTTGGCCATGTACTCAAAAATCTCATTTTGCGGTGTAATAGGATATCCGGTATAAAATCGGCAACCCGCGCGGATGGCCCCTTCTGCGATCGCCTCGTTCCCACGCATCAGTTTTAATGCCATTAAGAAAACCCCACTTTATTTTTTACCATTTCTCCGGAGCCAGAATTTTTTTAATCTCTTCCATCGAGAGTCCTTATTTTTTGGCGATCAGGGTTGAAAGGCCGCCCATTCCAGAGATCTTCTCTCTTCCTCCGCCGTCAATGACCACGACATCCCCCGGCTCTGTCAGAGCGTAAGCATCGCGGTCAGCCAGCTTAGCCTTCGCCCTCTCATGGAAAGATTGAGCTGGGGTGAGACGCTCGGGGACGTATTTCAACGTCACGGCTGGCCCTGCAATCTTCTTCCCGGGGATGACTGGCTTGAGGAGCGATGCAGGGATGGCTCCTTTTATTCCCATGGAATCGAGAATGTCCGAAATCGTAGGCGTAAGGCCATCATAAGCAAGAAATCCTTGCAAGAGGGATTTCGGCGGCCTGGGGATCTGCCAGGTCAAAATTCGCTCAACGGGAATCAGGCCCATCAGACGTTGCCGGTATCTTTCTGGAATCTTCCTCATGGTTCACCCTTTGCTTCTGACTCATAAAAGATTCGTCTAACCTTCGTAAAATTTAATATATTCTTAACTTGTTTCATGAAATTTTGTCAAAGAGAAAAGAGGGACATGAGAAGAATGAAAACCTCAAAGGTAGGGGAGATTATCGCTATTGACATTAAAGAAAAAAAGGGTGTAATTAAATTTGTATATTCAAAAGACCAAATGAAATGAAACTACCTCTCCATTTTCTGGATAGCAGGGCGTATGGGGAATTTCTCAAGAGCCAGGACACCCTCTTTCGCACTCTTTGGGAGAAGCGTCCATGGCTGAAGTGATCAAACGGTTTCAACCTACCCCTTTGCGTGAATTTTGCTCAGCCCTCTTTGTGCAAGTAGGCGTTTCCCAAAAAGATGCATGGATTGTCGCAGATAGCCTCGTCGAAGCGGATCTCCGGGGGATAGAGTCCCATGGTGTGACACGGGTAGGCATCAGAAATAGCAATCATTTCGGGGCGGCGGCCTATTATGCCATGCGAGCTACTTGTGATCAATGTATTGGTTTAGCCATGACAAACGCCCCTCCAACCATGGCTCCTTGGGGAGGAAAGACCCCCTTCTTCGGTACAAATCCTTTTGCCATCGCCATTCCCGCTGGAAAGGAGAGAGCTATCGCCCATGAGGCAATGGGAAAGGAAGGGGCAATGTCCCATCACATCCGTCCCCTTTTTCATGGGATGAAGGTTTGTGGTCCTGCTCTGACCGTTTCATGCCATCCTGGAGACAACCTCATGCTTCATAAGGCCATCTCTATTGCCGAACCAGGAGATGTGATTGTTTGTACAGTAGGAGGACATCTCGAGTGTGGCTACTGGGGTGAGATTACCACTGTCGCTGCTATGGAAAGAGGTGTGAAAGGCCTGATAATCGATGGTTCGGTTCGTGACATGACAGCGATTGGAATACTCCGGTTTCCAGTTTTTTCTGGAGGGGTATGTATGAAAGGGACGTATAAACAGACTCTCGGCACAGTCAATCATCCCATTATCTGTGGAGGCGTGAGGGTGAAGGCCGGTGACATCATTCTCGGAGACGATGATGGGGTCGTAATCATTCCTATTGAAAGAGCAGCCGATGTGTATGAAGAATGTGTGAAAAAGGAGCGGAGTGAGGCAGAGATTATTGAGCAGCTGAAGAAAGGGAAGACCACTCTTGAGCTACTTGGTTTTGAAAGAACTCTCCAATTGTTAGGTTTAATTGAGAGCTAATCCTATTGGGGGGTAAAGGGGTGTAAAAAGCAGTGCAGGATCACTCTTATTGACATCAAAGAAAAAAGGGAGTTTAATGGGAGCTGTAAGTTCAAGACCTCATAATAATAACAACGAAAGGAGGTGAGGTGTAAAGAGGGGATTGTTCTAAAGCGGCTACGGTGAAGTTGGATTTAGTGAGGAGAACCTTTGAAGGAGGTGAAGACCTATGAAGAAAGAGTTAACGAGAAGAGATTTTATTAAGACGACGGCCATTGGAATCGCTGGAGCAGGCCTTGCATCCTTCCCGCTGGAGTCCATCGCTCAGAAGGGCGTTGAGCCTCTTCCAATAAAGCCTGAAAAGGATGCGGTCTTGCGAGTTCTCCGCTGGGAGGTCTTCGTACAGGGTGACAAAGATCTCTGGATCAAGAATACCAAGAAATGGGAGGAGACTACCGGCTGCAAGGTGATGACCGAGTGGCTTAGCTGGGAGGATGTCAGACCCAAGGCAGCCATGGCTGCTTCAGTGGGTGCGGGACATGACATCGTCCTTGGATGGCATGATGACCCCCATCTCTATCCGGATAAACTCGTCGATGTTACGGACATCGCCACCTATCTGGGCAAGAAATATGGAGGATTTGAGCCTGTTTCTTACAAATACGCTATCAACCCAAAGACCGGGCGCTGGATTGCTCTACCCCTGGGTGGCCCGGTGAACTGTATCAACTACCGGGAGAGCTGGGTTAAAGAGGTCGGCTACGAAAAGCCGCCCTCCAAGATCGATGAGTTCATCAAGATGTGTAAAAAGCTGAAGGAGAAAGGTCATCCACCAGGATTTGCCTTAGGACATGCAGTGGGCGATGGAAATAACTGGACCCATCACTGGCTCTGGACCTTCGGTGGAAAGTGCGTGGATAAGGATGCAAACGTTGTCATTAACTCACCTGAAACCTGGAATGCTTTAGAGGCTGTAAGAGAGCTCTATGATACGCTCATCCCCGGAACAGCCTCCTGGCTTGATCCTCACAATAATAAAGCATTTCTGGCCGGTGAGATCTCCGTCACCACCAATGGCATCAGCATCTACGCTGCTGCGAAGGCGAAATGGCCGGAGATTGCCAACGACATGAACCATGTGAACATGCCCATCGGACCGGTTGGAAAACCAACAGAACTTCACCTTTTCAATCAGGCGTTCATCTTCAAATATACCAAATTTCCCAATGCCTGTAAGCATTACCTGGTGTTCATGTTAGAGGAACCGCAGGCTGGTCCCTGGGTTGATGCGATGATCGGGTACGTCGGCCCAAGCCTGAAGGCTTATAAAAAGCTGCCGGTTTGGACGAGCGATCCAAAGATTACCCCCTTCAGGGAGTGCATTGCCAACATGCTCTGGAATGGCTACGAGGGACCGGAAGGGCCAGCCTCGGCAGCAGCCATGGCGGAGTACGTTGTGGTCGACCTGATTAGTGATGTCTGTGTTCGAGGCAAATCACCCAAAGAGGCAGCGCAGATTGCAGAGCAACGTCTCCTCAGGTACTATAAGAAGAAGGTCTCTGTGCCCAAAAAGGAAGCTCCTGCACCACCTAAAAAGTAGACTCCTGAGGAGAAACAGTGTTGAGAGAAGAGTTGAGTTCGGCACAGTTAGGAACAGAAAAGAGAGGATGGCTTCGAGAAGGGTTCTCCAACCTGATGGAGAGCCGTAACTTCCTCGGCTTTCTTTTAATCATTCCGGCTGAAGCCATCCTCTTCATCTTTTTGGCTTATCCCTTTATCTTAGGCCTCTGGCTGGGTTTCACGGATACCCTTGTCGGCCGAAAGGGAGAGTTCATCGGGTTTGAGAATTACGCCAGCCTTTTGAAAGATTCCACTTTCTGGCTGACAACCTATAATACTTTTCTCTATACCATCGTGGCTGTGTTGTTCAAGGCAATCCTTGGCTTTGCATTGGCCATCGTTCTTAACCGGGAATTCAAAGCGAAGGGATTGATGAGAGCCATCATTCTCCTTCCCTGGATCATTCCCACAGCGCTCTCTGCCATCGCCTTCTGGTGGCTTTATGACTCCACTTTTAGTGCCATTAGTTGGAGTTTAATAAAAATGGGTCTCATGAATCATAGAATCGACTTCCTCGGAGATCCAACCAACGCCAGGATCTCCTTGATCGTTGCTAACATCTGGAGGGGAATCCCCTTTTTCACTATCGGCCTCCTGGCAGGGCTTCAGACCATCGACCCCACCCTCTATGAAGCAGCGGTCATCGATGGCGCTGGCTCTTGGAAAAGGTTTCGACGCATTACACTCCCCCTTATCCTTCCCCTCATGGCTGTTATCACGACCTTCTCAACCATCTGGACATTTGGAGATTTTCAACTGGTCTGGGTCATTACCAAGGGGGGGCCGGCAAATGCCACACACCTCTTCGGAACGCTCTCATTCCAGAGGGCCATCCCTGGGGGGCATTTCGGTGAGGGAGCAGCCATCTCCAATTTCATTCTACCCATATTGATTCTCTGTGTCCTGATCACTTTTAAATTCCTGAGGAGAGAGGACTGAAGGATGTACGAATCGTTCTGGCAAAAATTTATTAAATTTTACCTTCCGCTAGTCATCTTTGTTATATTTCTTCTCTTTCCTTTCTATTGGATGTTCAATACAAGCCTGAAACCGATGAAAGAATTGTATAACCTGAAACTCAACCCCTTTTATGTGCACACGCCTACACTGGAAAATGTAAAGACCCTACTCTTCGATACCATCTTCATAAGATGGATGTATAATACATTTTTCGTGGCGATTCTCTCTACAGCGATCTCGCTGGGAGCGAGCCTCCTTGCAGCCTATGCCATCCAGCGGCTCAAGTTCAAGACCTCCGGTCCCACCGGATTGGCGATCTTCTTTGGATATCTGATTCCCCCGACCATTCTTTTTATTCCCCTGGCCACGATTATATTTAACCTTAAATTGTGGGACTCCCTGTGGTCTTTGGTTTTAGTCTATCCTACCTTTCTCATTCCCTTTTGCACCTGGTTGCTGATGGGATACTTCAAATCGATCCCTAAGGAGATGGAAGAGTGTGCCATGATCGACGGGGCAAGTCGACTCCGAGTATTTTGGCGCATCGTCATCCCCCTTTCCCTCCCCGGGATCTTCTCCGCTGGAATCTTTGCCTTCACTCTTTCCTGGAACGAGTTCTTATATGCCCTTGTCTTCATTTCTACCACAGAAAGCAAGACGGTCCCCATAGGCTTGGTGACTGAACTCGTTCGTGGAGATGTCTATCACTGGGGGCCGCTGATGACCGGAGCGCTCTTAGCTTCAGTTCCAGTGGCCTTGGTCTATTCCTTCTTCGTTGAACATTATGTGGCTGGATTAACAGGCGCATTAAAGGAGTAAATGGTCTATGGCAAAAGTGAGGTTAGAGAATATCTCGAAACATTTCAATGAAGTCATCGCCGTCAAAGATTTCAGCTTGGAGATCGAGGACAGGGAATTTGTGGTCTTCGTCGGTCCCAGTGGTTGCGGAAAGACGACCACCTTAAGGATGATTGCTGGGTTGGAGGAGATCACTCTTGGAAAGATCTATATCGGAGATCGTCTGATAAATCGCATTCCGGCTAAAGATCGAGATATCGCTATGGTCTTTCAGAACTATGCCCTCTATCCCCACATGACTGTCTATCAAAATCTGGCCTTTAGTCTGGAGATGCGGAAGTTTTCTAAAGAAGAGACCAAACAAAGGGTTCGAGAGGCTGCAGATCTCCTTGAAATCTCAGAACTCCTGCATCGAAAGCCGAAGCAACTCTCCGGTGGACAACGCCAAAGGGTTGCCGTTGGAAGAGCCATTGTGCGAAAGCCTCAAGTCTTTCTTTTCGATGAGCCCCTCTCCAATTTAGATGCAAAACTGAGGGTTCAGATGCGTGGAGAGTTGAAGAAGCTCCACGAACGGCTCGTTTCGACGAGCATCTATGTCACCCATGATCAGGTGGAAGCAATGACCATGGGAGACCGCATCGTTGTTATGAAAGACGGTTTCATTCAGCAGGTTGGGAAGCCCCTGGATCTCTACTTTCATCCCATTAATAAGTTTGTTGCAGGGTTTATTGGAAGCCCAACAATGAATTTTATAGAGACTCAGCTCATCGGATTGGACAACAAATTGTTTGTCCAAGCAGATAGTTTTCGGTTGAGGATACTAGAGGAGAAGTCTCAGAATCTTCAGAGCTATGTGAATAAGAAAGTCATCTTAGGCATTCGACCGCAAGACCTTTCAAAAGCTTCAGCCCCTGTGGAAGGCGAAACGATTGAAGCTTTCGTCGAAATCATCGAACCCATAGGAAACGAGATCTATCTGGATGTGAAGGCAGGCCGGGACTCTCTTATCGCAAGCGTCGATCCCAAAACGAAGGTAAATCCCCGCGAGGAAATCCTCCTTCAGGCCAACTTGGAGAATATACACCTGTTCGATATTGAAAATGAGAATGCCCTCCTTTAATCGATAGCCCATTGCATATTGCAAATTGTAAATTGCAAATTGTAAAATGTAATTAACTATGGAAAGTCTGCCAAAGATATTCAAAATTCGACAGAAAATTGATGCCCCAAGACTTGGGAACATAGGAAAAAGGGTCAACGAACTTTTAGATCAATTCAAATTATCCCAGAAGGTCAAAAAGGGAGAACCGATCGCTTTGACCGCAGGAAGCCGAGGCATTAAAGATAAACCCAAGGTTTTAAAGACTGTGATCGATCGTTTGAAAGATTTAGGAGCTTCTCCTTTTGTCGTCCCCTGCATGGGAAGTCATGGAGGAGCAACGGCCGAAGGTCAGGTTGAGGTGTTGGAGAGTCTCGGGATTACTGAAAAGAGTGTTGGAGCACCTATCGTCTCCTCCATGGATGTCGAAGAGATTGGTCAGACCAAATTTGGAACTCCCGTCTTGGTTAGTAAAGATCTTCTTAAGGCTGACAGGATCGTTGTCGTCAATCGAATCAAACCCCATACCGATTTCAAGGGAGAGATTGAAAGCGGTTTGTTGAAGATGATGGTCATTGGCATGGGAAAACATCAGGGATCGCTGATGGTACACCGGCTTACGATTAAACATGGATTTCCAGCGGTTCTTGCTGAAGTAGGTTCGATCATTCTCAAAAAACTCCCCATCTTTTTCGGAGTAGGGATCATCGAAAACCAGTACGATCAGACGGCCCTGATTGAACTCGCGAAAGCTGAGGAGTTTGTAGAGAAGGAGAAGGTTCTCCTAAAAAGAGCGAGGGAACTTATGCCTTCGCTTCCTTTCAATGAGATGGATATCCTGATTGTGGATGAGATGGGTAAAGATATGAGCGGCACCGGAATGGATACCAATGTGGTCGGACGGAATCAACTTATTGGAAATCCAAAATTTGAAAATCCAAAAATTACCCGGATCTTCGTCCGAGATCTCACTGAAGGAAGCCATGGAAATGCAACGGGGATTGGGATGGCCGATTATACAACCAAACGCTTAGTGGATAAGATCGACTATTATTCAACCCATATCAATTGCATCAATGGGATGACACCGGAAAATGCTCGTGTGCCTGTCTTCTTTGAAAAAGATCGGGAGGCCTTACACATTGCCCACTATAACTCCGGAGTCTTCGATCCTAAAGATCTTCGAATCCTCTGGATTAAAAACACATTGGAACTGGAATACGTCTTCGCCTCACAGGCCTTCCTTAGTGAAGCACGATCAAATTCTCGAATAGAGATCCTCAGCGAACCCTTCGACTTCCCCTTCGACGACAATGGAAATTTGATCTCACAGTGGAGTTAGAAGGATGAAAGAACGGCTTTCAGCCTTTCCAGAGAGATGTTTCCCCCAGATAAGATCAAAGCGACTTTTTTGTCCTTGAGCCGTTCTTTGATTTTCAGGGCGGCCGCCAGGGGCGAGGCGCCGGCCTCCTCGGCGAGATTCCGGACGAGCTCGAGGTAGGTCAGGATTGCCTGCATCATCTCCTCCTCGGAGACGAGGATAAAGTCCGAAAGATCATCCCAGAGGATTTCCTGAGTAAGCTCGTATCCCACCTGCGTTGCCAGACCTTCTGCCGCTGTCTCCACCCGGTCCGCCACGATTTTTCTCATTTTCCAGGAAAGATAGGCGGCCGGCGCCTTTTCGGCCTGGACAGCGATCACTTGGGCGGAGGGACAAATAGCTTCCTTGACCAGGCAGCAGCCCGAAGCACCGCTTCCTCCGCCCAAAGGAACAATGATCATGTCCAGATCGGGCACCTCCTCGAAAATCTCCAGAGCATAAGTGGCAACGCCAGCGAGGAGATAGGGCTCGTTGGCCGGATGGATGAAACGGGCCCCGCGATCGGAGGCCAATTGTTCAGCATAAGCGCGGGACTCGTCGAAAATCTTTCCATGAAAAACGATCTCCGCGCCGAAGCCTCTCACAGCTTTGACTTTAACGGGATTTGCAGCCTCGGGCATAATGATCGTTGCCGCCACGCCATAAAGAGCGCAAGCATAGGCAATGGACTGGGCGTGGTTCCCAGTGGAGGCGGTCACCACTCCCCTCTTCTTCTGCTCAGGAGTGAGATGCGAGATGAGGTTGATTCCGCCGCGAACCTTGAAGGCGCCAGTGGGCATGTGGTTTTCGTGCTTGACGTAAACTTTGGCGTCGAGGAGCTGATCGAGCTGAGGATATGTGTAAAGAGGTGTTTGCGGAAGGTACTGGCAAATGATATTTCTCGCCTCTAAAATATCCTTAAAGGTCGGCCGTTCCAAATTCATTATTTTTTCCTTTCAGCTCTCGGAAATTTTTCTCGGACTTCAACAGAATCACAAGAACTTGTTTTTGGGTGAGTTAAGTATACGAAAAGGGGGGTTATGGGTCAAGAGAAAAAGACCAAAATGGCATGATTGACCCACAAAGACCTCTAACTTTCAACCAGCAATTGTGATTTGAGAATACCTAATTTACCCTGAAGAATTTATGAAAAATTCCACACAACATTTAGACCGTGTTCAGTAGCCTATATGCTCCTTGATGATTTTCAGTTAAAATTGAGGAAGAATAGAGAAGTGAAAAAGGGGTATAAATCGCTAATGGATTTGAACTTGAATTGATTAGAGAGTGGGTTGGCAAAGCATGAGAGTTTTATTAATTTCAACCAACCGTTCTCGGGAAACTATGCCTCCTTTCCCTCTTGGACTGGCACATGTGGCTTCTAACATTGATAAGAGATACCACGATGTCGAGATCTGGGATGCAATGTTCTACGAGGATTGGGAAAAGAATCTGAGGGATCACCTCAAGCAGTCTCTCCCCGGGGTAATTGGGCTTTCCATTAGGAATGTAGATGATCAAAACATCCGCCAGCCAAAATTTTACTTGGAAGAAACGAAACGGATTATAGATGTTTGCCAAGAGGAAGTTGAAGCAACGATTGTAGCTGGTGGCAGTGGATTTAGCATTTTTCATAGAGAAGCCATGGGATACCTGGATGTTGATTATGGTTTTATTGGAGAGGGAGAGATTGCTTTTAACCTATTGCTTGAAACTCTTAAAGGAAACAGAGATTTTCAAAGGATTCCGGGTCTGTTAAGGACAGAGGATGGACTTACTATTAGCACTCCGCCTCAATGGATTGAAACATTAGATGATCTAAGACCGGCGGAACGTATAGGGGTGGATGCCAAGCGTTACTATGAAACCCCTGGGCATCCTTTCATCCCCAATGTTGTAACGGTCCAAGGTAAACGAGGGTGTCCTCAATCATGCATCTATTGTTCCACTCCCGCCATCGAAGGAAGAAGAATACGGGTACGTTCACCGAAGAAGATTGCTGATGAGATCGAAATCTTACAAAAAGATTTTGGCTTCCAAAGGATTCATTTTGTCGACAGCATTTTCACAAACCCCCCTTGGCATGCCAGAGCGGTATGCGAAGAGATCCTCCAGCGAAAAATAGACATCCAGTGGAGTTGCACCATCAATCCAGGATTTGCTGAACCCGAACTTTTAAAATTGATGAAACGTTCAGGTTGCAAGTTAGTGATGGTAGGCAATGAGAGTGGCTGCTCTCGAATTCTTTCTGCTCTCCGGAAAGGATTTGGAAAAGAAGAAGTAGAACAGTGCTTTTCCTCTTGCGGAAAAGAAGGGCTTCGATACCATGGGTTCTTTCTCATTGGAGGTCCTGGGGAAGATAGAAAGAGTGTGGAGGAGAGCGTCGAACTTTTAGAGCGTTATAGACCTGAACAGGTCACTGTCACTGTAGGCATTCGAATTTACCCCGGATGTGAATTGGTTCAAATCGCTGAAAGAGAGGGTGTGATCGAATCCATAACAAACCTTCTATATCCCAGATTCTATCATTCGCCTGCTCTGGAAGAATGGATTTGGGATTACCTTGAAGAAGTGATGAAAAGAAATCATCGGTGGACATTTTGAGGTAAACGGGAAATCTTGTTGATTTTTTTATTTCATGTGGGTAGACTTCTATCTATCCACAGGATCTGAAACCAAACTGACCTGAAAGAGTGACTGATAAAAGGAGATTGGAGATGGTGACAGCGTTCATTGGAGGACGGGTCATTGTAGGGAATGGAAAAGTCTTCGAGCAGGGGGCCGTCTTAGTGGATGGCGAGCGGATTCTAAAGGTTTCGGAGAGAGAGATTCCTATGTTGAAAGATGCTCGGCGGATTGATCTGGACGGGCGTTCCGTCCTTCCCGGGTTCATTGATTGTCACGTTCACTTCTCTCTGGACGGAAGCCCTGATCCCATGGTAGCCCTCGTTCGGGAGCATGTTTCCTTGGTTACTTTGAGGGCTGCGGAATTCGCGCGAAAGACACTTTTGGCTGGCGTCACAACGGTTCGAGATCTGGGAGGAAAGGGTGGGATTGACTTAGCCCTCAGGGCTGCCATCCGGTCTGGGCTGGTCCTGGGCCCAAGGATGCTGGCAAGCGGCCAATTGATCTGTATGACAGGAGGACACGGCTGGCAGCTTGGCCAAGAAGCAGACGGCCCTGATGAGGTGATGAAGGCTGCCCGGGAACAGATCAAGGCAGGTGCGGATGTGGTGAAGTTCATGGCCACAGGAGGCGTGATGACACCCGACGTGGAGCCCGGCAGCGAACAGTTCACTGAGGAGGAACTTCGTGCGGGAATCCGCGAAGCCCACAAAGCGGGCAGAAAGACTGCCACCCACGCCATGGGGACGGAAGGAATCCTTAATGCTCTTCGAGCGGGGATCGACAGCATTGAACACGGGGTCTTTCTGAATGAAGAGGCCGTCTCTTGGATGGTAAATAGGAGTGTCCCTTTCGTCCCAACCCTTTCGGCACTTTATCACATAGAGAAAAGGGGTATTGCAGCGGGCATCCCTGCTTTTGCAGTGGAGAAGACCATCCGGATCAAGCCTTTTCATCTTCAGAGTGTCCGAATGGCCCGGGAAGCCGGAGTCCGTGTTGCCATGGGGACCGATGCGGGAACGCCTTTCAACCTCCACGGTGAGAACCTTGGTGAGTTGAAGCGCCTGGTGGAACTGGGTTACTCGCCAATGGAGGCCATTCAGGCGGCCACCGAGATCGCGGCCAAGGTCATCGGGCTGGAAAGCGAGCTGGGCACGATCGAGGAAGGCAAAATGGCCGACCTGATCGTAGTGGAGGGCAATCCGCTGGAGGACATCGATATCCTTCTAAAGGCCGAGGCGATCGACCTGGTCATGCAGGGTGGGAAATTGGTGAAAGGAGAGTGGGAGCAACTATTAAAAAGAAAGGAGGAGTGATATGAAAGAGATCAAAATGCGTATTAGAACAGTTGTTTTTTTATCTATCCTGGTTGCAGGGTTGGGCCTTTGGCTTGTTACGCCCACCCCCTGGGCCGAGATCAAGGAACTCAAGATCGGAATTGGCATTGACGCTGATACCCTGAACCCGCAGGAACAAACAACGTCTCTGCCCATCAATATGTGCGAATTGATTTACGACACCCTCTTCTACCAGACCCCTGATGCGGAATTGGAGCCTCGCTTGGCTACCCGTTATGAAGTCACGAAGGACGGCCTGACTTACACGATTCATCTGAGAAAGGGCATCAAGTTCAGCGACGGTACTCCTTTCGATGCCAAAGCACTTAAGCTGACCTTTGACCGTGCTCTTGACCCGAAGATGAGGGTTCCCCTCCGTTTCCAGATCGTCATGATCAAAGAGGTGAAGATCCTCGACGACTACACCATCCGGATCGAACTCAAATACCCTTTCGCACCGCTCGCTCCAACGCTCTCATTAACTATCTGCAGCCCTATCTCACCAGGGGCCATCACGAAGTACGGCGAGGGCGTTCGCGAGAATCCAGTAGGCGCTGGTCCATATGTCCTGAAGGAGTGGGTCAAAGGCGATCGGATTGTCTTGGTTCGCAATGAGAACTACTATGGCCCCAAACCGACTGTGGCTCAGCTGACTTTTAAGATCGTTCCAGATGATGCCACCCGTGAGGCCATGCTCAGGGCTGGCCAGATCGACATCTGCTACAAGCCATTACCCTCCAACGTGGCTGCCCTGAAGGCCGATCCTAAGATCAAGGTGGACATGCCTCTGGATACGAGGACCATCTTCATGGGGCTCAACTGCAAGAAGGGCGTGACTAAGAATAATGTTGTCCGCCAGGCATTCAACTACGCCGTGGATAAGAAGGCGATCGTCAAGAAGATTCTCTTCGACACAGCCGTTCCCATGGATGGTCCAGTATCTCCGATCCTTTTCGGCTACCATAAGATGACACATCAATACGAGTACAATCCGGAAAAGGCCAAGGAACTCTTGAGGAAGGCCAACTTCGATTTCAACCAGACTGTGCACATGCGCACTCCCCAAGGTCGGTATCTCTTCGACAAACAGGTTTCCGAAGCAGTCCAGGCATATCTACAGGCCATCGGAGTCAAGGCTGAACTGAGGACCTATGACTGGCCGACTTATGTTGCGGGCTTGCTAAAGCCGATCGAGGAGACTGAACTGGAGGTTTTCCTACTGGGTTGGGGTCCGATGATCCTCGACGCCGACGTGGCCCTTTACGGACAGTTCCATTCGAGCGTCAACCCACCCAAGGGGTTAGGTGCGGCCCACTACAGCAACCCTGATTACGACAAGGCGATCGAGGCTACTCGGTTGGAACAGGATCCCAAGAAGAGGTCAGAACTCTTCAGAAAGGCCTCAGAAATTGTCTGGGATGACTGCCCATGGATCTGGCTTCACGTAGAAAAGTTCGTCATTGCTTACTCGAGCAAAATCAAGGGTATGGTCGTCACAAGCACTGAGAAGTTTTACCCGACATATGTGACCATTGATTAAGGTGAAGGGAAACTCGGGGCGGAGCTGGCCATCACTGGCCCGTCCCTTCACCTTACACAAAAAGTAGGCGTTTGATTTATCAAACCCGCACAGACGTCTCCAGAGGCCAATGGATAGCCAACTAGGTTATGTTGCAATACATCGCTAAACGTCTCTTTTCGACCTTACCCGTCCTGTTAGGAATATCATTTCTCCTCTTCTTCATGTTACGGATGCTGCCAGGCGACCCGGCCCAGGTGCTCGCCGGGCAGATGGCAACACCGGAGGAGGTGGAGAATATCCGGCACCAGCTTGGCTTAGACCGACCGATCTACACCCAGTATGCTTTATTTCTAAGTCGCCTGGCTCGATTCGATCTGGGCCGCTCAGCCCGAACCCAGAGCCCGGTCATCAAGGAGATCTGGGCCCGGCTGCCAAACACGATCCTCCTATCAGTGGTGGCCATCACCCTTGCCTGCCTCTTCGGCATACCAGCGGGCATCATATCTGCCGTGCGGCCTTACACTTGGATCGACTACTTAGTTACCTCAATGGCCCTATTCGGCATCTCCATGCCTGTCTTCTGGCTTGGCCTGATGCTCGTTGTTGTATTTTCGATCATACTTCAGTGGCTCCCAGCAGGGGGCACTGGCAGCTGGAAGCATGTCATCCTGCCATCCTTTACCCTGGCTGCTTTTGTCGTTGCATTTATCGCCCGAATGACCCGGGCCAGCATGATCGAGGCCCTTTCCCAGGATTACACGACCACAGCCCGCTCAAAGGGACTTAAGGAAGGTGTGGTCATAGTGAAGCATGCCCTGAAAAACGCCCTCATCCCGATCATTACCGTTGTCGGCCTTCAGTTTGGACTGCTTTTAGGTGGTGCGGTGTTGACCGAGACGGTTTTCGCCTGGCCTGGCCTGGGCCGGCTCATCGTAGACTCAATCCTTGCTCGAGACTACCCGGTAATCCAGGGCACGATCCTCATCTTTGGGCTCCTTTACATCTTGGTCAACCTGATGGTCGATCTGATTTATGCCTTTGTAGACCCGAGAATTCGCTATGACTGAGATAAATAAAAACGTAGCATTACGAACTCAAGGTCGGCCGGCCAATCACCAGCTCTGGCGCAGTTGGGCAAAGGTTAGACGGAACAAGGCTGCGCTCATTGGGAGCATCCTGATCTTGATCTATTTCATTACCGCGCTGTTAGCGCCGGTCCTTTTTCCAGGTAAACCTTCGGCCCCGAACCTCATTCGATCGCTTGAGCGGCCTTCTTTGGAGCATCCCCTCGGAACCGACGAGTTAGGCCGTTCGATCCTTGGCCGGATCATCCATGGCTCCAGAATTTCACTGCTGATCGCTATCGGAGTTGTTTCGGTAGGGCTGCTCGTGGGTGTTCCACTGGGACTCGTGTCTGGTTACTACGGTGGTAAGATCGATTTTGGTATCCAGCGGGTGACTGACACGATGCTCGCCTTCCCAGGGTTTCTCCTTGCCTTAGCTTTGGTGGCGGTATTGGGAGTGGGACTTAAGAACACGGTTATCTCTGTGGGGATCAGCATGGTTCCCATTTACATCCGGTTGGTGCGGGGCTGCACCCTCTCGGTAAGGGAACAAGTTTACGTAGAAGCGGCCAGGGCCCTTGGCACTCGGGATGTGATGATTCTGATGAGGCACATCTTGCCCAATGTCATGGTTCCTATTACCGTCCAGACGAGCCTCGGAATGGGCACTGCCATCCTCTTTGCCGCTGGCCTTGGATTCCTGGGCGTAGGTGTGCAGCCACCTACGCCGGAGTGGGGCGCGATGCTCGGCTCCGGCCGAGCCTACCTCTTCCATGCGCCCCATGTGGCCACATTCCCCGGCATTGCCATATTCTTAGCTGTACTCGGGTTCAATCTTTCAGGTGACGGCCTGCGCGATGCCCTCGATCCGAGGTTCAAACTGTGAGACAGGACTCTCTCCTCTCCATAAGAGATCTACGAACCCAATTCCATACGTATGAAGGGATTGTGACTGCTGTGGACCGGGTGAGTCTGGACGTGTATCGGGGAGAGACCCTTGGGGTTGTGGGTGAAAGCGGATGCGGAAAAACTGTGACGGCGCTGTCGATCCTAAGGTTGCTACCTTCTCCCCCGGCAGAGATTCAGGGGGAGATACTCTTTGAAGGCACCAACATATTGGACCTGGACCCGGATGAGATGCGTCGGATCCGTGGCAATGCTATCTCCATGATCTTCCAGGAACCCATGACATCTCTGAACCCGGTCCTTACCATTGGGGAGCAGATATCGGAGGCCATTCGAATTCATCAGGGTGTGACGCGTCAGGAAGCGTGGCGGAGGGCTGTGGAGATGCTTCAGATGGTTCAGATCCCTTCTCCGAATGCCAGGGCTCATGAATATCCTCACCAGTTGAGCGGAGGTATGAGACAACGGGCCATGATCGCCATGGCCTTATCATGTCATCCCCAGTTGCTCCTGGCTGATGAACCCACTACTGCTCTGGATGTGACCATCCAGGCGCAAATTGTAGACCTGATGCAGCGACTTAAAGACGAATTCGAGGCTTCCATCGTCTTGATCACTCACAACTTGGGTGTCATTGCAGGGATGGCCAAACGTGTTGTGGTAATGTACACAGGCAAGGTGGTTGAACAGGCACAAGTAAAAGACCTTTTCCGGGAACCACTCCATCCTTATACCCAAGGCCTATTAGGGTCCATTCCATGGATGGGACGAAAGTTGGCAACCGGTCGAAGACTGCTCCAAGAGATCCCGGGAATTGTGCCCAGCCCCTTGGAGATGCCTGACGGATGCCGATTCCATCCCCGGTGTTCTCGGGCCATGGAGATCTGCGGGAAGGAAGAGCCTCCTTTGGTGCAACCCGATGATGGCCGCAAAGTCTTGTGCTGGCTGTGGGCGTGATGGAGGAAAGGATGGCTCTATTGGACGTGCGTAACCTAAGAAAACAGTTCCCCGTACGCAAGGGTATCCTCTCAAGGAACCTGGGGTTTGTGCGTGCAGTGGATGGGGTGGGCTTTACCCTGAATGAGGGCGAGACCCTCGGATTGGTGGGCGAGAGTGGCTGCGGAAAGACCACGGTGGCCCGCTGCCTCCTGCGATTGATCGAGCCTACCGGAGGGGAAGTCCTTTTCGAGGGCGAAGACCTTCTGAAGATGGATCGGGAAGCATTGCGAAAGGTTCGGGCCCAGTTTCAAATCATCTTTCAGGACCCGTACTCATCATTGAACCCCCGGATGACTGTGGCAGAGATCATTGCGGAACCCCTTCGAAACCATACCCGGACATCCCGAGGGGAGATTCGTGATCGGGTGTCGCTCCTCATGGAGAAGGTGGGGCTTCATCCAGAGCAGGCTCGCAGGTATCCTCATGAATTCAGCGGAGGACAGAGGCAGCGGATCGGCATTGCACGGGCCCTGGCCCTGAATCCCAGGGTGATCATATGCGATGAGCCGGTTTCCGCTCTTGACGTCTCTATTCAGGCTCAGGTGATCAACCTCTTAGTCCAGCTCCAAGAGGAGATGGGGCTTTCCTATCTCTTTATTGCTCACGACCTGAGCGTGGTAGAACATATCAGCAACCGAGTAGCTGTCATGTATTTGGGACGCATCGTGGAGCTCGCAACAGATCAGGAACTCTATCAGAATCCTCAGCACCCTTATACCCAGGCACTACTTTCTGCTGTCCCTGTTCCAGACCCAGGAGTTTGCCAACGTAGAATCCTTCTACAGGGAGACGTTCCCAGTCCTCTCAATCCGCCTTCAGGTTGTGCCTTTCATACGCGGTGCCCTGAATGCGAGAGGGCGTGTGCGAATGAGGAACCCATTTTTCGAGACTTAGGCAATGGTCATCGGGTTGCATGTCATCTCAGGTAAAATAAAAATAAAGTAAAAAATAAAAAAATGGAGACAGCCTGAGTGTCCCTATTTTTTATCATCCCTGTATCCTTTACCTTCTCCTTCTCAAATGCCTGGAGAGCCTTTTTCTGGCTTCCATTCTCTTCCTCTTTCTCTTGACACTCGGTTTTTCATAGTGGCGCCTAGTCCTTAGCTCCTTGAAAAGGCCGCTCTTAGCAAGCTTGTTCTTAAGGACTTTAAGGGCTTTCTCGACATCATCGTCATAGACCTTTACTTCCAAAAGGATCCCTTTCCTTCGGATTTAAAAATAAAATCATCCGCAAATCCTAGCGATCCCAGCCAAAAGCAGCTCGAATCGCACCAACACCCATCCATAAGCTTCCGATTTTGACAAAGAAACTTCAGGATCTCGTCTTCTGTCGTCCTCAAAAGGCAAGACGAAGCATCAGTTTACAAGCACAGGACAGGAATCGCGGCTAGAATCGTCCTCTACCACCGCTACGTGGCCTATGGCCACCAGGGCGGCCTCTATTTGGACGAGAACGAGCCTCATTGACAATTATTTTGCGATTGCGGATTATTTTCCCATTAAGTTCGTTGATGGCCCGCTCTCCATCCTCACGAGTAGACATCTCGACAAATCCAAATCCCCTGGAGCCCCCAGTATATCGGTCTGTAATGACCTTTACGCTCTCGACCTCACCAAAGGGCAGGAATATCTCACGAAGCTCAGAGTCAGAGACGTCATGGGAAAGGTTGCCCACATAAAGTTTCATTGACATAGTAAGCCTCTCCTCGTTGTGATGGGCAGAAACTTAGGCGATATACATGCGACGGAGGGTTAATTTGTGAAGAAGGGCATGAATAACGCAATAAGATTCTGCTAAAATGTAGTGATAAGAACTCGCTTTTGGGTGAATGCAGTATAACAAAAAAAATTTTTTAGCACAAGAAAAAAAGACTACAAGACATGGGGGGCTTGGGGGTGGGGATTGAAGCAGGATGAGGAGTTTACCCGGGTTTTCTTGCTTTGGCTTTTTGTAATACGGTCATGAAGAGAGGGAAGAACCAAATCAAGAGAGTAATGATACAAAGAATGGCGCTGACTGGACGGGTGAAGAATTGGGTGACGTCCCACTCGGTTTTGATCATGCTCATCATGAAGTTCTTCTCAACGATGGGACCGAGGACAATGCCAAGGACGACAGGGGCCACTGGGAAACCATTTGCCTCGAGAAAAAAGCCTATCACACCCATCACCAGCATGACCCCCACATCGAAGATAGTGTTATTGATGGCGAAGGAGCCGACGATGGAGAACATGAGGATGCCCGGCATTAGAATGTTACGAGGAACCCGTAGCATCTGGGAGCTGCATTTGATAGAGAGGTAGCCAAAGGGAATCATGAGAAGATTAGCAATGATGAAAGCAATATAGACCGCATAAAGGATCTCAGGCTGCTGTTCGAAGATCAGAGGACCAGGACGTAGACCTTTCATAAAAAGGACTCCAATGACGATGGCCGTGATTGAATCGCCCGGGATTCCGAAAACCAATGCAGGTACCCAGTCGCCTGCCAAACAGGAATTGTTTGCCGTTCCTGAATCGACAATGGCCTCGATCGAACCGACGCCATACTTCTCTGGTTCTTTTGAACCTCTCTTTGAAAAGGCATAGGCAATCCAAGCGGCAATATCAGCACCAGCTCCTGGGAGGATGCCGATAAAAGTTCCTAATAGACCTGATCGTAATACATTGACCTTATAACGTCGAAACAATTTCCACATCCCCGAAAAGATTTTTTCTGCTCGGACTCGGGCAATGGGATAGGCAAGCTCGCCTTGCATGACGCTTCGGATGACTTCAGAAACACCGAAGAGTCCGATCATGGCTGGGATGAAATTGACACCATTGAGCAGTTCCACACTGCCGAAGGTAAACCGGGGGTAACCAAGGGTAATGTCCACACCGATCGTAGATAGAAAGAGACCCAGGATCATGGATAATGCGCCTTTGACCTGGGAGCCTCTTGAGACCATGACCGTAGCACTTAGGCCCATGGCTGCAAGCCAGAAGTATTCAAAGGTCGTAAAGGTAAATGCGATTTCAGCAAGCAGTGGGGCTGAACTCATGAGGATGATCGCTCCCATCAATCCACCGATGGCTGAGAAGACGACATCCACACCTAAGACCATTTCGGCCTTACCTTGTTTGGTCAGCTCAAAGGAGTCCTGTGTGTAGGCGGCTGAAGAAGGCGTTCCAGGAATGCGAACGAGGGCTGCAGGGATATCTCCAGCGAAGATGGCCATGGCTGACATGGTGACGATGGAGACCAATGCAGGGACAGGGTCCATGAAAAAGGTGAAAGGGATGAGGAGCGCTGCGGCCATCGTTGCAGTGAGCCCTGGGATCGCTCCGACGAAGAGGCCATAGATGGCCGATATCATGATGACCAGAATGACTTTTGGACTGGCGAGTAATACGAGACCCTGAAGAACGAAATCCATAGCGTATCACCATCCAAGGATTCCAATGGGAAGAGGGACCCTGAGGATCTTCGAGAACATTAAATTGATGAACAGGGTAATGACGATGCTTGCCACAGCGCTTTTCAAGAGGGTCACTCCCAATTTCTTCATGAGAACGAAAAGGAGGACTGCACTTGTAATAAGAAAGCCCACAGAATTGACCAAGACTACATAAAGAGCAACGATTCCCAGAACAAAAAGAGCATTTGAAACCCTTTTAGGACCTGAAGCAATTTCCATCTCGTCCTTTGATAAAGGTTTTCGGGCCTTAAAGATGAGGGTGCTGCCAAAGCCAATGAAGAGTATGGCGAGAATATTAGGAAAAAGTCCAGGGCCAGGATGGCCCTTTTCAGGAGAGGGATAGCTTATGGTCTGGGTGAAGATAAAAATACCCAGAGCAATGAATATACCTCCTGCGATGACATCATTCTGTTTCATATCCCTAAACGTTAGCGGGGCTCAGGATAACGACCTTATCCAAAAGCCCCGCTCATCAAAGAGTAAGGTGTCATTTATTTGACCAGACCGACCTCCTTCATAATAGCTCCCATCTCTTTGTCGCCATCCGCCATGAACTTACCATATTCTATTGCAGGCTTCCACATGATTCCAAATCCATTCTTTACCATAAAGTCTTTGAACTCCGCACTCGCCACAGCCTTTTCGAAAGATTTCTCAAGGACCTTTACCACATCATCTGGCGTATCCTTGGGCACTCCCACTCCACGCCAGGCCCCCATGGACCAAGGGATACCCAATTCTCGCAATGTGGGAACATCTGGGAAAATATCAGCACGTTTGTCGCCCATGATGGCCAGGGCCTTCGCCTTTTTAGCCTCGATCATTGAACGGGCCTCGGGAAGGCTACACGTAACGACTTGAATTCCGCCAGCGACAAGTTCGGCCAGCCCAGGGGCAGCCCCTTCGCTCGGAACCCAGGGAATGGCATCAATAGAAATTCCAGCCGTCTTCAGCATTCCAGCCCGGGCAAGATCCCAGATCCCGCCTTTTCCAGTTCCAGTGGCCTTCAATTTTCCTGGATTGGCCTTGGCATAATCGAGAAGCTCTTTAAGATTTTTCCAGGGCGCATCTTCACGCACATTGACTCCTGCCGGGTCAAAGTTCAGCAAGGCAACGGGCTTAAAATCCTTGTAGTTGACTTTGGCCAGTCCCATCCAATGCATCATGGTGATCTCTACGGTGACGATCGTCATGGTGTAGCCATCCGGTGCTGCTGTGGCTCCAGCTGTATGGCCTACGGCTCCGCCTCCTCCGGTTCGATTCACCACTGTCACAGGTTGGCCCAAATCTTTCTCAAGGAGGACACCGAGCATACGGGCAACCCGGTCTGTTCCCCCTCCAGCTCCCCACGGGCAGATGAAGCTGATGGGTCGGGTAGGATATTTGGTCTGAGCCTCTGAGGTAGTCGAAAGAAGAATCAAACTCAAGACCACCAAAATGAGTCCGGTTAAAAAGATCTTTTTGTTTTTGTTCTTTTCCATTTCATTATGCCTCCTTTCAATTTTATGGAATAAATTTCAACAAAATAACCTCTATCAGAAAGAGAAAAGGATGTCAACTAACCAAGATGAGACTTGAAAAAAATGGTCTGAGAGAAAAGTTAATTTCCTCCCGCTTGGATCATCTCATTAAGGCGGGAGCGGTAGTACTTAAAGTCCTCCCAAGAGATATTGGGATGAACATGATGATCGATATGAGGAATATATCCACCCCCTTTCAGCATAATGGGAACCTTTGAATTCAACTCTTCGTCAATAGCATCCTTCCCCTGTGCAATCTTCATTTTGTCGATTCCACCCAGAATCTGAAGACGAGGATATTTCTTGCGAAAAGAGACGATATCATTGCCTGCCTGAACCTCAAAGGGGAAGAAGGCGGTGATACCGGCTTCTAAAAAGAGGGGGATGAGCTTTTCGATTCTTCCATCTGTATCAACCAGAAAGATTTTCACCCCCATCTCCCTAAGGGAAGAGGTGACCCGCTGGTAAGGAGGTAACATAAACTCCCTGAACATCTGAGGGGAGATGAAGGGGCCTGATCGATAAGCCATATCCTCCCAGAAATTCACACAATCGACTTTTATCTCTGAGAGCGCCTCTCCCCAGAGTTGAATCCAGAAGTCGGCAAGGTAATTCATGAAGTCTCGAACAAACTGCGGGTCGTCGTAAAAGTTAAAAAGGAGCCGCTCTTCTCCCATTAAGAATCTTAGGGTTCCATAAAATCCGCATGGATAGCCGCCTAAGGTCAAGGGGTAATCTCGATCGGCATACTGTTTCAAAAGCTCCTTCCAATTTTGTGGGACTCGATCATTAAGAGAAGGGACCAATCTCTCTTTGATTGCTTCAAAACCTCGACGGGCTTCAGCGGGCCACTGGAGAAACTGGGGTCTGGATGCCTCCCTCTTATTCATCCTCTTCTTTCCCCCAAATTCGTCCTGGAAGATGATATAGTCTTCCGTTTCCTCAAACACCTTCTTTTCGAACTGGGGCTGAAGGAGGGAATTGACAGGGAGGCACACCATTCCACGATCAAATCCAAAATAGTCATGGACGTCAACGTCACGTCTTCGGTTTGAGAAGAAATCCTCATGAGGGGCATTCTCCCCACGGATCCCTTCCCCTGGCCTTAGTCCCGGGGTGACGTCATGACGTTTTGGAAGGCCTTCCTGATACCATCGCTTAAGGGTATCATTCCAATAGCCCATCTCCCAGAAAAGGGTTCGATCCACCTCTTCGAAATTCATCACGGCCAGAAAGCGCTCCCTTGTTTTCATGCCATGTTCTCCAATTACTAATACCTGAACTTATGTTTGAATCCTTCGATTTGGCGATTTGATACAAACGCATTAAATAATATGATAATAATCAAATTCCAAGCACCAATGATCAAATAAGAACCAATAACCAAATTCCAATGTCCAAAAATTGCTTGGTTATTGGATTTTTACTTCTAGTCTGCAATCCGCAACCCGAAATATTTTTTGCCCAGTAAGGTTAGGCCTTCAGCGCCCCTGCTGTTAGACCCCGAATCAGGTATTTCTGGGCTGCAAATACAAAGATGATACCTGGAAGGGCTGCCAGAAGTGCTCCTGCGCACATCTGGTTCCAGTTGACAAAGATGTCTCCAATGCAATCAAAACAGCCTACCGTGACGGGTTGGGCTTTCGAAGTGGAGGTGAAGACGAAGGCATAAATGAATTCATTCCATGTCCAGAGAAAGGTGATGATCGCTGCAGAGGCAATTCCAGGAGCACCCACTGGTAATACGATCCTAAGCAAGGCACCGTTTCGGGAACATCCATCCACAATGGCGGAGTCGATCAATTCCTTCGGGAAAGCGTCAAAAAAAGATTTCATGATGAGTACGGCAAAGGGATAAGTCAGATAGATATTGGCAATGATCATACTGAGCAGGTTATCGACCAGCCCCAGGTAACTGATCACTAAATAAAATGAAAGGAGGAGAGACAGCGGAGGAATGATACGGGTGACAAGGAGGGTCATCAAGACAAAGTTCCCTCCTTTGAATTGATACTGACTGATCCCATAGGCAGCAAACATTCCGATGACGGTGACAATGGCTGTTGTCACGGAAGTGACGATGATTGAGTTTATGATGTAATCCCAGAAAGGATAGGATTCAAACAGAAGCTTAAAAGGGGTGATGGTTGGGTCCTTAGGAAAATACACAGGTGGGAAGACATAAGTTTCCACATCGGGCTTAAATGCAGTGACCACCGTCCAGTAAATCGGTAACATCATGAAAGAGAGCAAAAGAATGGCAACACTATAAGACAACGTTCGGCTTTCAAGAATTTTTTCTCCCATGGTTTCTATTTCCTCAAGAAATAGATGAAGATGACTGTGATGGCAGAGGTAATGAAAAACAGGAAAACACCAGCCGAAGCCCCCACTCCGAAGTTAAGAGTCTTGGTGATCTGGTCCCAGATATAGTATCCAAACACATAGGTAGCCCTTCCAGGTCCACCTGCGGTTAAGGGAATGATGATGTCAATGGTTCTGAAGGAGAAGATCGTAGTAATCAAAAGACCAACCAGTAAAGGTCCTTTGATCAACGGGAGATCGATGGAGAAGAAACGGCTCAGGGCCCCTGCACCGTCCACCTTTGCTGCTTCATGTAAGATGGCGGGGATACTCAGCAGAGCGGCAAGCAAAATGATGCCCATGAAAGGGATACGGGTCCAGCCATCCGCTATAATCACACCAATCATGGCAAGATCCGGATTGCCATAGATACTTAAAGGAGTTTTAATTAAACCGACTTTCATGAGGAGGTCACTGACGACCCCAAAATCAGGGCTGAACATCCACTTCCAGATCAGGCCTGAAACTACGGCGGGTACTGCCCATGGAACGATCATCAACGATCTCAAGAGTCCTCCTCCCCGAACAATGCCACTCAGACAGAGAGCGAGAATCAGGCCTCCAAAGAAAGTGAGAGCGGTTGAGCCGATACTGAAGATGGCTATTTTTTCTAAGCTCATCCAGAAAAGACGGTCACTCAATAACCTTTTATAGTTCGCGAGTCCATTAAAAACGATGGGGTTTACATTGTCATAACGTAAAAAGCTCGTGGAGAAGAGTAGAAAGGCGGGAAATAGGACCCAGAGAATGACGATCAGCAGGCCTGGAAGGTTTAAGAGAAAACCATATCGAGGATTCGATATCCTCATTTCATTTCCACCGGATCTGAAAAGTATTAGGGCTCCCATCCTTTTCTTTGATCAGGGTGGGAGCCCGGTAAACTCAGAGGTGATTATTCAGGAACAGCATACTCATCGAGTGACTTCTGACACTTCTCCAGGGCCTCCATAGGTTCCATCTTCTTGCTGATGGCATTGGCATAGAATTCTTTGATGATATCCGTTAGAGCCCTTCCAGCGGGTGGAAAAGTCTCGAGCACCGCTCGACTCATGGCCGCTTTTCTCCCCTCGGGAACCGGAATCTTCTTTGTATCGGGATGATCATAAACAGAGATCACCGCTGCCTCGTTCCCCTCAATGATGAGTTCCCGATAGTGAGCCTCATAGCTTCTCATAAAGTCCAGAAAGAGCATGGCAGCAGCCTTCTGCTTATCACTGATGAACTTGTTGATCATGTATCCGTCGATATCATAATAAGAGGCGTGATAATCGTCTGGCTTTGATGCATCCCATTTCGGTGGAGGAGCTACAGCCCAATCATTCTGTATGCCAGGAGCTTTTTTTGGATCCTGATACCGGTTGGCATCTACGGTGTGGGTGATGACCATTGCGGCTTTGCCCATGGCAAACATGTCGGAGGCGCCCATCCAGGAATATTCGAGGACAGAAGTTGGCGAGCACTTATCCATCAGAACCATATCGCAGAGCATCTTCCAGGCATTTTTGCCTTCGGGAGAATTGATGACAAGCCTCTGTCTTTTCAGGTCTACCATTCTTCCACCTTGGGAATAAATCATGTCTCTGAGAGGGTAGACAATATCCATTTCTCCACCTGCTGAAAACACATAGCCCCAGACTTTGTCGGTGGTTGCTTTCTTCGCAGTCTCTTTCAGTTCCGCCCATGTTGCTGGAGGTTTGGATACCATGGAAGGTCGGTAGAAGAGCATCATGGTTTTCACCTGGCCGATGGATCCATAGATACGGCCATCTGGAGCGGTCAATCCCTTCTTTGTGGGGGGGGCGAAAAGTTTCCATACTCCAGGATCGGCCCATATGGCGTCGACCGGATGGAGCCATCCACCAGCGACCATCTGCATATAGGTGGTGGGATGGTCATAGCAAAAGACATCGACTGCAGGGCTCTTGGCCGAAAAGATCGCAACCGTTTTGGCCACGATGGGAGGTTCTGCCCAGGCAAGCAGTTCGACTTTAATTCCTGTCAATTCTTCGAATCTTTTTGCATTCTGAACCGTAGCCGGGTCGTGTTCCAGGGCACCAAAATTGGATACTTTGATCTTGGTGACTCCCGCAACAGCCTCTTTCCATCCTTCAGGGAGAACATACTGCTGGGCTCCTATTCTCTCGCTAATGGGTTTGGGTTTATTCCATTGAATCAGTTCATAGGGCTTCTTTGCTTTTTGCCCTGAGACCGTACCTGCGATTAAAACAAAAATGAGCATTAAACCTAAAACGATCAATCCTTTCCTCCTCATAAGTCATCCTCCTCTCTGCTGTAGATGGCAAAAATTAGAATTCGTTTTATAAAGAATCTTCACCCCCTTTCCTTGAAGCATTGATTTTTTAGAGTCTGTCATTATATAACAACTTATAAAAAAGATTATCTTCTGTCAAGCTTGAAAAAAGAGAGCTCTCAAAAAGGAGAGGTACAAACGATGAAAGCGATTTATCTCACAGGTCCGAATGAGTTTTCTCTCAAAGAGGTGGAGGATCCCATTCGAAAAAGGGATGAGGTATTGACTCAGGTGCGGATGACCGGGATCTGCGGGACCGATGTCCATCTTTTGAGAGGAAGAAACCCATTTGCTCAATACCCTCTCATCCCAGGACATGAGTTCATGGGGGAAGTCATACGAGCCCCTGCTAAATCCAAATTGAAGAAGGGAGACAAAGTCACTGTCTTCCCGGAGGTTGGTTGCGGTAGGTGTCAGGCCTGCAAGGAAGGGAGGTTAGTCCACTGTCCTGAGTTCAAGTTCGTCGGGGTTCGACTCCCTAGAGGTGGTTTTTGTGAACGGGTGGCTGTTCCGTATCAAAGGGTTTTTCGACTCCCCAAAAAGATGGAAGATGAAGTGGGAGCAAGTGTGGAACCCACGGCCGTAGCGGTCCACGCCAACAAGCGTGCAGGCATTCGCCACGGTATGAAAGCTGTCGTCATTGGCGGCGGCACAATTGGACTACTCACTGCTCAAGTCGCCCGGGCTTACGGAGCCCTCCGGGTAATTCTATCTGAGCCGATAGCAAGCCGAAGGGAGATCGCGAAGGCTCTGGGCTTTCACTTGATCTGCGATCCTCAAAAGGTGGAACTTACCTCGTTTGTCGAAAAAAATATCGGGTTCCCTGATGTGGTTTTCGACGTTGTCGGTACTGAGAAGACCCTGGAGGATAGCGAGTCGATGCTCCGACCCAATGGAAAACTGGTTCTCGTAGCCCTTCCCCACACAGAGGGGTTAGGAATTCCCTATCGTCCAATTTTTGCCAAAGAATTGCAGGTCATTGCCTCTCGCACTTACTTCATGAGAGACTTTCCGGAGGCGATACGTCTACTGAATTCGAAGAGGGTCAAAGTGAAACCTCTGATCAGTCAAATCCTTCCTATTGATAAATTCGCCGAGGCTTTGGATCATCTGGAGAAAGAACCGGAGAAATACGTGAAGATTTTGATTCAGCCAACTCCTTAATTGCCTTCGTCGTAGGAAAGGTGACGGAAGATGGTCGAGGAAGGTATTAGAGATGGCCGCCGTGGCGTGCAACGATTTCGTCAATGGAATCGCTGTGAAATCCTGCAAGACGAGTCAGCGCATCTGCCCAAACATTCTTATCTCCCGCATCGATCTCGATCACCATCTCAAGAACGTCCCGGATGGTCTCATTTGGAATTACCACTTGGCCATCGGTGTCAGCGATGATGAAGTCTCGGTCATGAATCTTGACGCTACCGATCTGGATCGGTTCGCCTACACTGAAGGCTTCCACCCGATAGGCAGAATCAGTGGGAGCAGTCCCCGTGCCAAAGACAGGAAACTTTTCTCGGCTTAGAAGAGAGAGTTGAATCTTTTTAATATTTGTATCTGAAGCTGCCTCTCCCAGGGCCTTCTCTAAGGATCGACGGCTAAAGGGGTCAAAAGGTTCATCTCTAAAATAGGAATTAATCTGATCTGTGTCACGAATGGGTCCATTAATGACTGCACCCAACGCTCCATAAGAGAGTGATAGAGCCGTTAAAAGCCCTCCCCATACACCACCCCACTTCTTTTCGTTCTCTTCTTCGGTAGGAAATTCCTTTCCTGTGGGCGTATTAATGACAGCAACATCGCTCGGTTGAAGTGTTCGAATGAAAGCGATTTCCCCTACATAGGGATTTGCGCGATAGGTTAAAGAGTCAGGGTCACGGACAATACAGAAATCCGCTGTATGAACAACTCCGAAGACCCTTCGTTTGGGGTCTCTTTCTGCTCCTGCAATATACCGGATCTGCATTGGCAAGTAATAATGGATGGAGGTCGGCTTTTGAATTCCAAGACGGTCAAGGCTGTCGCTCGCATAGGCAGAATTAATGATAGAGATGGCAAAACGCATCCGTTCATCTTCCAATAGTTCTTGATAGGTGATTTTTCCCATTTCTTATCCTCTCCTTTTAAATCCCCCCCTTTTCTAAAGAGGGGATTACGAGGTTTTAAACAATATTTACCACATCGATTGGGAAAGTAAACCCCTTTAGAAAAGACGGGGCTTTAACCCCGCCTTGAATAAGGAGTTGATGCTTTCTATTTATAGCATCCCTGGCATAAATGCCGGGGCTTTCTAACGGGGTAAATGGGTATATATTTCGTAAGAGGTTGATCAAGGAATTGTTTCAGGCCGACTCATAAATATTGCATGAAAATATTTTCATTGACAAAAATTTTTATTTGTAATAATAAAAAGACAGCTGTAATAATGAAACAACCCGGTTTCAAAGATCGATACCTTATCAATTCCATACTTCGCGCTTGCAATATCTTGAAATGCTTTTCAAAGGAGAAGTCCCATTTCAAGATTAGCGAGCTTGCCCAACAGCTTCAACTCGATCGGAGTACCACCTATCGCATTCTCCTTTCCTTAGAGAGATGTGGGCTTTTGGAGAAGAATGAGGAAACCGGGGAATACTCATTAGGGATGGCAGCCTTTGAGATCGGGAATGCTTATCTCAGACGGCTCGATTTCATCCAGATATCAAAACCCGTCATGGCCGATCTGGCCTTGAAGGTTCAGGAAACGGTTCACTTGGCCGTCCTGAGTGGAACTGAAATTGTTTATGTGGATAAGGTCGATTCTCCTCGTAGCTTGGGAGTGATGTCCAAAATCGGTCAGAGGGCACCTGTCTACTGTACTGCATTGGGGAAGGCCTTATTAGCCTTCCAACCTGAAGACACACTAACCCGGATCATCGCCGGGATAAACCTCAAGCCATTCACGAAAAATACGATCATTTCCAAACAGAAGTTGGCTGAAGAATTGAAGGAAACAAAGAGAAGAGGATACGCCTTGGATCAAAGAGAATATGAAGAGGATGTGGAATGTATTGGGGCACCCATCTGGGATCATCAGAGGAATGCCATTGCGGCCCTCAGCATCTCCGGTCCCCAGAGGAAGATCAATACCCCTCAAGAAAATCAGTTTGTAAGTCAGGTAATGGAAGCGGCAGCTCTTATCTCTTCAAAGATGGGTTATATGGGGAACTCCCCATAACCACTCTCGTCTTCAAGGAAGTGTCATGAAACTCGGAAGTTTTGAAATCGATGGAACAATGCGCCTGGGTGCTTTTGAAAAGGATTGGGTCATAGACCTCAATAGGAGCTATCGTGCCTACTTGAAAGAGAAGAAGTTGAGCCGGCCGGAAAAGAAAGCGGATGCTGAGCTTCCAAGCGAGATGATTCAGTTCATTACAAAAAGTGAAATTTCCATCCCTGCAGCCAGAAAAGCGATCGATTATGTCAGCGAGAGAAACTTCCAATTACAGAGATGTGTCTATCCTCTCTCTCAAATTACTTTCAGGGCTTCCCACAGACCTCCAAAAATTGTATGCACAGGAACGAACTACGAGGACTATCGGAGGATTATCGGGATTCCTTTCTCACCTGTTCCCCTCGTCTTCTTGAAATCTCCTTCATCAGTGATCGGTCATGAGGAGATCATTTACCTTCCGGTTGGATATGGGGTCTTTTATCACGAATGGGAGTTCTCCTGTGTCATCTCTAAAAGATGTAAAAAAGTTCCAAAGGAGAAGGTTAATGAAGTGATATTTGGATACACCATTGTCGACGACATCACAGCAAGGTCCCTTGAAGCCACCAATCGAGAATTTCAACCGTGGGGAAAGAATATAGATACCTTTGCCCCCATGGGACCTTGGATCGTTACCCCTGACGAGATGCCAAAGGATATTTATAACTTGAAAACATTAAGAAGGCTCAATGGGGAGGTGGAATGTGAATCGAACACATCCAACATGAGATTGGGGTTTGGTGAGATTATCGAATTTGTTACAAATTTCTGGACCTTAGAACCTGGAGATGTGGTCACCACTGCCACTCCTCCTGCGGGCCCATTTGAGCCCGGCGATGTGATCGAGGCAGAGATTGAAGGGATCGGGATTTTAAGAAATCCAGTGGAGGGCATTGAAGTTGATCCCAAATATGCCCAGCAGATTCAATTGAAGGATATCGTTTAAGAAAGGAGGTGATGGAAGGAAAGGAAGGAGAGGGATTGTGAGTTGGGTTTATCTATTTTCCTATGAAAGGAGGAGAGGAATCATGTTGAAAAAAACTGGATTGATTTTTACCGTTGTCGTCGCCATCCTCATCTTTATGACAACAAATGGGATGGCACAAAAATTTCCGGCCAAAGACATCATGTTAATCGTTCCTTGGGCTGCCGGTGGAGGGACAGATACGATCGCAAGAGCACTGGTCAAAAATGCTAAAAAATACTTTGATGTCAATGTAAATGTGGTAAACAAGACAGGAGGAATGGGAGCCGTTGGAATGGGAGCGGCGGCAACTGCGGTTCCTGATGGATATATGGTAGGCCTGATTACTTTTCAACTCAGTACTTATCGAATGATGGGCCTCGCCGACCTATCTTACAGGGATTATCAATTGATCCAATTGCTCAACCAAAGCTATGCCTGTATCTCTGTGGCTGCTGATTCAAAATTCAAGACATTAAAAGACTTGATGGAGTATGCCAAAGCGAACCCGGGTGTTGTAACGGCTGGTCACAGTGGGGCAGGAGGCGGTTGGCATCTGGCCCTTGCCTCCATCGCAGTGCAACAAGGAATTAAATTTAATTTCGTCCCATTTGATGGAGCAGCACCAACAAGAACAGCGGTTGTGGGTGGTCATATCGCTGTCGCTACCACTGGTATCGATGAAGTGCTTCAACTCTATAGGGCAGGCCAGATTAGAATCCTTGCCGTGAATCATACCAAGAGACACTGGCTCTTTCCAGATGTCCCGACCATTGCTGAGGCTGGGTACCCCAATCCAAAGATCATCTATGACTGGCGTGGATTGGGCACTCCGAAAGGAGTTCCGGCGGATCGGATGGAGATCTTGATCGAGGGTTTCAAGAAATGTTTTGAAGATCCTGAATTCAAAAAATTGGCGCATGACTTGGGACTGCCTTTAGCTTACCGGGATCCAAAGGGCTTTGAGGAATTCCTGAAAGAGATGGAGGAGACGCTGAGGCCTGCCTTGGACAGCGTGGGATTGCTGAAAGAGAAGAAGTAATTGTGGGTGGGATAGGGGCGGCGGTAAACCCTCCGCCCCTGTTTTTTGAGAATAGGAGTTGGTTTGTGAAGAAAGAAGATATTGGTATCGGAGTCGGTTTAATCATTTTAAGTATATGGCTCTTCTGGTATGTAGGAAGGTATAGGGCATTTGAGATCTATATATATGGACCTGACTTCTTTCCGAAGATCCTGGCTGTCATGATGGCCATCCTCGGTCAGAGCTTGATCATCAATGCCGTTCTTGGAAATTCACTCAAGATGGGTGACCGGATTGACCCGAAAGGGTTCATCAGGATGCTCATCTCTATTGCCATCTGTATTGGTTACCTTTTTCTTACTAATATCTTAGGCTTTGCGACGGCTACATTTGTCTTCCTTTTTGTCCTCATGACCTTCTTAAAACAGAAGGGGCTCTTCATAAGAATATTCGGTTCTCTGGCCACTGCGATATTAGTTTGGGCAATATTCAGATACTTTTTGATCATTCCACTGCCAGAGGGATGGCTATTCTAATTGAAATCCCCTTTCAACCCTCTTTGTGAAATGGGGGTTGGAGGGATTAGTAGAAGGGGTTGAAGATGCAATTCGATCTCCTCTTTGGGGCTTTTGGCAAGGTAATGCTTGATCCGATAAACTTTCTTTTTGTTTTTATCGGAGTGACAGCGGGGATCATCGTTGGAGCCTTGCCAGGCCTGACAGCCACTATGGGAGTAGCCCTTTTAATTCCTTTCACCTTTGGATTGGATCCAGTTCGAGGTTTGATTATGCTCTTAGGGCTTTTTTCAGGTGGAATCTACGGAGGATCAATCTCTGCAATTTTGATTGGTATCCCAGGAACACCCTCTGCTGCAGCTACTGTGTTGGATGGGCATCCCATGGGAAAGAAGGGATTGGCAGGCAAAGCCATTGGCATGGCAACCATTGCCTCATTTTTTGGGGGTTTGATGAGTGCTCTGATCATGACCTTCTGCTCACCACAGATTGCAAGGATCGCTTTGAAGTTTGGCCCTCCAGAGTTTTTCGCTTTAGCCTTCTTTGGTCTCGGCATCATTATTACCGTCTCAGGGAAGTCCATCTTGAAGGGTTTAATCTCAGGAATCTTTGGATTGATGATTACCACGATCGGTTTCGATCCCCTCTCAGGTTGTCCTAGACTGACCTTTGGCTCAATAGAACTTCTTGGAGGTATCACATTTATCCCTGCCCTGATCGGGTTGTTTGGCTATGCACAAGTCTTTCAGGAGATTGAGAAGATACTCACCCTCCCTTCTGTCAAATCAGAACTGAAGAATATCATTCCGAAACTGAATGAGATTAAAAGTGTTTTTAAGACTATGGTGAAGTCGATGTTGATTGGAACATTTATTGGTGCTGTTCCAGGAACCGGATGTGATGTGGCAGCTTTTGTCTCTTATGGAGAGGCCCGAAGGTCATCCAAACATCCAGAGAAGTTTGGAAGTGGGATTCTCGAAGGAGTGGCCGCGCCAGAAACCGGGAACAATGCAGCGACAGGTGGCGCAATGATCCCCATGTTGACATTGGGGGTTCCTGGAGATGCAGTCACCGCTGTCCTGATGGGTGCTCTGACGATTCATAATTTTCAGCCTGGTCCTCTCTTATTTAAGGATCACCCTGAGGTGGTGTATCCCATCTTCGCTGGAATGATTGTTGCCCAATTTGTGATGTTGGGAGTGGGATTGGGTGGGCTTCGATTCTTTGCTAGGATTATCAATATTGACCGCCGTATATTAACCCCTATCATTTTCCTTCTTTGCATCGTGGGCTCTTATGTGATGCGGTTCAGCTTCTTCGATGTAGGGGTTTCCCTTATCATCGGGATCATTGCTTACTTCATGAATTACTATGGATTCCCCGGGTCACCCATCCTCCTCGCCCTGATCCTTGGCCCTATGGCTGAACAGAACCTCCGGAGGTCTCTAATCATCTCCCACGGTGATCCATTGATATTTATCACCAGACCGATCAGCGCAGCCTTCATCATCATCGGGATATTTATCATCATTACCTCTTACTATCGTATCAAAAAGGCCATGGAGAGAGAGGCTCTGGCCTCTATTGCAGAAAAGGAGAAGGTCGATTGAAAGAGGGGCGGAGAAGAGGGCTTGGATTTTAGAAAAGTCGCTCTCCTCTCTCGAAGGAGAAGGGATAGGGGTGGTGCTCTGCGATTGCATCGAGCCCAATCCTTGAGTGACCACAGTTGATGAAGGGACAAGAGAGGATCGAGAAGCACTTAAAAACGAAAGGAGGAAAGCTATGAAAATCGTAAGCTTAAACCCGACAATGTCTTTTCTGGTCCTTGGATTGCTTATGCTGTGCCTTACTTTACCGAGTGGTAGTGCCTATGGCCAGGCGGGGAAGATCGTCCTCAAGAAATACCCTGACCTAAAAATAGGCTTTACCACCACTAATTTCCTGAACCTCCTGCCTGTGACTGTGGATAATAAGAAAAAACTAATCGACTATGCTGCTGAACAGGGATTTGCCTGGATTGAACTCCGGGATCCCAATGCTGATTTGAGTCTCGCTAAGTGTAAGGAGTTGGCCGCCTATGCGAAGGGTAAGGGGATTGAGGTGGGCTATGCCATCCAAAAAGGCCTTCTGGATAAGGATTTTTGGGAGACCTTTTCCAGGGGGTTGGCTAATGCGACAGTTTTTGAAGGTCCCAAGACCATTCGTGTCTTGGGCGCATCGGCTGAGTTTCAGGACCCCAAGAAGAAGTCCTGGACTCTGGGGGAGCTTTATAAGGCGGTAGAAACTGCAAATAAGGCTGCTAACAAAGCGAAAGAACTTGGTCTGCAGCTTGTTGTGGAGAATGCCTTTGAACCCCTTAAAGGTGATGGCATTTCCAGCTTCGGTACTACCGAGTTTTTCGCCAATGTTAACCGCAATGTGGCCCTTCAATTGGATACAGCCAACCTATTCGCCGTTTCCAGGGTATGCGCAGCCCCAGAGGATGCCAAGAAGTTCTTGGAAAAGAATATCAGCAGACTGGCCTATATACATCTCAAAACTTCTACTCCGGAGCACAAGGTTTCACCTTGTCTGGGGGATAATGAGTTGGCCTTCGAGATCGTTTTTGAGCTGATGCAGAAGAACGGGGTCCACTTTGTCGCCATTGAGTTACCCGGTGCAAAGACTTTGGAAGAAGCAAAGGGAAACCATGAAAAGAGTATCAAGTACCTGATAGAGAAATATTAATTGAGAACCAGGTCTAATGGCTGCCTTCACTTTAATTGGGGACGGGTTCACATTATGGGGAAAAGGGACCCGGAGAAAATGGATTTGAGCACAAGGTCGAGGAGGGGTTCAATCTATTTTCCGGATGGAAAAAGCTGAAATGTGAACCCGCTCCCAGATTATGAGGAACAGTATGTTCGTCATGTAACGGAAACAGGTGCATTGATCTCCTCGAAGTTGGGTTATTCAAGGAAGAATATATAATTTGGATAGAGAGGGTAAGAGATGATTCTTGAAAAGTTCAGTCTGAAAGGGAAAAGTGGAATTGTCACAGGAGGAGGATCTGGCATCGGAAAGGCGATTGCTAAGGGTCTGGTGCAAGCAGGAGCAGAGATTGTCATTGTCGGTCGAAATAAGGAGAAATTGGGAGAGGCAGCGGATGAGATCCGGCCATTTGGTGGACCTGTCATTCCCGTTCAAGCCGATATTTCAAAAATGGAAGACATCCGGAGCCTTGTCGATCGGACAGTAAAGGAGTTTAGTAAGATCGACTTCCTTTTTAATAATGCAGGAATTATCTGGCGTGCTCCTTCTGAAGATTTCATGGAAAAAGATTGGGACGAAGCGATGAATATCAATCTGAAAGGTCCCTTCTTCCTCGCCCAGGCAGTGGCAAGAGTGATAATCTCACAAAAGCGGAAGGGAAAAATTATCAATACCTCCTCTCTCATCGCTGTCCAGGGAGGGAGAAGGGTGCCGGCTTATGCGGCGAGCAAAGGGGGGCTCTCCCAGGTAACCAAATCGATGGCGAACGATTGGGCAAAATACAATATCTTGGTGAATGCGATAGGACCGGGTTGGGTGAAGACAGAACTTACAGAGCCGCTTCGAAAGGACAAGGAACGTTATGCTGAGATCACAAACAGAATCCCGTTGGGTCGTTGGGCTGATCCAGAGGATCTGGTTGGTGCGGCTATCTTTTTAGCCTCGGATGCATCGGACTACATTACTGGACAGACTATCTTTGTTGATGGAGGATGGCTGAGTATGTAGTTAAAACCGATTTCAGATTTTAGATTGTAGATTTCAGATTGAATTTTCAATAGAAATTAAATGAAAGATTTCAATGACCCAATGACCTAATAATCTGGAAACCAGAAGGGAGGGGAATATGGCGAATGCATGGTTATTTCGAGGAACCCAAGGGGTTCAGGGAAGGAAGAGAATTATCCATCAATATAACACAGACCTTGAATTTCTGAGGTATGGTCGCATCGTCTTTGAGGAGAACGGTGGTAACGTGGAGGTGGACTCTCTTGATGAAGAGATTGGGTTCGTCTGTTTAAAAGGGAGTGGAAATATTCAGGTGGATGACAAAGCATATTCTCTTAACAAATATGATGCCCTTTACCTACCGAGGGAGAGCCGTTTCACCATCTCCTCTCGAAGTACTTTCGATCTTGCCGAATGTGCAGCCCCTTCGAGCAAGAAGTACCCTGTTCAATTTGTTCGGTTTGAAGAGGTGCTGAGGAATCCAAACTTGATGAGACAAGCGGGATTTGAACCTTACGCAAGAACCCTCCATACGCTCATTGGAGAGAGCAATGTTCAGGCTTCCCGACTCTTGGCGGGTGTGACCTTCAGCAAGGATGGTAACTGGACCAGCTGGCCGCCTCATGACCATTCTGAGGTAAAGGAAGAGATCTATGTGTATGTCGATATGGCTCACCCTAATTTCGGTATTCACCTCAACTATACCGATTTTAAAGATATGGAGGTGGTCGTCCCGGTCTGGGAAGGGGATGCTGTGGCCATCAAGAAGGGCTACCATTATAATGTCGCCAGCCCTGGAACAACTATTGGGTTCTTGTGGATGATGGCAGCCATCAGAGAGGAGAAGGATCGGATCTTTACGCAGGTGACCGTACAGCCGGAATTTGATGGCCGATTCAAACTTTTTTGAAAGGAGGAGAACATGTCCGAAAAGAAGACGAGGTATTTTTACCGGATTGAGAATCTACCCCTGGTTTGGTTAACGGAAAAATCGAAAAGTCACATGGTGAGCACGGACAGGGTTCTGATCAGTTTTATTGAGAACCCCCCTGGCTGTGTCTTTCCCTTGCACAGCCATCCGTCAGAACAGATCCTCATCATACTGGAGGGAGAGGAGGACCACATCTGCGGAGAGGAGAGGTTCTTGATGAAGGCGGGTGACATGTGCATTCATCCACCCAATGTGATCCACGGAGGTGAGACGAAGACTGGATTTAAAGGGATCGATATCTTCTGTCCTCCAAGAGAGGATTGGCTGCAAAAAATGAAAGAGGCTCTGAAAGAAAGGGGGGAGGAGTAAAAGAGATTGCACCTGCCTGCCGGCAGGCAGGGATTTCGGAATGTAGATTGCCGAGTTGAGATTTCATAAAGGGTGTTATTCAACCCTGAAAAACATCTTGTGATCCAAAGCATCACAGAAAAATGAAAGGAGGTTGGACTTATGAAATCACGCGGAATTATCTTAATCGGATCAATGGTATTGGTATCATTTCTTCTCTGTCTTTTCATGGGATCAAAGACAGAGGCTCAGGTCATCTCCATGAGATTCGCCCATTATGGTGAGGAAACCCATCCCAGTCACTTGGCAGCAAAACAGTTTGCCGCAAAGGTAGAGGAGCGGACCAAAGGGCAGGTGAAGATCACCATCTATCCCGCTAATATTCTAGGATCTCCTCCGGAGCAATGTGAGCAGGTAAGGCTCGGTGCAATCGATATAGGTCTTCCCACACAAGGAGCCCTGGACAAGTATGTAAAGGCCTTTTCCGTAGTCATGCTCCCTTTCATGTATGACGATTATGACCACGTCTATCGAACATTGGATGGGCCATCGATGGGCTGGCTGGCCCCCCTCGCTGAGAAGGCAGGTTTTGTCGTCCTCTCAAATTGGGAATGGGGTTTTCGGAACCTCACGAACAATAAGAGGCCGATTCTTAAACCCGAAGATGTCAAGGGCTTAAAAATTCGCACTCCACCTGAGATTCAGCTTCAGGCAGCCATGGAGGCTTTAGGAGGAATTGTTACGAAGATTGCATTTCCTGAAGTATACATGGCACTTGCACAAGGAGTGGTGGATGCACAGGAGAATCCCATCGCTGTGATCTATCATAACAAATTCTATGAAGTCCAGAAGCATTTGGCCCTCACCCGTCATGTCTATAATTGTATGGTTCATGTGGTCAGTGAGAAGGCCTGGGCCAAAATGACACCAGAACAACAGAAGATCTTCAGAGAAGAGAGCAAATCAGCAGGTGCCTACATGCGAAAGGCTATTGTAGCTGAAGAGGCAGATCAGATTGCCAAAATGGAGAAAGCTGGACTCAAGGTAACACGACCTGATCTTGCACCATTCCGTGCAGCTATGGGGCCAGCCTATGAAAGGATCGGTAAGTATGCAGGGGAAGATAATGTAAAGATCTTTATGAAGTACGTGGAGGATGCGAGAAAGAAGTAGTTGGAGAGTAAGGGGAAAGCCATGATGACTGCTGCAATCTTTGGGGTTTTGTTATTCTTTATCATGATCGGGCTCCCAATCGCTGTTTCAATGGCTCTGACAGCAGTGATCTTTTTTGTGATTTTGGGTGAAATCGATGTTTTGTGTATGGTTCCCGCAAGAATGTATTCGAGTACCACAGGTTTTCCCCTCCTCGCCATTCCATTTTTTATCCTAGTTGGCACTCTGATGAATACAGGAGGTATGACCACTCGGATATTTCGGTTTGCTCAATGTTTGGTTGGGCACATTCAGGGAGGCCTTGGCCATGTTAATGTAGTCAATAGTATGATCTTCGCTGGGATGTCGGGTGCTGCTGTAGCTGATGCAGCTGGAATTGGAATGGTGGAATTGGAAGCTATGACCAAGGCAGGGTTTGATCGAAGGTTCAGTGCTGCAGTCACGGCTGCCTCTTCCACCATCGGTCCTGTCATTCCTCCGAGCATCCCTTTTGTTATATTTGGGAGTATTACGGGTACCTCAGTGGGTAGACTTTTCTTAGGTGGCTTCATCCCTGGCTTCATCATGGGTATTGGGATGATGATCACTGTCTATATCATATCGGGCCGGAGAGGTTACCCAAAAGAACGAAGGGCAACTTTTCAGGAACTCGTTGATAGTGCATTGAAGTCTTTATCTTCAATGTTCACGCCGATCATTATTATTGGTGGGATCCTATTGGGGATCTTCACGCCGACCGAAGCTTCTGTGGCTGCTGTAATTTATGCCCTCATACTGAGTTTATTGATATACAGAGAGATCCAGATAAGGGATATTCCAAGAATTTTATGGGAGACATTGGAACACACTATTCGCGTGATGTTTATCATCTCGGCGGCAGGCATTTTTGGATGGCTCCTAATACATCAGAGAATTCCTGATGCAGTGGTTAAAAGCCTTATGACATTGAGTGAAAATCCATGGGTCATCCTCCTGATTATCAATATCATTCTGATCGTCCTTGGTTGCTTCATGGAAGGGATCTCCATCATGCTCTTGACGATTCCTGTTTTTATGCCTCTCATCACTAAGATTGGTATCGATCCGGTTCATTTCGGCGTGGTGATGACACTCAATTTGATGGTCGGCTTGCTGACGCCCCCTGTTGGAATGGTCCTCTATGCTGTATCGAGTGTAGGTAAGGTTCCCCTATGGGAATTGGCTTCTGAACTGAAGTGGTATATCGTTGCCATCATGGTATCGCTTGGCCTTATCACTTATATTCCTGAATTGGTCACCTGGCTTCCAAATCTTCTGATGGGAGCGGCTCAATGAGAAAATAGGAATCTAAAGTGGAAAGAGAGATCTTCAAGAAGGGCGAACGAATACTCGCAAATATCATGAAGTGGGGAAGCATCAGTTGTTTGGTGGGTTTATTGTTTTTCGTTTCGGCAGGCGTATTCGTCAGGTTTGTTCCCATCTCATCTATGGGATGGGCAGATGAGATCATTGAGTTTGCTTTTGCTTGGATGGTTTTTCTTGGGGCTGCAGCCCTTTGGAGGGGAAGAAGTCACTTCCGTGTGGAAATTCTTCCTATGAGACTGGCTGGGAAGAAGTCAGGGCGTATACTGGAAATTTTCCTGAGTTTAATAGCCCTTATCTTCTTAATGATATTCACCTATCAAGGAGGCCTATTAGCAATAAAAGCCAACGATCGTTCCCCCATCTTGGAATTTCCAAGAAGTCTATGGTACATGTCCATTCCAATTTCCGGGGCTATCATGATCGGGTATACGGTTCGAGATCTTTGGTTTTTTCTCCGAGGTCAATCCTCTCAACAATAATTTGATAGGAATCTAATCTTCATGGCAAGGCAATTGGTGATAGGTATTGATTTCGGCAAATCGGGATGTCAATCTCCCAAAGGTTTTGAAATAAAGGCTCGAGTCTTTCCCATCACTTCTGGATTCACCACAGACTTCGGCCATCTCCCTAAGAGAACGGTCGAAGCAATCTCTGCGGCTCTCCGCTTCAATTCATGGATTGACTCTTCTGAATAGAAACCGACGTGAGGAGAAAGGACGACGTTCTCCATCTTGAGCAAGGGATTTTGGGGATCAGGTGGTTCTTTCTCGAGCACATCCAATCCTGCTCCAGAGATGAGACCTTCCTCCAATGCCTCAATTAAAGCCTTTTCATCAATGATCGGGCCTCTTGAGGTGTTGATGAGAATGGGTTTTTTCACCATCTTCTTGAACTCCCTCTCTCCGATCAAATGGCGAGTCGATTCATTGAGGGGACAGTGGATGGAGATGAAGTCCGATTCCTTTAAAACGGTATCGAGATCGGTCAATGTAATCCACATTCCCGGGTCCTTAATATAAGGATCGAAGGCCATCACGGCCAAGCCGAAAGAGGACATTCGCTTCGCTACCTCAAGGCCGACTCTTCCAGATCCAATCAGGCCCAATGTCCTTCCTTTGGTTCGATGGATGGGTCTTCCCATCCGAAAATCCCATTCGCCCGATTTTATCCTTTCATCAAAGAAGACGGTCTTTCTTACCAATGTCAGAATCAAGGCGATGGTTTGATCGGCCACTTCATCGATGCAGTAGTCCGGCACATTGGCGACGATGATCCCCAGGTCCGTGGCTGCCTTCAGATCCACGGGGTCGAGACCCACTCCGTATCGGGACACAACCTTGCATTTGGGTAGATTTTCGAGGACCCTTCGGGTCAAGGGCGCATACTGGTTGATCAGCCCGTCAGCATCCTTACAGACCCGTATCACATCATCCTCTTCCTTGACCTGAGCGAGAATCAATTCTGCGCCAATGCGCTTAAATTCTTTTTTTTCCTCATCGATAAAACCATGATCACAATCGGTGATCACTACTTTCCAGGGCTTAAGAGCCATCTGTTTCCCCCCAGAGATCAGGAAATTTTCAATAAGATTTCTTATACACGAGATTTCCAAAAACCTCAAGAATTACGCAGAGGGAAATACAGGGGATAAGCAAGACGCTCAGGGTCTTGAGTAATTTTACTCAATACTTTGAGTAAATTGTTATTCCTTTAGGAATCCACAAAAAAATTAAGAGGTTAACCCTCCTTTTTTGATAACCCAACTTTGCTTCCTCTGTCTTCTTTAAAGTAGACTACTTTAGAGTAGACTACTCCAAATTCAGTCATACTTCCCTGCAAAAAAACTCGGTTTTTTGAGGGAACAGTATTTTTTCTTGAAAGGTGCCTTTTAATGTAATGGGTAACCCCAGCCACATTTTTCAATTGAAGCAAAAGGATCTAAGGAGAGAGAATAAAAGAATCGGAGTTGCGGTTGAGGACACGGAAGAAAAAAGTGGCGAATGCGATGAAGGCATTTTGCCAGTTCGTGGCAGTGAACATGGGCTACCCAGGTGCCGGGGTTGCTCAATACCTTGGGATTACAACTACTTCTGTCAGTCGTTTGGCCGTTTCCGAAAAAGCGTCAGATTTGAAGAAGTATCTTAAAATGCTTCAGAACCTCCGTTGCGCCACGTCAAAGTTACTTAAATAACTTAAGTACGTCCCCAAAGTCCCGTCCTGCGGCATATCGCGTGATGGCAAGTATCAGCCGTTTCCTTGAGAAGAGACTCAAGGTGAAGGTCAATAGGGACAAAAGCAAAGTCCTCCGTGCTCAGGACAGTTCCTTTCTTGGTTTCACTTTCCCAAGGATGAAACTGACTGCCACTGAGAAAGCCATCCATGGATTCAAAACCAGGCTGCGCCGCTTGACAGGGCGGAGTTGGGGGGTATCCATGCCATACCGGTATGCATCCCTTCTTCTCTACATCCGGGGATGGATGAATTATTTCGGTGTCGGGATGAAGTACAACGACGTGGTTGAACTGGATCATTGGCTACGCAGGCGTATCCGCATGTGCTACTGGAAACAGTGGCGCAGGGCAAGAAGGCGTATCGGTGAGCTGATCAAACTTGGTTCTGCCCGGTATCAAGCGATATTGACGGGACTGAGCAGGAGAGGCTACTGGCATCTTGCGAAAACATTGTCAACGAACATGGGGTTGTCGAAGGCATTCCTCGAACAGCAGGGACTTGTCTCCATCCGCACACTGTGGATTCAGATTCACTATCCGGCCAAGGCGTCCTGAGCCTGCCGAAGGATGATTTCTGCGAACCGCCCATTGCGGACCCGCATGATGGGTGGTGTGGGGAGGGACGGTTAAATCCCGTCCCTTACCCGATTAGGGCATGCTCTCTCGAAATACTGGATTTCTTATTCCCCCTTTAGTTTGCTGACAAGCTTCCTTAAACGATCAAGAAGTTTCGGCGTACTGATTTCTACAGGTCCTTTCTTCCAAGAACCCAGTTTCAAAATACCCCCAAAGAAACTCTTGGTATCCTCTGTGGTACCTCCAATGGTTACATCACGCAAGGATGTCTCAAAAACGTTATTCTGTATTGTTATTAGCGTGGCCTTCGGGTTCACGTTCCGCAAACCTTCCGCATCAATTAGCGCTTCAGCCAACCGCAATTGCGAGCGTACGATTTATTTTAAATATCATATAACGATAGAAATAAGGCGCGGGGGAACCGACCTCCCCTAAAAGGCGACGGGGCTATTCCCCGTCGCCTTGATTAACTTGTTATCAGTCCATTTCTTTCACTTCATCCATCAACCATTCCGCGAAATTGGGGGCAATTTGCTCGAGACGGTTAAGGTTCTCTTCCGGCGAAAGTTCGTGATCCCAGAATACAATCGGATACTCTCCCTTTGCATCGACGGTTCGGGTATCAAAACACACTTGATCTCCCATGCCATTGTTGAAAAAGGCAACAAGATATGGTGGTAGGGGTGAGCTGGCCTCCTGATGCTCCTGTCGGTTGGTCTCGACGATGTCCTGACGATCACACGGCCCAATCCAATAGGTTTCCCAAAATGGCATTTGATAAGAGCCAGCCCGGGCAAGGAATGTCAGAAAGCTGGGAGGAAACTTGCAGCCAAGTAGCGCTTCAGCCGCTGCTATTTGTTCAGCCGAGGGAGGCGGAGCGACGCGAGGTTCAGCAATACTTTTTGCCTTGAGAGCGGCAATTGCTTCATCAATTGTACTCAATGTGATTTTCCTCTAGATAACGTTCCCGATGACGCGCCGGGGCAGCCGCGCAGCGGGTGACCCGGTCGGCGTCCATCGGGTTGTTAGCTGCTCCCCCTTTCAGTTGTCCGTCCCGGCGATAGCGACGTCCAGACCTCTCTTCCAAACTCCGCCGCCTGGTGTATAATCCCCCCAACTAGGAGTCTACTTGCCTCCGTTGCACCCTCTACGTCACGGACGATCCCATTGCGTCGCAGAATAGACAGTGCCGCTTTCAAGTAACAACGAAGCGCATCAGTTTCGATGAATTCATTCTTGTACGGGCGGTGGAACTTAGGACCCGTGAGCGTCTCAAACTCAAAATAACCCCATAGCACAAGATAGTTGATCAATTCGTGAATCGCCTTCTTCTTCACATGATAGCAATGCAACTCATCGCAGGTTCGCATCGCCTCGACTAGCTTCTTTGGCGTCACAGGTTGATTCTCGGCCTTGAGTCGAATCTCAGTGTCACGCATCAGCTTGAAAAGACCCCGCAATTGCTCAGGTTTGACCCGGAATTGGCTCCTCTTGAACTGCCAGTTCATCGCATCACGTAAGCTCAATCCTTGGGCGGGTGTCACACCGTGTGGCTCTTCGCCAGTCGGGTCAGTAAAGAACGACCCGGCATCACCGACAAAATGAGCAACCGTCTCGCGATTGCATCGGTTGCAGGTGATTACGCGATTGGTGCCACCGTCATCTATGACCGGTACGGAGAGGGCATGTGGCTCGTTGCAGTACTTACAGTGTACGTCCACTTCCGCCACTCTTCGCAGGTTTAGCACTTTCTTCAACAGGTGTGGCGTGTGCTCGTCGATAAACTGCCTATTATCCGACTCGATCTCCTGCTGAAGAGATGACGGAAAGCGGTCCACCTTTACACCGTGGTGCTTGAGAATCCATTCGCCGGTGCCACAAATGCGAGGATTGGGGTCCAAGATGCCAACGAATACTCTGTCGATCTTAGCCTGAAGGATCCACTCGTAGCAAGGTCGCTTTGGGTGCATTCGAGATGTACAGGGTTCCAGTGTTGTATATAGCGTTGCCCCTGGCAGCTCTACACCATCTGCTACACCCAGCCGTTTTACGAGAGCTGTATACTCACCATGCTCGCCCGGTTCCTCCTGCCCGCGATATGCCTCTGTGAGTTCCCCGTTATGGTCGACTACCACACCAACCTTGGGATGGTTCTTCCGGGAGTCCTCGGGTCGACAAAGCTTCGCAAGGTTGACGGCCCGCCGCATGTTCTTGATATGGACGCGCCAATCGTCGGACATCAAACGTGCTCCCTGATTGCAGCTAACGATAGAAATAAGGCGCGGGGGCAACCGCCCTCGCAGAAAGGCGACGGGGCTATTCCCCGTCGCCTTGATTGACTTGTTAAGCCCTCTCACAGGCTAATGATTTCTGCTGTTGACCAGCTATTCTTAAGCTGGCCAACCAGTGCGTCTCTATTTTCCTGGTCTTCTATTTTACTCAACATGAACGCCTTGGTTCCGGCGTCTTTAATCGAACAACCGACATGCCAGCATTCATCGTTGTCCAGTACAACGAATCGGTCATGAAACTCCTTAGACCTTCGGGCTTCAAGCGCAAAGTTGGTATGCTGGGCGAGAAATTTACGAGCCTCTTGGAGAAAGTCGCTTGGAATTTTATGAGTTAACAATCGAATTTTTAAAGAAGAGGTTGAAATTGTACCTAGGGCGATTAATACCGAGCTATCGAGATATGGGTCAACCACGGTTATCGAACCCTTAGCTTTTTGAAATAGTTTCCGAATCTCCACATATGCATCATGCTGGGTGTCTTTCGGAAAGAAAAGTTCCTTGACGTCTGCTCTTATAGATGTCAAACGCCCTTCTTCGATTCGCCAGCCTATTTTTTCAAGGTTGGCGTTCATTACCTCTCCACGTCCTCCTTTGGAAAGTTCGGAAGCCACGATATATGCCACTCTAAGGCGGTCCTCCTCGCAGAGTGAATGATATGCGGAATTGATCCGGGGTCGATAAGCTGCCTTTCTATATTTATCCGACCAGTCTTCCCTCTCTGACAGGGTCCAGTTTACCGCCATTCCAGTTTTTTCTATGATTTGGGGGATATTGTAACTATCCAATTCAAAAAGATGGCCCAGAATAACTTGCCACGGGTCCAATTCTGACTTTGTAGAGGTTTTGTCTTGACCTGTTCTTGTAAACATTCTATTCATAGGCTTAACGACTTAAATCAGCGGTGGCTGTAAGCCATCCGCTGGAGTGATTTGATACTATTTAAGGCCTCCCCCTAAAGATGGTAAGATAAGGGTTGCAACACCACTACATCTCATCGAAAGGAGGAAGCCCCATGAAATTTTACACCAAACAGCACAAGTTTTATTGTGGAATCGATCTGCATACCAAAAATATGTTTGTCTGTATCCTCGACGCCGGAGGCAATATCCGGGTTCATAAAAACCTCCACACAGACCCGGAAGCTTTTCTCCGTATCATTGCTCCCTTCCGTGAGGACATCGTGGTCACCGTAGAATGCATGTTCACCTGGTACTGGATCGCCGATCTCTGTGC
>Ga0315312_1000334_pt1 | contig 63871 bp, 51 predicted proteins | sample TDP7_MG_FD_203629 | JGI IMG/M metagenome (GOLD analysis project Ga0315312, IMG submission 203629) | Freshwater sediment microbial communities from Lake Towuti, South Sulawesi, Indonesia - TDP7 | ecosystem: Environmental > Aquatic > Freshwater > Lake > Sediment | place: Indonesia: South Sulawesi... | reverse complement strand
CTTCCACGACTTCCAAACCCGTTTCAAAAATGCCCTCGATCGCCTCGCCGAAGATTCCACCCTCCACCCCTACGACCTTCTCTTCCAACAAGACCCCTCATAACCCGCCCATAAGTGAGGCATTACCCCGGACGGCGGTGCCTCACGTGCAGATGACTCGGGTTGTTGAAGGCTGAAAAACGCCCTCTCGGACGGGTCAAACCGCGTAGTTCGCAGGAAGACCTGCCACCTGCGTGATGCTCTTTCTCGGCGTTCAGCGTAATTGCTTCTCGCGTGAGGCTGAGGCGCCGGTCGTAGTTTTGCGCGGCCGAGGGTCAATGGAAACCTGAAAAACAGCCTTGAGTCAGCCTTTCGCGCAGAATAAAATCACCCTCAGGATTTTGCCTCTAAGCAATAGCCCGGCGCCCGGATGAAGTTGGAGGCCAGGCCGCGACTAAATGCTCTGACTCATAAATTCGGTGACGTATTATTGGACGGCATTAGAGGATAAGAGGATGTTGCGTGTCCCCCGCGTCCCGCGGGGCAGGACTGAGCGGAAGTCGGCGTGCCTTCGCATCGTTGTGTTGAAATCGTGTCCATAGTGTTCATCCTGTCGAAAGCCGTCCCGCTTCGCAGGACCATGCATACATCATCGTACTTGTGAAATCGTTTGCTAAGGCCGTAGGGGACCAGGCGTCTCCCGGGCTTATGGCGGAGTTTGCAGCGCCTCGGAGACCGGATTCTTTCAAAGCTAAGGGCCATTTGGGAGCATTTGCTGATAGCCAAGGAGGGTGATATGAGGATTGCAAAAGACGAGACTCTCAGACGTTTGCGAAGGCAGATCGAAGTCGGCAAGCCCATTATTGGCGCAGGGGCCGGCACCGGCATCTCTGCCAAATGCGCTGAAGCCGGCGGAGCAGACATTATCATTATCTATAACTCGGGGCGCTATCGGATGGCAGGACGCGGCTCTCTTGCGGGGTTGCTTCCATACGGCGACGCCAACGCCATCGTCATGGAAATGGCTCGTGAGGTTCTGCCCGTCGTTAAAAAGACCCCCGTGCTCGCGGGCGTCTGCGGAACTGACCCATTTCGCCTGATGGACGTATTTCTCAGGGAGGTCATCCAAGCGGGCTTCTGCGGGGTGCAGAACTTCCCCACGGTGGGCTTGTTTGACGGCACCTTCCGCCAGAACCTGGAGGAAACCGGCATGGGATTTTCGCTCGAAGTCGAGATGATTCGGAAAGCCAACGAAATGGGGCTGCTCACCTGCCCCTATGTCTTTACGGACGAGGAAGCGAAAGCAATGGCGAAGGCCGGGGCGGATGTCCTTGTCCCTCACATGGGGCTGACTACTAAAGGAGCAATCGGCGCGAAAACCGCGAGAACGCTCAACGAATGCGTCGAGCTCGTCCAGAAGATGTGCGATGCCGCAAGGGAGATCAAACCGGACATCATCTGCCTTTGCCATGGAGGGCCGATTTCAGAGCCGGAGGATGCCGCCTACATTTTGCAGCGGACAAAAGGGGTCGTAGGCTTCTTCGGCGCCTCCAGCATCGAGCGCCTGCCGACGGAGAAGGCAATCACACGGCAGGTAAAGGAGTTCAAGGCGATAGCGTTTCAGCAGTAGCACCGGAATCCCGTTATCGAAGAAGGAAGACAATAGGAGGAATAGAATGGCAAAAAAGCATCCCGGAAAGAGATTCGTCAACCCAGAGGACATCGAGACGCAGGTCTTCGATTGGGGAAACCTGAAATGGTTCAGCGAGCCGCGGGTTACTAATGCGGAGCGGTTCAGCTTCGGTGTTGTCATCCTCGACCCCGGCAAGGGGCATCGCAAGCACAATCACCCCGGCGTCGAGGAAGTCCTTTACGTCGTCTCGGGTGAGGGAATCCAGGCAGTCGGCAGGGAGCGCCGAAAAGTCGGCCCGGGTACAGCCATCCACATCCCGCCCGACGTTTTCCACGAGACCGTGAACACCGGCTGGGAGCAGATGAAAATCATCGCCATCTACGCTCCCCCCGGCCCGGAGGCTCAGCTCCGCCAGTTGCCCGAATGCACCATCCTCCCGCCAGGCGAAATCCCAAAGAGGTGAGCGGCGGGACTTGGCGTTTCGCGCGCCGGGCGAAGCCCTTGGCCGCCCATCGAGCGGTGCCCGGCGCTAGCTGTCACCGCCGGCCTGGCCGAAAAAGCTCTCGGCTGGCAAGGCACCGTTCTGGGTCAGCATCGCACTGAACGATTCCTCCGGGTGCATCACGAGGTTCATTTCGTAAGACCTCAGGATCTCCAGCGCCATCTCTCTCACGCGCTCGTGGCTCTTGAGGTCACTCTTGTAGTCGAAGTAGCCCTTTTCCTTCCTTTGCTGCACCAGGTAGTTGAAGGCCACGACGAGCATACCGGCAAGCTTCCCGGCGGCGGCCATGACGTGGTCTTCCTGCCGAAGCAGCGGAAGCCCAGGGGCGTGGATGATCGTCGCGCCGAGCGGGTCCTTCTCCAGCGCCAGACGCATGACGTAGAGCATGAAGAACCTCGAGAGGCTGTAGTCACGTATAAGCTTATCTTCGACCGCGTCGAACCGGGCGGTCAGGGCGCGGTAGAGCCGGTAGGCCAGGTGAATGCGCTGCACCGTCGTATGCACGGTAAAGACATGGCGGTAACTCTGATCGAACAGCCTGTACTTCTGGTGGGCGTTCTCTGGCTCCTTGTTGTAGAAAGCCAGAAGCACCTGAGCGGCCAGGCTGTTCTCGATAACCTCCGCGCCGTCCGGGGGCTCCTCCCCCCGCTTGATGGAGTAGAACAGCCCGCCCCCGAAGCGCTGGCGGAAGTTGTTCTGGAGCTCGATTTGGATGCGGTCGTTCGAGCGCAGGTCCCTCATGCTGATGGTGTTTTGGTTGTTGTTATAGTAGGTTATGTCATCCGCGATGGGAGCGCGCTGGGTCCCCACTTGAACGATCTTCGTGAGCACAAGCAGGCGATCCGAGAGAGACTCGCGATTGTCGAAGAACGTGATCATCGACTGGCACCCGTTGACCACGCCGTAGTTTTCGATGCGAAGCGTATTCTGGTGGAGGCTGAACGCCTCACACACGATGGTGATCCCGTTGTGGTAAAGGAGAAAGTTGACGTGCTCCGCGTCCCTGTCGATCGTGCCTTTGATGTCGCGGTTTACGCGGGTGCCCCCCAGGCCGAAGCGTACGTTTCTCGCGAAGATTGACCTGTCGTCGATGCCGTCCAGCTCCGCCAACTCTCGCGCCTTCAGGGGCGCGATGATGACGCGCACGGCCTCCGAGATGTTCTGCGCATAGTGCCCGCCCGGGGGTAGCGAGAACATCCGCACGCCGATTATTTTCTCGTCCCTGCCCATCCTGGCGTACTTCAGGTTGAGGGCCTCAGAGTCCCACGCGTTGAGCGGCGGTTCGGTCTGCTGCCGCATGCGCAGGTACTCCCTTGCGTTGTCATCGAAGGCCTTGCAGGAAATGAAGACCTGCCTGATCACATACCCCTCCGAGAGCCTCTGGGCCACATCGCAGCGACGGACCAGCGATTTCAACTCCTGGGAACCCGTGCTGGAAAGGAGCTCTTCCACGGAATCCGGGGATGAGAACCATTTTGCTGCCCCGTCAAAGTTCCGTAGGTCGTTGTCCCCCTGCGTGGCCGCACCGCCCTCGGCATACTTCGACTGGAAAAGCACCGCCTCCCCCGCTGCGTCGTCGAGGACTATCCCGTCAATGCCCTTGTCATTCGTACTATCGCATACCGAATCCGGCGCGAGCTCCTGATCTAGCCGAAAGACATTCACGAGGAACCACGCCAGGAAGGCCGCCCCGCCGGAGCGGCCGGGCACCTTGAAACGCTCAACCTCATCGCGAATCTGCTGATCCAGCATCGTTCTACCCTCCCATGTACGTGTGCGCTAGCAGACGCCACACTTGATCACCGGCACCTGCGCGATGCGATCCTCGGGGACAGCACGCTCCCACAGGGTGGGCGCTGTACCGCGGCCCTCCGCGCGCGGGCCTCGCCGGTTTCGTGTTCTGACAGCCGACGAGCAATGGGCGGTCACAGAATCTCCACCATGGGGGTTTCCGGGGAGCGGGGATTAGGGGTCAGGGTGCGACTTCTGGGATCCACGACAAGGTCAAGGGATTCGAGGACAACTTGTCCCACCAGGGGCTGGAAACCCGCGGCCTCCGCCAGGGCCTCAAAAAACCCCACCCTGCCTTTCAGCTCAACGCGGACGGGGCCGTAGACCCCTTTCGTCTCCACCGCGTTATTGCTGCACCTCACCACAACATCACGAGCCTTCCTCAGACCCAGTTGCTCAATAACGTCTTGCGGCAGGACGAGAAGAGTGGCGCCGGTGCCAACGACGGCTTCGATCTCCCTCGATTTCGTCTCATCAAGAAGGCTCATCAACCTGACAGTCTCGGTTACCTTTCCCATGGCAGTTTCCCCCTGAGCAAAGAGGTCAAAGCCCAGCGATCACCCAGGTTTCAGACTCACCGTGGCCAAGATTCTAAAACACATTATTTTATCACAACCTCGGAAGCGATGAATAACGAAAGCGAAACCGGACTCGTTCCTGGTCGGCTCAGCACGAGCGGCGGTGGCCAAGCTCCAAGGAAGCGGTAGCCTTGTGCCCACGAGACGCGGGCAAAAGGGTGCGGCTGTATTTGCGGGGCACTGCTCAGTCGTAATGCCACCCCGCCGCGCCGGCGCAAGATGCCGGCGTTACACGGGACCCGTCGCCGGCGACGCAGGGCAAAATGCGGCCTGGATAACGCGTGGAAAATCTCAGGCTTTCTTCGGGATGGGGGCGGCCTGGGCGAATGGAGAGATTTCGCGTAGCTTGGAGATGATTGGCGGGAATTTCTCGAGGATGTAATCAATTTCCTCGTCGGTGTTGAAGCGGCTGAGGCTCAGCCTTATCGAACCGTGAACGGAGGTGTACGGGATGCCCATCGCACGCAGGACGTGTGAAGGCTCAAGCGAGCCGGAGGTGCATGCCGAGCCGGACGAAGCAGCAATCCCTTCCCTGTCGAGAAGCAGCAGGATTGATTCACCTTCCACGTACTCGAACCTTATGCTCAGCGTATTTGGGACGCGGGGGCTTTCTTCGCCGTTCACGTATGCGTCCGGAATCGCCCGCAGAAGCCCTTCCTGCAACCTATCTCTCATCGCCCTGACACGGCTGTTCATCTCCGGCAGGTGCTCCGCGGCCAGCTCGCAAGCTTTTCCGAATCCGACGATGGAAGGGAGGTTTTCCGTGCCGCCTCTTCTCCCTTTCTCCTGGTGTCCGCCGACGAGCACCGGTCGCAGCTTGGTGCCGCGGCGAATGTAGAGGGCACCAACTCCTTTCGGGGCGTGAATCTTGTGCCCGGAAAGGGAAAGGAGGTCAACGTTCAGCTTTCTGACGTCGAGCGGTGTCTTGCCCGCCGCCTGCACGGCATCAACGTGCAAGACTACTCCCCGCTCCTTGACAATCTCGACGATTTCCTCGACGGGGAAGATAACGCCAGTCTCGTTGTTCGCATACATGACGGAGACGATTGCCGTATCGTCCCTGATGGAATCCCTCAGCTCGTCGAGGTCGAGCATCCCCTCGCTGTCCACGGAGAGGAACGTCACCGAATATCCCTTCTTCGCCAGCAACTGGCACGGATTGAGAACCGCAGGGTGTTCTACCTTCGTGGTTATGATGTGCTTCTTGTCGGGGTAGGCTTCCAACGTTCCGAAGAGGGCAGTATTATCGCTTTCGGTCCCGCAGCCGGTGAAGACGATTTCCGAAGGGTCTGCCTTGATGAACTCCGCAACCCTTTCTCTTGCCTGCCGCATCTTCTTCTCCGCCTCGGCGCCAAAGGTGTGCATGCTGGAAGGATTGCCGTAAATTCGATTGAAAAGAGGCAGCATCTCCTCGATGACTCTATCATCCACCCTCGTGGTGGCGTTGTTATCCGCATAGACTCGTCTCATTCCTTCGCCTCCTCCACGACGATTTCGGCGGAAACGAATTCTCGCAGCTTTGCCTGGACGAAGTTCTGCACAGTCCAGCCAGAAAGAAGGCACTGGGTGCACTTCCCTCGAAGAGCGACGATCACCTTATCTTCGACAACGTCAATCAGCTCAATGTCGCCCCCTTCTTTTCGCAGAGCCGGAGCGATTTCGTTCTCAATCGTCTCCTCGATGAGCTTCATCTTCTGGATGTTGGTCATTTTCTTCCGTTCGGGCTGGACACGCCAGATTCCGCCTCCGGTGTCTTTGATAACGCGGTCTATGATTCCCTGTATTTTGTCGTGGCATTTGCCGCAACCGCCGCCTGCCTTCGTGTAGTACGTCACCTGCTCCACCGTCGTCAGCCCGTTCTCTTTTATGGCCCGCTCGATTGCCTTATCGGTGACGCCGAAGCATTCGCAGACGATCTCTCCTTCTTCCGCAGCGACCTTTTCTCCGCGATAGTTTGCTATAGCTGCCTCCAGAGCTTCGCGGCCCATAACGGAGCAATGCATTTTCTGCTCCGGCAAGCCGCCTAAATACTCGGCGATGTCCCGGTTGGTTATCCTGGAGACTTCCTCGAGGGTCTTCCCTTTAATCATCTCCGTCAATGCCGAAGCTGAAGCAATCGCGCTGCCGCAGCCGAATGTCTGAAACTTCACGTCCGCAATCTTTCCCTCGTCGTCGAGCTTGAACATCAGCTTGAGCATATCGCCGCACGCGAGAGAGCCGACCTCTCCGACCCCATCCGGGTCCTCGATCACGCCGACGTTACGCGGATTGTAAAAATGGTCCTTAACCTTTTCCGAATAATCCCACATGACCAAACTCCCATTGCTTCATTATCCTCCCGGCGTTTTGTGGGCACATCACCTAACCCCTAACGCGTTTCTATCCTATCGCCGGTGCCTCATTGTGTCAACGCTTAGCAGAGCCCTCCGGTTCCGAGTAGCTGGGGACGCCGGTTGGGCTCGGCAGCACGAACGCCACGCCGCAAATGCGCGTCCTGACGGAACCTCTGTGGCGCTTCGTCAACCCGCGCCGGGTTGGTCTTGACGATGCCGGCCAGCGGGCCGATTCGAGAATGGCGCTTGCCTCCAGACGGTCTCCGTGCTTAAATGCAGGTGGGGGGCTAAGCAGGGTGCAATCTAACTCGGTCACACAGCCGAGGAAAGGGTATTTGTTCCGAAAACGGTCGCCCAGGCGGCCACTGCCGACCACAATCCGAGGGGAAAAAGATGAGAAAGAATCTGTTCATTTCGCTCCTTATCTTCTTGGTCAGTCAGGCTGGGGTTGAAGCTGCGGAGGCGCCGAAGCTTGCGTCAGCAGTTCCAGAAAATGCTGTGGCAGCAATTTTCATCAGAGACTTGCCTGAGCTGGCAGGCGGCAAAGCCTGGATGAGCAGCCTTTCGGAGGCTTTCGATGGGGAGCTTGCCATAGTGCTCCTCGATGTACCGAAAGAAAAAAGAGTGCCGCCGTTTATCGTCTTAGGTGAGGTAAACCCTCAGAACTTCCGGCGGTTTCTCGACGCCCGCCTGAAGCCGATTCTCCGGCGAAACCTCGGCAAGGTGGAGTTCGTTCCGTCGGAGGGCATCGTTGAAATCATCGTGAATGATTCGCCGACGGCTTTCTACGCGGTGAAAGGCGACGTGTTGTCGTTTTCTCTCGAAAGGAAAGTCGTCTCCGATTTCGTCTCGAAGCCGGTGCCAGAGGAGAAAAGCCTGAGAGGAAATCCGCTCTTCACTAAACTTGCTGCCAGAATTGTTCCGGGCAGCCGTTCCACCTGCTTCGTGAACGTCAAAAGGATTTTCGAGATTTTCGGCCATAAGATTCCGGCTCGCACCCGGGACGTGCTGAAGGCCGCAGGGATTCTCGACATCGAATCCTGGGGAGCATGTGATCGGATGGTGGACGGCGCCTACACCGGCTCGTTTAGCCTCATCACCTCGGGCAAACCTTCAGGCTTCCTTGTTTTCGCTGCGCAGCGTCCAGCCCCGATAACGACCGCCCGGCTTATCCCGGGAGATTACTCCCTCTATGCGCGGTTTCGTTTCGTTAGCTTCACCGAGGCATGGCGTGAGCTGACGAAGACAATCGGACAAGTGTCCTGGGGCGAAGCGGAGGAAGGGATTAGCGATTTCTTAGAAGGGTTTCGGGAAGCCACAGGGCTCGATTTTGAGAAAGATTTCCTCGATTCGCTCGGCGGCGAGATTTCGGTCGCAGCGGCTGTCCCCGAAAGCATCAGGATTCCCGACGGAATTGCGCTCCTCGAGGTGAGGAATAGGAGAAAAATCGAGAGCGTCCTTGCGAAGATTATCCCTCCCGAGGCCGGAGAAACGCAGGAGTATAAGGACGTGACCATCCGAACCATAAACCTTGGGCCGACAACGGCAGCCTATGCATTCCTCGACAACTACCTGGTTTTCGGGACGAGCGATGCCACACTGAAGTCGGTCGTGGACACTGCGGCAGGCGGAGGGTCGCTGACGGAGAATCCCGCGTTCCAGAAGGCGCTCTCGCATCTCGGAGAGGGAGGCCACATGTTCTACCTGGACGTGGGGAGCGGTCTGCCTGTAATGCTCAGCGCGATCAGCCAAGCAGTCGAGGCGACGGGCCGGCTGGAGGTCGAGCCCGAGGAGGAAACAATCCCCGACCCGCCGAAATGGGAGGTCATAGCGAAACTTCTCATAAGCCCGCTTCTGGCCGACAGCGTCCTTGCCTTCACTACGTTCGGCGATGACGAGAGCGTTACTTTTCGCGGCTCTTCGACAATCACTGGCACTTACAATTGGATGGCGACCTCGAGCATCCTGGCGGGGATGCTTTTGCCGGCGATGTCCCGCGCCAGGGAGTCCGCAAGGCGAGCCGCATGCATGTCCAACCTGAGGCAGCTTGCGTTGGGGGAGCATATGTACGCGCAGGACCATGACGGGAAATTCAGCGAGAATTTGTCGGACCTTTATCCCGATTACATCGCGAGTCTGGGCGTATTCACCTGTCCGTCAGCCGCCGGACCTGGACAATGGATTACAACGAAGGAGGACATTGACTCGCTATCGAGCTATGTCCTCCGGAAAGGCCTCAGCAGAGCCTCGCCCACAGATGCGGTGCTCATCTATGAAGACCCCTCGAATCATCGCGGAGACGGCGGAAACGTTGCCTACGTTGACGGCCACGTGAGATGGCTGAGCGCTGCGGAGCTTGAGGAAATCGCGGAAACGGAAGAGGAGCAGGAGGAGACGCCGAGCGAACTTGAGTACGAAGGGCAAGCCTTCTACTATTGCACGAATTGCAAGGCGGAGTTCGAAGCCAGCCTCTTAGCGGTTCCCCCAATCGCATGCCTGTCCTGCGGTCAGCTCACGGCAGCTCATGCCAGAAAGTTCGCGTGCAGAGGATGCGGGGAGGTTTTCGTCGGGTATATTCAGAAGTTCGACCCGGGGACGAAGGCGCTAATCGAAGCGCGACAAAGAGGTGAGGACGTACCAGACGAGCAAATCGGGAGCATACTGGTAAGCAAGGCCGACCAAATAGATTGGCTGGACGCGTCGTCCCGGGAAGCCGTGCAGCTCATTGAGCGTGTTGTGTGCCCCGACTGCAGAAAACTGCCCGCACGCCTGGGCCCGGTCTTCCCGGAGCGGAGGAAGGAGTGATCACGGGGAGGAGGTAACAATCGAATGATGGAGGCCAAAAAACGGCCCTCGAGGAAGCATTTCGTCGGCGCCGCGCTGGTGATCGTGATTCTCGTGATTGCGGCGGGCTTCGTCCTGCCGATCTTCTCGCGGAGCAGGGAGAGGTCAGACTGCGCCCACGTCTGTCGGTGGAACATCAGAGAACTTCTCCGGGCTGAAAAGGCCTACGCTGCCGACCACCAGGGCAAATTCAGCGAGAAGCTGTCTGAGTTGTACCCGGCGTACGTGGATAGTTTGAAAGTCTTCCGATGTCCGTCCGCCACGGGACCCGAAATCACGAGGAAGGAAGATATTGACTCGCTGACGAGCTATGTTCTCCGCAAGGGCCTGACGACCACCTCGCCGGGAGATGAGGTGTTGATTTATGAGATAAGGCGCCACACCGCAGGCGAGGGGCATGTGGCGCTCATTGATGGCACAGTGCGGCGACTGAGCCGTTCGGACATCGAAAGAATTGCGGAAAAGGATCAGGGAAGGTAGTGGATAGGCACAGAAACGCGCTGTCAACGGCGGCATAATGGACGAGAGGGTTGATTTCGACGAAGCTCACCGCCGTCGGCGAAGATTGGCTTGCCGGGGATCATTCCTCGAGGTGGCCGTCCTTCATGCGGACAATTCGGTTGGCGTGGTGAGCGACCTCCTTTTCGTGGGTGACGACGATGATGGTGTGGCCCAGCCGGTTGAGGTCGGAGAACACGTCCATGATTTCCTGGCCGGTCTTGGAGTCGAGGTTTCCGGTCGGCTCGTCGGCCAGGACAATTGACGGGCGATTGACCAGCGCCCGCGCGATAGCCACCCTCTGCCTCTCGCCACCAGAAAGCTCCGTCGGCTTATGGTGAAGGCGGCCGCCGAGCCCGACGCGCTCAAGCGCTTCGCCGGCTGCGGCCCTTCTCTTCCTCCAATTTGCCCCGCCGTAAATCAGAGGGAGCTCCACGTTCCGCAGGACGGTCAGTCGGGGAAGAAGATTGAACATCTGAAAGACGAAGCCAATCTCCCGGTTGCGGATTTCTGCAAGCTCATCCTCGTCCATCTCGGAGACTTCCAGGCCCCGCAAGAAGTATTCTCCGCTGTCGGGCACGTCGAGGCAGCCGAGGATGTTCATCAGGGTTGACTTCCCCGAGCCGGATGGACCCATTATGGCCAGAAAATCCCCTTCTCGAATGAAAAGAGAGACGCCATCCAGGGCACGGACTTCTGACTCTCCCACCCGGTAGGCTTTGCAGATGCCGCTTAACTTGATCAGTTCGCTGTTTTCCATCCTGGTACTTCCTTGGAGGCAACCATCGGTCACATAGAGTTTCAAGTTCTACCCCGAGTAGGAATACCCTGCCCGCGTGAGAACTAACCGCAGAGCACGCAGAGGTCGCCGAGACGAACCAAGAGATGCTCTGCGTTCTCGGCGGTTAATATCTGGCCAGGAGACGCGGAGCTATCCCTCAGATCCCTTTTCCGGCAGCGTCTTTCGCGGGGACGAACGCAGCCGCGGCACGATTGTCTCGACGATGTCAGTTAGGTCGAACAGCTCGTTGCGAATCGCCCGCCCTTCCACCCTGAGGAGATTGAAATAGGACCTGTTGAGATCAATTGTGGCAGCGAGGTGCCGAATCCGCGCGGCAATCAGGTCGTCCTGGAATTCCAGGATGCGGAAGCTATTGGACATCCCCTGGGTGTAGCGCTCGTTCTCCGCCTGGAGCTGGAGTTCCGCTTGCTCCACCGCAGCTCTTGTGGAAGCTATTCGCTTCATGTCCCTATCAATGTCACGGTGGGCGTTTACGACGTCGAGTCTGAGTTCCTCGAGAAAATCTCGCAGCAGTGTTTTCCCTTTCTGGTAGCTGAGCTTCGCGCGCTCATGACGGCTTCTGGCAGCTCGGTTGCCCAATGGAACGCTCACGGAGAGTCCGACCTGCCATACATAATCCCGTCCTTCGGCGAGTTCCTCGAAGGAAGGGCCGTATTCGGGATGGGAACCGGCCAGGCCGAGGTCGGCCCGCAGGTCCACTTCCGGAAGGCGGTTATTTCTGGCGGCTGCCAGCTCCAACCGGGCGCTATCCAGGTCCAGCTTGAGGGCTTGAACCTGTGGGCGGTGGCTGAGAGCAAAGGAAAGGCTCTCCTCCACCTTGGTAGGCTTGAGGTCAACCATCGGTTCGTCAGCGGGGACCAGTCCGGGACGGCCCTCCTCGAATTGCACGGGGAGGTTGAGCAGGCGGCGAACGGCATCCTGGGCTTTCGCTATCCCATTGAGGGCGATGATGATCCCTTCTTCCCTCGCGGCGACGCTTGCTTTCGCCTCGAGCACTTCGATGGACCTCCCCGGAAGTTTGCCGAGGCGGACGAGTTCTTCGTTCTTCGCCAGGAGCTCTCGCGCCAGCTTCAAACCGGACTCCTGAACGTCGAGGTAACGAATGCCGTACACGAGGTCGAGATACGCTCCTTCCACATGGGCCAGGAGGTCCATGATGAATTCCTCGGTCAGAAGGATAGCCCTTTTTCGCTCGTTTGCGGCAATCCAGACCGGCGCCATGTTTGCCTTTCTTCCGGCGCCCTTCGCCAGAGGCTGGATCGCAGAAACCGTCCACTCCAGGTCATAGAAAGGCGAGACGGGCACGTCCGCATCTTGCGAAAAGCGGGACTGGCTATGCGTGACTCGAAGAAGCTGCCCCGTTGGTATTCGCTTGCTCCAGCTCAGGTCTGCGCGGCGCCGGTCGCCCCGCGTCTCTTCCTCCTTGCTTCTCGATTCTTCGTACAGGAGGTTCAGACCGAGCTGGGAATCGAAGACCGCTTTTGCAGAAACTATTCCCTGCTCCGCGATGCGGACGTTCAGGGCTTCAGCGAGGAGCGAGAGGTTATTCTTCAGGGCGCTGCGAAGGCACTCTTCCAGGGTGAGGCGGATTTCCTTTTTACCGGCTTCGGGAATCTCAGCGGTCTCGGCGCCTGCCAGAAAACCGCCGTGGAAAAGGACGCAGAACATCGCCCCAGCAATCAAGAAGGCTCGCCCGACTTTCAAAGGGCTACCGGCCGACGCGTCGGACTTGCTATTCATATCTCAGAGCTTCCACCGGATCGAGGAGAGAGGCTTTCCTTGCAGGGTATACTCCGAAAAAAATGCCTGTGAGAAACGAAAAGCTTATCGCCAGGGCTACTGCGTCGAGGGAAACCTTGCTCGGGAAGGATTCTTTGGCAAAGTGCTGAATCGCCGCCGCTATCCCCATTCCTAAGCCGGTTCCGACGAGAATGCCGATGGCGCCGCCAAAGAGGCTCAACACGACGGCCTCCACGAGGAACTGCGTCAGGATATGCCGCCTTTTCGCCCCGACGGCCTTGCGAATTCCAATTTCCCGAGTGCGTTCCGTCACCGACACTAACATGATGTTCATTATCCCTATTCCACCGACGACCAAGGAGACTCCGGCGATCCCGCCAACAACCATTTTGAGGATACTGATGATGCGGTCAACCTTCTCGATTTCAGTCTCAGCAGCGAGAATTTTGAACTCGCTGCCGTGCTCGTGGTGGCGCTTGAAGAACTTTTCCAGCTCGGTTTTGAGACTGCGGGCTTTTGTGCTTTCGGTGCAGTAAACGAGGAGGGCGTGGAGGTACTTGTCGCCGAGGATTCTTTTCTGGGCAGTCGTCAACGGCGTAAGGACGTTTGTCCCCCAATCGTGATTGAAGAGGCGTTTGCTTTCCATGACGCCGACCACAACGTAGCGCTGCTCGCGGATTCTGACTTCGTTGCCGAGTGGGTCGGCGGTGCCGAAAAGGTCCTTCAAAACCTGGTCGCCTAAAACGACGACTTTGCGAGCCTCTTCGATGTCAGCATCGTTGACGAAGCGGCCTCGCTCGACGTTCCAGTCCATGGCCTCGGTGTAATCGGGACGAACGCCCATCACCTGGCATTGGGTCGAAGCGCGGCCGTACTTGACAATCTCGCCCGTCCCGGCGATGGGAATGACGCTTGCGACGTCGGGGCACTCCTCCACGATCAGGTCGGCATCTCTCATCGTCATGCGCTCAACCCATGGCCGGAGTATCCACCGTCCTCCCTTGTTGTACCAGCGGCTCGGCGGGGCTACGAAAATCAGCCGGCTGCCGCCGATCTTGTCAATCTCGGTCATGACCTTCGAGCGCAGCCCCTCTCCCATTGAAACGACGCCTACCACCGACCCCACGCCGATGATTATCCCAAGCAATGTCAGTACGGAGCGGAGCTTATTGGTTCGCAATTGGCTGAGGGCAATCTTGACGGAGTCAATCATTCGGTGTTATGTCCCTGGCCTTGACTTATGCCTCGCGGTGGTGCCGGGGCGGGACGCGCGCGCTCGCAACGATCACGCGGTGCGCCTCCTCCTATCGCCGCCCGTGGAAGAGTCGCCGGCCCGCTTTCTTCAATGTTCGCGCCCGTTCTTCCTCTTCCTTTTTTTGCTCCTTGTGTATTTTTTCTGCGTCGGGGTGGACCTTATCTTCCGGCATCAGCCCACCCAGGATTTCCATTCGCGTTTCGCTCCTTATCCCCACCTGGACTTCAACCTTCTCATATCCGGTAGCGCTCTTCTTGAACACCATGTACTTATCAACTTGCTTTGTCTCTTTTCCTTCCTTGTCCTTCTTGTAAACCTTCAGGACCGCTTCCACCGGGAGGTAGAAGGCATCCTCTTTTTCACCTAAGACTATGTCCACGTCGCATGTCATTCCCTGCCTCAGGAAAGAATCCGCATTTATGACAAGAACCTCCACGCGGAAGTAAACGATGTTCTCGACGGTGACGCCTTCGGGCGAGATTTTTTCGATTTCGCCGCGATATGTTCGCTGGGGACCAGCATTGGGGATTATCTTGACAGGCATTCCCGGGGATAGCTTGGCAACATCAATTTCGTTTATGAGGGCGGAGACGATAATCTTCCGTGGGTCGCCGATTCGGAAAAGCGTGGTCCCCTGCGTGAAGGAGGATGTCCCCTGAATAACCATCTCCCCTTCCTCGACCTTTTTCTGAATGACCAACCCGGCAACCGGCGCAAGGACTTTGAAATCCTGAAGCTCTATATTCGAGTCTGCCTCTGCCTCGCTGGCCGGATTCTCTTCGACCGGCTCAGGGGAAATGGATTTAACTTCTTCCTGGAGGATTCTCAGCTCAAGCGATGCCAGGTCGTAGCTGTGCTTGGCAAGGTCGCGCTGATCCTCCGCGTCTTCTTGTTGCTCCTTGGAAATGAGGTCCTTTTGGTACAGTTCCGTCAGCCGCTCATATTCCTTTTCCGCTTGCTTCCAGAGAATCCTGAATTTCTTGACCGAAACAGCCTTCTCGGAAAGCCGAAGAGCCTGGTCAGGGTCTGGCGAGATGATAGCCATGACCTGGTTCTCTTTGACTTCCTGTCCCTCATCTACCGTGAGCGTCTTGACCCGTCCGGAGATAGCCGACTTCACTTCCACGACGGTCTCGTGCTCGACCTTCCCGGTTTCCGTGAGGCGGTCAACGATGGCCCCTTTCTTGAGGGAAACCGGGACAACCGGGTTTTCGGCACTGCCCGGCGCCATCTGGAAACGCCAGAATCCGTACCCCGCCGCAACAAGGATCAGAAAGGCGGCGAGAAGTTTCAGCTTCTTTTTCCTTTTCTTTCGCTTTGCCATATGCCGAATTCTACCTGTGCCCGCGCGACCCCGCCCCGGCATTTTTGCCTGTCTGACCAGCATGGACGTTGGTCAACGTCTCTTTTGCCCTCCGCAAACGAGTATACCATCGCAGCGCGGCCAATTCAATGCGGCATCACCGAGATGTCCTATCGCTCTCGCTTTATCGAGGCAGCAACCCCTTGCTCCGCCGGACTACACAATATCCCTTTATAAGTCTCTATGCAAAAATGGTCGCTGCTCTTCGCTTTTCTCCCGCATCGCACATCGTAACAAGAGCCCCGCCTTATGGCGGGGTCGTTGTGGTCGTATCAAAGACCGAGCTGCTCGGCGATCCCTTGCATCGCCTTGAGGCTCAGCTCTATGAATTCATCCAGGGGAACGCCAGCCCGCTCGCACTCCTGGATGATTTCCCGGTTGATTTTTCGGGCGAAGGCAGTTTCGCGCATCCGTTTGCGAACCGACTTCGCTTTGACGCTGGCGAGCTTCTTGTCGGGATAAACGAGGGCTGTGGCGACGATGAGGCCCGTGATGGTCTCGGAACATGCCAGGGCAATTCCGAACCTCGATTGGCGGGGGATGCCGAGAGCTTCGGCGTTGTGCTCTCGGATGGCGAGGAGGGCATCCTCCGGAAAACCTCTATCCCGGAGATGCTCGATGGTCTTCTTGGTGTGCTCGGCAGGGGAATTCTCGGTGCTCTCGAAATCGAGGTCGTGGAGAAGCCCCGTCAGAGCCCATGCATGTGGGTCTTCTCCAAACCTATCAGCCATGTTTCTCATGATAGCTTCCGTGGCCAGGCAATGCTTGACCAGATTTTCGTTCCGGACGTGCTGGCGCAAAAGTGCTAATGCCTCTTCGCGGTTCATCTGGATGCTCATGATGCAGATTCCTCCCGTCAGCAAATGTCAGAAACCCCACGACGAAATCAAAATGCCAAGGGCTGACTCCCAATCGTAGGTCCCGCCGCGCGCCTTCCGTGCCGGTTGCGGGCAATTCACTACGGGTGTCCCCCAGTGAAACCGACATGCCCGAACGCCTCAATGAACGCTGGCACCGAGTTGAAAACGTCAATCCAGCTTTTCGAACATGTCCTTGGAGGCGCCGCACTGCGGGCAAACCCAATCTTCCGGCAATTCCTCGAAGGGCGTGCCAGGGTCCACTCCGCCACTTGGGTCTCCCAACTCCGGATCGTAAATGTAACCACAAACAGAACACTTCCACTTAGCCATGCGTGGGTTCTCCGCTATTTTTTCCCTTTGATTGGTCGCTGTCCTCAGCACCCCGGATAGCCTATCCGGCATTTGCCTTCGGGTCAACCCGTTTCTTGGCCTGATCGCTCACCGGCCAGGAAGGGCCGAGGCGAACGCCTCCATCTCGGTGCCGCAGCATCGTCCCGCCACGCGATGGGACGGAGACCCTCTCCGCGTCTCTCATTTTTTCTCCGCGCAACGGCGATTCGGGCATGATTTCCTTGTTCCCGGGCAAGACTGGCGTTGACCTGTTTTCTGACACGCATGCACCTGATCGTCGCGGCACGCGCCATACCGTCGACCGGAAACGCTGAGCACCGCCAAAGGCGGGGAAGATACTTTTCCCCGATTTCGAAAAAATCGTTTACAATGCCGTTAGGTGTAAGCGTCCGCGAGATAATGGGAAGGTTTTTGTCCCGCGTGGCTATCTGGCAGCAATATACGGCGGCAGCTTTTGCATTCGGCGGGGCTGAAGACATAGCACATCAATTATCTGGGGGAGAATCAAAATGCACGTAGGAGCTGACTATTACCCGGAGCAATGGGAAGAAAAGAGATGGACTGTTGACGCGGAGATGATGGAGAGGTGCGGGCTGAGCGTCGTGCGGCTCGCAGAGTTCGCCTGGAGCAGGATTGAGCCGGATGATGGAGAGTTCCGATTCGATTGGCTTGACCGGGTGATAGAAATTCTTCGGGGGCGCGGAATCAAGGTGGTTCTGGCGACGCCGACAGCCGCGCCTCCGGCCTGGCTGGTAAGCCGCCATCCTGATATTCTGCCGCTGATGGACATTCCCTGCCAGGGGCATCGCAGCGAGACAATGGAATTCCGCGCAAGGCGACGCTGCTGCATCACTAACCGCGATTACTATTACTATTCGCAAAGAATCGTCACGCAGATGGCTGAGCACTTCGTCCGAAACGAAAATGTCATCGGTTGGCAAGTTGACAGCGAGTTCGGCGGGCCGAAGTGCTATTGCGATGGATGCCGCAAAGAATTCCAGCGCTGGCTGAGGAAGAAATATGGCGCCATGGCGTCGCTAAACCGCGCCTGGGGGAACGCCTTCTGGAGCGAGGAGTACACCAGTTGGGAGCAGATACCAATGCCGTTGAACACCCGGTGCAATCCGGCTTTGTACACAGATTTTTGCCGCTTTTATTCAGACATGGTCGTGCGGTACAGCGACATGCAGGTCGAGACGATTCGGTCCATAAGTCCCCACCAGTTCGTGACGCATAACACCGCGGGGCTATCAGACCGGCAGGTTGACTACTTCCAGCTTGGCAAAAAGTACGATTTCATCTCCTATGATTCGTATCCGGGAAGCCCCGACAATTATCGCCGGTCGGCGATGAACCTTGACTTTACTCGCGGAATCAGGAAGAAGAACTTCTGGATTATGGAACAGCAATGCAGCTACCTGACCCGGGAGATAATTACCCCCACATTTCCACCGGGGATGATGCGATTGTTCAGTTATCAGTCGGTGGCACACGGGGCGGAAGCCATTCTTTATTTCAGGTGGCGCGCGTCTGTTTCTGGGGCGGAGCAGTTTCATTCCGGCATTCTCCAGCACGACGGAACGGAAAACTCCATTAGCTACTGGGAAGCGGGTCAGGTCTCCAGGGAACTTCGCGCCATAGCCCCCTACATTGACGGCAGCGCTGTCAGGTCGCAAGCGGCTATCGTTATTGATTACGATAGCCTCTGGTCGAACAGGTCTTACGCGAACCGGGACCTCTTCCCTTACCATGAGGTTGCGGGTCGGTTCTATGACGGGCTGCGCCGGAGAGGGCTTAACGTGGATTTCGTTCAGGCGACGGACGACCTCGGGGCCTACAGGCTCGTTGTCGCTCCGCTTCTTTTCATTGTGGACGCCACGGTCGCCGCGAACTTGCGCGGTTTCGTCGAGCGCGGCGGGACGCTTATCGCTTCGTTTCGCACCGGCATCAAGGACCGGAACAACAACATGACCGAAAAAGTCCTGCCGGGTGAGCTGGCTAAGCTCTTCGGCATAACCATTTACGCGTGGGACACTTTTCCGGAGGGAACGCCGGGGCGCGTGCGGACTTTGGCTGGCCCCCTCGGTCAGAACGAGTATGAGACTTCCCTTTTTGCCGACTTGATCACCCTTCAGGCAGCAACCTCTCTGGCGACCTACTCACGCGGCTGGCATGAAGGTTACCATGCCGTGACCGTCAACAGCGTCGGGAAGGGGCGAGCTATTTACGTCGGCACACACCTCCAGGACGAGTTCTACGACAAGCTATACGGTTGGCTGTTGCCGGCGTGCGGCTTCGAGCGGCTCTTCACCGTTCCCGATAGAATGGAAACTTGTGTCCGAAGCGGCCAAAAGGGGGATGTCCTTTTTGCATTGAATTTCGGAGACGTGCCTCAGAAACTTCCGCTTCCGGGAAAGTATCTCGAGCTGCTTACCGGCAGAAGCGTGCCGGAAGAGGTGGAAGTTGCTGCCTACGGGGTGGCTGTCCTGACGCCGGAACTGTAATGTAACGCTGCCCTTCCCCCGCGTGCCGCGGGGCGGGACGCTGGCGATACAACGGCGGTTCCAGTCTCGAAGGACCCACGGATTCTGGCGACCGCGGTGACGCAACGGGACGCTCTCGTCGTCCTGAATCGCTCCAACTCGGAGATGCCTTCACCGAGCACCGCCAGGGCGCAACTGCTCTGACCGACGGGAAAGCTAAGCTGTTCGCCGGGAGGTAGCGATCCCTGTCCCGATTTGTGCGTGGCGTCCCTGCCGTCATCGGCCGCGAGAGCGTCGGGGCTGCCGGGGTGAGATAACGTCGCCTTTGACGGGCGGGTAGTCGTCCTTTCGGTCGCGATGAGCTTCGCGTTCGACGGTCACCTTCTCAAAAAAGACCTTGATGCCGGTGGCGTCCTGGATGATGGGGGTGTTCATGAGATGGTAGTGGATATGCGGCTCTGAGGAGTTGCCGGAGTTCCCGCAAAGGCCCACGACTTCGCCTCTCTTTACCTCCTGACCTTCCTTGACCTTTATGCTCCCCGACTTCAGATGCGCTATGACCGAAACTTCATATTCGCTGTGCTGAATGAACACAGCGTTCCCGAGAACGGAATAGGGATTCATCGAACCGGGGACGTTATCCCGGACACCCGTGATGACATCCGTCACGATACCATCTGCCGGTGCCAGGACTTCTCTCCCAAAGGCGTAGTAATCCTCGTTTTTCGTTCCATCTCCCTTTCGCGTTTTGCCATCCTCTCCGATGCCCAGGAAGTCGAACGCGAACCTCTGGTTCGGCACGTCATGGTGCTGATTCAGCTCTTTCGTGTCTCCGCCCCATTGGACAAGACACCGGCCTTTGAACGGAAGCGAAAGAACCGTCTTGTTTCTTTCAGGAACGGGAATGTCCGCGGTGTGCGGGAGAAACCACAATCCGATGATTTCATCGTCCGCGTCGAGAACAAGCTTGATGTCGAGAACGCCTCGCTCAAAATACGCTGGAATCACCGCTTGGTCCGGCGGGTTGAATCTCCCCTGCCCGAGCCTTTTTATCTCGCCGAGCTCATTGAGCATCCCCTCCAGAAGCGATTTCGCTTTCTCTTCAGGGACAGCCTCCAGCATGGCGTCGCTGAAGCCCTGCCGCAGTGCCCTGTAATCCCGTTTGTTGATCGCTTCAGCCATCCTTTCGGCGATTCTCTTGAACCTCTCGCCGGATTGCGAGCACTCTGCGAGCGTGATGAAGCTCCATACGCAAACCACAAAGACCGCTGTGACAACTCGCATCACTCCTCCGTCTCTTCCCGAAGTCTTCGGCTATCCTGACTTCCGGCACTGTTCTGGATGTTTTTCGCTGGCCCGGGCACCGCCCTCGGCCTCGGGAGGAAACGACCCCGCCGCGGCCTCTGTTAGCGCTCCGATAACTCAGGGCTTGCAATATGTGCACCATTCTGCTTGAATCTCGCAGACTGAAGAAAGTTGCCCCTGCGCTGCTCGGGATTCCCGTCAGCCCGGCGTGCTTATCGCATAATAACGCAACCAAGGAGAACACGCATGGCATTTGTTCCGATTCTTCTCCTCTTGCTTTTCCCTGCACTCTCGCCAGCAGAGGCGGCGAAAACCAACCCAATCCGCCTTCTGATTGTCACCGGCGCAGACCATCCCGCTCACCGCTGGCAGGAGAATTCCCAGGCGATTCGGTCTGCGCTTGCGGGCTCGGAGCGGTTCGATGTCCGTGTCTCAGAAGACCCGGAAATCCTCGCAACTTCCATCGCCGAGCGGTATGACGTGGTTGTCCTGAACTACTGCAACTGGGAAAAGCCTTCGCCGAGTAAACAGGCGCTCGAGGGTCTGGCAGGCTTCGTCCGCGGCGGCAAAGGGCTTGTGGTCATCCATTTCTCTTCGGGAGCGTTTCCGGACTGGCCCGAGTATGCCAGACTCATCGGCCGAGTTTGGGATAAGGTTCGCACGCACGACCCATACGGGTCTTTCCGCGTGGAAGTCGTGGACAAAAAACACCCCATCACGCGCCTGCTCAGCGACTTCGACATCACGGACGAGCTATACTTCTGCCTCACCGGCGACGCCGAGATAAAAGTTCTCCTCACTGCTCGTTCCAAGGTTACCGGAAAGGATGAGCCGATGGGCTTTGCTCTCAATTACGGTTCGGGGAGGGTCTTTCACACTCCTCTCGGACACGATGCGAAGGGTTTGACGTCGCCCGGGTTCGTTCAACTCCTTCGCCGCGCCTGCGAATGGGCCGCGAGGGGAGATGTCAGAGACTAAGGGGACGCCTTCAGCGATCCTTTGGACCCTGGGAGCGAGAAGGTCCGCCGGCTCAGTGACTGTGGTGCGACGATTGTCGGAGGTGCCTCCCTTTGACCCCAATCCAGTTGGAAATTGTGCCCGTATGACGGCCTCGATAAGCAACCGGTTGGCATGCGCATCGTCTATCTTTTCACGCGACTATTCGCACCGGCCAGAAGCTCTTTGCGGGCGGTGTGCTTTCGTTTGAGCAAATCTCAGCCACCAATTAAACCACTTGCTCCGGGGTGCGTTTCAAATTATATCAGGTAGAGTTTCTTTACCTTTAAGGGCTTCTGAGCCTTAGTGGCTCAGCTTCAACAACATCAACACAAGAAAGGGGGTTTGCCATGAGACTCGCGACATTTCTTTGTCTGGCCGCGGTTGGCGTTTTCTTGGCTCTCCCGGTCATCTGCGCCGAGGAGAGGCCCGCAAGACCACCAGCCATGTCGGCGGAGGAACTCCAGAAGGTCTGGGAGGCCGAGGCAAAATGCGTCTCCGCTGCTTTGAAGTTGAGTGACGACGAGGCCTCCAAGGTGCTGAAGTGCTACGTTTCAGCCCGCAAGGATTATCAGGAGAAGGTTGCTGCCTTGCCTCGCACTCAAGAGTCGTTCCAGCAGAGGCGTGAGCTCGGTGAAAAAGCTGGTGCCGACCTCAAAAAAGCTCTCGTGGAAGCCGTCGGCGCCGAAAAGGCAGAGAAGGTCATCGGCCTCCTCGGCCCGTTCACCATGACCAGCTTCCGGCTCGACCGGATGGTTGCTGACCTCCTCGCTTTCGGGCTTCCCAAAGATAAGCTGGAAAAAGCCATGGCCGCCGTGCTCGAGTACAACAGGGACTCTGGCAAAGTTATGGCCGAGGCCAGGGAGGCTGGTTCATTTGAGGGTGTCCGCGAAAAGGTGCAGGCTCTTATGGAGGGGCTCAACAAGGAACTGGCCAAGGTCCTGAGCGAAGAGCAGATGGCCTCCTGGAAAGAGAGACAGGCTCGTCCCTTCGGCCCTCGTCGCAGCGCAGAGTAAAACGGCATGACAAGATTTCGTTGCTGAGCGAGCTTTTGCTCGACGATGACCTTTGGGCAGTTGCGGCGACGGGAGGGGGAGTTAGGTCTCGCGCCCTCTCCCGTCGCTCTGCTTTTGTGCTTGAGCGACGCTTTGGGGCGTGTGTTGCGCTGCGAGGCCCCTTGGACATTCCCTCTTCCCATTCTCTCCACAAAGCCGAGCACACCAATTCGCAAGCGCCCTCACCTCTGAGATGCCGCAAAGCCTTCCCTTTGACAGGAGCGGCAACATCTGCAAAATGCCCTCTATCCTCTTATCCGTCAGAACAAACGGGCCACTGGAGTCGCGAATCCCGGCGCTGAGCAGACTGAAAATCTCCGCAAAAAATCTTTCCTACTAAACGCTTTTCCCGCCAGACGCGCCTATGGTATTATTCAAAGGTGAGCTGCGGCGCTCCTGAGTGAGTTGTTCCCATTCTCTCAAGCTGTGCCCTTGACATGCTCATCGTGAGGCTGATAAATCAGGAGATCGTAAGACCGCCAGCAGCAGAGGTTTTTTACAAGCACAAGTATTTGCCTCATCCGATGCCGATTGGTCACGAGTCCGTTAATCGCTACCAGAGATGCGGCATCGGAAACACGATGAACCCCAAATGCGAAAGGAGGTTGCCATGTCGCTGTCATCAACACGAACGGCAGTTGTAAAGGTCTTGTGCATTGCGGTTGCCGCGGGCATAGCTTTTGGCCTGGCGAGTTCCCGCTGCTACGCACAGGAGCAGCAAAGGTGGCAGTTGATGGTGACGCCACCGGAGAATGCAAGAGCGGTCTGGTCGCTGCAGGCAAGGCACGTCGCTTCGGAGCTTGAGCTTGATCGGGAGGCTTCTCGCAAGCTTATGCAGACTTATGTCTCCGCAAGGCAGGAACATCTCGATAAAGTGAAAGCCTTGCCCCAAACGCGAGAATCCTTCCGGCAGTTCTGGGAAATAACGTGGGAGGCCAAGGCCGCGCTGGAGAAATCCCTCGTGGAGGCTATCGGCGAGGAGAAAGGGAAGAAAGCCGCAGAAGCCATCGGCGGGTTCAGCTTCCTCTCCGACCACATGACTGCCGACGTTCTTGCCGCCCAGAGGAAAGCCCTCGCAGCCGTTTTGGACTATCAGACTGCCGTCAATAAGATCCTGAAAGAGGCTCGCGAGGCTGGGTCCTTTGAGGGAACCAGAGAGAAATTCACGGCGCTTTTCACGGAACTTGGTGAAAAAGCTTCCGCTATCTACAGCGAGCAGCAATTGGACGAGTGGAGGCAGAAGTACGGCTGGCTGCTTGAGACCCCCAGCTCTCGTTGAGGTGTCGTTTCCCGCTGGCGTGGGAGCGGTCTTTTGTCGAACCTTGTATTGTGAAAGCAACCGGAGAGGCGTCGCGCGCCCGCCGCTCCAATGCCAGAACCTGTGCCTCGCGCGAATCCTATCTCGGCAGGACTATCTGCGGAAAAGTGAGCAACGCAAAGGCGCGGAGAGGTGGAGAAATCCATACTCCGCGCCTTTTCGGCTCCGCGTTTCATGCTGTTTCTTCCTCAACCCAAAGGCCATCAACGCAAGACGAACCGCTCTGCGTGCCTGCGCGCGCGTGGTGCCCGAGGGGGTGCCACGCCTTTTCGTTCGAGGCTCAATCGGTTGACTTGCGTGAATCCGGCCGCCAGGAAATGATTCCGTTTCCGTGCCGGTTAGCGGAATCGGAGAAATCTTTGCATACCTCCCCCTGAAGCGATATCGTCGCATCCTTGAGAGGGATATCCTTCCCGGCAAGGTGGAGGGCTTCCCGAACGAGCCGCACCAGCCCGAAACAGCACGGCACCTCCATGTGAACGACGGTTATTGACCTTATGTCGCATTCCGCGAAGATGCGGGCCAGCTTCGGGAGATAGGGAGCTATGTCGTCGAGCTTCGGACAGGCCACGAGGACTTTTTTCCCGTCAAGCAGCTTTTCGTGAAAGCCCGCGCAGGCGAAAGGGACGCAGTCTGCGGCAATCAGCAAATCCGCGCCGCGAAGGTAAGGGGCGCTTGCCGGCACAAGAGCCAATTGCACCGGCCACTGCGAAAGAGCCGATTCGGTCCCCTCGCTGGCCGCAATTTGGCCAGCCGCATGTCTGCTTGTCTTCGGCTGAAATGCCATGACCCTTGCCGAAGGGCATCCCTTCTCCGGCTGAACGCCGTTCGGAAGATTGTGCGCAAGCCCCTCCGTTTCCAAGCGCCCCTCGACGGCTTTTTCGTCGAACGCTTCTGCTTCGCGCTCTTCTATCGTTATCGCTCCGCGTGGGCACTGGCCGAGGCACGCCCCCAACCCGTCGCAATACGCTTCGCTGACGAGCCTCGCCTTCCCGTCAACGATTTGAAGCGCCTCCTCCTTGCACTGCGGGATGCAAAGGCCGCATCCGTCGCATTTTTCCTCGTCAATTTTCACGACCTTTCGAACAACTTTTGGCTTCATTCTCCATTTCCTCCATGTGGAGTGTCTTCCCACCGTCGTCCGTTCGGAGACGGTTTTCCCGGAAGACTCTGGTCCCTTTTTCGCGGAAAAACTATCATGGAGCGGATAGAGAAACCTTGACCTATGTCAAGAAAAGAAGGATTTTTGGCGCCGCGGACGGGATTTTTCACCATACTATCATTCGCCAAGTCCGGCCGCGGTTCTGGCAAGGGCTTCTGAATCGAGGATTCGTACCTCGCTCCTCACGACCTCTATCATCCTTCTCTGGCGCAGCCTGGCAAAAGAGCGAGACAGCGATTCGCTAACCATTCCCAACCTTGCCGCCAGGTCGGCCTTGCGGATGTCCAGCCGGACAACAGCCCCACTCATTCCGGCTCGCTTAGCCTTCAGGGAGAGGTCCACGATGTATTTCGCAAGCCTCGCCGTCGCGTCGCTCAAAGCGAGTTGCCCCAGAACCGCCACGAGGCTTTCGAGCCTTTGCGATAGCGAGGCGATGACCCGCCTGGCCAGCCGGCCCTCTGAGCAGACGAGGTCGAGGAAAGAAACGCCACCAAACACCAACAAGTTGCTTCTGGTTACCGCCTCCGCAAAAACGGGGTAATTTCCCCGGGAAAAAGCCGCGGCTTCGCCAAAAAGCTCCCCCGGCGAAACCAGCCGCACAATGTGGTACTTCCCCTCGGGAGACAGTTTGTACAGCTTTACCTTCCCCGTAACAACCGCGTAGAAATGCGCTGCCGGGTCGCCCTCGCAGAAAATCTGCTGGCCTCGATCGTATGCTCTTGTCCGCGCGATCTCAGCCAGACGCTTCAGGTCCGACTCCGAAAAGTCGGCAAATAGAGAGCATGTTCGCAGCGCTGCAATTACTTCCATCGCCTCATCCTCTCCAGAGGTGACTTCCTCAGGATTTGGACGCTCGCTTCGCCTATTCGGCGGCGTAGAAGAATGTACCTCTCTGCGGACATTCCACGCACGCTTAACGGCCAGCGGAAGCCCAATCCGACCCGACGAGCGATTTCGCCAACGCCTCCGCCCAGAGTAAGTACACGGTTTCACAGGTACGACGACGCATGCACAGGCCGCAGAACAAGGTTGTCTTTGGACAGGATGAGCCGCATGGACAGGATTTAGACAGCGTGACGCGAGAACACGACGAGCTCAGCCCATGCTACCTAAGCCGCGTAAGATCACTTTATCCTGCGACCCCGACTAATATATATCACCGAACTTGTGAATCAGAGCACTACGGTCAATGCCCCTGGCCGGCACATCCCTGCCAAAGGTGCCGGCATCCCCCATATCAGGATAGGGACAAGGAGCGACCTATGTCAATCGCCTTCACAGGCCTCCGCTGCCAAGCGGTGCCCTCTTGCGTGCCCACCGCGCGAAAAATATCTTCTCTGCGAAATCGTCGCCTCCCTCACCGGATTCACATTATAGAAGTGGGAAAAAACGGCTTGCGTGCCGGGGCAATATCGCGTAAAATTTAGTTGTGGGGCGGTGTTTACCTGCGACGAGAGGGCCGTCCGATTCGACCAACATTCCTTTCATGGGTCCCCCGGAGGAATGAAAGAGCTGCTGTCGCCGGTACAGCGTCCCACATACGGCCTACAAACATCTTCTCAAACCGCGAGGGAGGGGAAAATGAATCCGACGGCAACTTTCCTATCGCTGTTCGTGTCCGCGGTTCTGGTACTCGCTCCAGCGGAGCTGTCCTATGGAGTCGAGACAAGTCCGCAGTGTTCGGAAAAAGGGGTCAGCTCCGCAGGCACCTCGGGGCCTGCGCTCCTGCGCCCCGGTGACCTAAAAGCGCAGTTTGCAGAGGTCCCTCCCGGGCGTTTCGTGGAGGTCCCTCCAGGCCACAAACTGCTCGTTGTCCCCGCTGAGGTCCCGCAGGGACCCATCGTAGGGCCTGTGCCCATCCCGCCGTCGCCAGATGGCAGGATGGTCTGGGTGGAGGCGGTTTTTGCGGAGCTGGATAGACGGGCTACCCCCGACTTCGAAGGGATCGTTGGATTCAAGCTCAGCCCGCCTGACGGCAAAGCCGTCCTCACGGCAGAAGAGAAGGAGAAGGTCCTGGCCGCAATAGAGGAGGTGGAGGGAGAAATCGTCGCCGCTGTCTCCCTTTTAACCATTGCTGGCCAGGAGGCACAGAGCGAGCACGTCGAGGAGATAACCTTTCCCCAGGAGTTCAAATACGAGGGAGAAAAGATTAATCCCAGCAACTGGGAGAAAAGAGACGTCGGCGCCATCCTGAACGTGACGCCAACTATCTGCGAAGACGGCCGAATCGCTCTGATATTGTTGCCGGAAGTGACCACCCTCAGCGAGTGGAAGAAGATTGACGGCACGGAAGTCACCCAACCCATTTTCGCGACGTGGAACGCCACGACGACGGTCATCATCCCCGACGGTTCATCCTTCGTCCTGAAGGAGGTCAGGCCTCTTCACGGGTCCGCAGCGACCAATCCCCAAGTCGAAAAGCCGCCGCAGGGTCAAAAAACCCGCCTTATGGTCGTCTCAGCCAAGGTAGTCGAGACGAAGTGAATAGAAATACGCAGTACGCGCTCCGGTGGGGTGGGCCTCGGGCGGGTGGGGAGGCACGTTCCGAAAGGAGGGCGTTGACGGCGGCTCACCAAAGCAGCGCAGGTTGTCGGGGATGCCGGCAATCTCAAGGATAGTCCGTTTGTGAGGCGGCCGGATGGGCAGTCCCACCTGAGCCAGCCCTTCCAGGCCCGGCGGAAGAGCAACGTCTTGCGTCTTCCTTAGACGTGCATCTTGTCGGGTCGGGAAGGAGGGTCGCAACATGGACAACAGAGGGCCGTCCCTGAAAATCTTTCACTGGGCCACTATTGCTCTGGCGTGTGGGGTATTCTCCTATGCGTCCTCAGTGATAGGAGAACAGGCAGGGCAGGACTCCAATGCCGCCTCGGCACCCCGCATCCGGTTGGAGGCTACCCTTATCGAGTTCGGCGTGGGGGCAATCAAGGAAACGGAGAGGGCCGTCGGATTCAAGCTCAGCACCGAGGAAGAGCAACTGGTTATTACGCAGCAGCAAAAGGAGGAGTTGCTGGCTGCCATTGAAGAGAACGCGGCCGCGAGGGTCGTTGCCACGTCCGCCGCGGAGGCCGCCAGCGGACAGCGCGTGCGGATTCACCTGGAAGGCAACCTCCGCGAGTCCATGGAATCCGCCTTTCCCACCATAGACGCTGGCGCGGACCTTTCCATTGGCGGAATCGTGACCGAGCCCAATTTTCAGTTCAGGTGGCGTGCTCGGGACCAGAAGGATTGGCTCCACCTTCTGTCCACTCCCAACGTAACCACAATCGGCGGACAACGGGCGCAGATAGACGTCGTGCAGGAGATAACCTATCCCACAGAGTACGACCGCGAGACCACCGATATTGGCGGCAGTCCCGGCGGCCAGATCGAGAGCTTTTCCGGCGAGCATTTCATGGTCATTCGACCGGGACAGCACAAGAGAAAGGTTGCGGCATCCGTCTCGGTAACGCCAAGCATAATGAGGGATGGCCGCATCGCCATCCTGGCCTCGCTGCAAGTGAGCGTCCTCAGCGGATGGAAAATGACCGAAGAGTCCAACGTGCCCCGACCCACGTTCCGGACATGGCACAAAACAACCAGCCTGCTCATGCCGGATGGCTCGTCCTTCATTCTCAAGGAGTCGCCGCCGGACGCCGTTTCCCTTCCTGAATTCCCAGACCCCGAGGCCGTTGACACGGAGCGAATAGCAATCCCACAAAAACCAAGGCCGGAGAATCAGGAAACTCTGCCGAAAGGTTACGTCCCCCCGGAACCACTGGAGACGGAGGTGCTCCGATTCGTTCGCGGCGAGCGGGGTGGTAAGCCGCCGCGCCCTTGGCGCGGCAGACGAGCAGGGGCCGGAAGCCTCCTCAGCTCAAAGGGTAGACGAGTTTGTCCGCAAAATCGGTGTTTCCTGGCCCCCGGGCAGCAACGTGACGTACAATAGCGAAACCGGCACCCTCCTCGTCACCAACACCGCATCCACTTTAGTGATTATCCGCGGCTCGCTGCTCCAGCAGTTGCAGGCGGGACGCGTGGGCACGGTCAGTTCCACAAGCCAGTTGCTGACAATCATCTCAACTGAGGTCGTGGGGGATAGGTAGGCTCCATAGCCCGACGGGGCCTCGACCGCCACTTTGACCTATCGTGGCACATCTTCCAGCTCCTGACCCAAAAGAACCCCGTTACTCCCACTCCTGCGTTCCGACTCCCCTGCAAACCACAAAGACACGCGGGGGAGAACGCCACACCGTTCGCTCTTTGTGCCTTCGCGTCTTGGTGGTAGAGCCCACGGTGTGCTCCGAAACTGATTGAACATGGGGTGCTCTTCTGCTAATCTCACTTCGTTCAATTGTTTAGACTCGCTTTGCGGTCATCCGAGGGCTTTAAAGATGTCGCGTGCGGACGCGAAGAAAATGATGCGGTTGCTTGTCGTGGGCGCGCTGCTATGCCTGGCAGCGTGGAGCGGCGCCTCCGGAACGTCTGAGACTACGGAACAGCAGCCAGTTGACCCTCGCTCGCTGAAGTTTCCGCCTCTGGAATTCAAGGCGCCGAAGGCGGACCGGACAGTTCTTCCTAACGGAATGGTTGTTTACACTCTCGAGGACCACTTTCTTCCCATCATCAACGTAACGTCAGCCATAAATACCGGCGAGATGTACGTTCCTGCGGAGAAGGCTGGTCTCGCTTCGCTGACGGGTGACGTCATGCGAACCGGCGGCACAAAAAAGATGACGGGTGACGACGTGGATAAAGCCCTTGATTATGTCGCAGCCTCGGTCAGTGTCAGTATTGGCAGGGACAGGGGCACGGCAGCGATGTTCTGTCTGAGAAAGGACTTTGACTCAATCCTTCCCATTTTCGCGGAGATTCTGGTGTCCCCCGCTTTCGCTCGGGATAAGATTGATAAGCGGAAAAAAGAACTTATGGAATCCTTCCGCCGGGAAAACGACGAACCGGAGGAAATCGTCGGGCGGGAGTTCCGCAGACTTGTGTACAAGGAGCATCCGTACGCACGGAGAGAGACGGGTTATCCCGAGACGATAGAGAGAATCGGCCGAGATGACATGCTCGCCTTTCACGCAAACTTCTTCCATCCCAAGAACATAATCCTTGGCATTTCCGGAGATTTCGAGAAAAAGGAGATGCTCCAGAAGCTGGAAGAGGTTTTCACAGGCTGGGAAAGATGCGAGATTGACTTCCCGCCGGTTCCTGAGATGCCGGCGAGCTTTGAGCGGTCTCTTAATTACATTCGCAAGGACATAAACCAGTCGAGCGTTCTGCTGGGTCACATCGGGTTGGAGAGGCTCAATCCTGATTTCTATGCAGTCTCGGTAATGAACTTCATTCTGGGGGCGGATTTCACGTCCCGCCTCGTGGAGAACGTTCGCACGAAGGGAGGGCTTGCCTATTCGGTCGGCTCGGTTTTCGAGATGCCGAAATATAAGGGGATGTTCTTCTGCTACTTTGACACCGCAAACCCGCAAACGCGCTTCGCCGTCGAGAAAACCGTCGCTGAGCTTGAGAGGATTCGCAGCGAGAAGGTCTCCGAGGAGGAATTCAAGCGAGCAAAGGACGCCCTGTCGAACCGCTTCGTGTTCACCTTTGCCACGAGCCGCAGCGTCGTCGAAAAGCTCGTCTCCATCGAATACGAAGGGCTTCCAAGAGATTATCTTGACACATATCTTGATAAAGTAGCCGCCGTCACGCCGGATGATGCACTTCGTGTTGCGCAAAAGTATATTCATCCGGAGAGCATAACGTTGCTTGTCGTGGGCGATGAGGAGGCCTTGAGGAGCTTCCCGGAAAACTGGGGGAAATTCAATACCATCGGACTCTCCTCCCCGCCTTCAGAGGCAGAAGGGACCTGGAAAGAAGGGTCGAATGGCTCCTCTGCCGAGCAGTGACCTATCGTCGCCGCAAACTGGCTGGACCGAATCTGGGGTTCGAAGAAATGTACGTTCCAGATGAAAAGCAGTTCCTGAAGCTCGCTGAGAAGGGCAACCTGATTCCGGTTTACCGTGAGTTTCTTGCGGACATGGAGACGCCGGTTTCCGCTTTTCGGAAGATTGACAGCAGTCCTTTCGGCTTCCTCTTAGAGAGCGTGGAGAGAGGCGGCAACATCGGCAGGTATTCGTTTCTGGGAAGCGACCCGCGGACTATCTTTAAGTCGAAGGGGCAGAAAGTCACCATCATTGACAACGGAGTCGCCAGGGAATATACCGTTGACGGAAATCCTCTCGATGAATTGGCTCGCCTGATCTCCCAGTACAAAGCCGTTGAAGTGCCGGAGCTTCACCGCTTCACCGGCGGCGCCGTCGGCTACATCTCCTACGACGTGATTCAGTACATCGAGGATATTCCGCAGGAGAACGAGGACGACCTCCTCCTTTCTGAGCTTTATTTTCTCATCACCGATACAGTCCTCATTTTCGACCACGTGAAGCGCACGCTCAAGGTGGTCTCCAATGCATACATTGATTCCTCTCCGGAGCAGGCGTATCGGGAAGCCATCGCCCGGATAGACCGCATCGTGGGGATGCTTTCGCGTCCACTTCAGCCCTCAACCGTCGGGACATCCGGCGCCGCGCACCTTCCAGAAGTTCGCTGCCGCTTCAGCAAGCAAGAGTTCAAAGAGGCGGTCCGTAGGTCGAAGGAATACATCAGGGCCGGGGACATAATTCAGGTCGTCCTCTCGCGAAGGCTGGAGATGTCCAGCTCAGCGCGTCCCTTTGACGTTTACCGGTCGCTGCGGGCAATCAATCCGTCGCCTTACATGTATTATCTAAAACTCGATGACCTTGCGATTGCCGGTTCGTCGCCGGAGCTCCTCGTCAAATGCGAGGACGGCGTAATAGAGATTCGCCCCATCGCCGGAACTCGCCCCAGAGGCGAGACGCCGGAAGCAGACCTCGCCCTCGAAAAAGAATTGCTCTCCGACCCAAAAGAGCGAGCGGAGCACATCATGCTCGTTGACCTCGCCAGAAACGATGTCGGAAGGGTCGCTGAGTACGGAAGCGTAAGGGTTCCGGAGCTGATGGCCGTGGAGAGATATTCTCACGTCATGCACATCGTCTCTGACGTTGTTGGCCGGCTGAAAAAAGGCTATACGCCTTTCGACGTCCTGAAAGCCTCTTTCCCGGCGGGGACTCTCTCGGGCGCGCCGAAAATCCGCGCCATGGAAATCATAGAGGAGCTTGAAAAGACCAGGCGCGGACCGTACGGAGGAGCGGTCGGATACTTCAGCTTTTCCGGCAACCTCGATTCCGCGATAAACATCCGGACGGTGACCTTGAAAGCGGGCAAATGCTATATTCAAGCCGGCGCAGGCATCGTCGCAGATTCCGACCCGGAGAAGGAATTCCAGGAAACCGAGAACAAAGCCAGGGGGATGATAAAAGCCGTCGCCCTGGCAGAATCGTTCGGATAGGCCCACGTCGGGCACGCGAAAGCGGTCGCTGAGGCTCGGCGGCGCCACTTTTCCGCCCATGATAGTGGCGATAGACAATTACGATTCGTTCACTTACAACCTCGTGCAGTACTTGGGCGAGCTCGGGGCGGGTCTTCGTGTCTTTCGGAACGATAAAGTGACGATCCCGGAAATTGAGGAGCTAAGACCGAAAGGCATAGTCATTTCCCCGGGCCCGTGCACGCCCAAAGAGGCTGGAATTTCAAACGACGTCATCCGCCATTTCAGCGGCAGAGTTCCGCTGCTTGGCGTATGCCTCGGACACCAATGCCTCGGGGAGGTCTTCGGCGGGAAAGTGGTTCGTGCTTCGCGCCTCATGCACGGAAAAACCTCCATGATTTATCACGACAAAAGCGGCATTTTCCGGGACATTCCGAATCCCTTCGAGGCGACGAGGTACCATTCTCTGATCGTTTCGCGTTCGGGTCTGCCGGACGCCCTTCGAGTAACCGCATGGACCGACCAGGACGAAATCATGGGGTTGGCGCACGTCGAACATCCAACCTGGGGGGTTCAATTTCATCCCGAATCAATCCTGACCGTGGAGGGAAAACGGATATTGAAGAACTTCCTCAATGTGACGTGAACCGCGGCGCCGACAGATGTGGCATGGGCACCTTGCCCATGAAGCCGCTCACGGGTGCCGCCAAGGGCGGGATGCCACGATTACGCGGGACGGGCATGGGTTGGGCTACAGGTCCTGCGTTCCGATAAGGATTTTCCTGGGCTTGCTGCCATCGGCGGGTCCGACCAGCCCCCTCTGTTCCATCATGTCAATGATGCGGCCCGCCCTGGCGTATCCTATCTTCATTTTCCTCTGGAGGTTAGAAGCGGAAGCCTGACCTGTCCGAAGGACGATTTCCACCGCCTGGTCAAACAATTCATCCGTTATGAGGTCGTCTTCCTCCTCCGGAGGTTTTTGCTTCTTCTCGTCCTTCGCTACCACCCCTTCCTGATAATCGGGGCCGGCCTGGTTCTTGACAAACTGCACCACTCGCTGGATTTCCGGGTCGCTGACGAAAGTTCCCTGGGCGCGAATCAGCTTGGAAGTACCGGGAGGCATGAACAGCAGGTCGCCGTTGCCGACGAGTGTTTCCGCGCCGTTCGCGTCAATGACCGTGCGCGAATCCACCTTTGTTGCCACCTGGAACGATATCCTCGCCGGGAAATTGGCTTTTATGACGCCGGTAATTACGTTCACTGACGGCCGCTGCGTGGCGATAATCAAGTGAATTCCTACTGACCGGGAAAGCTGAGCTAAGCGAGTGATTGCCATTTCCACGTCCACCGGGGCAATCATCATCAGGTCAGCCAGTTCGTCAATGACCGTTACGATGTAAGGGAGCCTGTCCGGCAGGCCCTCTTCTCCCTTCTTGGAGCGGTCTATGGGCCTCGCGTTATATGCGGCTATGTTCCTGACGCCTGCCCTGGACAGATAGTCATACCTCCTCTCCATCTCCCCCACAAGCCAGTTCAGTGCCTGTGCGACCTTTTTGGACTCGCTGACGACGGGAATCAGCAAATGAGGGAGGCTGTTGTAGCAGGCCAGCTCAATCTTCTTCGGGTCAACAATCAGAAGCCTCAGCTCGTCCGGGCGAAACTTGTGGAGTAGAGTGACCAGGATGGCGTTGATGCAAACGCTCTTGCCGGAGCCCGTAGCCCCTGCTATGAGGAGATGGGGCATCTCCGCCAGGTCGCCGACCACAACGTTGCCAGCCACAGACTTCCCGATACCGAGCGGCATGATGGCCTTAGCATCGCGAAATTCCTGCGAGGAGAGGACTTCCCTTATGCAAACCAGAGTCGATTTCGGATTCGGAATCTCCACCCCGATCGCCCCTTTTCCAGGAATCGGCGGAGTGACGCGTATCCCCGCAACTTTCAGGGCCAAAGCTATGTCTTCTGCAAGGCTGCCGATTCGCGTTGCTTTCACCCCTGGGGCAGGATGAACCTCATACCGCGTCACGACAGGGCCTCGCTGTATTTCCCCAACGCTGGCCTCGATCCCAAAATCCTTGAAAGTTTTCTCGAGGATTTCCGCGTTCTTTTTCAGGTCGTCGAAAAGGGCTCTCTTGGGGACAGGCGGGGGGAGGTCAAGCAATTCCACCGGAGGGAGGCGATAGTCCGTCCAGACTCCGGGGGCGGCTTTCTCTTTCTTTTCGGCACGAGTCGGCAAAGCCTCTCGTGCCACGGCAACTTTCTCGCCCGGTGCGGTTCCCTCGCGGACCTTTTCGGCGCCTGGCATTTCTACTTGTCGCGTCTCTCCGCCTTCGAAGCGTTCCCCTCGCAGGGGTCGGGACATTCCCACAAGCGCCTTAGCTCCCCGGCCAACCAGGAGCATTCCTTTTGTGAAGTTCCTTGCCGCAAATCTCAGCCCGATTCGACCCACACGTCCTGCCGTTCTCGCGTAGGGATAGAACTCCACTCGCGTCAACAGCATCGCAGAGATCACGAAGAGCGTTACTGCCACCACAGCCGCTCCCCCGGGACCGAGGTACACCCTGAGGACATCTTTCCCGATCCTCTCGCCTATAACCCCGCCGAATGACATGCCTTGCATCGTCGGAAACCACTTCTTCAGGTCGAGGCTCTGCTGTAGCTCCGCGACGCAAGACAGCGACACCGCCAGTATGACACCGTAGACCACCTTCAAAATAATCCCCCGCGGCGGCCTTCGGATAATGAACGAAACCCCCGTCCAGAAAAGGAATGCAGCTATCACGAATGCCCCGATCCCGAAGATCAAGTAAAGAAAATATGCGACCAGCGTTCCCACAACCCCCGTGTAGCCCCCTTCCACTGCTTTGAAGTCGGTCGTCGCCAGCGGGTTTCTGCGCGGGTCATAATCAATGAGGCTCAGCGCAAGGAAAACTGCCGCCGCAGCGAGCACAAGGCCCCAAACCTCCGCGTACCTGTACTTGACTGCCGGTCTGTTCTGCTTTGTCCTCAGCACTTTTGGAATCCTTTCGCAGCCCGGTCTCTCAAAAGGCACTCGGCAATTCCGGCCGTCCTGCCCTTGCGAGGGGGACGCTGGCGGTACGCTTCGAAGCGCTCGGAGGGCAGCGCTTCGAAGAACGCTTTTTCTTTACCATCATACGGTGAGCTTGTACGCTATGACGCCGGCCCCGACGAGAAAACAGTAGCCGGAAAAAAGCCATAGTTTCGCCCTTTCGACAGCCTTTAGGAAAAGCCGCAGCGCTGCGTAGCCCGCTGCTGCCGAGACGCTGACTCCTACGATGGCCATCAGGGCCACACCGCCCGTGGCAAGCTCCGACCGGTGTTTGACTACCTCCAATCCCCCGGCCCCGATAATCGCCGGAATTGCCAGCAGAAACGAGAACCGCACCGCCAGACTTTGCTCCCACCCCATCAGGAGGCCGCAACAAACGGTGCTTCCCGCCCTGGAAATCCCCGGCAGAATGGCTACGCTCTGGGCGGCCCCGACGACCAGTGCGGACGCGGCTTTCACTTCAGAGCGGGCAGCAAGGTGCCGCTCCGCTGCAACCGCGGGGGGTGCGCAGCACAGTACCGAGGCGGCTCGCAGCCGCCGCCTCTGCCGGATGCTGCCGAGGGCGAGTACAAAACTGTTGAGCACAAGCAGCGCCCCCACAGCGAACACGCTGTTGAAAGCATCCTCAATCAAAGGCTCGAGCGTCAGCCCCACAACCGCGGCCGGAACCGACGCGAGCACGAGGTAAAAAGTCCATTTCCTATTCGATGAAAAGAGTGCCAATACGTCTCTCCTGAAAACCAGAAGTATTGCAATGAGCGTGCCCATATGTAAGAAAACGTCGAACAGAATCCTGTTCTCCGTTATCCGGAGGATTTCCTGAGCTATCGTCAGATGTCCCGAGCTGCTCACCGGCAGAAATTCCGTGGCGCCCTGTACAACGCCGAGAATGAGCATCTTCAGAATAGAAGGCACACTACCCCTCTTCGCTATATCTCATTCCCTGTGGCCTGAAAAATAAGCCCGCCGTCTGTGCGGTTCAGTCTCCGCGTCTCCCCGCCTCTGCGTTGAAGAAGGAGAGATGTGAAACGCAGAGCCCCGCCCTCGGCGGGGAGAGGAGATTCTCATGTTCTACTTGCCGCTTTCGTCGCTGGCTACAGTAGTTGAGCTTGCGGCGTCAATTCCCAACTGCCTTATCTTGTATCCGAGAATCCTTCTTGTTGTTCTCAGAAGCCTGGAGGCCTCCGACTGAACCCCTTTCGAGACGCGAAGGGCTTCTTCTATCAACAGCCTCTCGAAACCTTCGGTGGCGTCCTTGAGCGATTTCTTTCCCACCAGGGAGCGCGGTTCCGTGGCGCCATCTCCCTTTGTCGCGGGCAGAATGTCCCAGAATAAGTGCTCCCTGGTGATGAGCGAGACGCCCCTGTTGAGAACGAGAATCCTTTCGATGACGTTTTTCAGCTCCCTGACGTTTCCCGGCCAATCGTACTCCTCCAGGGCTTTCAGTGCATCTTCCGAAAGCTTCGGCTTCTTCGGGTTCAGCTCCCCCGCAAAGATCGCCAGGAAGTACGATACCAGCTCGCTGATGTCCTCCTTACGCTGCCGCAGCGGCGCAAGATAAATCGGCACAACGTTGATCCGGTAGTAGAGGTCCTCCCTGAAATTTCCCTTCTGGATTTCCTCCTTCAGGTCGCGGTTAGTTGCGGAGATTATTCGCACGTCAACAGAAATTGTCTCTGTTCCGCCGACCCTTCTGAACTCCCCTTCTTGGAGGACCCTCAGAACCTTGGCTTGGACTCGCGGACTCATCTCCCCGATCTCGTCGAGAAAAAGGGTTCCTTTGTGGGCCAGCTCAAACTTTCCCTGCCGGTCGCAAATCGCGTTTGTGAATGCTCCCTTGACATGCCCGAATAGCTCGCTCTCCAAAAGCGACTCCGGCAAAGTCGCGCAGTGAAGCGCAACAAAGGGATTGTTACGCCGCGAACTCTGAAGGTGCAATCTTCTTGCGACAAGCTCCTTGCCGGTTCCGCTCTCTCCCGTTATCAAGACCGATGCTCGAGAATCCGCCACCTGCTCGATTTTCTGGATGACGCTCAGCATGGCCGCAGAGGAGCCTATAATCCTATCAGAGCTGCGAGTTATGTGAACCTGACTTCGCAGGTAGTTTACCTCCGCTTCGAGCCTCTTGCTGCGGACAGCCTGTTCAACGACCATGCGCAGTTCGCTGACGTCGAACGGCTTGACTATGTAGTTGTATGCCCCGAGCTTCATGGCATCAATTGCCTTCTGAACGGAAGTCGTCGCGGAGATCATGATTGTCTCCACCCCTTTATGCTCCTTGCGGATGACCTTGAGGACATCCAATCCGTTCATCCCGGGCATAAGAATGTCGAGCAAGACTACGTCAACCTGCCGCCGCTTCAGCAACTCCAGGGATTGCTCCCCGCTTTCCGCGAGCACAATCTCGTAGCGGTCCCTTAGGGCAATCCTCAACGATTCGCGAGCACCCTCGTCGTCGTCAACGATCAGCACGCGCTCCATAGTTGCTTTCTCCTTCTCTCGGTGCCTGTGTGCCGGGACCGGCATTTTTGCCCGGCGCCAACAACGTCGAACGCCGTTGTCAGATACCAACTACTGCGTATTTTGTTCTCTGGGAAGCACAATCCTTACGGTTGTTCCCTCCCCTTCCTTGCTTTCTATCTCCATTCTTCCCCTGTGCCTTGAAACGATTTTCCGGGCGATAGCCAGGCCCAGCCCGACTTTCTCCCCTTTGGTCGTGAAAAACGGCTGGCCGACCTTCCCCAGTTCAGCCCCGGCAATCCCTTTGCCGGAATCCCGAAATTCGGTCTCAACGAACACTTCATCGTCCAGAACTGAGCCGTCTTTTCCGTCTATCCCTGTAAAGTCGCAGACGAGTCTCCCTCCTTTCCTCTCGCGAAATTGCCTCGCTGAAACCTCCTTGATCGAAATGGTAATGCTCCCGTCGGAAGGAGTGGACTCGATGCTGTTCCTCAGCACGTTCAAGAAGGCGGACCGCACAAGCTTCCCGTCCGCCAGAACCATTGCCGGCTTTTCCGAGCCCGGTGCAATAACCCGAAGGTCTCTGCTTTTCAGGTCGTTCCGCAGAGACGCGAGGGCGTTCTCCACGACTGCGGCTACGTTGGTCGGCGAAAGGTCGAGCGGCCCCGCCGCCGCGTACGATGTCAATCCGTCCGCAAGGGCATTGATACGCTCCACGGCTCTTCCCACGACCTCTGGGAATTTCTCCCGAAACTCCTCGTCGTCGTACTTTTCCGGCAAGAGCTGCGAGAAAGTCTTTATGGAGGCCAGCGGATTTTTGATCCTGTCGGCAACCTGCCCGCAGAAGGCGGCGAAGACCTCATCCTCTGGAATCTGCCCTTCCCCGCCTTCGGGCGGGGGAGGAGCTGCTGCCTCGCGAAGGGGCGTAAAGAACAGGATCGCCCCGGTCAGGTTTGACCTCTCGTCGCACATTTTGCAGGTGCTGACCGAGAAGACGCGTCCTGTGGTCCCATCCCGGTACGGCCGGTTTAGATACGTCCTGTCCTCCTTTATGGTTCGCAAAACCACGTCCGCCACAACCGAGCCGAGTTTTTGGATGTTCCTGCCGATGAGTTCCTCTGAGTTGACCTCGAGGGCGCTCTCAGCGAAATGGTTCATGCTCAGCAGGTTCCCTTCGGTATCCACCGCTACAATCCCACAGGATATGTTGTTCAGAATGGCCTCTGCCCTCGCCTTTTGGGCCGAAAGCTGCCGGTGTACGACGGAGGTGCCGATGGCCCCGGAAGCGCAGTCGCCTATCACTGCCAGCAACTCCAGGTCTTCCTCATCATACCTCTTGCCGGTCATCTTCCTGCCAAGACTCAGGAAACCGATGAGGTTGCCTTTGTCCATGAGGGGCATGATAACGTCCGCCCGAAGGGCGTCCATATCTGTCCCCACCTCCACGGCGATGTCGTGAGGGAAGGAGTTCACAAGCTTGTCGCGGGTGATGAGCTGTTGATGCTCAATGAGCCACCTGACCATCCCATGCTTTTTGCTGAAAGAGCATACCTCCGCCAGGCCCTCGTCCACGCCCTGCCACGCCCCCGCGATGTACCTCCCTTTTCCCGGGTCCCATGTGAAAATGGCCACGTTGTTGCTCCCGAACAGCTCCCTGACAGAATCTCCAAACCTCCCCAAAAGCTCGTTGAGGTCTGTGACCGGGCTGATGGACCTCAAAAGTTTTCTGACTATCCCTCTCCCCAGTGGCATGGGCATCTTGCCCATGAAAGGCTCCACGCCCGGGACGCGCGTGCCACGCGTTCCCGTCGCAGGGGGGCGAAGTGAACCTTCTGCCGACGTTGTCTCTGCAAGGGTGGTCAGATATTCGATCCTTCTGGACAGTTTTCGTCTCTCGACGGCTTTCTTAGCCAGAAAGAGCACAATGTCCCGGTTCAGCGGTTTGGGAATGGACGCGTAAACACCCTCTTCCTCCGAAACGGGGGCGGCCATGGCGTCTTTAGCTGGCGCAATGTAGATAAGGCACGTTTCCGGAGAAGCGGCTGCTATCTCGCGGATTGCATCTTTCCCCTCGCAATCCGCCAGTTGAGTGTCAACGAAGATTAGGTCGGTCGGTCTCTTCGCCAAGGCGTCAAAAACCTGTGGCAGGCTCTCCGCGAAGTCGAGGTCAAATTCTTGTCCGAGCATCTCCCGCAAGGAAACGAACGTTCCCCTGCTCCGAGAAGCGACGACCACGAAATTCATTTGCCCCCCTCATAACTCGTTGGTCGCCGGAAGCTTCACCGTAAAGGTCGCTCCCTGGCCATGTTTGCTTTCTGCGTCCAACGTTCCGCTGTGTTCCTGGACAATGGCGTGGGAGATCGCCAGCCCCAATCCTGTCCCCTCTGGCTTAGTGGTAAAAAATGGGTCGAACAGGTGTTTCAGGTTCTCCTCCGAGATGCCGCAACCCGTATCCGAAATCCTTATCGTGAATCTCCTTGCCCTGTTGTCTCCCGAGCGCCTTATATTAGCATCTTTCGTCTCTCTGGCCAAACCCCGCCCACGCCCGTCACCTCCGCGCTCCCATATGAAGGCCGTGGACACCTCAATTCGCCCCTCGCTTCCCACAGCTTGCACGGCGTTGAGCACCAAATTCAACAGAACCTGCTTCATCTGCTGTCTGTCCACTTTGACGATGGCTGGGTCACGCGTATATCCCTTTCGGACCTCGATGTTTTTCTTCCTAACGTCCTCTTCCAGAAGGAGCAACACCTCATCTATTAGCTCGTGCATGTCGCAAGGGGCCGGAACAGGCTTAATCGGCCTGGCAAAATTCAACAGCTTCTCTATGATGTGGTTGATTCTTTCCACTTCCTTGAGAACGAGGACAGAGAACCTGCTGCGGAACTCGTTATCGTCGAACATCTCAGGCAGAAGCTGGGAGAAGGTCTTTATGGGGACTAACGGGTTTTTGATCTCGTGTGCCATTCCCGCAGCGAAAGTGCCGACCACTGCGAGCCTGTCAGCCCTTCGTATTCTTTCCTGGAGAAGTTTTACCTCCGAAAGGTCGTCGAAAACCAGGAGGACTTCGCGGGTATCGCCCTGCGCGGTCATGGTGGTCGCTACGACTCCCAGGGGAACACTTCCTCTTCCCTGGACCTCTATCTGCATCTCCCCTTCAAAGCGTCCCGGCCCCTCCTGGAGCCGCTTCATCACCAGCTTGCTGAGCTCGCTGCCCAGCACGGAAACATCTCGCCCCAGAAGCTCTTTCCTATGCCGGTTCAGAATCCCGGCGGCGCTTCGGTTAACTGACTTAATCCTGTTATTGTGGTCAACCGTGATGACCCCAGAGCGGAGATGTTGTAGTATGTTGTCCTGGTGATTCTTGATGAGAAGAATCTCGTTGAACAATCGCGAGTTCTCTAGGGCCGAGGCAGCCTGGTTCGATAGAACCATAAGAAGACTTACGTCTTCGGCTGAGTAAATATCGCCCGACCTCTTCTCGCCAAGAGACAATATCCCCAGCAGCTTATCCTTTGAGATTAAAGGAACGACGATGGCTGAGCGCAGCCGGGTCATTTCTTCCAGCAGCGCTATAGCGGAGTCTTCCGGCCATGTTCTGCGAACCTCCTGTTCTACGATGACTTTCCTGGAGCGCTTCAACTCCTCCAGGAGCACGTTGCCGGGGCTGAGAGCCCTGTCCATGATAATGTGCGTTCCGGGGAAAAGGCCATACTCCGTGCGGTACTCCTCGAACCGCGGGTCAGCCACCAGGATCAGCCCGTTCTCCGCCTGCATGGTCTCCACGGTCTTCTCCACGACGAACTTCTCCAGCGCCTTGAGGTCGAGTATCCGGCTGACTTTTTCGCCAAACTCCACTGCCACTTTCCGGTAGTCGTATCTACCTTTGAAGATATACTTGTCGGTCAGCGCCGACACCCTCTCCTTGAGTGGTTGGAATCCACCGGCGACACCAGCCGCCGCCATGAGGGCCGAAAGAGTCGTCGGAAAACCCAGGATGGAGGAGAAGAGAAAATGAAAACCTATCATCAGCGCCGCAACCGAGAAGACCACGCCGCCTTGCACAATCGTGTTTCGGAAAACGACCCCTAAGTTCATAAGGCGGTGTCTGACGATGCCATAGGTCATTATCAGCACTGTCAGGGTCCCCAAGAAGGGAGTGACAGAGACGTACCTGACGTTCGCCAGCGACGGTAGAACAATGTTGAACAGAAACGAGGAGGGCGCCAGAATCAGCATTCCAACAAAGGTGTACTGAACCTGTTTTTTCTGGTGGCTCGGGGACAGCCCCCTGAAACTCCGGATAAGGTTTCCGAAGCCGGCTATTCCGCACCAGATGAAGAGACCTGTCCAGGGGAGGATGCCCCATCCGAGGTTGGGCCTGTAACCGTCGCTTTCCCTGCTCACTCCTGTCACCAGGTACGGGCTCAGTGCAGCCAGTACCGAAAGGAGGGCTATCCCGTACGCCAACGAAAGCCTTCTTTTAATCTTCGACTCGTCCGGCGCATTCGGAAAAACCTCCGTGAAGGCAAGAAACGACCCGTATACCATTCCCCCGGTTGCAAAGGTCAGCTTCCCGAGAATCCTCAACCAGTTTTCTATTTCCACAACCCTGACGAAGTAAATGGAGAGGTTCAGAAGCACAAGGGAAAACAGGAAGATGCTGAAGGTCACGTGAATCCGGTTTCGGCGTCCTCTGGCAAGGACAAACAGCGCCAGGGAGACTACCGCGGCCGAAGTCAGAAAGAAAAGAAACCGCTCCCACGTTGGCAACTTGGGCTGCGCTAACGAAGTTACGCTGAGCAGAATCGTGTTGCAGGACATTGGGTTCGAGCCTTCCGCCTTGCCGCTACTGCGCGAGCCTCCTCACAACCAGGACAGAATAATTTCCACCCAACCCGTGCGAATTAACTACCGCAACGTTTACCTTATTGTGCCGAGGGACGTTAGGAACGTAGTCGAGGTCGCATTCCGGTTCGGGGTACTCGTAGTTGATGGTGGGAGGAATGACGCCATCCCTCATCGCAAGGAGAGAGGCTATAGCTTGCAGGACCCCAGCCGCTGCTACCGGATTACCGATCATGGACTTGATTGAGCTGATTGGAATGCGGTAGGCCAACCTCCCCAGAGCGTGCTTGACTGCCAGTGACTCGACCCTGTCCAGAAAAGGGTCAGAGGGAGCATGCGCGCAGATATAATCAACGTCTTCTCCGCTTATTCCAGCCGAGGCGAGAGCCGACGTTATCATCGAACTGAACGTCGCGACCGCGGGAGCCTCTCCATTCAAACCGAATTCCTCCTTCCCATCGGTGAGCGTCACGAAGCCAGCAACCTCTCCATAAATCCTGGCCTTCCTGTTTATGGCGTGTGCCATTGACTCGAGGATAAGGCACCCCGCCCCTTCCGATAAAACCCCGCCATCTCTCTTGCCGTCAAAGGGCCTGCTGGCTTTTTCCGGAGGGAAGTTATGTCTGGTCAGCAAGCCGGAGGAACAGAAGACCGCGAAAGAGAATGGCGATATTGGAGCATCTGTCCCGCCGCTTATGACGACGTCCGCTTCCCTTCGGCGAATAAGCTCGCAGCCCAGACCAATGGCGTTCAGCCCGGCCGTACAGCGAGTAGTTATGGTCATCGAGACGCATTTCGTGCCCAGGATTGTCGAAATTGTCGCCGAGATAGAGTGGCTGTCCTCCGCGGAAAGCTTGTGCAACCCCGGCTCGTCAAAACGGTGTTTTTGGAAGCTGGCAACGTGGTCTGCAACCTCCTTTATCGGGGGACAGGCAATCCCGAAGACCACCGCGGTTCTTTCGGGGACGATGTTAGATTTCCAGAGACTTGCGTCTTGCAGTGCCAAGACTGCGGAAGCTGTCCCAAGATGAACGAACCTTGTAGTTTGACGGGCCGTCTTCCGGTCCATGAACTTGGTCGGCTCGAAACCGACGATTTCCCCCGCAATACGGCACGGGTAGTCCGAAGCATCGAAGGAAGACACTTCGCGTATTCCGGAAACACCGTTGATCGTGGACTGCCAGAAGCTGTTGGTGTCCGCACCGTTTGGCGCGATCGCCCCCAGCCCCGTTATCACCGCCCTCCTGGAGATGTCCATGGTGACTCCTCTGGTCTGTTTGTCCACGCGCCCCCTCCAGTGGCATCATCGCCTCCCTTCTGAAAGTCCTCTCAAACAGGCTTCCTCCCTGCGCCCGCATCAGGTTGAAGGTTCACTTCTGCCGCCGCTCTGTTGATTCGGGCTACAAATTCACCAATCCGCTCTGCATCGCCGCAGAAAAATAAAGCCCGTGTAACGTCTCTGAATTCCCTCTCTCTTCCGTCGTATCCGGCGAGCCTTGCCGTCAGAACCAGGTCATCCGAGACCGAAGTGAGAATCCCGTTGCCTTCCAGTTTCTTGGTGAACCGCGCTGCCTCTTTTCTGATGGTCGCGGAGTCCCTGCCATTCATGGAGATTGGAAGGTCTTCCCAGAACTCTAAGGGCATCAGCGGCTTTGCCTTATATGTCAGTGCTTTCTCGGTGTATTCCCTTTCATCAAAGCATATCCCAAATTTGTCCGCGTTGACCGCCCACCCCGTTCCCGGATAGACGAGCGGAAACTGAACCACAACCGAATCCGGCCTAACCCCACAGAGCAACTCCATCGTCGCTCTCTCGCTCTCCTCGCTCTCAAAAGGTGCAGGGAAAATGACGCTGCCGACAGTGAAGATTCCGGCCCTTTTGGATTCCTCAATCACCTCCGAGATTCTCCTCGGCTTCAGATTCTTGCCCATGCTTCCCCTGAGAATCCGCTCGCTTCCCGATTCGATGCCGAAGAAAATGGACTGGCACCCCGAGCGGCTCAACTCCTCAAAACAGTCCAGACTTGCGTTGGCAGGGTTTCCGAAGGCGCTGTAGATGACTTTCATTCCCCTTCCCAAAAGCAAGCTTGCTATCTCCTTCGCAAGTGCGGGTGGCGTGGCCGATCCCGCGTAACGGAAGGCTCGCGTCCGCACGCTTTTCATTATTCTATCCATTTCCTCAGCGATGCGTTCCGCGGACTTCGTCCGCAGACGCGACCCGCTTTTGATCGGATGTATGCAGAAATAGCAGCCGAACGGACAACCGCGGCTTTCATCGAGGACAATAACCTTTAGTTTGCTGTTTCCTCTCATCGCGGGATAAACGCAATCGTCGTAGCAGGGGAACGGCAGCATGTCTAAGTTCTCTACTCTCCGGCAAGGAGTTGTGGTCACCCGCCCGTCCTGCTCGAAGATTACATTGTCCACTTCATCGAGTTTCCGGCGGCCCTGGACAAATTCCGTCAGCTGCACAACCGTCTCTTCCCCTTCCCCATACACAAGCGCGTCGAAAACGTCCGTGACCCTGTAGATTATGTCCCTGAATATGTCAACGTGCGGCCCCCCGGCGAAAACCATGACATTTTTGTACCTTCTCTTGACCTCTCTCGCTATCTCAACGCTGCCTGAAAACCCGTCGCCATTCCAGAGCTTTAACCCGACGAAGTCGGCTTTCAGCTTTTCGACGCAGGCGCAGACCTCCTCCGCCACTTGCCCGCAGCGCTTCTCGGAAGCTTCCCGGATGCTTTCCTCCATTGAGGATAAGGCGCTAAGCGTTTCCGGAGCAACCGGCTGACCGCTGCTAACTCTCTCCATCGCAGACGAAAAGGCCGACCTTGCCAGGACGCGGAGCTCTTCCGGAAGCATCGCCTCGACGTTTTCCACAGTGCCGTAGTCGAGGACAAGCGTTTCCTGGCCCGCGCACAAAAGTGCGCCGGCGAGGTTCGCCAGACCATTATCGGGCATGAGGCTGCTGAAAGTATAGGGGTAACCGGCATAGCTAACTAGGACGCTTCTTGTGGACAAAAGTGTTCCTTTGCCTCACTCAGGGATGTTCCGAGCTCCGGCCCCTTGGCCAATGATGGACACATTAGACCAAAGCGCAAGCCTTTTGTCAAGCAGATAGTGTACTTTTTTGTCCAAGAACAAAGATAGCTCTGCCACCTGGCTCTGATATCCGTACAACGATGAGCAGCGCCAGAGGTTCGATTTTGTGCGTCTCGGAACAGTGCTCGCGGTAGGGGCCTCGACGCCAGGACGAATACAATCCAGCCTTGGCACAGCTCTTGCAGACGACTCCCGCTTGGTCAGGAAAACCTTCAAAGGGAGAAGGGGTATGAGACACAGATACGTAGTTTTGGCGTTGGGGTTTTTGGGGTTCCTGATTCGCACAGGGTTTTGCCATGCAACCGGTTTCTATGATCCGGACCAGTCTGCTTCTGCGCAGGGACAGGCTGACGCGGTAGTTGCCCGTCCACAGGATGCCTCCACGGTCTATTACAATCCGGCGGGGATTGTCCACCTCAGCCCTTGGGAGCTCACAGCCGGGCTTCACCTTGTGCGACTCGAGCTCGAGCACACCAGCCCTCTCGGTCTAAACGAGACCGCCGAAGACACCTTTCTTATCCCCAACGTGTACTTTTCTGCCAACCCTGCGAAAAGCAGGCTCGCCGCGGGTCTTTCGGTGAACTCGCCATTTGGGCTTGGGACAGATTGGGGCGATGCGAGCTTCGCCCGTTATGTCGCCCCGTATTCCAAGTTGGAGCTCATGATGGTCAACCCAAACATTGCATGGAGAGTTACGGATTCATTTTCCGTTGCGGCGGGCGCTGATTTCTACACGGCAGAAGCGACATTTGACAGATATGTACCGGCTGAGATGATGCCCGGGGGAGGCCCTCCGGGCATGGACGTCCGCACTTCCATAGAGGCGGACGGCCAAGCCTGGGGCTGGAACCTCGCTTTCCTCTATCTAATATCGGAGCGGGTTTCAGCCGGGGCTTCCTATCGCAGCAAGGCAGACCTCGGCTTATCCGGCTCGCTGACGACCGAGCCCGCTTCCCCGCTATCTGTTGGTAGCTCCCTCGAGTTACCTCTGCCAAGCATGGTGAAGGCGGGCATCGCCGTTAAGCCAACCGAGAATCTGAGCCTCGAATTCGATGTTGATTGGCTTGAATGGTCGAGGTTCGAAAACGTCACGGTTTCCTTTTCGCCCCCTGTCATTTCTCCTCAAGTTTCGCCGAGGGATTGGCATGATATCCTGCTTTATTCAGTTGGCGCGCAATATTCTCTCAAAAATGGGTGGAAGGTCAGGGCTGGTTACGGGTACGGCGAATCGCCGATCCCGGACCGCACCTACGAACCCGGAATCCCCAGAAACGACCTTCACGTTATTTCTGTCGGCGTTGGAAAGGCTTTTGGCAGGCTCAGCCTCGATCTCGGCTGCACCTTCATTCTTTCGGAGGAAAGACAGGTTAACAGCTCAATTGGTGAGCCGTTCTTCAGTGTTGATGGCACCTACGACAGCATGCTGACGGTGGTGGGTGCAGGCTTTTCTTATAGATTCTGAGGCAGCGGCGGCGGGAACGTCCCGCAGCGCCTCGTGCTGCGCAGTCCGCGGCCTCGTACCGCAGCGGCACGCTGCCGCCACTGAGATGGACAACTGGGAATTGGACACGCAAGGAAACGGGAAGCCAAGAGTTCTAATCATTGATGACAGAAGGTCGTCGCGCGAGTCCATAAAATTCGCCCTGGCTAAGCGATACGAATGCATTCTGGCGGAGAGCGCGATGGAGGGGCTTGACGTGATTGATAACGGCGATGTCAGCGTTGTCATCCTTGACATCAGGATGCCCGGCCTGAACGGGATAGAAGCCCTCCCTGTCATCAAGCAGAAAGACCCGACGGTTGAGGTAATCATGCTGACCGGCTACGCGAGTCTGGATACGGCCCGGCAATCCATAACGCACGGGGCCTACGGTTATTTAACTAAGCCTTTCGAGCTGTCCGATTTGCGCTCAACGGTTGACAGGGCATGCCAGAAAAGGACGCAGTCTCTCAGAATTCTCCAGGAAAGGGACAGCCTGAAGCAAACGGTTAGCGTGATGCAGAAAGAAATCGGGAATCTCAGCCGCCTTGCGGATGTCGGATGGCTTTCGGCCGGGGTTGTTCACGAGATGAAGAGTCCCCTGACTGCCATTCTGGGGTACGCGGAGCTTATGTTGAGGCATCTGGAGACGCGCAACGACGGCGGCTCACTCCCCCAGGAGTGCGCTCGCTACCTCGGTGTCATAAAGGAAGAGACAATTCGGTGTGCCGAAATGGCCAAGAACCTCCTTGAAGCGGCGAGGTCTGGCGGCTCGCGTCCGCAGGCGTTTCGCCTTTCACACATCCTGAACAGCGTGGAGACCCTGATCCGCCCCCAGGTGCACATCAGGCATATTCGATTCCGGGTGGAGCGTCCGACGGACGACCCTGAGCTATTCGCAGACCCCGATGACATCCTTCAGGTTCTTCTGAATCTCAGTCTCAATTCGATCCATGCCCTGAATTGCGATAGGCGGGACCTCCGAATAGCCGGGTACGTTGTTGACTCCGAACATCCTCTGAGCAACCCCACCCCGAAGGAAGAGGATTTTCTACGGGAGACGGCGGACCCTTACTTCGTAGCTGTGGAGGTGCAGGACTCAGGCCCGGGCATCCCTCCGGATCGGATCGGTCACGTGTTTGAGCCGTTTTTTACTACCGCTCCGGACCCGGCGTCAGCCGGTCTCGGACTCCCTATCTGCAAGGAAAAGGTTGAGAGAAATTCAGGGCGCATTGACATCGTAGCCTCAAACAGTGAGGGAACTACCGTTAGAATACTCGTACCCCGCCCAACCTAACAACCCCAACACCCCCTGGCCCAAGGCCGGCTTCCCCCCAGCCGGCCTTTTTATTTTACCTCTATCCGCCCGATTTCTGCCGCGACAGCCTCGGCCGTACCTGCCCCCAGGCACCCGCAGAGGCCCCGCTCTTCCCCTCGAGGCGGCGTCAGCACACCTCTCGGATTGGGACGGCCTTTTCATGGCCCGTTGTCATGTCCCGCACGACGACTTTGCCGACCGCCAGTTCATCCGGGGCAACAATCACCACTTTTTGAGCTCCGGCCCTGTCAGCATCCGCGAGCGCTTTCTTCAACTTCTTCGTCTCCAGCATGATACTGACTCTCCTCCCTTTAGCGCGCAGGGACTGCGACAACTCTATCGCCGCTTTTCTCTCCCGGTCGCAGAAGGGAATCACTACAAACTCAATCTTCCTTTTGAATTCGGGAAGGAGCCCTTTATCCGCGAGGAGCTCGCAGATGACCACATCTCCGAATCCGAGGCCGACCGCGGTTACTTTCGGGCCGCCGTAGGACTCCAGAAGGTTATCGTATCTTCCGCCGCCGCAAATAGCTCTGAACTTCCTATCAACGTCGAAGAACTCGAAGACTGGCCCTGTGTAGTAGAGTAGTCCTCTGACGACGGAGATATCGAACTGGCAGAATTCCACCACGCCGTAGTGGGAAAGAGACTCCAATAGGTTTCTTGTCTCGTCGAGGGCGTGGAGCGGAGCATTGGCTTCAGCGAGGGTTCGCTCGGCCTCCTCAAGGGTTTGGATTCGCAGAACTCCAAAGACGCCCTCCGTCATCTCATCGGAAAGACCTATCTCGCGCATCATTTCACGGAGGGAGCTTTCCGTTTCTCTCGTTTTTTTGTCAATGACGAGGCAGACGTCCGCGAACTTGTCGTCCGGCAATCCCTTGCTTCTAAGAAGTGCTGCCAGAAGCCTCCGATTGCTTAGAAACACTCTGAAATCGTTTCTGCCCAGGCCGACCCGCCTCATGAACTCAACCGCCGCCGCGATGACTTCGGCCTCGGCGGTGGGTTCTTCGACGCCCACAATGTCCAGGTTCCACTGGTAGTGCTCTCTTTTCCTGCCGCGGGACATCCTCTCGTACCTGAAGCACTGTGGGATGGAAAACCATTTGATTGGCCGGGGCAGAGATGCTCCCTTGGCGATAATCATCCTCGCCAACGTCGGCGTCATCTCCGGTCGGAGAGCGAGCCTGCGTCCGCCCTTGTCCTCGAAATTGTACAGCTGCGCTACAATCTCCTCGCCCGATTTGCGGACGTACAACTCTTCCGACTCGACGACGGGCCCGTCGTATTCCTCAAACCCGAATGATTCTGACACGTCCCGCCATAATTGGAAAAGCCAGTTCCTCAATCGGAGATCTTCCGGGTAGAAATCTCTCATCCCCCTCGGTGGACCGAAAATCATAGAAGCGTCTCCTCACTGATTTCTTCTCAACTTATATGCTTGAGTCTTCTCGTGGTCGCGCCAGAGATCAAAAGGTCTGTCGCCAGAATGGGACCGCGAAAAGTTGAGTGATGTCTTGCGGATAGCCGCCATTCTACCAGCGGCGACCCTTTTTCGGAAGATTTTCTCGGTGGGCTTTCCCGAAGGGTTCGGCTAAGCCATGTTCCCCAAGAGGTGAGCATGAATGGTGTGCTTGGCAACTTGCATATAGGTGTGGTTGACATGCAGCAAGCCGGGAAGGATGAAGGGAGAGGGGAAGCGACGGGAGATAGAAGAGGAACGATTTTGCCCGTGCCGCCGTTCCGGTCCGCAAGTCTTGAAACGGGAGGGAGCCTGAGCTTTCCGGCGGGGATTGGCTGTGTTTTGGTGGTGGAGTGAATGGAGGGTGACGCCGCCATCTTCGCGACGGCACGCGGGACTTCCCGTCCCCCAAAGGTGGGAACGTCGGCGGAACGCGCAGGACATCCCGCTCAGGGCGGGACAAGATGCAGTGGGTACAATGACCCCTCCCATCGCAGCGACGCCACTTGCAGCGTCCGCGCCCCAACTCTCGGCTCCCCAGATGTATTGCAGGCTCGCCACGTTTTCATCGGACGCTTGGGGTTTCGTGCCTATTGCGGGATAAAGGAGACTTGTGGTAAAATCACCAGTTGTCAAACATGAATGACCGAGCTTCTGCGACTGCTGTCACAAGTTGCGGCCAAACGTGGGCGCGCTTCAGTTCTGAGGTGACAGCCAGAAGGGCTGTGGTGAGGGTTTAAGTACATCAATTCGCAAAGACCGTAACGTATGGTGTTGTGCGAAAGCAGATTGCTTGACAGCATGAACAGGATTTACATGACTCCGTCTATCATGCTATCCTGTCGGGTAAATAGGTCGCCGAATTTATGAACCGGGGGACGAAGGCAATGTCTGCCACAAGTGAAAGAAGGTCATCGCAGAGACTGCATTTGCCGCTCAGGATGGAGATTGAAAAGAGTCCGGCGGAAGCGGGCCTAAGGTTCAAGGTTCAGGTGGTCACCTCAAATATCAGTGCGGGCGGAGCCTACTTTGTGACAAATCACTGGCGGCTGTTCGATTGCGGCGGAAACGTCGAGGTTACAGTCTACCTGAACAAGACCTCTGCTTGCGAGGCGGTTATGTGGCCCAGACTTCAAACCATGGCTACGGTCATGAGGCTTCAACCGGTGGGTGGTTCTCGGAACGAATCTGGCGCGCCGGAATCACGGGGGATCGCCATTCAATTCAATCGCCCGCTTTCGTTTTCGTGACGAACAGACTCGAAAAACCGGCGGCACGCCGGACGTAATTCGCGTAATCGAAGCATCGTAGCCGGACGTGCCTGCGTCTCACGGACAGCTCTCAGCCGAGAAACGAATCCCCGAAATGCCATCCAGGAAGATAATCATTGCCACCCGCGGAAGCGCTCTTGCCCTCAAGCAGGCCCAAATTGTCGCGGAGCTCCTTTCAGAAAGACATCCGGGCGTCGAGTTTTCAATTGCGGTCGTAAAGACAAGAGGAAACAGAATTCTGGAGGTTCCTTTGCGGACGATTCCGGGGAAGGGAGTTTTCGTGAAGGAGGTCGAGGAGCGGCTGCTGCGAGGTCAAGCGAGCGTTGCTGTTCACAGCATGAAAGACCTGCCGATAGAGATTCCTTCGGGCTTATGTCTGGCTGCGGTGCCTGAGAGAGACGACCCGCGAGACGTTCTCATCTCGCGGGATGGGCTGCCGTTGAAACGATTGCGTTCCGGCGCCGTCATTGGCACCAGCAGCCCGAGGCGCAAGGCTCAACTCTTAGCTTGCCGGCCGGAGCTGCGGGTTGAAAGCATTCGGGGCAATCTCGACACTCGCATTGCCAAGCTCCGAGGCACAAGGCTGTCCGCCGTTCGGTACGACGCCATTGTTGTGGCGGCAGCCGGATGCCAGAGAGCGGGCTACGAGAACGAGATTACGGAGTACCTCTCTGCGGAGATGGTGTTGCCAGCTCCCGGTCAGGGCGCAATAGCTGTCGAGTGCCGAGAGGACGACCGGGAAGCAATTGAGATGGCCCGCTCGATCAACGACCCGGCCAGCTTCGTAGCCGTTGAAGCCGAGAGGGCGTTGCTGAAATACCTCGGCGGCGGATGCCACACTCCGATCGCCGCCCTTGCAGCCGTGGAGGGAGGAAATCTGTGGTTGCGCGGCGCAATCCTGTCCCCCGATGGCAGCCGGATTGTGCGGGCGGAGTCGTACGGTCCGCCGAATCAACCTGACTCGCTGGCAACAGAGGTCGCACAGAGGCTTTTGCTCAACGGAGCCAGAGAGCTCCTGCGATGACATGCAGGAGGCTGCGAATCCTTGACTCCCCAGCAGGGTGCGATTTTGCGATGGCGTCCGTGAAAGCCTGTCGAAAGGACCGCCACGCGGTCTGGCCATATAGGTCGTTTCTGTGGTGCCTCTGAGGGCGCATCGTGGGGTCAGGGTTCCGCCGAGGCGGATTTTTTCGGCACGAGGACTGCCAGCGCCTTCGGGACAACCTCAACTGAGCATTCGCGGCAGTCGGCGAATTCGCCATCGAACTCAAACGGCATCACCCCTTCAGACCTTATGATGGCCCTTCGCGCCGTCGCATGTTTGACCATCGGTAGATTGATGTGCCTTCCAGCGTAAACCTTCGGGAAGTGCCGCAGCCCCGCCCGAAGGCGGGGCATGTCCTCCACGACGATGATGTCGAGGATGCCATCGTCTGGTCTGGCTTGCGGCGCCACGCACATTCCTCCGCCCTCCCAGCAGCAGTTCGCGACGATTGTGCATAGGACACGCGATTCGACAATGTCCTCTCCGTCCGCCCTGACAAGCATTCGGGTGGCTCTGTAACGAAGAAGCTCCAGAGTTGCCCCTAAGCCGAAGGCCAGAAAGCCACCGAGCCTCTTGATCCTCTCCCCCACCAACTTCACCACCGCGCCGCCGAAGCCGAAGTTTGCGGTTGTGAGTGCGAAGCGCTCCTTTCGTTCTCCCTGCGCCGTTATCCATTTCAGATGAATCAAATCAATCGTCCTGGCGGAGCCCCCGGCGATAACTTTGAGCGATGCCATGCCCCGCGGAATGCCGAGTTCCTTTGCCAGGGAGCAGCTTGCTCCATTCGGGACGATACCTAAGACGTGATTGCCGCGGAACCGGCTCCTTGCTTCCATGAGGCCGTTGACGACACTGTTGATAGTTCCATCGCCTCCGATTGCGATGACCAGTTGGCTGCCCTTCGCCGCTTTCTCACGTGCGAGGCGAAGGGCGTCTTCGGGGCCCCGCGTCAGGGTCCACTCCAGAGACCCGAGAGAGCTCTCCAGCACCCGTTTGATCGCTCGCAAGCGGTGCCGCCTTCTCCTGCTGCCCGCAAAAGGATTCGCGACGACTGCCGCACGCGAAAGCTTGACGGCGGCCACGTTATTGTCCTGTCGGTCTTGTCTGCACACGGCCTTTGCTCCCGCCGTGGCATGGCCGGTGGTTGGCCACAGCTTCCTCGGCTGTCCGCACCGACCCGCTCACGTAAGCTCTGGTTAAAGCTCTTACGCTGGTAGGCGCGAGGTCGAACGAAAGCTCACATTTCTTTGAAAGAAGAACATTGCGCCGACACAGCGCCGCGATAAGAATGCCGAGGACGAAGGGGTGGCGACCCTGCGCGCTGAAATTTCTACCTCGCCAGAGGCGGGGGTTCTGCCCGCTATCGTCGACCTGGGTAGTTTTAAGGATTTTCATGTCGGCCTGGCCGCTTTTCACAACGCGAAAGAACAGCTTCCCGCGCATGCCTCTGAACGTGCTAAACTTTACCTCGATTCAGGATTATCTGTCCTGAAAAAAAGCAGAGAAGGCCCGCGTGGAACGTATCAGAGCCGGAGGTTGCGCCGCGAGGCACGAGGGCGGCACGGCGCCTTTGTCTTTTGCGAGACCAACTTCTCATCGTTACCGGACATCAAAACTGCCAGGTCATGGTAAGAGGATAATATGCTTGGAAAAAGTAGATTTGTCATTATGGCTTTGATTCTGGTCGCCTCACGACCAACGTCCAGCGGTCTTCTGCCGGCAGAGCCCGCAATAGAGACGCAGGTCTTCCAGGTGTACGCTGTAAAACCAATCACAAACGCCAGGCTTCTTCCGGATACGTTTCCCGTCCCGTCAACGGGCGAAAAGGCCGTGTTCATTTCAGGCTGCCCCGGAGAGTACGAGCCGGCAAGCATCGCCGTTCGCGCACGGAAAGATGTGAAGGGGATGAGGGTTTCCATGACCGAATTGAAAAGCGAGGGAACAGCCCGGCCGATTCCCTCACGCTCGGTGAACGCTTTTGTGGTCAAGTGCTGGTATCAATCCGGGCGCGACATTCATTTCCGCAACGAAAGAATCCTTGCGCCAGAGCTTCTGCTGAAGGACGATGCGCTTGTTCGGGTGGATTCCGAAAACAAGCAGAATTTTCTGAGGGCAACTGCCGCTGACGGGGAAATCTCGTATGTTCTCAGCAGCGGCCCGGACAGCGCCGCTCTTGAGAAAATTTCGCCCCGGGATGCGGCGCACCTTCAGCCGGTTGACGTCCCCGCCGGAACTCTCAAGCAGTTCTGGCTGACACTTCACGTGCCGGAAGATGCTCAGCCGGGGGAGTATTCCGGCGAGATTCGTTTGAGCGAGAGCGGAGGGGGTGAATGCTGCCTTCCGCTGCGGGTTCGCGTCCACCCATTCGAGCTGGAGCCGCCTGTGCTTCGGTACTCGATTTATTATCGCGGAAAACTTCGTGCCGACAGTGCTGGCAGCATAAGCTCCGAGTGGAAGTCGGCGGAGCAGTACCTGGCGGAGATGCGCGATATGAAAGCTCACGGCGTGGAATACCCCACCGTTTATCAGTCGTATGACCGGGACCTTCTGAGGCAGATGTTTCAACTTCGGGAGGAAGCCGGCCTGCCAAAAGGGCCTCTTTATACGCTCGGCATCGGCACGGGCTCTCCGGTCGAGTCGGAGCAAGTCGCCGCTTTGAAGGATGGCGTCAAAAAGTGGGTTGAGATTGCCTCGGCCCACGGCTACGGCCCCGTTTACGTCTACGGTATAGACGAGGCAACAGGCGAGAGGCTCATCGCACAGCGGAGAGCATGGGAAGCCGTCAAAGAAGCCGGAGGGAGGGTCTTCGTTGCCTGCTACAGAGGGACGTTCGAGGCCATGGGGGACAGGCTCGGCCTGGCGGTTTTCGCCGGTCGTCCTGATCCGGATGAGGCCAGGAAATATCACCGCGTCGGCAGCGAAATTTTCTGCTACGCCAATCCCCAGGTCGGCGTCGAGGAGCCGGAGACCTACCGGCGCAACTTCGGTCTGCTCCTGTGGAAAGCCGACTACGACGGGGCCATGGATTACGCGTACCAGCATTCCTTCGGCCATATCTGGAATGATTTCGACCACGGTCATTACCGCGATCATGTCTTCGCCTATCCCACGGCCGACGGTGTCATTGGCACAATCCAGTGGGAAGGCTTTCGCGAAGGAGTGGATGATGTGCGCTACCTCTCGACCCTTCTCGAAGCCATCAGAAAAGCTCGGCGGTCCTACTCACCGCTTGCGGTAGAGGCAGAACGCTGGCTCGAGGAGCTCGACCCGACCGGCGATCTCGATAAGGTGCGAAGCGATATGGTGGAGTGGATTCTGAAACTGCGAAACCAATAGGCCCCGACTGCCTTGCGCGGCAGTCCTGCCGTGCAATGAAGACGCAAGGTCGCTATTGAGGACGGCTTCACTACGGTAAGCTCCTGAGGGCCTGGGGGCCGAAACAGATTGAAAGGACTACTCGGTTATGGTATATCCTTCGGCAATTACCGGGAGGGATGCAATCCCTCCGGCTGTGCCGGGACTCCTTGAGCAGGCTGCTTCGCATGAAAGACGGCCGCCTGTCCTTATCCGAGAAGTATCCCGGCCTTGGCAGGGGCGCTGGGTTTTTGCTCCGCCGACGCCCGGCACATTCGCCGGAAGGTTGAAAAATGCCATTTTTCTGGAAAAGACGGGAGGGATTCGGGCAGGAAAGGAGGAGAGTTAACCCGCCGAAAGTCGTTGCGGTAAGCTTCATTACGGCCATATTGGCGGGTTCGCTCCTCCTGGAGCTTCCTTTCGCAACGTCTTCTGGAAGGAGCCTCCGGTATATTGACGCCTTGTTCACGGCAACATCTGCCACTTGCGTGACCGGCCTGACAGTCAAGGACATCGGGAAAGACCTTTCCTGGTTTGGCCAGTTGGTCGTTCTGCTTCTGATACAAATGGGCGGATTGGGGATCATGACCATGTCCACATTCTTTCTGCTCATTTTCGGGCGAAGGATATCGCTGCGAGACTCGATTACGGTGCGCACTTCTTTAGGCGGCAGAGACATCAGGAGCACGGCCGACCTGATAAGGCGTGCGCTGCTTTTGACCTTCGGCATAGAACTCCTCGGAGCGGCGATACTTTTCTGGCGTTTTCGCTACGGCACAGAAGAGCTGGCAGCGGGTCGGGCCGCCTATCATGCGATATTTCATTCGGTATCGGCCTTTTGCAACGCGGGTCTGTCGCTTTATAGCAGCAGCCTGGTGGGCAAGGAGTGGCCGGTGGTTATCACGATGGCCTGTCTCATTATCCTTGGAGGATGGGGATTCCTGGTTGTTTATAACATTGGCAATCTGCGTTTCTGGAAGAAAGACAGGCTCGTGCGCGGGCGGCTTTCACTTCAATCGAGGGTTGTGCTATGGGCGACGGGAGTTCTGCTGGCGCTTGGGTTCATTTCGTTCCTGATTCTCGAGTGGAACGAGGGAATGAGGGGGCAAAGTCCTGGCCAGCGGCTTTTGAGCAGCTTTTTCTGCTCGGTAACTCCCCGCACGGCGGGATTCAACACCATTAGCTATGACCAGATGTCTAGCCCTGGGCATCTTGTTACAATGTTTCTAATGTTCATTGGGGCTTCTCCCGGTTCGACAGGCGGAGGGATAAAGACGTGCACTTTTGTTGTGCTTCTGGCGACATCTTATGCTATCATGCGAGGCCAAAGCAGCGTGGTGCTGTTCAAGCGGACGGTGCCCAACAGGGTTGTTCAGGAAGCCATTGCCGTAGCGCTGATTTCGCTGCTGTTCGTTTGTGCTGCGGTGATGGCATTAACGGTTTCGGAACGGCCGAGCGAGGAGTGGCCGCCGTGTGAGAGCGGATCTGTCGTCAGGACCGCGTTCGAAGTGATGTCCGCTTTTGGGACAGTTGGGTTGAGCACGGGAATCACGCCTTATCTTTCGGTGCCGGGGAAGGCCATAATTATCCTGACGATGTATGTCGGCCGGATCGGTCCTCTGGCGTTGGCTCTGTTGGTGGCGGGGAGGGAGGTCGGGCCGTCTGTCGAATATCCGGAAGAGGCGGTAATGATAGGATAGCGGATAGTATGGCAGCGAAACGTTGACAGAAAGCTTTAGCCGCAGGAGAAGCCTGAATTGTACCGCCAGCGTCTCGTCCCGCCCCGCGGCACGCGGGGGAAGGGCAGCGTTACAAGGTCTTCTCAGAACTTGGAGTTGTCAAAAATGGCTGACAAGGTGCCAAGGCAGTTCGTAGTTATAGGGGCCGGGAGATTCGGTTCAAGCGTGGCGATGACCCTCGCCAAAAACGGCTGCGAAGTGACAGTCGTGGATAGCGATAAGGACAACGTGCAGCGAATAAGCGAGTACGTTTCCAATGCCGTTCAGCTCGACGCCACGGATGAAAAGGCGCTGAGGTCCATAGGAATTGAAGGTGCCGATGTCGCCATTGTGAGCATCGGGGAGCAGATGGAGGCCAGCATTCTTGTTACGATGGCGCTGAAGGAGATGGGGATAAAGACGGTTGTCGCTAAAGCGGTGACCGAGACTCACGGGAAAATACTGGCGAGAGTAGGGGCGGACAAGGTGGTTTTTCCGGAGCGCGATATGGGCGTGCGCCTCGCTAATGCTCTTCTGCACCCGAGTCTTTTAGAGCACGTGGAAGTTTCCCCCGGCTACAACATCGCGGAGTTCGAGGCGCCGAAGGTTCTATGGGGGAGGAGCATTGCACAATCGGCGGTGAGGGCCAGGCACGGCGTACAGATCGTCGCTATCAAAAGGAGAAAACCGGGCCTGGACGAGGAAGGAGAGTCGGTCTTAGAAGAAGATGTGGACCTCATTCCGAGCGCGGAGACGGTCATAAACGAAGGGGACCTGCTCCTGGTCGTTGGAAGGGAGGAGAACGTCAGGAAATTCCGCGGCTTAAGGTAGAGGCCTGGTACGGATAGTGCGATTCCAGAGCGGGATGGGCAAGCGGCGTTGCAGGCGTTGCGCTGGCCTTTCGTATATCGCCCGTTGAGGGCATTGCTCAATGAAAAACAAAGCCACGCAGAAAAAGATTCACAAGCTGTCGGAAAAGCTGGCGGAGAATCCGAAGGACACCGAGGCGCGGCTTGCTCTGGGGAAACTTTACTTCCTCAACTCACAGTTTGACGAGGCTGTGAGGTGTTATCAGACGCTTTTGGAACATGACCCGCGGAACGTTTCGGCTCATTACAACTTAGGTGTTGCATTTCTGGCCCAGAACAGAATGGACGAGGCCAAGGCAGCTTTCCAGAAAGTCCTGGAGCTCGACCCCGATAACGAGGGCGCGGAGAAGGAGCTTGCAAAGCTGGTCAGTTTCCCCTGGTCGGAGTGAACGTTATTTGAGGAGGATGAAAAATGCGAAAGAAGCTTTATTACGTTGCCGCGATAGCCGTGCTGGTTTGCCTCGCTGGGCTTGTTGGAGCGCAAATCACCGGAACAAAGCCCGCACCCGGAGGCGTTGTTGCTCCCAAGGAAAAGACCGAGCAGGTAACCATCGAGCAGAGGCTCATCAGCCTTGAGAAGAATCAGGAGAAGATTTTGGCGGAGCTCAAGGCGATAAAAGAGAATCAGGTGGAGATTCTTGACCAGACCAGGAAGATTTTCAATCGCATGAGGAGGAAGTGAGGGGCGGTGCGCAGCCCCAGAAGCTTAGAGCGGTCGAATCGGTGAACACGCAGCAACGGGCAAAACTGGCGCGGTTAAGGGACATTATCGAGCGGTATGGCTCATTGCTGGTTGCCTTCTCGGGCGGATGCGATAGCACGTTGCTCGTGAAGGTAGCCCACGAGGTCCTTGGCGGGCGTGCTCTGGCCGTAACCGCAAGGTCAGAGACTTATCCCCCAGAGGAGCATGAGGAGGCGGCGAGGATTGCCCGAAAGATAGGCGTCCGGCACCTTACAATCGAGACGAGCGAACTATCGGTGAAGGGCTTTTCCAGCAACCAACCGGACAGGTGCTATTTCTGCAAGGCGGAGTTGCTTGAAAAGCTGCGCGAGATAGCGAAGGAGAATGGCATCCGGTACGTTGCGGACGGTTCGAGCCTCGACGACATGGGGGATTATCGGCCGGGGATGCGCGCGGCGCGCGAGCTCGGAGTCGTCAGCCCTCTCAGGGAGGCAGGGCTCACCAAGCAGGACATCAGAGAAATGTCTCGCGCCCTCGGATTGGAAACGTGGGATAAGCCATCATTGGCCTGTTTGGCATCGCGTTTCCCATATGGCGAAGAAATCACACCGGAAAAGCTGGGGATGGTGGGCGCGGCGGAGAGATTCATCAGGAGCCTCGGCTTTCGGCAGGTGAGGGTCAGGCACCATGGAACCGTAGCCAGAATCGAAGTGCCTCATGAAGATATCCGGAAGTTTGCGGACGAATCCTTGCGGGAAAAAGTGGCTTCAAAGTTAAGGGAGATAGGATACGTTTACGTATCGGTGGACTTGATTGGATATCGGACAGGAAGTCTCAATGAAGTTTTGCCCGGCTCGCAGAGGCGGGAGGAAAAGCAGCGGGCAGGCAAGTAGGAGGAGAACAGAGACAATATGACGGAGAAAATCTTCAGCGCTGTCGGGGAGAAAGAAGTAACCCGGGCGATTGTTGGTGAATATGCCAAGCAGTTCACAGAATATGTCGAGAGCGATGTGATTGTCGTCGGCGGCGGCCCAAGCGGCTTGATCGCGGGAAGAGACCTTGCCGCTGCCGGGGTGAAACTGCTGCTCGTGGAGCGAAACAATTACCTTGGCGGTGGCTTCTGGATTGGCGGCTACCTTCTGAATAAGGTGACGGTCAGGGCGCCCGCACAGTCCGTTCTGGAAGAGTTGGGTGTGCCTTTCTCGGAAGTTTCCCCCGGGCTTTTCGTTGCCGACGGGCCGCATGCCTGCGCCAAGCTGATTGGGGCAACCTGCGACGCGGGCGTCAAGATTGTCAACATGACCATTTTTGACGATGTGGTGCTCAGGGAAAATAACAGGGTCGCCGGAGCGGTCATTAACTGGACGCCCATATCAGCTCTCCCGCGAGAGATAACTTGCGTTGACCCTGTTGCAATGGAGTCAAAGGTCGTGCTGGACGCAACAGGGCACGATGCGTGCGTCGCCAAGTGCCTCGAACGACGAGGGCTGCTCAGGTGCTCGACCTTCGGGGCGATGTGGGTGGAGCGGTCCGAAGACCTCGTAGTTGAGCACACCGGAGAAGCCCATCCGGGTCTTGTGGTGGCGGGGATGGCCGTCACGACGGTCTACGGCTTGCCGAGGATGGGGCCGACCTTCGGCGGAATGCTCCTCAGCGGCAAGAGAGCCGCAGAGATCATCCTCGATATTCTGGGCAAGAAGTGAGCGGGGCTTGCGCAAAGCTGCCTTCCTTTCGTTCTCCTGTTGAGCCTATCATGGCGAGTCCCGGGCTTTCTTCACCGCGCAAAGTTTTCCTTTACGCTGACCGCCTGCCTGAGAACGCTTCGGCGGCGCAGGTTGCTGACCGCCTGCGACACCACTTCCGGCGAAGCGAGATTTCACTAAGGGGTGAGTTTATTCTTCATCACTCCGCATCTCTCGAGGCAGGGGAAAGGGACAGAAGCATCTTAGAGCTTGCCGAGAAGCTGGCGGCGATTCGGGTTCGAGACCCTGAGAAGGAATGCTCCTTTCGTGAGCCGGTGTACGGCGAGATTCAGTACGAAAAACGGAGGATAACCGACTCAGGCGTCAAGGCACACGGCATTCTCTACGACGGGTTCGAGCTTGCCAGAATCCTCGGCAGACTGATTCCGAGGGAAGAGAGGTCCTCGCGGCACGCCCACATCGTGATGAGCAACCAGCTCTTTGGAACGTGGGGCGACGACCGTCGCTACCACTATCGCGTCAGCGTTTACTCAGTTCCATGCCTCATATCAACCACTGGGATTGTGGAGGCGCCCGCGAGACCGAGGGAGTACTATCTCGAGAAGCAGTCGCTGGCGGCAGCCGGACTCAGGGACGGCTCGCTGGAGGTTCTGAAGCGGAAGTACGCAGGACAGTTCATAGACTACGACGACGAAAGAATGACCGAGGTCCTCGTCGGCTACGCCATGCAAGCTATTGTTTATGCGGCGACGGGGAATCCCTTTTGCTCGGAGCCGAACTGCCGCTTTTTCGACGCGCATCATCAGAAGGACTTAATCCGGGCACAGCTCGGGGGCGATCAATTCTGCCAGCACCATCGAGATTTACTCCAAAGGCTTAACAGGGGTTGTGGCGAAGAGGGTCGGTAGGGGCTGATGGCGGAACAGACCCTCAGAGCGATGCAAAGCGCGACAGCTTCTTGTAATTGGGGGGCCTGCGGCCATCGAGGAAATCGCAGGCAAGAAAATATTTCACGTCGAAGAAAAGGCGTTCTCGCAATTCCTGGTCGCGGAGGAGCCTGGGGAAATATGTCAGAGGGTGCGCTATAAGGCTCCTCAGACTCCCAAGGAGCTGGTCGAGGTCGAAGAAGCATTCCCAGTGGCACTTTTTGCAGGTTCTCTTTTCTCTTCGGAGTCGGTTGAAATCAAGGTTCTTGAACTCGCCGAGGGGCTCGCTGAGGTAACCGCAGGGGTATGCGAGGCCGTCCTCCGCGCTGATGAAGAAATAATCGTGCCCGCCGCTGCAAGGGACAGCCGCGGCACCTTCCTTCAAAAAGTACAGGGCGATGGACGGCGAGCTGATTCTCAGGCGGGAGCGGAAACGCCTTGAGACATCGTCGAGCGCTTTGAAGATGAGCGAAAGCTCCTGGGGCGAATAGCTGGTTAGCGTTTCGGAGGCGGCGCCATACATGCCGGTCTTCTCACCCATAGGATAGCAGACGCCGACAATCGTGAAACCAAGCTCCTCGCATAATCGGAAGTATTTCTCGAAGCCATTTCTGTACCTTTCCTCGAACAGGTCGGGGCGAAACTCGTCCGGCTTAATGTAGCCGTCTTTTTCCCAGTCGGGGCACGGCCCGTCAATCAGGCGATTTATCCCGAGATTTATTGCGGGGAATATCTCCCTGTCGGCGAACAAGGGAACGGATAAGGAGATTGCGCTGATTACTCCTGCGAGATTTCGATTGGCCTCGTGGGTTGCCACATCCGCCGAATCAACGCTTATCCACAAGTTCCGCAGGGGAGTTGACGCGATGTCGTCGGCTACCTTGGATACGGCGTCAAGGAAAGCCGGGCTTCTGCCGAACCTCTTGTAGGGCCTTTGCAGGAAACCCGCGTTGGTTCCCGTGCGAATGAACTCGATTCCAGCGTTCCGTGCGTGGCGTATGTACCGAAGGAGCCTGTTGTATAGGAGAAATGGCTCTCCTCCGGTGAAAGAGATAGCCTGAAAGGCATTCATAGCGGCCGCGTCAATGATTTCGAGCACTTTCTCTTCGCGGAGGGTTTTCTTGTGGGAGTTCCGCCGGCCGTAAGCACACTGCTGGCACTCAGCCTCGCAGGCTGTGGTTACCTGGGCGACGAGTTGTCCGGGCATCCTCCCTTTCAGGAAGTCTTTTGCCAGCCGAACGAGGTCGCGGCAGAGTGGTGCGGCTGCCCCCAGAGCGGCGGAGCCGCCCCTATCGCGTCGGGAATTGAAGATGCTGTGCCGGCTCATGGTCTGGCGCACCGGTCATTTGTTCCTTGCCGCCCGCTGGCTTCTGGACTAAAAATAAAACGTCAGGAATTTCTGTTGAGGCTGAACTTTCTTATTTCGCGCCAAGGAGGCGTGCGCTAATGTCAGGCAGAGAAGGGAGAAGCTACTTCGACCTTCATCCTCACACGAGCTATTCCCGCGAGACGAGCGGACAGTTGACTCCTTACGGCGGGATTCTCATCCACGCGAACCCTCCCCTTTCGCCAATGGAAGTGGCCGTTGCAGCCGCACGAAGGCTTTCGCTCGTCGCCACGGAAGAAGGCGGTGGGAACGTGTTCCTTCCCATCGGCGACCTCCTCACGCCGCGAGCCGCATGGGAACTACTCGATGACGTGCGAACTCACAACCCGCCGGGGGAGATTTTGCCTTTCATTTCCCGAATCATTCCTTCCTTCGAGCATCCAGTATTCTACCACGATCCGGTTCTGAAAAAGAGGAGGACCGTACATCTTTATATCATCGGGGTGACTCCTGAGATATACCACGGAATAATGACGTGCGGCGGAGAGCTTGAAAAAGTCGTCGGAGCATGCGACGAAGCCAAGGCTTTCTTCTTTCTGGCGCATCCTCTCATATCCATTGACAGGGTCGCTTACACGAGGGAGCAATTCGAGTTTCTTCTGCGTTCGATTGCCCAAGCGAGAAAGGAGAGGAGTCTCCCTACGGGCATCGAAGTCCGCAGCGGCAAGACCACCGCCAGGCTGGGAATGGTCACTGAACAGGTCTTGGCCATTGTGGAACGTCAGTGCGGGCTTCGGTTCGTTCGCGTCGGCGGAAGCGACGCTTACGACGCCTCCGTGGCGATGACTTATACCACCGCGCCGTTGTGCGATAGCGGGTAGTGTACTTAAAAGTGTGTAAATTTTGCGTAAGAGAAAGAGAAGGGTGTATTCTCCCCTCAAAAACGAAACGAGAAGTTTAAGGCTTAAGAAGGGAGGCTACACCCATGGTGAAGGAACTTG
>Ga0315312_1000333_pt1 | contig 63879 bp, 53 predicted proteins | sample TDP7_MG_FD_203629 | JGI IMG/M metagenome (GOLD analysis project Ga0315312, IMG submission 203629) | Freshwater sediment microbial communities from Lake Towuti, South Sulawesi, Indonesia - TDP7 | ecosystem: Environmental > Aquatic > Freshwater > Lake > Sediment | place: Indonesia: South Sulawesi... | reverse complement strand
AGCTGACGAGCAGGTTTACAGTATCGCCGCAACATACTTGCCCGCTGAGCAAGAAATCGTACTCAGGTGGTCGCGCAACAAGAAAGAGAACACCATCCGCCAACATGTGAGATACGCGTTCAAGAACGTTCACCGCATCGGCTACGACAAGGCCAGGCCGGCTCCCAGGGATGCGGCTGTATTTGGGTGGCGTGGGCTTCGTGCTTGCGCCCGGCTCGGTCCTATGGCGCCTCTAAAGGGCTTGGTGGCATTGGAAACGGCTCTCCCAGGGCTTAGGCCAGGGCTATTCTCTGCCGCGCCGTGGGCGGGGGGCTTGGCGTCTCCAGCACGCATAAGCCCCGAAGGGGCGCGAGACCATAGTTCTGGGCAACGCCCAGAGAGCGCTGCACATAAATAATCGCAGCTCTGAAGCAAAGGCATAGTCGTGCGCCACCCAATCGCAGCCACACCCCAGAATTCGGCCGACTTGCGTTCGCAGGTGGAAGGGTGTATTATCATGGGCGTGGGCGGCGCCTTGAGAGAAGAAATTCAGTCCATGGCGATCCCCGGTGCCAGGTTTAGCCAAGCGTAATGCACTAACCATCGTCCACGACGGGTTGACGAACAACCGACATTCGAACATATGCCTCAGGTGGCGATGATGAACGCCGGTCGTACAAAGGAATGATGAAGTAGAAACTCATCACAGGAGCTTATTATGAAAGAAATCGTCCAATTCAAACTGAATGGGAAACCCACAGAATTAGAGGTAGACAGCGATCGAATGCTCTTGTGGGTTTTGCGCGCTGACCTGGCATTGACAGGGGCTAAGTATGGATGCGGTGAGGGCTATTGTGGCGCCTGTACTGTCCTTGTAAACAACCAAGTCATTCGCTCCTGCCAGACACCTGTCAAAGAGGTTCAAGGCAAAGAGGTCGTTACCATCGAGGGATTGGCCAAGAACGGAAGTCTTCATCCCTTGCAGAAGGCGTTCATGGAGCATGATGCACTCCAGTGCGGGTTTTGCACCCCAGGTATGATTCTGACCGCCTACGGTCTGTTGCAGGAAAAGCCTCAACCCTCTTATTCAGAAATCATTCAAGCTATGGATGATAATCTGTGTCGTTGCGGATCGTACAAGCGAATCGTTGAAGCCATCCAAGCAGCGTCAAAAGAAATGAAAGGAGTGTCCTGAGATGAAGAGCGACAAATACCTGGAACTCGATTTCACAGATATAGCGCGCGATTTTCGCCTGGACCGCAGGGAGTTTTTGAAGCTTGCAGGTGGAGGTATATTCATCCTCTTTACGGTTGGCGATTCGCTCGCTTTGGCCGAGGAGAGGGCGCGGAGAGGACCCGGTAGAGCCCTGCCAACCGATTTCAACGCATTTCTGCGGATTGGAGAGGATGGAAGGGTCACCTGCCTCACCGGCAAAATTGAGATGGGACAGGGAGTAATTACTTCGCTTGCACAGATGTTGGCGGATGAATTGGATGTCCCTCGAGAATCCGTTGATATGATAATGGGTGATACCGATGTTTGTCCTTGGGACATGGGTACGTTTGGCTCCATGACCACGCGCTTTTTTGGGCCGCCACTCCGAGCTGCTGGTGCGGAAGCCAGACAGGTTCTACTGGAATTGGCCTCAGAACGCTTCAAAACACCAATCAATGAGTTGACGGCTGAAAATGGTGTCATCTTCAAGAAATCAAATGCTGAACAACGAGTTACTTATGCTGAATTGACAAAAGGGAAAAGAATTCAGCGGCACATCGCGGGGAAAGTTGAACTGAAAAAGCCATCGGAATTCAAGATAATGGGCAAGCCTTTCAAACGAGCCGATGCGCTGGAAAAGGTTACGGGCAAAGCAAAATACGCCGGGGATATTCAGCTTCCGGGGATGCTGTATGCAAAAATCTTGAGGCCGCCAGCTCACGGCGCCAGACCAATCGAGGTTGACTTAAGCGAAGTGAAGAAACTGAAAGATGTGCAAGTCATCCAAGAGGGGGATTTCGTTGCCGTATTGCACAAATATCCCGATGAGGCTGAAAAAGCCTTGTCAAAAATAAAGGCCAAATTCAGCCAGCCGGAATCAGACGTGGACGACAAAGGTATCTTCGATCATTTGCTGGGAGCTGCCCCGCAAGGTAGCGTTGTATCACGGGGTGGGAATATCCCGGACGGGGAAAAGCGTGCGGCAACAATTTTTGAAGAAACCTATTTTAACGCCTACGTGGCGCATTCTCCGATGGAACCTCATACGGCCGTTGCCAAGATTGAAGGGGATAAAGCGACCGTGTGGGCTTCTACTCAAACGCCTTTCAGCGCCAAAGATGAGGTTGCCAGGACGCTTGGCTTTCCTCCGGAAAATGTGCGTGTCATCACGCCCTTTGTCGGTGGAGGATTTGGCGGGAAAACAAGCAATCTGCAAGTTGTGGAAGCGGCTCGCCTGGCAAAATTGGCTGGGAAACCGGTTCAGGTTGCATGGAGTAGGAAGGAGGAATTTTTCAACGACACGTTTCGACCGGCGGCTGTGGTGAGAATACGATCCGGCATAACAGAAAAAGGTAGGGTGAGCTTCTGGGATTACCACGTCTATTCCGCCGGTTCAAGAGGGTCAGAGCATTTCTACGATATTCCCCATCACAGCACGATTGCCTACGGATCGGGCTGGGGTGGTGGTCCCGGCTCTCATCCGTTCAGAACAGGACCCTGGCGTGCACCCGCGAATAATACCAACACCTTTGCCAGGGAATCGCAAATTGATGTTATGGCTGCAAAAGCGGGAGTCGACCCCTTTGAATTTCGGATGAGACACCTGCGAGACAAGAAAATGATAAGAGTATTGAAAACCGCGGCTGAGAGGTTTGGGTGGACACCGGCCAAGCCTCCGAGCGGCCGAGGATACGGTATCGCATGTGGAATTGATTCAGGGACTTATGTGGCTACGATTGCCGAAGTCGAGGTGGATAAGAACAGCGGCCACGTTCAGGTTAGACGTGTAGTTTGTGCTCAAGATATGGGTTTGTCAATCAATCCCGAGGGGGCGGCGATTCAGATGGAAGGCTGCGTCACGATGGGGCTGGGATACGCATTGACAGAGGGTATTCACTTTAAAGGGGGAGAGATTCTCGACCTGAATTTTGACACTTATGAAATTCCTCGTTTTTCATGGTTGCCAAAAATTGAAACAGTAATAATTGACGACAAAGACGCTCCTCCGCAAGGAGGAGGGGAACCGGCCATTATTACGACGGGCGGTGTGATTGCCAATGCCATTTACGATGCCATCGGTGTGAGATTGTTCCACCTACCGATGACTCCCGAGAGAATCAAAGAAGGATTGATGGAACATGAACGTCTCCCAATGGTAAGTTCTGTGGTTTAGATTTCATCCTCAAGTAGTAGTCTTAAGGCGCATCAAAACGGATATTGAGTTATCATGAGGACCTTCCCTTTGTTGCCAGGGAGCGGCAACGAAACTGCTATCGTTGGCATTGCTCGAGCGACGACGGGTGCCGTCCTGGGCACACCAGGTATCCGAATTCTCTTCACGGCCAGCTACCGCACCACGCTCAGGCAAGCGTAATACTGGAGGGCATGCTCCGAAGAAGCAAAATGAAGAAAGATCACCGACCGATAGATGTTCACCGAAAAGTCGTGGAATTGGCTGACGGCGGCCGCTCCTTCGCCGTGGTCTTGATCCTGGAGGCCAGCGGTTCGACGCCCCGCAAAGCGGGGGTGAAGGCCATCATTGACGCTAAGGGCAGCATCTGGGGGACCGTCGGTGGAGGGCAGGTCGAGGCGGAGTGCCAGCGCCGGGCGGTCGAAGCATGCAAATCGAAACGTCCGGTCGTCTTTGATTTCCAGCTAGAAGGTGCCATGACAGCGGATGACGCCCCTCTCTGCGGAGGGACCATGCGAATCCTCATTGACCCAACAGCCGCAGAAGATCGGGCCGCGTACGCCGACGCAGCGGAAGCCCTTCAGAGGCGCGAACGGGGTGTCCTTCTCACCGTGATACGCGCCGTCACGGAAACGGAGGTGACGGCGCGGTGGTTTGCGGAAAACGCAATTCCGTCGGGGGCCGCCTTTCCGGGGAGCGAGGCGATCCGCTCGTGTCTGGCACGCGAGACGCCGCGGCTTTTTGTGGAGCAGTCAGAGAAGCCGTCCGCCCGTCTGGAAGTCTTTGTTGAGCCAGTGATTGCCAAACCGCTCCTGCTGATTGTAGGTGCGGGGCACATCGGGCAGGCCCTCGCACTACAGGCAACCCTCATCGGTTTTGACGTCGCGGTTATTGATGACCGGCCCGAATTCGCCAACCCGGCCGTCTTCCCGGATGGCGTGACAACCCGGTGCGGGGATATTCCGAAAGAAGTGGCCGATTTTCCCGTCGCCGAAGACACCTACATCGTGGTGGTTACTCGCGGGCACAAACATGACGCGGAGGCCCTCGAGACTTGTATCCATCGCCCCGCCGCGTACATCGGCATGATTGGCAGCAGGCGCAAGGTGGCCTTGATGCGAAGGAACTTCATCGAAACCGGCCTCGCCACGGAAGAAGAATTCAACCGGGTCTACGCACCCGTCGGGCTGGACATCGGCGCCGTGACCGTGCCGGAGATCGCAGCGAGCATCGCCGCCCAGTTGATAGCTGTCCGCAGAAAGGGCAGCGGGTCCCCGACGCCAGGCGACATGGTGCAGCGCGACGCGTCACCTATGGCCGAGCCAGCTCCTGCGTAACCGCAGCATCCGGACGAACCTGAAAAAAATAGAGAACCGCGGAGTCCGCTGAGAACCCAGAGGGAGGAACGTGTGGTCTTCTCCATTCCTCTGCGTCCTCGGCGCTCTCTGGGGTGAACTCTCCCCCTCATTGAGGAGTTATGGTGCAGCGATGATTTGTGCAATCGTTCTCGCGGCGGGCGAGTCCCGCCGAATGGGGTCCCAGAAACTCGTCTTGGCTTTTGGCGGCAAAACCGTCATCGCGCACGTCGTTGATGAGCTGCTTTGCAGCGACCTCGACGGGGTGTACGTAGTGGTTGGCCACGAAGGGAACAGGATAGCCGGGGAATTGTCGCGCCGCCCCGTCACCATCGTGACCAATCCCGATTACAAGCTTGGCATGCTCTGTTCCGTGCGCTGCGGACTTCAGGCCCTCCCACAACAGTGCGACAAAGTCTTAGTAGCGCTTGGTGACCAGCCCGCCATTACTTCCGAGCTGGTTAACCACATGATTCGATCCTTCAGCACCACCGATAAGGGGATTCTCGTCCCAGTTTACCGCGGCAAACGGGGACATCCTATCCTGTTCTCAATCCGCTATCGGGACGAAATCATGACATCCTTCGACAATGCTGGTCTTCGCGGTCTTCTTCAGGCCCACCCCGACGACATCTTCGAGCTGACCGTCTCCACTCCCGCGGTCCTTTCAGACATAGACTCCCCCGACGACTACCACCGAGAACTCACCTCGTTCGAGGAGAGCACACAAGAGAGGTAGACCCCGGAGATGCAGATGTGGGTGAGGAGCGGATAAAGAGGAGCCTCGGCGCCACGGTGCCGGGCCGTGGGCGACCGGGTGCACCCATAAGTTCGGAAACCCAGCCAGGAAAGCGGCCTGATGTGGACCGCAAGCCACCGCCACCTTGCAGTCACCCTATCTGACGATACGCGTCTCGGCGGTGTCGCACGTAATGAACGAGGATCTGCTTCGCTTTCTCATCTACGCCATAGACGATGGGGTAATCCCCCACCCGCACGCGGTATACCTGTTCCGCGCCAGCCAGCTTCACAGGCTGACGTGGAAACGGGTTGCTGCCCAACAGCTCGATACGTCTGAACACACGCTCGATGGCGGACTTCGGCAACGGGCGCAGGTCCTTCTCAACGGAAGGCTTGAAGACGACCCTATAGGACGCCATCCTTCTTGAGCCGCCTCTTCATCTCTTGCAGGCTGATTGGTTCTTGCGACCTGCGCTCGGCGACCACGAGGAGGTCGTGCAAATCCTCCATTAACTTCTGATAACGCTTCAGGGCAAGAATCACGCCCGTCTTCTTGCCTTTAGCATCAATCACGAACTGCTCTTTTACAGTGGCCATCGCTTCTACTCTCCTCGGTCTAAATCAGAACCCGAACCTGCCTGCCTTCGATATGTTGCGGGCGAAAGCTCCTCGTGCACCGCCTCAGCTGCGGCCGGCAGACGATCCCGGGGAAGCTTCACGGGAGAACCGGCTCGTCCGTGCCGGTACGAAGCCGCGTGCTTGGCCTACCCCAGCCCGAGCGGCGGTTCGCCAAGATCCCAGTCGTCTCGCGGCACATTCCAGACGATCCTTTTCCCGGCGAATACGAGTGTCGCCCCTAACCCTACGCACGCAAGAGAATCCTTAGCTCGCTCAAACAACTCCTCCCCTCTCAGGACGCTGTCACGTCTTCACGGAGGGCGTTCATATTCCCTCGTGAGTTTCCTGTCTCGCCGCGGTAGGCCGGCGCGTGTCGTTATGGGAGGCCCACGAGCTTACGGCGGGATCTGATCCCTTCTCGATTGCACGAGGCTTGCCCAGTCCGAGAAATAAAGGTTGATCCTCTGTTCGTCTTCGGGACTCAGCGCGTTGTGGTGCGCCATTACGTTTCGCGGGTGCTCCAGGTCCTCGAGTCTCTGCGAGATCCAGGCTTGGGAAGGGAAGAAGGTTCTGAACTCATCCCAGTTTCTCGTAATGATCTTGCTGAGGTCGCCAAAATCGGAGTAGAAGATTTCGTGTTGGCCTCGCTTGCCGTGCCAGGGTCGGTTGCTTTCCTGCTGTTTCCTCCCGGTGACCCTGTCCTGCACAGGCTGCGGTACTCTGGTCCTCCACCAGCGATTTCCGTACTTGGTCTCGAGGACGCGCATTATCACAACGCGGATGGAATTCTCCAGAACGTAGTACTTGGGGTATATCGCTGCCATCCTCCTGGCATCGCCTGCGAGGGTCGTGGAAAGTAGCGCATCGACCTCGGGCACGTCTGGCTCGATCCTAACCACTGGGGAGCCCGGGCGGCGGGCGTAACGTTTCTTCGCGGACGCGGGTCCCGTCTCCTGTGCAGCTCTTGCAACGAGGCCACGGACGCGGTCCACAGTGAGTGGGTCAAGGTACTTGGTCAAGTCCATTGCCTGTTCGTGGGCTATTACGTACGTCGCGTCCTCCGTCGACATTGGCCCACGCTCCAACTTCACCTGCTTCACGCGCTGTGAGAGACGTTGCGGCGTGACCTTCAGGCGGTCCAAGAGCGCTGCTCTTAGGTTTCGGTTTGTCGCCATCGCGTAAACTCCCCCTGTTGACTTGGATTCTGCAAACTTCCCCGTGTCTTGACCTCCGCGCGTCGGACTCACCGCGGCGGGCGGGGCGCCGGCCCGACCTAAGGTTCCGGGCGCCCTCAGTTAGCCTTAGGCGGCGAACCAAGGACAGGTGCTACCCTCGGATCCCCGCCCGTTTGCGCGATGTCCTTTCCAACGCTACCCCGGGCCCTAGCCACGCGCTGCCTCGCCTTGCGCTTCTTGCGCATCATTGAGAGGGCGACGCGAACCGCGTTTGCCGTGGTGCCGCACATATCGGCTATCTCCTTCGGGCGGAAGCCAGCGCTGCTTAACATCGTGACCTGATCTTGCTTTGGCTTTGCCGCTACAAGGGATAGGGCGGACAGTCGGATTAGCACATCAAGCTTTCGCGAGATCGTGTCGAACTGGTCGGTCGTCATCTGGTTCTTTCCTTTCGTTTTCCTCGTTTTCTCCGTTGGGACAGCGTCGCCGTAACGTAGTTAAGCGGCTTTCCCACAACCGCGGAAATTTCCGAGGGTGCGAGGCCCAGTTCGGAAAGGCGTTCGATCTTTGTCGCCGGCCGACTTGCCTCCGGGCCCCCCGCTGTCTCGATCCCCAGCGAGATGAGAATGTCGAGACGACGAATAACCTCCTTGAGCAAAGCATCATTATCCATATCGTGCTCCTTAATTGCGTCCCTAGCGCTTTGGCCGCATTCAACTCGTTGATTTTCGGAAAATTATCCCCCCGTCCATTAGGCAATGTCAAGGAAAATTTTATAATGCCTGGAAAAAAAACCTCGGCCAGCTGCCCTACCCGGCCGTCGTAGCCGGGGCAGAGTCCGAGGCTCCGGTCAAGGGGACCCGTCGCACGCGGAAGGGTGGCGTGGGGGCCCGGCGGCCTGTGCGGTTACTTGGGCAGCACCGCGGTCTTGCGCATGGCGGCGCAGGTGCCCCGGCGACGTGCGAATCCCGCCCAGGTACGCGTCCGAGGGGGAGCGAACGGCATCGCGCCACCCTCATCGCCCCGCGACACCTGTCCGCCGAACGGGCTTGAGAAGGAGGGGAGGAGGATTCAAACTGACGCGGTAATCATGGTAAAGAAGGGGCCTCCGACGCGGAGAGCCTAAGGCGAGGAGCTATGGTCTCCGGGCGATAGGGTCAGGATGGAAACGCGCACGCTTTCCGTGATTGGAAAGGGCGTCTCGACGACTTGAGGAAGAGCAGCGCCGTACGTGCCCGACCCCGCGATTGGAAAGGAGACGCCGTTGATCACTCCGAAGGAAGCACTGCGCATCGTCCTCAAATGCGTGAAATACTGTGTCGATTTCATTGATTTGAGTCCCGCCTCAAGGTTGCCCCTCACGCGCGCCGGCTGTTCCGTTCCAACTTCCGTACCCTCGGGGGGTTGGCCGGCCCTCACCCGATCAAAGGCGGGGGCCGGTTACATCGCCTCTCTGTAACGCGCCATTCTGCCCGGGCTCATCACGCTCAACGGCGTGCGCGGAGCGGTCGTCCGCTGGAGCGCCTCCTCGGGCGAGCTTTTCTTCCCTCCAACCACCTTTTGAAGGATGCCTGACTCTCCCCGGATGGCGTGCCCGCTAATAAACCCTCTATGCTAATATCTTCGTCAAGGTCCTCCCAGTGGATCCCGTGCCCTTTGCCTATCAACCGCCAGTTGTTTCGTTCTTGCTGGGTCGCATGTAAAAGCCGGGCAAACCAGGCAAGAGGAACCGAGATAGTGCGGCCATCGCTCAAGTCGACACTCAATGTGTCCTTCGCAACTCTGACGTTTTCAGCTTTTGGGACTGCGATCTCAACCCCGGAAATACGCATTCCAAGCCTCCACTAATTCAGAGTAGTGCGTGCTGATGATTTTTTGGATTCGACCAATCTCTGATCGAGAAAAGCCTCCGCTGATTTGAAGTCTGACGGGATCCAGCCAGAATTTCGCAATCTTGCTGCCGCGCTCGACATGAATGTGCGTGGGTTCGTCACGATCGCCTGCATAGAAGAAGCGGTAAGGCCCGACTCTCAGTGCGGTTGACATCTATTCCGGCTTAATCCTGTTTTTCCTCGGCTAATCACGGCTAATGCGGTTTCTTGGCAACGCATTCAGCCCGCACGTCCGTCGGCGTCACGCGCCCCGGTTCTTGGGTTCCGGCTCTCATGTTGTCAGGGGCTTTCCCCCTGCGTTGGGCAAGGTTTCCACGTCGGACTATCCTGACCAAGCCCGACGACCACCATATACCCAACTCTGAGGTATGTCAAGCACGATGTGAGCGAAGTGGCTTGACAAGGGGCGGAGGAGGATTCAGACTGAGGGAGTAAAAAAGTTACGGACGGGCTTCCGACCGAGACAGCCTGAACCGAGGAGCTATGGTTTCCGGGCAGTAGGGTCGGGAGGGAAACGGCCTGGCCTTCCGTGGTTGGAAAAGATGTCCCGACGACCTGAAGGAGAGCAGCGCCATAGGCCCTGGCGTCGCGTGATTGGAAAGGAGAGTCGGTTGATCACTCCGAATGAAGCACTGGACATCATCCTCGAATGTGTACGGCCGCTCAGCACGACACGCAAGCCTTTAGACGAAGCGCTCGGCTACTGCTTGGCCGAAGATGTGGTCGCCGACCGTGACATCCCCCCCGCGGACTGTTCCATCATGGACGGTTATGCGGTGCGCTCGTCCGATCTGATAAAGTGTCCGTGCACCCTACGTCTGATAGGTGAAGTGACAGCGGGAAGTGCGGCGCGGCGCGGAGTCCGCCACGGAACCTGTGTGCGTGTTCTGACCGGGGCGAATATTCCTCCCGGAGCCGATGCTGTCGTCATGGTTGAACAGACACAAGAGGCCGACGGACTCGTGACCTTCCGGAAGAAGGTGCCAGCCGGCTCCAATATTCGCAGGCAAGGGAAAGAGGCGAAGAGAAGGGCTGCACTGCTAAAGAGAGGAACGCCCCTCGGCCCCGTCCGAATTGGCCTGTGCGCCGCTGTTGGCAAAGCTGAGCTGAAGGTCTATACGCGTCCCGATGTCGCTGTGCTTTGCACGGGAGAAGAGCTGCGACCCGTCGCTGCCCGTGTGCGGGCGCACGAGCTGCGAAACTCCAACGGTCCTGCCCTGGTCGCCGCACTTCGCAGTCATGGCTACACCAATGTCAGTGTTGCTGTGGCTCCTGACGACGTAGAAGCGCTCGCTCGAAAAGTGAAGCAGGCCATCTCGAAGCACCATGTAGTCGTTCTTACCGGGGGCGTCTCCGTCGGGAAATACGACTTTGTGCCGGAAGCAGTGGCGCGGATCGGGGCGAAAATTCGTTTTCACGGTGTGGCTATGAAGCCCGGCAAACCCTCTCTGTACGCCACCCTATCCGGGAATCGCCACATCTTCGGGCTACCGGGAAATCCTCTCAGCGCCATGACCGGCTTTTATGAGTTTGTTCTTCCGGCGCTGCGTCGGATGTCCGGCGTGCCCGTGAGTCAATGCCGACCGACGATGCGCCTGCCCCTGGAACGTCGCGTCCGCTCCGCAAAGGGACGCGTTGAGTTTGTGCTGGCACAGCTTCTCTGGAGGAAGAAAGGTCCGTTGGTGCGCCCCCTGAAGTCGCACAGTTCCGCTGACATCGTCGCGGGAGCGAAGGTGGACGGGGTTGTCGTCGTGCCTGCCAGTGTTCAAGAACTGCCCGCCGGCTCGCTCGTCGAGTTCCGGCTCTGGAGGGCACAGCCATGATGAGGCGCCAGCAGCTTCACCCCGTTTCGCTGAGGCTCTCGGTCACAGACCGGTGTCAACTGCATTGCCTCTACTGCGCGCCACCATCTGACGCGGAAGAGCTTTCTTCGCGCGAGATTCTGACCTTTGAGGAGACGGTCCGCTTCGTGCGGATAGTGCAGAGTCGCTTCGGACTTTCAAAGGTCCACATCACAGGCGGCGAGCCGCTGTTGCGGCCGCGTGTCGCAGATTTGGTGGCGATGGTCGCTCATGAGAGAATCGCCGACTTAGCTCTCACCACGAATGGTCAGCTTTTGGGCGCCATGGCCACAGACCTCAAACGAGCACGCCTGCGCCGCGTAAACATCAGCCTCGACAGTCTGAATGCCGAGACGTTCCGGTTGGTAACACGCGGAGGTGAGCTCCGCCATACCCTGGCGGGAATTGAAGCCGCGCTGCGTTCCGGTCTGGCACCGGTGAAGCTCAACGTTACTGTCTTGAGGGACGTCAACAGCCATGAATTGGCGGACATAGCCCGTTTTGGCTTAGAGCGCGGCTGCGAGGTTCGCTTCTTAGAACTCATGCCCATCGGCCCGGCGGCGAACCGCTTTGGGGACTTCTTTGTCGCGTCCGCAGAAGTCCGCGCGGAGCTCGGCGAGGCGTTCGATTTAAAGCCCGCGCCGTGGCCGTCCGGTACATCAAGCCGCAGCTACTTGGCAACGGACGGACGAGGGCGAAGCGGAATCATCGGCTTCGTATCGCCGCAAACCGCTCCGTTCTGCCGCGGTTGTCGGCGCCTGCGATTGACAGCCACCGGACAACTGATCGGGTGCCTGGCTCGAGGAGAAGGCCCCAACATACGCCCGTTTCTCCGAGACGGTGTTTCTTGCGATAGGGATGCTCTCGTCGAAGCCATCCACAATGCGCTTCGCCTCAAAAGGAGTGCGGGACGTTTCAGCACGACAGAGCTAATGGCCAAAGTCGGCGGATGATTCGTCTTGAGCATCAGGACGGTGCTGGCAGGCGTGAAGTGCTCTTAGGCTCAGGCGCGCGCATTTGTGCGGGTGTCCAGAGCGATACCATTGGAGTCACATCCGTGAAAAGAAGGAAATGTCATGAACAATGACGCCAAGCTCACTCACCTCTCAGCGAACGGCGCTGCCCGGATGGTGGACGTCTCCGGCAAAGCGTCTTCTCATCGCATGGCGTGTGCCGAGGCATGGGTGAACGTGGGAAGTGATATTGCTGGACGGTTGCGACAGAAGGGCGGCCTCGACAAGGGAAACGTGCTCGAGACCGCCAGGATTGCTGGCATCATGGCCGCCAAGAGGACGCCGGAGCTCATCCCCATGTGTCATCCTCTCGTGCTCGACGTGGTGGAGGTCGAGGCCCGGGTTGTGGAAGACCGCGTTTGCATCGTCAGCCGCGTCACCTGTGAGGGCAAGACTGGAGTGGAAATGGAAGCGATGACCGCAGCGAGCGTTGCCGCCCTGACGGTCTATGACATGGTTAAGTCTGCTGGGAGAGGGATTGAGATCGGCCCCGTGCGACTCCTCGAAAAACAGGGCGGCAAATCCGGCCACTGGAAGCGGAGGGAGAATTGCAGTGCCCAGGGTTGAGGCCTTGTGTGTCAGCGAAACCAGAGGTCAGCGAAAACACGCGGTTGATTCTGCGGTTTTTCGAGCCGACCACGGCATTGAGGGGGACGGGCACGCCGGCCCGTGGCACCGGCAGGTGAGCCTCCTTTCCCATGAGGACATCGAGGCCGTCCGACGCAGTGGTCTGCCCGATATATCGCCCGGCGATTTCGCCGAGAATGTCGTCCTATCCGGCCTCGACCTGACTTCATTCGGCCTCGGCACTCGGTTGCGCCTTGGGCGAGACGTGGTGCTGTCCATCACCCAGGTCGGCAAAGTCTGCCATTCTCCATGTCGGATATACCAAGTGACCGGCGATTGCATCTTGCCCAGGGTGGGGCTTTTCGCTCGCGTGGAAGTCGGAGGCCTGGTTCAGGTCGGAGACGCCGTGGAGGTGCTGGACGTTGTTCCCAGGGACCGATTCCAGGCCGTGGTTTTGACGATCAGCGACCGGTGCTCACGGGGACAATCTCAGGACACAGCCGGTCCTGCCGTGGCCGAGATTCTTGAGAAGCAGCTTGGCGCACACGTGTACCGAACAAAGGTCCTCCCGGATGAACAAAAGATCATCGCGGACGAACTGAGGCATTACTGCGACGGCCATTCCATTGACCTGGTGGTGACGGCGGGGGGAACCGGCTTCGCGCCGCGTGATGTGACGCCCGAGGCTACCCGCGACGTGGTCGAACGATTTGCTCCCGGCCTTGATGAGGCAATGCGCGCGGCATCCTTATTAGAGACGCCCCATGCCGTGCTTTCCCGCGGAGCATCGGGCATCAGAGGCTCGACGCTCATCATCAACCTGCCGGGCTCCGAGCGGGCCGCCTGCGAGAATCTGCAAGCGATTGTTGGCGCATTGGCTCATGGTCTGCAAAAGCTTCGCGGCGACGTAGCGGATTGCGGACGGCCGCTGTAGACTGAGCAACGATGTGCTCGATGACGCCCCTCTGTTCGAGATTCGCGCCTGAAGCGTCTCCGGAAAAACCACGCCCGTCGAGAATATTCTGCCGCACCTGTGCGAAAGAGGACTGAACGTTGCTGTCGTGAGATGCAGTGCCCACGGCAGTGATGCGGGCCTTCCCCCGGAAAAGGCAGCGGCTGTTTCTTCAATTGCGGCGCCAATGTGCCCCGTCCGGGGACCGCAGCAAGAAATCCTTCGGGCAACCAAGACCAGCACCCGGAAATCGCCGCAACGGGATACGACGATAGGACGAGGACTTATCGAACCATGACTCCACACACGTATCAGGGACCGGCCAGCTCGAGCACTCTCGTCGGCGCGGCCGAACGGGCTTTCAACTCCCCAGGGCGTGCGGCTCTGAGGAATGCGGGGATGCTTACCACGGTCTGCCGACGAGCGGTTAATTCAAGCGCCGCCGGCCGGCGTCGTCGGCGTGGCATATCCCACTTCACACCGGCCTGGCCTCGGAGCCTTAGAACGCGGCTAAGCTCTCCTGAGCGGCCTTCGAAATCTCAGGGTCGGCATCGGCGGCCAATGCCCGCAGGACGGGCGCCGCGGACGCATCGCCCATCTGAGACAGGGCGCGGATGGCGGCAAGGCGAACGGACTTCTCCCCTTCCTTGGCCGCAGCGAACAGCGCGGACAACGCTCCCGGATCGGCACGCTTGCCGAGCGCCCAGATAATCAGGATTTGATTGTCTGCGGGCAGTCCCTTCAGCGCGGAGGTCAGGGCCCCGGTAACCTCGGCGCCCGGCATCTCCAGGCTTGTCTGGACGGCTGCGGAGAACAGAATGTAGTCGTCGCTTCGCAGATGCTGCCAGAGCAACGGAAAGCCCTCCCTCCCAGGGGCGCCGAGCAAGCGTTGCTGCACACGCATTGCGCCGCGCAGAGCACCGGCTCGGACCTGGTGCGGAGCCTTGATGCTGCGCAATTGCTCGTAAATCTCCCAGGTTCCGCCGCGCTTGCCTTCGGCGACAAGCGCCTCGGCACAGCGGAACAACCCTTCGCACAACGCGAGCTGATTGGCAGCCGGCGCGGTTGGCAAAGCACGCTGTAGCGCTCTCGCGGCACGTCGGGTGCCGATGCTCCCCAATGCTCTCGCTGCCGCCTGTGCCACTTCAGCATCCGGGTCCTGCAACATTCTGGTCAACGGTCCGACCGCTCTGGCATCGCGGCGGACGCCGATGCTGCCGATGACGCCTACGAGCGGCAGGCCCTTGAGTTTGCCGAGGGCATCGCGCAAGGCCTCGTCCACAGCCGGGTCAGGCATGGGCTCGAGGGCGTAGCGGGCCATGTGCGAAAGATTCTCGTCACCGAGCAGCGCGGCCAACGGCGCAACAGCGACTTTGGTGCCGACGACCGCTAATTGACGGCAGGCATCGGCTTTTTCTTTCTGTGGAGCGTCCGATTTGAGAACGGCGACCAGTTTGTTGACCTGCTCGGGCGTAGCAGGGGGGACAGTCTGTGCGAACGACTGTGCGCTGCCTGCGAGGAACAGCGCAACGAGCAGGGCGAACTTCTTTTTCGACTTTGACATGGCTTGACATCCTTTCCGGTAAATGCTGGTTCTCAGATGGTCCACGGCTCACGCATTGCACGCGAACGCAGCCTATTGGCTTCGGGGTCGTTGACGAATTCCTCCTTGACGGGGTCGTACCGCATATCGCGCTTGAGCCACATGCAGATATTGGCCGCATGCACCGTTGACATGGAGCGGTGCATCACGACCGGATTGGCCACAGTTTGACGGCGAGACTTCACGCAGTCGAGGAGATCTCGCACGTGGCTCAACGGGCGACCGGTTCGTGCCCTGTACGCATTAACTATCTTGTCGAACTCGGTCAGCAGCGAGGCTGGGTCGACGTCCGGCTTCTCGTAGGCGTCGGCCACCGACACCCACCCCTCAGTGCCCTCGTAGCGGACACCGCACGAGCCACGCCAGCCTTCCTTCTGCAAGACCATCTTGATGCCGTTGGCAAAGCGGGTGACCATGCCGTCACCGAACGGGTTATTCACATACTTGTATTCGACAGGCGAGGTGTCGGCGGCGTCTATCGCTGCCTGACACTGGGCGAAAGTGTGGGCACCCCATTCGCCAATGCAGCTCGTGTGGAAGTCGTAGTGTCCCCGCCACTGTCCCTTAATGTAGGCGGAGTTGTATGGCCGCCACGGACACGGCCCCAGCCATGCGTCCCAGTCCAGCTCGTCCTTCGGCGGAAGGGGTTCGGCGGGCAGCCAGTCGTGCCTCATTTCTGCCGCATCCCACGGGGCAATGTGCGCGCGGACAGTGTGCACTTTGCCGAGCCGGCCGGTGCGGACCAGTTCATTGGCGAAGATGAAGTTGGCCTCGCTGAGCCGCTGCGTGCCGGTCTGATAGATGCGCCCGTAGCGTCTGGCGGTTTCGACCACCGCCTGCCCCTCCGCAATCGTCATGGACGATGGCTTCTCACTGTAAACGTCTTTGCCTGCCCGCATGGCCAGGACAGAAGCCATCGCATGCCAGCGGTCTCCGGTGGTTATCAGAACCGCGTCAATGTCTGTGCGCACTGCAAGGAACTCCCGGATGTCTCTGTACATGGCGCAGTCCTTGTTGCGGTAGTGAGTGTCCACCAACCTCTTGACGGTCTCCCGACGGTCTTTCCAGGCATCGCAAACCGCAACAAATTGCACATCTCGCTCGGGAAGCATCCAGCGCAGATCGTGCGTGCCGCGGTTGCCGATGCCGATCCCCCCTAAGATAATTCGGCCGCTGGGCGGCACCTTTCCGTCACGACCCAGCGCCGAGGCCGGGACGACCGACGGCGCCGCCGCCAGAACGACCACGCGTTTCAGAAATTCACGCCGCGTCAAATTCGAGTTGTTCTTTGGCATAGTAACCTCCTCATTGATCCAGCCATTTATTGTCGCCAAAACCAGCGTACCAAACAATAGCTTCCATCGCCCGGCTTGTCAATCTTACATTGTCGGATATGTCGAACACCGGCGCTTATGGAGCAGTGCTCCTCATTCTGGCCCGACTGGAATGCCGACGAGGCCTGGCGGAATCTCCAGAGGGATGGGCTGGCCCGCCCCGGCGCCAACCCGGTGCAACATGGCCGGTTCAGCAGCGGTGAATGGGGCGTCGAACTCCGGAGTCTTGCGACAATTTTCGAGCATGCGCACGCTTAGTGGAACCACTTCCGACTGTGCAACGATCGGGTGAGCCGTGGCCCAGCATACTTTCCAAAGCGCCCAATGTCGCTCTATGCGAAGACCATCACGCGCAATCAGGTGCGAGCGTCGAAAAAGCCGACTAACCCCGCCATTGGTGGAGTGGAGGGTCAAACCGCTTCTCAGAAGGCGCCAAGGCACCCGGAAATCACAACGTCCACCCTTCACGGTAGGCGCGTTTGATATAGGGTTCCGCCTTTAGGCAGTTAGTTGCCTTAAGGTTCACCGGGTCCCACTGAAGTTTCTCTCCAACGCGGTAGGCCACGTTCCCCAACAGAACCGCTTCCGTCAGCGCACCGGAGTAATCGAAGTTGCAGGTGGTCGGGCCTCCCGTCTTACAGGCGACAATCCATTCCTTATGGTGGCCGATTGAGTCAGGGATAGTAGGCTGCGGTGGTTGGAGGTCCCTCCCATGGCGCGATTCGGGGAGCAGCTTCCACTTGCCGTAGCTGCCCAGCAAGATACCTTTCTTGCCGATGAAAAGCACGCCGGATTCCCACTTGGTCACCTCCTCCTTTGGCAGAAGCTCGGTCAGGATTGGCGGGCCGTTCTTTGCGTGATAGAACATCACCTTGACCGGTGGCAGCTCCCCCCGGGCAGGGAATTCGTAGTGGACTGTCATCCACCGCGGCGACGTTTCAGGATGCACTGGAGGGCCTTCGGCCTCAACGGAGAGAGGATGGCGCAGCTTCAATGCCCAGAACGCAAGGTCCATGATGTGGACTCCGTTGTTGCCCGTTTCGCCCGTTCCGAAGTCCCACCAGAATCGCCAACTATAAGGCACATAGGCTTGATGATAGGGACGATACGGTGCCGGACCAAGCCACAGGTCCCACTTGAGGTGCGGTGGAACCGGAGGCATGTCCGTCGGACGCTCGCCACCACCGCGATCCCCACCGATCCAGACGTGACACTCTTCTACCGGCCCGATCGCCCCGGATTGGATTAGCTCCACAATCCGGCGATGGCTGCTGGTGGCGTGATGCTGCGTGCCCATTTGGGTGATCAGGTTGTTTTTGGCGGCAACCTCGGCCATCACCCGCGACTCGTAGACGGAGTGAGTCAAGGGTTTTTCACAGTAGCAGTGCTTGCCCATCTTCATGGCCATGACGCTGGCCGGTGCGTGAGTGTGATCGGGCGTGCTGACAACCACCGCGTCAATCTCCTTGTCCATCTCGTCGAGCATCTTCCGGAAGTCGTGGTATTTCTTAGCCTTTGGGAATCGCTTTGCGGCAATACGCAGGTAGTTATCATCAACGTCGCACAATCCGACGATGTTTTCGCCGACGACCTGGTCTGTATTAGCCCGCCCCCGGCCAGCCACACCAACGATCCCGATGTTCAATCTCCCGTTGGCCGAGCTTCCCTGAGCCAGCACATTCCTGCGCACCACCCAGAAACCGAGACACCCAAGGGCAGTCTTGCGCATCATTTCACGACGAGTGAGTCTCTTTGCCACTGTCCGGTCCTCCTCTGATGAGAGCCTGAGTCCGCGTCATTTCTTGTTCGCGGCAATTTTGTCCTATTTTTGAGGTATCCGCAATTGAGAACTTGGGCGCAGCCATGTAATCTTATGCCGATGAAACACAAGGGCGCTGGCAATCACGGTGTAGCAGACCAGCGGGGCTGCTCCCTGCTTATCCGTGCGGCCCTCAGAGCGGAATAGCTCTTTCCCATAGTCTTTCAGCGCCTTGATGACGGCAAGACCGGCCCCAGAATTCAGGAGGAAATCGTTCATAGTCCGGTGGGCGATGGCGAGAACCTCATCGAAGGGCCGGTTGGGGAGGGCAGCCACGGGATCGGCCATCGCTGGGTCGAGAGGTGCCTTGCTGTCGAGCATGTCCCGAAGAACTTCCGCTTCTCTCCTCTTACCCTTGTGATTTCTTCGACTCTAAGATTTCCTTCGTCCTTCTGAGGTTCGCTTTCAGCTCCCGCAACATCTGCTCCAGAATGCCTCCGTTCTCAATAATCTTCCTTGAAGGAGAGCGACGAATATTGTATCCACGAGAAGGAACCCGTTGGCCTTGACCTTCTCGCTGTGTCCAGTAGTGGAAGCATACGCTTTAAGTATCGCGGTGGTTTCAAAGGGAAGAGGAAAGGTTGGCATTCGGTTTGTGCTCGTATTCAGTCTCGGAGTATTTATGACGAGAAGCTACCATGAAAGGAACAGCGACCATGAAAACCACTACAACCAGACGCCAGTTCATGAAGTCCACTGTCTCAGCCGCGGCCGGTCTTGTCGTGTTAACGCGTGTCGGCCGCTCACTCGTATTGTCGGCCAACGAGAGACTGAACATCGCCGCGATCGGCTGCGGCGGACGAGGTGCTGAAAACCTGAGGGAAGTGGCGAAAGAGGACAACATCGTTGCGCTGTGTGATGTGGACGAGAAACGAGCCGCGGAATCGTTCAAGGTGCACCCCGGAGCCAAGAAGTACCGTGACTTTCGTAGAATGTTCGATGAAGTGGAGAAGGAGATTGACGCGGTGGTTGTCTCCACGCCCGATCACACCCATGCTCCGGCAGCTGTCATGGCGATGAAGCTGGGAAAGCACGTTTACTGCGAGAAGCCCCTGACCCATTCGGTGTATGAAGCCCGGGTGATGACGGAAATCGCCAGAAAGAACAAGTTGTGCACACAGTTGGGGACGCAGATTCACGCGGGCGAAAATTATCGCCGTGTGGTGGAGCTGATCCAATCGGGTGCCATCGGGCCGGTCGAGGAAGTCCATGTCTGGCATCCTGCCAATTATAGCGGCGGCGACCGCCCGAGAGAGACCCCTCCCGTTCCGCCGACCCTCGACTGGGACCTGTGGCTCGGCCCGGCTCCATATCGGCCGTATCATCCCTGTTACGTGCCGTTCGCGTGGCGTGGCTGGTGGGATTTCGCCAACGGCGGCTTAGGCGATTTCTTCTGCCACTATGTTGACGTGGTTTTCTGGGCGCTGAAGCTGCGTCATCCCACAACGGTGGAAGCCGAAGGCCCGCCGGTGCATCCGGAGTCGTGTCCTTTGTGGATCATCGTCCGTTACGAATTCCCGGCGCGGGAGAATCTTCCGCCGGTCAAGCTCACCTGGTACGGGGGCGACAAACAACCCGCGCTGCTGACGGAAGCCAACCTCCCCAGGTGGGGTGCGGGTGTGTTGTTCGTTGGCGAAAAGGGTCTCCTTATGGCCGACTACAATCAGCGAAAGCTCTTCCCGGAGGAGAAGTTCGCCGACTTCACCCCACCGCCGAAGACCATCCCCGATTCGATCGGGCATCACAAGGAATGGATCGTTGGGTGCAAGACCGGCAGCCCCACGACGTGCAATTTCGGCTACTCCGGCCCCTTCACCGAGGCAGCGCTGCTTGCCAACGTGTCGTATCGCAGCGGCGAGAAACTCCATTGGGACCCCGAGCGCCTCGAAGCCGTGAATGCCCCCAAAGCCAGACAGTACGTCCGCCGCGACTACCGCAAAGGCTGGACCCTGTAAGCGGCGGCAACGAAGAAAGGCCGGCAAAGTCGAAGATCCTTGGGGACACATGAGGCCGAGCGGAGGTGGAGCACGAGAAGCTGCGCAACGCCAACAACTCCGTTTCTTCTGACTCAGTGCCGTCTCGCAGACGCTCCCGCTATGGTAACCGCGTGGTGAGCACACGGCGGGTCTGGCGGAGACGCGGGCACGTGAGGAATCCGACCGGCAGGTTTTGGACAGTCACCTGAGCGGTTTTTCCGGAATGTCCCGCCGCGATTGATCCAGCCGTTTTCCCGCCCCCGGTCGGGGGGCGAGGGCTGCGATCGGCGCTAACGAAATGCACCCCGTCGAGCATCCCGCGGCGGTGGCCCCACCAACCCGCTTTGGTCAGGTCGCGCTTGACATCGCTGGAGAGTTCGGCATAATGAAAGCAGGGCTGAAGGACACAGCGATTTGTGGAGCATGCGGAAGGAAAACCCATAACCCCTTCTATGTGGGCACCTTAGAGACGAGATTCGCGTCAAGGAGAGGGAAGGAATTAGATGCCCATAGCCGTCCACGATGACAACAAGACGACCCTACTGGCCGAGGAGCCATTCAAGGACGAAGCGGAGTTGCAGGCATGTCTTGAGCGTAGTCCGTATCTCCTCGTTTCCGAGTCTGAACCTCCCGTAGCCACGGTGGGGAGAGAGGTGAGCCTGCCCTCGGCGGGCGTCCTTGACCTTTTGGTTGTCGACAAAGGGGGCGTGCCGGTTGCGGTTGAGGTCAAACTGGCCCGCAACGCAGAGTCGCGGAGGGAGGTGGTCGCCCAGGCTTTTGACTATCTCGCCGACCTTTCGGAGCTCACTTTCGATGAGCTTGATGACCTCGTTGATGGCGCGCTGGCGGGAGCGCTACAGGAACTTGTCGGTCCCGAGCAGATCGTCGCTGTGCGCAAACAATGTGCCACGAACCTTCGAGCCGGTCGCATCCGACTCGTTATCGCTGTGGACTCAGCGCCGGACGACCTCATCCGGATTGTTCGATACATAACGGACCATAGCGACATTGACGTGCGACTCGTCTCCGTCAGCAAGAGCAAGTTCGAAGAAAAGAGAATCCTGGTGCCCCGCATCCTTGTAGCGCGGGCGAGTGAGCCGCCTGCGCGTGGCCGGCGCGTCGGAGCCGCCGAAGACCCTGACCCCGCCTTTCTCGCGGTCGTTGATGCCTACGACCGGACCGCGGAAGAAGAGTGGAAGACGCGGGGTCATGCGCGCAGTTTCCGGCAGATCCTCCGCGATGGATGGCCATGGGGCGTCCACTACGAGTTCGTGGACCGCCCGGATGAAGTCGGCATAGAGCTCCATCTCGAGTCGGATGAAGTGCGTGGACTCGCACCGTATCTCTCCGCGCTCTCGCGAGAGGAATTGACGCCCGGTATCGTACTGGAGTGGTACCCACGATGGTCTCGCAATCGGGGACGTCTTGTCGGGAAGGTGGGAAAAGACCAGAGCCCGGAGGTTGGCGTCCGCGCGATGCAAGCGTTGATCTCTCGCACCCGCGACATCGTCGAGAAGAATTTGAAGACCTGAGAATGGGAACCGATCGCTCAAGGTGCCGCGCACCTCGCATTGTGCCGTAACGCGCGGCCCGTGCGCGGAGGGCAATTTAGCCGTTGGGTTCTATTGAGCTATCACTGGACCCGTGGCATAATGGCTGGCAATGAACTTCGAGATTCTCGGCGAGATCACGGATACCGAGACGATTGCGCGTGGGCGTGGGATCCGGGAACTCGTTTTACCCGGACCTATGCTCAGGGCAGATGGCGGAAGATGAAGGGAATTGCCCGCGTGCGCCTACCCAATGGCCGTGTGAGACTCGCCGAGCTTCATTGGTACAAAGCCCACGGTATTGGGAGAAAAGAACTGAAACGAAAGCGTTAGCTGGACTAAGCCATGGAAAAAAGGATCCGTCGTAGCGCCCCGCGGTTCGTGGTGTGCGTCAACAACGCCGACTACCCGGCTTCGCTGGAGCTTCACAAGATTTACAGGCCCATACCGGACGACGAGGCAGAGGCTAACGGAGACCTACGCGTTGTTGATGAGAGCGGAGAGGACTACCTGTACCCCGCCTCCTGGTTCATTGCGATCCAGGTTCCTCGTGCGGTCGAGGAGTCGCTGCTCCACGCTTCGTAAGGTTACGCACGCGCCGAAAAGGCGGATGAGGTCCAAGCGGGAAGGTCCCCCTCTTTTCGGTGCATTCCCTTCTCCCCTCACGTCCGCCATCTTGTTTTCTTCCGCCAGCTTCTTCATTCTCTTCATTCTCTTCGGCAAATGCCGCAGGGCATTTTCGCCCTCGTCTTTTACCCACAAGGGAAACGAACGTGGCTCATGCACCACTCCCCGTTCGCGCGCAGGCCCTTGATGGTCCAGCCGCTGTCGTATCGGCGGTTCGTGCCGTCCCTCGGCACCCCCAACCTGTCCGGATTTTGGTGATGTCAAGAGAAGTGTGTAAAATCGTGGGGCGTACTCTCCGGTCATCTCATCTCTAAGCGGCCTGTTTATGGGTGAGAGCGATTTCCTTGATCCGATGCGATGTTCGAGACCAACGGGTGTTATGATAAGCAAGTAAGCTGTAGGATATGCGCTTACAGCTGGCGGTGTCGGAGAAGGTGCCCATGACCTTTAGCCTCCTTCGCAGTTCCCGGAACAAGCGCTCTACGACATTGGTGGTGCGGACGATCCTGTGGTGCGGGGAGGGGCACTCCAGGAATCGGAGAAGCCTGTCGATGTCCCTGGCCAGGCATTGGACGGCTCGGGGGACCTTGTCCCGCCAGGTCCTCTCCCATTCGCGCAAGACCCTCAGCGCGATCTTCTGCGTCGGGGAAAGGTATATCTTCCGGGCGTGGGCGATGCACTCCTCGAGGTGTTTTTTGGGGTCCCGCCATCGGCGGGATTCGCTACGTTGCGCAGCTTGTGAACCCAACACAGTTGATGCGCCACAAGCGGGTAGACCTCCTCGGCGGCCCTCCAAAGCCCCGGACACCCGTCGCTGATGATCAGCTTGAACTTCGGTCCCCTCAGCCCTCTCACCTTCAGGTTGCCCAGAAACGAACTCCACGAGCCGCTTCCCTCGCTGTTGCACACCCGGAAGTCTATCAGCTCCCGCGACCCGTCCCAGCGTAAGCCATATGCCACCAAGACCACTTTCCTGACTGACCTCGACACCTCGCTGAGGTTTATGCTAACCCCCTCCAGGAACAGATACTTGAACCGGTCGTCCAGGGAACGGTCGAAGAACCTGCTGACCTCCTCGTCGAGCTTTTTGGCCACCCTGGAGAGGTAACTGGCCGACAGCGTATAGCCGAGAAGCCCCTTCAGCACGTCCCCAACCTTCCTCGTAGAGACCCCCATCAGGAACATCTTCAAAACCCCCTCATCCACCCTCTTGTGAACCCCTTTGTACCTCTCGAATGTCTTGGGCTGGAGTCCCTTCCCCTTCCCTCGCGGAACACGAATATCCTCTATCAAACCCCACGTCGTCATCAAGCTCCGAGTCCGATGCCCGTTTCGATACTCCTTCCTCCCCTCGCTACGCTCGTACCTGTCCGCCTCCACATACTCCCCAAATTCCCTCGCCACGCACCCCTCCAATCCCGCCCCGGGCGGCGCAGGAAACCTTGTAGCAGCCGCAGTTGCTTCGGACGCTGCGGATTGTCACCGTTCTCTGGCTGACGTTTGCGATCTCAGCGATACCGAGAATTCTGTCATCGTGGCCCCCCCAGATCGTACGCGGGTGGGATAATGACAATATCCGCATCGGAAGCTTCAGCGAAAGCAGCAAGAAGCACAAACGAAACGATGCCCAGCATTGCACGACACCTCAAACGCTCCTGCCAGGACATTCCGAAACTGAACCATGAGGCTCGCATAGTTACCCCAGACGGCTCAATGTGACCCGCATGCGTGTCCGCCGATTTCGGGGGAGTAGTAGCGGGCGCCGAAGTAGTAGAGGCCGGATTTCTCGTCCCATTCCTTCGTCGAGTATCGGTATGGGTTTTCCACGCCGCTTCTTTCCGCCTCCGTCATCACGTTCCCCCATGCATCGTATTCATAATAGGCGGTGGGCTTCCCGTTTCCGTCCGTCAGAGCCACCACATCCCCCTTGTGATTGTAGTGGTAGTAGTAATAATCCGACCCTTTCTTCTGATAAATTATACCTCCGATCCCCCCTCCTAAGTCAAGCAACTCATGTACTCCCTCACTGGCCCTCGGGGCGCGCACCCATTAAAAGCGCGCTTGGGAAAAGTCGAGCCGCAGCCGAGCAATGGTGCTGGGCGCGACCCCAATTCAGGCTTTCCCGTCCTGCACGCTCCGCCTTCCGTGGACGCGCGGCCCCCCAGCAGCGCCTTAGCGCACGTTCCGCACGGCTCACTTGGATCTCAGGCGTCTGGCACATACGAACACCAGAACGAGCCCGATGAGGGCCCAGAGGACGCTGGGGACCGCAAGCTGGTAGACATCATGGTACACGTACGCGCACGAATCAGGAAGCGAGTTGGCCACAGCGATCCCCAGGACAACGATGAGCCCGAGGAAAAAACCCGCGGCTGCGTAAGGTCTCCCTTCTGGACGCGTCACCAGGCCGTCGATCAGCCGGCCCAGCAACGCGTAGAATACGATTCCGTGAGCGAAAAGCGCCAGGTACCCCGGTGTCCAACTGAGATCCAGCACGTTAAGCAGCAGCTGCCACGCCAGGAAGGCGGGAAGGAACGCGAAGGAGAAGACCCACAGGGTATCGCATTTGAACAACTCCAGACACGCGGCGACCGTAGCAGGAACAGCGATGATCGGCAGGATCCTGCTAAATCTCATCGCGCGCCTCCTTGTTGGCGGTTACAAGAAACCTCTCGCCCTCCGAGCGCAGCTCATTTTCGCTTGCATTCGCTGTCCATCGAAGGCTCTGGCGCCCTAACCGGCGGCTCCGCCCCCAGCCGGCAATCAAATCAAGTTCCGGAGACAGTTGAGCCTTGGATGCCAGCGAGCAGCCATAGGTTTCGCCCGGGCCCCTCGCCCCCCCGATTTATCGACAAGTCTACCTTCCTCACCTGGGGAATTCGCGCTGGTACTCCGTCCACAAGTGAGAACCCTTCAAGTAAGCTTTCGTGCGCCCCGCGCACGCCTCGTGCCATGCGGCCAGCTCGCTGGCCGTGGCCAGAACCGTCTTTGGCCCCCTGCATCTATTCGCAGGATTGTACCACGAGTCGGGGTCCTGATCGCCCGGCTTGAACTTATCGGCGGCGCTCTCATCCCAGTGACCCCACCGCTCATCGAACTGCCCGTGGAGGTACGAGTCCTGCAACGCGTGCAGGTAGGCACCAAGGTCGAAGACGTTGCAGGTCTGGAAGGCCTTTTCCCTGAGATGCCTCAGCCGGGCCGCGCTCGGCCTGTGCCACATGGCCCCTTTTTCTCATGTCCCTGTTCCAAGGCCCTCTCCACGCGAACATTCTTGAGTCCATCCAGTTCGTCACGCGTCCGATCAGGGCCGCGTCCCACTCTGAGAAGCCCGCGACCCGAGCCCAAGACTCTGTGAGGTCGGCATGCACGTAAGAGTCCCAAAGTCCGTCCGGGTCCAGCCTGCTGATTGGCGAGCAGCTGCGGTAGGAGTACAGGTTGAGCGCGTCGGATACCCTCAAAGGCTCCCTCTGGCTCCATCTTCCAATTTCGGGGGAGTAGTAGCGGGCGCCGAAGTAGTACAGGCCGGACTTCTCGTCCCATTCCTTCGTAGAGTACCGGTACGGGTTGTCCACGCCGGTCTTTTCGGATTCGGTCATCACGTTCCCCCAGGCGTCGTATTCGTAATAGGCGGCGAGCTTGGCGTTTCCGTCCGTGAGCGCCACCACATCCCCCTTGTGGTTGTAGTGGTAGCAATAATAATCCGCCCCTTTCTTCTGATAAATGATACCTCCGATTCCCCCTCCCAAGTCAAGCCCCCTGACGTATTCTTTCGCGACCACATCCTGGCCGTCAACCACGATCAACTCCCTTATCACCGATCCCTCGAGGTAAACATCTTTGCCCCCTCCACAGCGCTCAAGCTTATCACATGCCTGTACATTGGTGCGCCGCCCCTCAACCACCTGCAGCCGGGTTCCCCATCAGGGGCTCCGAATCCGGCCGTCCTCAGTGAGCTCCCTGCCCAGAATTTCTTGCGGCGATCCTGGCTCGTACAGATACCATGCGGGAACCCCGGGCAGGACAATGCAGTATTTTCCCCACCGCCGCAAGCCCGTCTTCTCCGCAGCGATGACTATGCGCCGCCTGAACTGACCGGCGTTGTGACGAAGGCCTTGAACATTCAGGTAGTCCAGGTCGGCGTCGATCACCTTTTTCTCTTCGTGATCCCACTCCGCGGGGCCGTTTATCTGGGTCTCCGGACGGAACGAATCGAAGATGCGCGCTCCCAGGTTCCGGCCGTCCATGGAGACTCCGGCCACATACGGTGCGAGCAGGTACAGGGCGTGATCGGGACCAGAGGCGTGGTATGGGAAACAGTCGTGATCCACCTCGTAATTGAGCATGGCGAGGCCAAGAAACCGGAGCCTCCAAAAGCTCTCAGAAAGCTTAGGATCCGCCGGCCCGATGCACGCCCAGAGGAGGTACGCCAGACCGACGACGAGCAGCACCGTGGCTGCGACCCGCCAGCACGGCCTTGCGTCCGCGTACAACACTTTCCCTCTCGACCGCATCCTGCTCCCTCCAAGTCCGAGCCTTCGTCTCCCAGGGGCCTATCCGCGTTGCATCGCAGCTGACCGGACAGCACCGTAGCAGCACAAGGGCGAGTCAAAAACGGGCCCGTGGTAAAGGCGGTAGCCTGAACCACATCACCTGCATCCACTGGAAGGATGGCGCACCGGGCTGGTAGTCGCCGGAGGTCGGCCAAGCGGAGGACACAACTCCCCCCACAACATCGTGTCCCCAGGTAAAGCAACCGAGCACCAGGCCACTCCAGGCACCCGAGGTGCACACGGCGCAGACCCCGAAAAGCTGCCTGAATGTCCGGTCAATCTGGAGGGGCGCCACCCCGGGCCAGTCGTCCATGTGGCCGGACCCCGGCACGTTCGCCACCCAGCGATCATCGAAGTGCCACCGAGGATTTCTGAACGGATCCCCAGTGGTCCTGGCAGCCTGGAGCATCTCCACTCCTTTGCAGCACTCCTTCGCCTCCTTGGACAGCCCAAAGCTAATCGAGGCGTGGGTTCTTCCCCACCACCTCACCCTTCGGCCCCTCTTGTCCACGTATGCATTCGGCTCCATCGCCACAAGGAACGTACCAATCTTGTCATACGGGATGGGCTGGTTTCCCCACCGGTCCAGCACGTTAGGAGGCGAGTTTGACAGCGAAGCGTATAGGTTCAGGCCATCTACGATCCCGGCCGGGTCTCTCTGAGTCCACCTTGCGATTTCGGGGGAGTAGTAGCGGGCGCCGAAGTAGTAGAGGCCGGATTTCTCGTCCCATTCCTTCGTCGAGTATCGGTACGGGTTCTCCACGCCAGTCTTTTTCACGCGGATACGCGTGGTCATGGTGTTCGCCCACGCGTCGTATTCATAATAAGCGGCGAGCTTCGCGCTTCCGTCCGTCAGAGCCACCACGTCCCCCTTGTGGTTGTAGTGGTAGTAATAATAATCCGACCCTTTCTTCTGATAGATTATACCTCCGATTCCCCCTCCTAAATCAAGCCCCCTGATGTACTCTTTCAGCACGTTGTTGTTCCCGTCCAGCTCCCTTATGACCGACCCTGCGGGTGCCACGGCACCCGGCCCCCGACGCGCACCGGCTTAGGGCCCTGTTCCTGAGCAGCCGGCACCCGCCGAGCCAGATCAGCCCCAACGCAATGAAGCTCCAGATAGCGTTACCCACCCGAGATGGCTCCATGCCGCCCGCTCCCAGGACCAAATGGTAGCGGGAGGCGAAGTTAAAGAGGCCGATTCCTAGCAACACGAGAAGGCCGGTGCCAAGGCATAGCACTCCATGAGTCTTCGTGCGTTGACCGAAGCGCAGCCGGTCCAACAGCCAGCCAAGCAACGCATAGAGCACAATGCCGTCAGTGATTTCCATTGCCTCCGCCGCCTGCGGCGGCGGTGCGAGCGGCTCAAGAACGAGAGGATCCACGAACTCGAAGAGAATATGCGCCGGGTAAAATGCAAGGTCAGGCAGCCACAGCCACCACGGGTCCCGGCGGAGTATTTCAAGCCTCGTAACCGCGCCGGCCACAAGCGCCAGTAAAGGCATCAACACAGGAATCCTATACTTTCTCATAGGCGGTCCCGGTCCAGCACCACCTGCCGACGATCCGTTGGGCCTGCGGGCCATCGGGTCCTCGATCGGCTTTCGCGCGGGGTGCGCGCGCGGCGGCTCCAGACGAGTTGAACGCCTCTCCCGGCGGCTCCTGGGCCGCCCCCCGACCCGCACATAAGACGCCTTGTGTGGATGTGAGGCTGGCCTCAAAAGTACGGGCTCACCGTGGTTGACCGCGTGCTGCGCCGCCACGCACGGAAACGGCATTCCCGATTCGGCAGAGGAGCATCTTAGGCTCTTTCAGGTCTACGGGTGCTCCAACAGCTTTACGCAAGGCGTGCACTCCGCCAACTTCAGGAATCTCCGAAGGTACGATAAGGTCTCGCGCTGCGCCGCCATCTCCCTCGAGCCGAAGTCGTCCCTCCACTTATCGTCCCGCGGCGGAAGGTCGTGGGCGCATATGTCTTGGAGAGCGTGCGCCCCCATCCCGAGGAGAATGTACGCCTCGTCACATTGCCCGACCTTCGCGGCCTGTACCGCCGCGTCCAGGTTCGCCTCCGCCTTAAGCCTTCTGTCGTCCTCCCGCGTACGAGGGAGGTCCAGGTGGTAGCCGCTCTCCTTCGAACTAAATGGTCTGAAGTCCGGCTGGCCGGCCGCCCACCCTATTCTCTTGCTCGCCCCCGCGGGAAAGCGCGCATACTGCCCGCGGCGTGTGCGCGCCACAGCGCACTCAGCCATTTCCCTCGTTAATCTCTTATGTCTGCCGAACCACCAGAGCCCGCACCAATCCAGAGTCGCCCCCGGGTCGTTCTGGACGTACAGGTACAGATTCAGTGCGTCGACGATGCCCGCCGGGTCCCTCTGGGTCCACCTGCCGATTTCGGGGGAGTAGTAGCGGAAGCCGAAGTAGTAGAAGCCGGATTTCTCATCCCATTCCTTCGTCGAGTAGCGGTAGGGATTCTCCACGCCGGTCTTCTCGGCTTCGGTCATGACGTTTCCCCACGCATCGTATTCGTAATAAGCGGCGAGCTTCGCGTTTCCGTCGGTCAGAGCCACCACGTCCCCGTTGTGGTTGTTAGGGCCAATTTGCGAACGGCACGGAAGCCGCTTCGTCACGCCCCGCAGCGGCGGGCCCGAGCATGGCCGCCGCCGGCCGTTGGTCCCCCGTGATATGCCGCTTCAACCACCACTCCCGCTTTTTCCACCAGCGGTCGCAGGGGATTTCCTCCGGCGGCTTCTCTCCAGTAGCGCCTTCTAAGGCCTTACAGGCCGCTATGACAAGGCCTTCTGCCTCAGGCCCGTCCGGACTTAGCGCTTTGAGGTATTCCAGCAGGGCCGGCGCTGCCCCGCCAACCCGAAGGTCACGTAGGGCCGCAAGCGCAGACAATTGGACCCGGGGTGATGGGTCATTGAGGCTGTGAACAAAATAGCGCGCAGCCGTCCTTCCCCAGTGCCGGCGGAGCGCGAAGAGGGCACTGCTTCGCGTCAGACCGCTGATGTCGTCCGCACCGGAGCTACTTTCGAGTGCGGACGCGACGTATGGCATGGCCAAGGGGACGCTAAACTTGACGCAGAAGCGAACTCCGGCTAAGCGGAGCGCCGGATCGGCCTGCTCGAGCAAGTAGATAACCTCGTTTGAACACTGGGCTCCGCCGAGCGCTTCCGACAGCGCCAGAAGCAGCCGCTCCTTCCTCGACGCGTTTTTTGTGTTGTAGAACTCATCTCTGCAACACAGCGCAAAAAACGGGTCGGTTCGGATGCGGCGCACAATCCCCTCCCAGCTCCGCCTTGCAGAGTCACCGCGCCCAGACTCGTACCTTGCCATTCTACTTTCAAGATAGGTCCGGAGCCCCGCTCTGGAGTTGCGCACGAAGCAACCGGCGAGAAGGAAGAGTCCCGCCAGCGCGGCGCAAGAGGCTCCAACTCGGATTCGCACCGGGCCCCTCTGGAGGGCAGTAACCAACCCCGCGGCGAAGCTCATTTGCCGCCTCCTGACGCTCGGCACACTGCCTCGTCACACTTATCCTTCAGGTAGCTGAAGAAGGCCTCTAAATGCATCTGGATTACCCAGCCACGCTCGCCGACCTTAATCCCAACATCGTTTGCACACTCCCTGGGGTCCGCATCGAACGTATCACACCACAGCTGCTGAAGGTCATATATGGCGTTTCTGCAGGATTCGAGGTCCGGCAGGGCATTCAGCCCTTTCACAGCGTCCTGCACCAGATCGCCGAGTACTCCGGTGAGGCTCACCGGCAGCCTGGGCTTTTTCACCCTCCCGGCATCCCGCAGCACCTTCTGGTACCCCTTTTGCCTCTGCGACTCCAGCACCTTTTGAATCTGCCTCCTCTGCCGGACCATTTGCTCCTTCAACCTGTCGAGTGGTTCCCCGAGTTCCGGCACGTCCCCCCACTTCGGAGGCCACCCCCCGAATCCGCTGAAGTCGACCAGACCCACGGGGTCGGCCCTCACGTACGCGTAAAGATTTAGTCCATCCGCCATCCCTGCCGGGTCTCTCTGTGTCCACCTTCCGATTTCGGGGGAGTAGTAGCGGGCGCCGAAGTAGTAGAGGCCCGACTTCTCGTCCCATTCCTTCGTCGAGTGGCTGTATGGGTTGTCCACGCCGGTTTTCTCCGCCTCCGTCATCGTATTCCCCCAGGCGTCGTATTCGTAATAGGCGGCGAGCTTCCCGCTTGCGTCCGTGAGAGCCACCACCTCCCCCTTGTGATTGTAGTGGTAGTAGTAATAATCCGACCCTTTCTTCTGGTAAACGATACTCCTCACCACCCTTTTGAGTGAAGCGGCCGATCCCCGGCCGCCACGGGGCTGAGCGGCCCTCCTACCATTTGAACGCGGCCTTCGGTCTGCATAGACGGTTGCCCGGTTAGGGCTCTGCTGGGACGGGGGAAACGCGCGTAGTCAAGCAGTCCGAAGGAGCTATGGGCAGGAGGCGTATTCTCGCCGCGGCCACGACTTGGAAATCAGGCCCCTGAACGAATACGAGGACCCTGCCTAAATAGTTTGGCTCCAAATAGAGCTCGACAGCGTACTCGTACCGCTGCTCCCCGGGCGTTCTGAAGGCCACGTTCACTGCGTGGACTTCCCCCCTCGGCCTTATCCGCACTGAACGCGCCCCGCCGCTTCGGATCGAAGCGATCTTCCTCGAGGCCCCCGGAAAGCCGACCACCACGTCGCGTAAGGGCACCGAAGAGCAGTTCCAGAGCTCGACCTTGATGCCTGTCGGCCAGATGAAAACCGCGCCCCCCACGAGTACCACGGCCGCGGCGACAGCCGCCAGGAGAGCTCGCCGCGACCTTCGGCGGGCCCCCGGCACAACTCTCTGCTCGGGGGCGCCTTTGCTGCCCGCCGCCTCGGATTCCATCCGCTCTCTCCTCTCCAATATGGTCGCACAGGCGCGCGCCGATGTCTGAGCGTTTCCACCCGCCAGGGCCCTGAGCTACCTTCCCTGAATCATGTCCTCGATTCTCGTGTCCGGGGGCCACTCCGGCTCCTCATACGGGTAGTGCGCCTCGGGGCCCGGTTCGCCTCCGGGACTGAGCTGGAGTTCTCCATCCCTCAAGGCCCTGCTGCATGCGCTCTTGCAGTTAGTGCCACGCTTGCTCCCGAGTCTCCGGCCCACGGCGTTGTTGAACTCGTCCATCGCGCGTTCCCCCGCCGGGTTGTTCGGCGTGCAATCCTCGTGGATCGTCCCGATCGTCTTGGCGATGTGGGCGGTCATCTCCTGAGTCATCCTACAAGACCAGTAGCAGTGCCGGAAGGCGTCGGTTTTCCATCGGTCCCCGAAGCGCATAGCCGTGGCCGTCCTCAGCGCCTCCCGGGACAGCCTAAACCCCCTGTAGGCGTAGAAGGGGCCGACAGCGAATCCCTGCGTGAGCGCCTCCCCGCACGGACAGCTCTGGCTACCGAGGGGGTGAACGTTCCCCACAGGCTCGTTACGAACATAGGCGCACAGATTCAGACTTTCGGCGTCGCGTACGGGGTCCCTCTGGGTCCACCTCCCGGTCTCGGGACGGTAGTAGCGGAATCCAAAGTAGTAAAGGCCGGATTTTCCCTCCCATTCCTTTGTGGAGTAGCGGTAGGGATTGTCCACGACGGTTTTTTGGGCCTGGGTCATGGTGTTTCCCCACGCATCGTACTCGTAGGACGCCGCGAGCTTCCCATTCCCATCCGTCAGAGCCACAACGTCGCCCTTGTGGTTGTAGTGGTAGTAATAGTAATCCGAGCTTTTCTTCTGATAAATTATACCTCCGATCCCCCCTCCTAAGTCAAGCCCCCTGACGTACTCCTTCAGCACATTATTGCTCGCGTCGAGTTCCCTTATCACCGACCCTCCAAGATAAACGTACTTCTTCGTCTCTGCCGCGCTGAAGGAGGTCACCTGCCCCCCCGATACCGTCGCCGTTCCTCTCTGAACCATTATCCTTCTTCCCAGCCCGTCGTACGCCAACTTCATGTCCTGCCCGCTCGCCGGGGTATCGTAATCCACGTACTCCAGCTTACCCTCTTTGTTGTAATAATACCAGGTGTTTTCGGTTCCTCCGCCACCGCCGTAATCGTACGTGAACGCCTGCTGCTTCTTGACCACGTCCCCGAGCTTGTCCCCCCTTGTCCCGTCCACGAACCAGAACTTCAGGTCCATCTGCTTATCCAGCTTGACTCCGCACATGCCCCTACCGTGGGGGCGCACGTCCCGGGTCAGCCGGCGTTCCCTCGCTGCGGGCACCGAGGCCATCGCGTGATGTCCCGCCAAGGCTTCGCAGCACATATGGAAGAGAGCCGTGGATCAACGCGTCTCTCGCGTCTTCCACGCCTTTCGCGTCCTGATGCGTCAGTACCTGGATTTCGGCCAAGCCCGGCTTAGCATCTGCGCGAACCTCGAGCGAGTTCGTCACGGAAAGGTCCACTCCCGCCACCCAGTGCCTCTCGCACGTGACCACCAAGGGGACAGAGGCGTCCCCCGCCCCCGGCCAGTACAGGTAGCTACACCTGCCGGTGCTTAAATCTGACGGGCATTGCGGGATTACGTCGATGTATTGGGGGGTCAGTTCCGACAGGGCGCCCGGCAGCCGACCCCGCCGATGCCTGAACGCCCGAAGTGCCTGCGCAATCCTTGCGAGATTAGCCTGGCAGGTGGCGGTCTGCGCGTCCCACGACGAAAACCGGTGCCCTGGTGCCCAGCGGGGCACTTTTTCCAGAACCGCGACCCGGAGGGCCGGCGACACCACGATGTTCAGGCCTGCCTCCCAGTGCCTCTCGCAGGAAAGAAGGGGAACACCGTCCGACCTCTGGCCGGGCGGGCAATATAGGTAGCTGGGCCTGCCGGGCACGGGGTCCTCCGGGCACCGGGGGACGCTATCAATGTATCGAGGAACCAGCTCGGCCAGGGAACCAGGCAACGCCCCATGCTCCGCCCGATAGTGCCGTAGCGCGTCGGCGACGGCACAAACCTCCATTACGCAGTCTAGAGTAGATCGCTCCCAGCGATAGCTTCTGTAGGTTACTCTCGACACGGTCGTGCAGCTCACCGCGGCCCACGCGGAAACTAAGCCCATCAGGGCAGGGCGCACCCACCCGCCCAGCCTCCCGGCTGAACATTCGCGCCGGGCCGTAGGATAGCGACTGCAGTTCGCCGTCACGATACCGCGCTCCGAACCCCGCCGGTGGTCTCGTCTTGACGATACCTCTGGTAAGGCCATTCGCCCCGGTCGATAGCATCCTCTTCGTTTTCGTGGGTGTCGCCCCTCCAGAGGGCCCTGTCCCTCAGGGCCTGCCACACGTGTCTGAGTTCGTGGAGGTAACCTTCGCATATCTCGTCGAATTCGGTCCATCCGTGCTTGCGGGCGCCCGGCGCAACTTTGCTCCGGAGTAGTCTTAGATCGAGCTTTATCCAGCACCGCGTCGGTCCGACCGGTCTCTCGGGATGACCGCGCTCGTGCCGGGTCTCACAGTCCGTCACTCCGCCCCCACCCCCAACGGCTTCATCTGTCACGCATTGCACAGCCCTCAGCACGGCTGGAGTCAGCCAGGCATACTCGCTGGGCAGACACTTTTTTGCCTTGTTAACACACTCAGGAAGCTGAGGATCGTTTGTTATGTCTCGCTTCCTGGGGCCAGCGCAGCCGAATATCAGGCCCCATGCGTCGATGTTGGCGACCGGCTCGTCGCCTGCATACAGGTAAAGGTTCAACCCGTCAACGCTCCCCGCGGGGTCTCTCTGGGTCCATCTTCCGATTTCGGGGGAGTAGTAGCGGGCGCCGAAGTAGGAGAGGCGGGACTTCTCGTCCCATTCCTTCGTCGAGTAGCGGTATGGATTCTCCACGCCCGTCTTTTCCGCTTCGGTCATCACGTTCCCCCACGCGTCGTATTCGTAATAGGCGGCGAGCTCGGCGTTTCCGTCCGTGAGAGCCACCACGTCCCCCTTGTGGTTGCAGTGGTAGTAGTAATAGTCCGACCCTTTCTTCTGATAAATTATACCTCCGATTCCCCCTCCCAAGTCAATCCCCCTGACGTACTCTTTCGCGACCACATCTTGGCCATCAACCACAATCAGCTCCCTTATGACCGACCCTCCGAGATAAACGTACTTCTTCGTCTCCGCCGCGCTGAATCCGGTCACCTGCCCGCTCGACACCGTCGCCGTTCCTCTCTGGACCGTGATCCTTCTTCCCAGTCCGTCGTAGCTGAACTTCATGTCTTGCCCGCCCGCCGGCGTATCGTAATCCACGTACTCCAGTTTACCCTCCTTGTTGTAATAATACCAGGTGTTTTCCGTTCCTCCGCCACCGCCGTAGTCGTACGTGAACGTCTGCTGCTTCTTGACCACGTCACCGAGCTTGTCTCCCCTCGTCCCGTCCACGAACCAGAACTTCAGGTCCATCTGCTTATCGAGCTTCAGTCTCGTCTTATGGGGGCCTCGGTGGAACGCCCTGCCCTACCGTAGGCTGGGCCCTCCCACTCCCTCTCGCCCTTCGCGGATTTCTCCGGCGACAGGACCGACCAGCTGCGTAACTGCCATCTGGAACCGCGGCTACATATCTCTCTCGGCGAAGTTAGAGGGGCGGAAGAGGAGACAGGAAGTACTCCCGAGTCGTTGGCAGGCGATGATGTCATGTCCGTTCTTGTGTCGGGCCCGTACGAACCCGCGTGAGGGACAAACTCCGGTGTGCGTGGTGTCGAATCCTCGGATGAGTTCGCCACCCGCTTGTCAAAAACTCGTTGCCAAAGCGCAGAATCCGCTCTAAAATGGCGATGTAGTGGATTAAATGGAGGGTTGTACGCTCGCGGCCGCGAATATGTTTTCGGCGGAAAGCGTTATGATGGCCGACAATTGGGTCGGCCTTATCTTGTGTCGCTCGACCCGCAAGACGCAAAGACTTCCCGCGATGGTGACGAACCCTGGCGCGGGAAGTTGCCCCTCCTGTTGCAGATGAACAATTACCGAAGCTGGACTCAGCGACCCGAACGCCGATGCAAGGCGTGAGGAGGAACTCATCGTGAGAAAAGAACTCCGGCTACTTGCGTGCATCTTTCCGGTGTTCCTGTTAGCAGCATTAACACCGGTAGCGCACGCGGCCGGCCAGGCTAAAACGGCTGCGGATTGGGATGAGCTGTCCAGAGAAATCATTCCCAGGGTGCTCGAGGCCAACCTCGATATGTCCACGGTCCTTCGATACATCCGCGGCGCGAGCTGCACAATTGACGTCACTCTCACGCCGCCCGGAATGCTCCCTTGCAGCGGTGCGCTGAGCTATTCATGGGAAGATGCCAATGACGACGGCATGCTCGCCGAAACCGAGGTGGACATCGAGACGATAGAGGTCTCGCATATGACGATGAGGCTGATGATGGGGGAAATTCACAAGACTCTCAGGCGGCTGACCACACTCAACGTCCAATCGTTCCTCCTCCAATACTCCGCCAGGACCGGGAAGGTCAATGGCGGATACCAGATGAGACTGAGGTCGAAAAGAGAGGGTGAACCGCCGGTTCATCTAACGATTTCGGGCGATTTGCGGATTACCAAGGTCCGCATGAAAAGCCCGGACGGCATCGAGACGGTGGTAACGACGGAGCACATCAGGGCGGGCGACAAATGGTTGGTCGGCGAGTCGGTTCTGACGACAACCACGCCGGAAGGAATGCTCACAACAACGGAGCGCTGGACCAACGCCTATGACTGGGAAAGCGGCATCCCGTTGCTGAGCAAGACGACTGTCGTCAACAACATCGCCAGCGTTGCCGGCCACTTCCAGATGCGGCAGGAATACAGGTTGCACGACTGGAAGGTTGTCAGGCGAGAAGCCCCCTTGGAGCTGGTCGGCGCCGTTCCGGCAAAAAGGGAAGAGACGATAGAAGCCGCCCCTACGGCTGAGGCGCCCGGGGCTGCCGAGAAGAGTCTCAGAGAAAGCGAAAAAGGAACTGAGTCAGCGCCAGGTGAAGTCGAGAGTTCCCCACCGAAATGACAAAGCCTGAGAGATGCAAAATGGTGTCGCCGGAAAACCAAATTGACTTTCGAAAGGAGAGCAAGATGGGAAAAGAACTGGTCAGGATTGTGTGCGTTTTTTTGGTTTTCTTTCTGGGAGCGTGGATGGAGCCGGGGCATTCGGCCAGAGGAGCTGAAGAGGGAGCGGATTGGGACGAGCAGTCCACAGAGCTCCTCTCCAAGGTCACGGAGAGCAACCTGGATATGACGACGGTCCTTCGGTTCATCCGAAGCGCGAGCTGTACGATTAACCTGACGATTTCCACGCCGGGGGCGTTCCCCGTGAGCGCCAGGATGAGTTATTCCTGGGAGGATTCGGACGACGATGGGATGCTTACCGACGCAGAAGTCGAAATTGAGACGGAGTCGCTTTCGGACCCAAACATGAGGTTCATGATGAGCGGGATTCATCAGTCGCTCAGGAGAATGACCACGCTGAGCGCCCGCAGCTTCCTCGCCGATTACTCCTGCAAAACCCAGAGGGTCAGCGGCGGATACCAGATGACGCTGAAACCGAAGGCCGGTGAAGAGGGGACTCTCCAGTTGACCGTTTCGAACGATTTCCGGATTACCAAACTGCGGATAAAGACCCCGGATGGAACGGAGAGCGTGACGAGCTACACTCACCAGAAGGCAAGGGACAAGTGGCTCGTCAAGAGCGCCGCCGTGACGACAACCGCAGCGGGGCGAGCGTTCTCGACCCAGGAGCAGTGGGCGCTCACCCACGAGTGGCAGGAGGGGATGCCTTTGCTCAGCGGCGTGACAATCACCAGCACCGTGGCGACAGTCATGGGCACCGTCCAGACACAGCAGCAATATACGCTGAGCGACTGGAAGGTCGTCAAACGAGGCCAGCCCTTGGAGCCGCTTGGTGTTGCCGCAGTAAAAGAGGAAGTCGCGCCTGCGGGTCAGGAGGTGAGGGTGCCCAAAACGGAGGAGGCTAAGAAGCTCGCCCAGGATGTTTTCAGCCAGCTCAATAAGTCGTACTACGGCCTCGCCTCCAGCGACGTGGCGGGGTTCGAGGCAACCTATGCAGTGGAAAAGGACGGCGAATCACTCGGCACCATGAAGGCATCGTGGAGCCGCGGCGACGAAGAAGTCTCCACGACGATGGAAGAGGCCGAAGAAGATGCAATAAAAGAGAAAGTCAAAGGGTTCGGAGGAAACATTCACACCGCCGTGGTTGCGGGCGGGGAAGTCCTCGCCAGAGAAGAGGGTTCTGTTTACGGTGTGAAATCGGACAATCAGTACATCATTGACCTTACAGAAGAGGCGGTGAAGGAAATCAAGGAACTCAAGGCGTTCGTTCTCTTTGTCTCCCGCGATTTCCGTGAAATTCGCGTGCTGATGATCTCGAAAGACGGAGTGATCCTGGAAAATGTCAATCGCGGAGAGGAAGCCGGTGGAACCAATTTCATCCGCTCGAGCACTTCTACCGCCCAGAAGGGGGGGAAGGTTATCGCAACGTCGGAGAACACCTACACATACACTCGCAAGGAAGGGACACCGTTCCTCAAAAGGCTGGTGCAAAAGGAGTCTAGTGGAGGCGAGGTCCAGAACTGGACGCTGGTCCTTCAAGACGTGACGTTCCGGAGAGGCGCCGTGCCAGCAGAACTGGAAAAGGGGGAGGAAGAAAAGGACATTGAGGCTGAGCGCCAACTCCGAATAAAGGAGCTTGAGGACATAGCAGAAAAGGCGCTTCGTGAGGAGATGGAGAAGCTGAGGAGAGAAACCGAGAAGTCAGCACCGGAATAGTGGAGGGGCGAAGGGGGAAACAGGAGAAGGAAGAATGGCCTTAGAGGGGTAGATGACCGGACGAGATGGTCGCCGCATGGATCTTACCTCTCTCAGCATGGCAGCGGCGAGGAATCGTCGGCTACGTGCCGTTGCAGTTTTCTGGCCCGCAGAAATCTGAGAAAAGGACTTCGAGATGGAGAAGCGAGTGATGAAAGCTGGGTGCATCTTTTTACTGGTAGTCCTGGGACTTTCAAGCGACCTGGGACGTGCAGCGGAGGAGGCTCAAGAGGGCGTCGCCCTGGACGAGGTTTCGGCGCACGTGCTTACTAACCTCCTCGAAAAAAACCTGAATATGGTGACGGTCCTTCGGGTTATCCGGAAGGCGAGCTGCACGGTTGACGTGAGGCTTTCCAGCGGCGGCAGCACTTCCAGCGGTACGCTGAGCTATTCATGGGAGGATGCCGACGACGACGGCGCTCTGACGGAAGCTGAGGTGGAGATCGAGACAGAATACGTCTCGAGCCGGGCGATGGGAGCTACGATGAGGAGCATTCACAAGACCCTCAGGACGATGGCGGTTCTGAATCCAGGCAGCTTGCTCGCTCTCCCCTCCGCCAAGACGGAGAAGGTCAGCGGCGGGTACCAGACGACCTTGAAGCACGAGGAGGGCGCTTCGATTCAGTTGACGATTTCGGACGATTTCCGGGTCACGAGATTCCGGGTGAAGGGAGCGGAAGGCAATGAGAGCACTACGACCTTCACCCACGAGAAAGCGCAGGACAAGTGGCTGGTGAAGGGCGCGGTTGTCACGAGTAAGGAGCCGGGGGCGGGGCTTTCAACGAGAGAGCAGTGGACCTTCAGTTACCTGTGGCACGACGGCATCCCCCTGCTGAGCAAAATGACCGGCTCGATTAATGCCGCCACCCCCGCCGGAGCCGTCCAGATGCGCGAGGAAATCTCGGCGCGCGGATGGAAGCTCGTCAAGCGAGAGCAGCCCCTTGAGCTGCCGGTCGTCGCCGTGGCGAAAAAGGAGGAGACTCCCGAGGTTACTACGGCCGGGCGGGAGGCCGCCCCGGCCGGCGGCGGGGTTTCCAAAATGGAGCGCAACACGGAGACGCTGAAGGTCGGGATGGACGTTTACAGCCGTCTTGCCGCAAGGTACTACAACCTCAATACCCACACCGATGTGGTCGCCTTCGAGGCGAGCTATGCGCTGGAGAGGAACGGCCAACCGATCGGGACGATGGACGTGAGCTGGGACAGCCGGCGGAAATCATACGACATCGGGAGACCTCCTTTCCCCTACCACGTGGAGAAGATAAACGTCACCTTCAACCCTCGGGACGGCGGCCCAACCCCGCGGGGCGGGGCACGCGAAGCGGCTGAGAAGATGCAGCGGGAGATTGAGCTCTTCGGAAAGGCGATTTTCTCTATCGTGGCAGAACGAACCTTCCCCTTCGCGGGAATGGTCTACGGCATAAAGCAGCCGTTGGGGCACTTCATCGACGTCACCGAGTTTTACCGCATTTCCAATCCGTTCATCAGATTGACCACCACCTTCGTAACTGAGGATTTGTGTCAAGTCAGCAACATCGCATCAATGAACGACGGAGAGACCAGGCGCACCGTCTTCAAAGGAGAGGAGGTCGAGGGAAAACATTACGTGAGCAAGGTGACGTTCTCGATTCAGCCTAAAGGGTCGGGGATTTCCCAGAGCCAGGAATATACCTTTACTTATTTTCACACCGAAGGGGTGGTGTTCCTCAAGAGGGCACTCCTCGAGATCAAGGAAGGGGAGCAGCGCGCTTCTTTGAAAGCGGAGTTTCGCAACGTTACCTTCGAGAGACGCAAGGAGGGGCCGGAAAAGGAGCCCCAGAAACCGGAAACGCCGGAAGAAAAGGAGCCCGCCGGCACAGAAACGGGACGGGGCGCAGAGCCCACGAAGGAGACGACCGAGCCCGAGAACGATGCCCTGGGGACTGACGAAGCCATAAGGCTCACTCAGCAGGTCAAGGTCCCCCGCACAACAGAAGCCGCGAAGCTCGCCAATGAGGTTATTGACTCTCTGGAAAAGAGTTATTACAGCCTCCTCTACTCAACCGACGAGCCGGGCCTTGAGGCAGACTTCTCGTTCTCCGCGACGGGAGACGCCATCGGGGATGGCACTGTGCAGGCGATATGGAATCGCCGGGACCCTCGCAGGATTACGACGGCGGTGAAGGTGAACGAGGAAACAGGGATATTAGACATGCGAAGGTCTGTCCGCGTCTTAATGGACGACACATTTCGCACCCTTGCGCTCGGGCCGCTGAGGGGGGTGCACGGGTCCGGCGTGTATGCCGCCAAGTGCGGGAACCGTTTTCTTCTGGACGCTTGCGAATGGGCGGCGAAGTCTAACCCCACCTTGAAGACTCAGTTTTTCTTAGTTTCTGCGGACCTGGACGAGGTCCGGATGATTACCTTCCCCCCGAATGGAGGTGTCGAGGAAATGATTTTGCGAGGCGAGTCCGCCGGGGAGAAGAAATATGTCAGCTCGTGCACGCTATCCGTCCGGGCGCCCGGCGCGAGAGATGTGAAGATGGAGTACTCCTGGAGCTACACCCGCAGGTATGGGGAACCCTTTGTCAGAGAGGTTGAGATGACGAGAACGGAGGGAGTCAGCTTGATCTCCGAGTGGACTGTGACGGTTCAGAAAGTGACCTTTGGAGATTTCGCCGTTCCTTCCGGCCGGTGACCAGGAGAAAGCGCAGGAGGACGCGAAAAAGGCACTCGGGACCGCAAATGAGCTTATAAAGAAGCGTGCCGGGGGCCGAATGAATTCGTTGAGAACCTGCTCCTCGAAGAGGCAAAGCAAAAGGTCAGGCCGCCGTGACGGGAAACACTCGGTGAGGGGACAAACACTGAGACAGTGGCGCGGCACCGCGAAAGACTGGCGATTGGGGCCTCGGTCGAGGCTTTGTGGCAAACAAGGTTGGAACAGTTGGCGGGAGGCGCACAGCCCCCGCCGATTTTTGCTGCATGCCGGTCCAGGAGGAAAACCAAAATAAGGAAAGGACTAAGCTATGAAAAGAGGACTGTGGATGACGTTATGCTTCTCGTTGATGCTCATGCTCGGATTCCTTGTTAAACCGGAGCTGGCAATCGGCGTAGGACTCTTCGAGGAAGAGGAAGGAGAGGAGACGGAAGCGGAAGAGAAACCGCCCGCAGGCGCTGAACTGAAGATTCCCCGGACCGCGGAAGCGAGAAGGCTGGCGACCGAAGTCCTCGGCAAGGTCGCCAAGTCGTACTTCAACCTCCTGTCGGAGGGAATAACTGCGTTTGACGCGACCTTCACCCTCGAGCAAGAGGGCAAAGCGGCGGGCAAAATCAAAGTGGCGTGGAGCAAAAGCGAGGAGGAAGTCTCGATCGGGTTCGAGGAAGGGGAAGAGGAAGCAGAAGCCCACGAATTCGTCGAAGACATATTCGACAGGGAAGTCTTCATGGCTCTTGTAGCAGGTCCCTTTGAGGCCGCTTCCCCGCCGGGGCGGGGCATTTATGCCGTCAAATCCGGCGACAAGTATATTCTCGACATGACGGAGCACGCCAAGAGAGAGGATTCCGACGTCCAGGCTCAGCTCCTTTTCATCTCCGCAGACATGAGCGAACTGGAAGGTATGAGGGCCATGAAAGGTGGAGATGCCTGGGGTAGGGTTTATCGTGGCGAGGAAGCTGACGGAAAGCGCTTCATCAGCTCTTCCACCATGACCCTTCAGGAAGATGGCGAGCAGGCTGGCAAAGCAGAATTTACGTGGACCTATGCCCGCAAGGAGGGAACACCTTTCATCAAGAGAATCCGGGTCAAGGCTGAAGGAGAGGGCGAGAAGCTTTCCTGTGCGATCGTCCTGGACAAAGTGACCTTCAAGAAAGGAGCAAGAGCGCCCGAGCGCGAGGAGGAAACGAAGGGACTCTTCGAATAACCGAGGCTCCGGAACTTCATAATGCTCGCCAGGAAAGACTCGGCGGAGGTTGCTGAGGCTGGGAAAACAGAATCGCGAGGAGAAGACACGCGGCATATTTAGCGCGGAGACCACAGACAGCGCGCAGAAGGGCTCCGTTTGTCTGAGCGGCGTCGAAGTGGCCTGCGGTGAATCGCTGCCTGAAAGGGGGCGCATTTGGCCCCGGCACAGTAGGTGGGCTTTAGCCCTTGGCGAAAGGAGATGAGAGAGTGAGAAGACAGCTATGGAGAAGCGTTTCCGTATTCGTGGCGGCCTTTCTGGCGTTGCTCGTGACATCGGCATCGGCGGTGAGTGAAGCCGGAGTGTTTGAGGAAGAGGAGCAGCAGGAGAAAAACACCGCCGCTGACTCGCAAGCTACCGTCCCTCACACGGAACAAGCCAGGAAACTCGCCCGAGAAGTCCTCGCCAAAATGAACGAATCCTGTTATTCGTTGGCCCAGATGGACCTGGAGGGAGTGGAGTCCACCTTCGCAGTCGAACGCAATGGAAAGCCCGTCGGAAAAATGTCGCTCGCATGGGACCGAAAAAAAGGGGGAATCACGACGGAGCTTGAGGGCAAAATCCCCGCGAGCCGACAACAGTGGCTGAGAAATATGGTCGAGTGGTGCATGAAGGTGACAATTCTCGGCTGGACACCGCCGGAGCAGAAATATCCCGTTTACGCTGCAAAAGTCGGAGACAAGTATGTCCTCGACGGGTCGGAGGACCCGACCGTGGCGGCAAGGATCATGCTCATCTCGGCCGATTACTCCCGTCAGGCAGACATCCTTCAATTCGACGACGGTTTGACCCTTCACACCGAATATGACACGGAAGCAGCCGACGGAAAGCAGTTCGTCAAGACCGCCGTCAGGACTGCCAGCAAACCCAGAGCCCCCGAAATCAAGGCCGACTTCGATTTCACTTACACCCACAGAGAAGGATTTGTCTTCATCAAACGAATCGCAATTGACGACATCGGTCCAGAAGGAAAGTTCGAGTGGAGGCTGGAGCTGGAGGAGGTCTCTTTCCGCCGGCCAAGCGCTCCACCGGCTGAGGAAGTCCCCTCGACGACCGAGGAGGAACCCGAAGTCCCCAAGGTGCCTGCCGAAGAAGCTCCCATAGAACCGGAGAAGCAACCGGAGGTCTCCGAGCCCGCGAGCAAGGAGGCTCTGGTCATTCCCGAACCGCCAGAAGGATACGTCAGGGGCGAGTGGGCGAACGCGAAGGTCGGCACGCGCCTTCGGATAGAGACCTTTCGGCCAGACCCTTTCGGGAACGTGCCCGTAACACTTTTCGTGGATGTCATCAAGGCCGACGAAAAGACCGTCACTGTCAAGACGATGGGCATGGAAAGAGGCAAGGTCGTCCGCGAGGGGCAGGGTGTCCAGCAACGGTTCATACCCAAAGAGCAATTCGAAAAGGCGCTCAAGGAATTGGGCGAAAAAGAAAGGGATACGACGATCGAGATTTCCGGCAAGAAGTATAAGTGTGAGGTTTACAGGAAAGACGCTCGGCTCGACGACGGCACTGATGTCCAATGGCGAACCTACGTCTGTTGGGAGGTCCCCGGCTGGGTTATCCGCCGGACAAGCAGCAAATCTGGTACTCTTTATGAAGTCGCGGACTACACGCCGTGAGGGCTGTCCTTCGTTGTGCCGTTGTGATTCACGCGGCCCCGGAGCGTGCCGCGCCATCGTCGGGGGCATGATAAGAACGCGGGACATACAGGACGAACCTCCGATGAGAAATCGCCGCACGCGCCCGAGGGTGGCATAAGCGATTGATATGTCTCGCTACAATCCCGCCTCGGCGGGACTGCTTCCGCATTCGGTCCACACATGGAAAGGGAGAGCGCAATATGAAAACACATCACAGTCCAACAGTATGGACGACAATTCTTCTCTTTTTGACTTTGTGGCTTCATCTCGCGAGTCCGGCGGCTCAACGGAAGCTCTTTGAGGATGACGAGTCCGCCGCCAGGTCAAAGCCGGGAGGAGTGGCTACTTCAGAAGGACGCGGAGCGAGCCCACGTCGCTCGGCCCTCTTCGAAGATGAGGAGACGGATCAACCCATAAGGGCGATGCCCCAACAGCCCGGCGCCGGAGCACAGACCACTTACCGTGTCCGGGAGGAGACGATTGGGGAAATCGAGGCATGGCCGTTCTTGAAAGCCGTCTGGAGCCAGGATGAGCTGCATATCGCCTATAAGGTTACCGCAGGCGAGAAGCGCTGGTTCATTGCCTTCGACGGGAGGCTCGGACCGGAGTTTGAGGATGTCAGCGACCCGGAAATCAGCGACGACGGAGCGCATGTAGCGTACAGGGCCGCGAAGGAAGGCAAGCACTTCATTGTCGTTGACCACAAGCCCGGAGCTCCCTTCGATTACGTCTCTTATCTGGCACTCACCAGGGACGCGGCTCATGTGGCCTACGCGGCGAATCAAGCCGGCAAGAGCTTTGTGGTTGTTGACGGGCGGCCGGGTCCCCAGTTCGACGCTGTGGGCAATGTCGAAATGAGCCGGGACGGGGCCCATCTCGCCTACGTGGCCCAACAGGGAGGGAAGTCTTTCGTGGTTCTTGACGGCAAACGTGGGCCAGCGTATGCGAAGGTCTCGGAAGTAGTGATGACCACGGATGGTGCGCGCGTGGCCTACTCGGCGACACAAGAGGGAGGGGCGGACTTGGTCGTTCTTGACGGCAAACCGGGGCCGGCCTGGGACGCTGTCTCCGACTTGACGTTCAGTCCCGGCGGGAAGCGATTCGTTTACCAAGCTAAGAGAGGCGACAAGTGGGTCATGGTGATTGACGGCGAAGCTGGTCCTGGGTTCGACCAGCTCGACCTGTTGACCTTGACTTTCAGTCCCGACGGCAGGCGCGTCGCGTATGTGGGCGACAACAACGTCGGAACAGAAAAGCATACGGGAGTCGCCGTGGTGGACGGAAGACCCGGACCCGTCTATGGGAGCGTGCGGGGTTTGCAGTTCAGCCCGGACAGCAAACGCGTCGCCTACGAGGCCGAGAAGAATGAAAAGGAATTCGTGGTCGCCGACGGCCAGCCGGGTCCCGAATTCGATTTCGTTTCGAGGGTCACCTTCACCCCGGACAGCGCGCATCTTCTGTACACGGCCAAACCCGTAGGCAAGGAACGGGTCCTGTCCGGGGAGTGGGTGTTGCTCAGAGACGGGAAGCTGCTTTCGAAGGCGGAGTTCGCCTCCGAGCTCGCGTTCAGCCCGGACGGCAAGCGCTTTACTCACGCGAGGTGGGAGGGGGGAAAAATCGTTCTGATAGTGGACGGGCAGCCCTTTAAGACGGAATACTGGGAGCTTTCCGACCTCGTTTTCAGCGCCGATGGAAAGCACCTCGCTTACACAGGTGTTGGGCCGCGCAGAGCCTGGAAATGCGTCGTGGTGGACGGTCAACCCGGACCCAGGTACGCGGAGCTTCGACTTGGCGATTCCGCCTTCCGTCCGGATGGGACCGTCGAGTACCTGGCGAATCGCGATCGAGAGCTTCTCCGCGTGAGACATATTCCGGCAACCCAGGCGACGCCCACACCTGCGAGAACCCGGACCGGCACGAGAGCCTCTCCTCTCTTTGAGGACGAGGAGACTCCGCCCAAAACCAGAGCAAGGCCGACCGGCCTCTTCGAGGAAGAGGTCCCTCCCACCGGGACGCCACCGGAAAAAGCCGCCCCGCCTGAAACGAGACCAAGGCGGACCAGCCTCTTCGAGGAAGATATTCCTCCTGCCAAAACCGAACGGGAAAAGACCGCCCCGCCTGAAACGAGAACAAGGCGAACCGGCCCCTTCGAGGAAGAGGTCCCTCCCACCAGGACGCCACCGGAAAAAGCCGCCCCGCCTGAAACGAGACCGAGGCGAACCGGCCTCTTCGAGGAAGAGGTCCCTCCTGCCAAAACCGAACTGGAAAAGACCGCCCTGCCTGAAAAAGAAACCAGGCGGTCGCCGTTGTTCGAGGAGGAGCCGACGACCACCCAAGAGAAAGCCCCTGACTTGTCCGGGGTGAACGTCCCTAAGAACGATGACGCCGCAAAACTGGCACAAGAAATCCTTGCCAAAGTGAGCCAGTCGTACTATTCGCTGGAGCAGACGGACGCCGACGGTTTCAGCGCGACCTTTGCAATCGAGTGCGATGGGAAAGCTGCTGGAACTGTCGGGGTTGGATGGAGCCGTCGCACCAAAAAGGCCTCCGTTCAGCGTGGCTGGCGCCGGTCGGAGGCGGATGTGCAGCCGCTTGCGAACCGCGAGGTCGTTGTGGAGTTGGCCTCCGCGATATTGACCCCGGTCCTCCTTTCGGCGCCGGACCTTGGCTTGTTGGCAGCGGCAAAGGGGAAAGATGCCGTTGCCCAAGCGGTTAACGAGGGGAAGGCAGAGGTGATGAAGCTCTCATTCCGCGGCCAGATACTCCCCGTGCTTGTTTGCGGGCCGCTTCAAGGCGGGCCGCGTCCCGGGCCGGGTGTCTACGCAATGAAGGCCGGAGACCGCTTCGTCATAGACGCTTCCGAGCAGTCCTCCAAGGACTACCCCGGCCTCAAAACCGACCTTGTGTCTGTCTCGGCCGACCTGCGCGACCTGCGAAGAATCGTCTCGTTAGACAACAGAACTGGCGTGGACACGACTTATCGAGGAGAAGAGTCCGGGGGCAAGCTTTTTGTTCGCTCTTTCACCACCACAATCCAAAAGCCTGAATTGACCGTACCGACGAGTGAACAGACGCTCGCGTATGCTGCCAAGGATGGCAAGATGTTTCCCCAGACGGTCTCTGCGAAGGTAACCTGCGAAGGCGAGGCTTTGTGGACGACGAGCGCCACGCTCCGCAGCGTCAGGTTCGTCAAAGGACGGGCACCTTAGAGCACCAGAGAAGCCCGAGGTGAAAGACAACCTCTCCTGAGCTTGCTTCCCTGCCGAAAGGCTTCGCCCTCGACCTCTGCAACGCCGTTTCCACCAGACTCGTCGTCATCCGCGCGGGCACGTTCAGGACAGCCTCATTAGCCGGAAGGGAAGGTCGGCGCGCAGACGACTTGCACGGCGCCGCGCCGCCATTAGCAAGCCGTTTTGCGCCGGCATTGAGAGGATCATGTCGTTCTCGATCGTCGGGTCGCAGTCGCACAGCCCGCGGCTCCGGAATGGGCGCTACTGCGACATCACACGGTAGAAGCGCTTCCGGACTAACCTGATATCTTCCCCGAGCCAATAGGTGTTTGCAGACGGCCAGCTATCGCCGACGTCTCGCCAGGGGATGTTGACGAGGTCGTCGGTGTACTGCACCGTGTACAGGTCGTTGCCGAAATCCCCCCACGTAAGGGACCCATCCGAAGCGATGACGGCAGTGGGCGGGCCCGCCGCGATTCTCACATTGTCCACCCTGTGAGTGTTCATCAGAGCAGCTGTGCCTGCGGTGAAGCCAAAGTGGGCCTCATACCCAGTGTACCCGGCGATCTCGCAATCGAGCACCTTGCTCTCCGGCATGGGAGTAACTGCGGTCGGGTTGCTCATCCACATCTGAAGGCGGCCGTTGTCGAACTCGATGCTCACATGAAAGGGGGCAGGTTTTCCTGCCGCGTCCAGGACATCCTCCATCTCAGGAATGCCGCTGTTGTAAACGAAACCGGTGGAGGTAGGGGCTTGCGTGCCTTCGATGATGGCGACATAATTCTCGGGTTCCCCGCCCCCTGTGTATGTGTCGAATTTGACGCCGTATCCGTCGAGTCCGCCGTAGAAGCCCAGATGGCCCCCTCCGATGCCCAGAAGAGTCGGTCCCCTCACCCACGCAAAGGTCATCCCGTCAGCGCCATTGCCTCCGCCGATCCAGAAGTCGAACGAGACCGTGAACTTCTGAGCGATTCGCTTCTGGGACAGGAAAATCGAGCCGCCTGAGTTGTACTGCCCGGCTGCGGTTAGAAAAATGCTCTGAGTGGTGGAGTCCCAGGCTGCGCTCCCGCTCAAGGTCCATTTCGCCGGGTCGGGTGGCGAGTCGAAGGTCTCGATTGCTGCTGCCGGGGCGAACACGCCCGCCGCCGCCAGCGACAGAACCGCTACGAATAGCGAATATCTTCGGAGTGGAATTGCATTCATTGTCGTGCCCTTTTGTCGAGTACAGAAGTTGTGCATTTGCGACAGCATGATCGAGACTGGATGCCGTCTGACCCTCACTCATTGAACAAGGTGGCTCAGGCCAGAAAAGTGAGGTGGCAAGAACTTTTTCCCCGCCGAAAAAGGATTCTTTTTTCAGCTTTGTGGCCGGCTCGGGATTACCTTTCACTTCCTGAATGGAACAACCCTGTTGGGGCCAGAAAGTTGACCTCCGAACGACTCCCCCAGAAGTCAGGAAAAAACTTCTCTGTTCGGCTTGGTGGCCTGACGTTATTCAGAACTCAATTCCGGTTGCCAGTCTATCTGCCCGCCGCCCCGCGAGTCAAACGTTATTTTCGCTTTAATCCTTCCGCTTGGGATGGAACTCAGCGCGCCGTGCGCCGGCTTGAGCGCTGACACCGTCTCGTCTGCCTTGGTCGGCTGGTCATCCGGACAATTTTCGAAGGCACGGCCAGGGAGAGCGCGGGGTACGTAGACTCAAAGAGGATAACAGGATTGTCAGGATCACCTTTTTATCCTGAAATCCTGTCATGCTCCTTATCTCTGTCATCGTCGTGGATCACGAACACACGAAGAGATAAAGAAGTGTGCGGGGCTGGACATTCCTCGCTTTGTGCCCTGGTGCCCTTGGTGTGCAGGCTCTCAGCTCCGCACCCCGTCAAAGAAGCCCGGGACCCTCATCTCCCTTCATCTGTCTGCCCTCCTGCCGTGGTGGGACAGGATGGCCGCGGCGCAGCAAACTCCGCAAATGCCTCGATGACTCCGGCGCGGTGGCTCGACCACGGTGCCTCCCTGCACTGAACCGTGACCACGCCCTTTGCAGCTATTTCTCCACAGTCACGTAATATCTGATTCGGACGGAGGGGGAGAGGAAAGGGGCAGTTGTGTCGGTCCAGGTGGTTGTTGTGTCGCCCATAGAGGGGACATTTTCGGCGGCGGTCTGCCAAGTGAGCATGTCGGTGGAACAGAGAACTGAATAGGTTTTTCCTGCCAGGCTGCTCCAGGTGAGAACGGCGTTGCCGTCGGGGGCACGCGAAAGGATATTGATGTAGTACTCATAAGCGCCAATATCCGCTGTGAGCCCTTTACCGCCGTACATGGCGCGATGCATTCCGGCGTTGTCGGTCGCGGGCAATTCCGGGTCACCAAACGCCACGTCAATGCACGGCGAGGATGACGTCAGCCGGAAGTTCATATTCTTCGGGTCAACGAAGCACGGTTCAACAGAGATGTTCCCCTCGCCTCCTTCCGTCCAGTCCTGTATGCAGGAATAGGTCGGCAGCGGACAATCGGAAAGCTGCTCGTTCCCCTCGTCGGCAGTGTTTGCCCAGATGATGCAGTTGCGGATAGTTCCGTCGCAGCCGGAGAAACCGCCTCCCTCGAAGCCAGAAGAGTTGCCGTAGACGGTGTTGTTGAGGAATGTTCCTTCGCATCCTTCAAAAGCACCGCCGCCTACCCAGCCGGCGGAGTTGAAGGCGACGACGTTGTTCTGGAACAGACCGCCGCATCCGCTGAAGCCCCCACCTCCCCCTGACTCGGCGGAATTGCCGTAGATGATGTTATTCTGGAACGTCCCCTCGCAACCGCTGAAAGCCCCGCCGCCGAAGACTCCCGCCGAATTTCCGGAGACCGTGTTGTTCTCGATTATCCCCCCGCATGAGTCCAACCCGCCGCCGCCGAGAGTCGCGACGTTGCTGCTGATAACGTTGCCGTGTATCGTCCCGTCATAGCAATCTGCCAGGCCCCCTCCTCTGGGGGCGAGGTTGGCGTAGACGACATTGTACCGGATGGTGCCACAGCACTCGTGCAGTCCGCCGCCGTCGAAGTTAATCGCGGCATTGCCGCCGATGCCGTTCAGCTCGATCGCACCGTGGCAGTAAGCCAATCCGCCACCGCACGAGTCGGCGGAGTTCGCGACGATGATGTTGTAACGGAGAGCGGCGTGGGTGCCGGTTCCGCCGTCAACACCGCCGCCGACGTACGCCTTGCCGTTGCGAATGGTGAATCCTTCGAGACAGCACGTTTCGTCCTCGGTGCCGGAGAAGCTCACAACAGAACCCGCCTTGTTCCCGTCAATGATGGTCTTGAGGGTAACGTTGACGTCGGTTGGATGGGTGCTGCGAAGACTAATGTTCTTGCCATTGAAACGGATATTCTCGACGTAAGTTCCTTCGGCGACGATGACCGTGTCACCGTCCACGCCCGCGTTTATCCCCTCCTGAATCGTTTCAAATCCTGTCTCCAATGATTTTCCATCTCGCGGGCCCGCCGCATCACGGTTGACATACCACTCCCCCGCAAAGCCAACTATGGAATGCGAAAAAGCAAGCAGCAGAGGCAAGCCAAAAGCGACAGCCTTCCCAGACATGATCTTCCTCCATCCATTGCTTTGAATAGTGGCACGGGCGTCCCGCCCGTGGACAATCATGGGCAAGATGCCCATGCCATATTTCAGCGCAAAGAGCATTGGCGCCGTGAACCTGGCTGAACGTGGCCATAAGCTGGCTGGCCGCAACCTCAGGGGTCAGGGCTTCAGGCCGAGGATGCGGTCCAGCGAATCGGCGGTCTGGTAGATCAACGCCTCCGGATAGTGCGCGTACGGGTGGAAATACTCGAAGGTCAAGTAGCCGCGATAGCCGATGGCGTCGAACGCGTCCATCAGCGCCGGCCAGTTGGTCGTGCCGTCGAGCAGCGGCCGGAACGCCTCCAGCGAATGGTCCGTGGCCTTCTTGTTGAACTCCTTGAGATGCACGTTCTGGATGCGTTTGCCGAGAATCGGCACCCAGTGCTCGGCGTGCTGAAACAGCGCGATGTTGCCCGTGTCGAAGTGGACGCGTACGTGTGGGCTCTGAATGCTGTCCACGAACGCGTTCATCTCCATGGGCGTCATGAGGAAGCCGTTGTAGAAGATGTTCTCTAAGTTCAGGTAGACGCCCAATTTCTCCGCCTGGGCTGCCAGCTTTTTGACGGCGTCCCTGGCACGGCGTTCGCAGACGTCGTTTGGGACCGGCTCGTGGTCGTCGCGCCACGGGATGTCCACCGCGCCGGGCACCACCAGCACGTTTTCCACGCCGAGGTCGTGTGCTGCCCGAGCAATCTTCGCAGCCAGCTCGAGGCCCCGCTCGCGCTTCGCGGGATCGTTGCTCGTCAGTGGATAAGGCCAGAAGAGGAACGAACACAGCCCGCTTATGGCGATGCCGATGCGGTCGGCCATCTTGCGGATGGCGGTGTATTCCTTGGGGCCGGACTTGGGGGACAGGTCGTTGTCGAGATCGTAGTTCAGTTCGATGCCGTCGAAGCCGGCGTCCTTGGCGAGCTGCAAACACTCCCGCAGCGTCATCCGCTGCGGATAGGGGAATGCCCAGAGGTTGATTGATTTCTTCATCGCGTATGGCTTGGGAGAAGCGCGACGGTCGTCCGGTCTCAGTTCCTCGGCAACCGAGGTCGTCCCGGCGCCAACGGCGGCCGCCCCCGCGGCGGCAAGGGCGGACGAGAAAAGACGGCGACGCGTCATCGGGCCGAACGGGCCGGCGACGGGTATCCCGACGGCGTCCGCTTCCGCGGCAGCATGCGTGTGAGTTCCAGACGTTGCTTTCATAAGAGATTCCCTCCGACTTTTTTCACCTGTGAACTTCAGCCGATTCGCGCTTTTGGGCCCTGCGCGAACCTGATCCGAGATTCTATCCAGCCCGGCATTGTGAAAGCACACGCAGAGAAGGCCCCTACTCCCCCGCCAGGGCGGGGCTCTGCGTTTGATGCCGTTTCTTTGTCAACGCGAAGGTTATTAAACCGGCATTTTCGCGTCGGTGGAATTCAGCCTCCATCCGGGCGTTTGTCCTTGGATTCAGGAAGGGACAGACGCGGCGCCGCTGAGGTCCGCGTGCCCGTCGCTGCTGCCAGTTCATTTAGCATCCGCACCGCCTCGTCCGCCAGACGCTCGCCCGTGCCCGGTTCGGCGTAACTGTGCAGTCCCATCCAGGTCTGGTAGCCGCCCAATCTGTGCCCTTCGCGATCGGGCAAATAGCCGATCCAGTCGTTGGCTAATTCCGCGATGCAGGTGTACCTGGAAGGTGAACGGCTCTTGATCTCCACACCTAAGCTTGTGAAATACTCCGCTGGCACGCCGACGATCGCCACGTCTCCGATCATCACCGCCTGAACCCACGTCTCGCGATCCTCCCCCTGATGGTCGCGCAACTGGCGGCGCTGCTGGGCAAAGATTTCGCGAATGCGGTCCGAGTGTTGAGGGGCGTATTTCGTGGTGTAGCGGGCGACCTTGGTGTCCTCGTCAGCGTCGTCGAAGTGCCGGACACGAAACCTGAAAGTGCGGCGGATTCCTGCCAGGCGCCTGACAGGCCGACGCTCCGCATTGCTGCGGGCATCGCGAACCGCCGCGTTCAGGCGTTCAATGCACTCGGCCACCGGCACCTGCGTGATGTTATGCGTCGAACCAGACGCTCCTTCCAAGAAGCAGACCACCCCGCCCAGTTCGCTTTCCAGTTCCTGAGCGGCCAGCCCGTAGAAGCCCGCCGAGCGCACCTCTCGTCCTGAGCGTGTGCCGATGGTGTGCGTCGAATGATTGTAGATAAGCGCCCGTGTCTTGCCTGAAGCGTCACGAAAATCCAGCACTGGCAGCTGCGGGTCAAACGGTCCCGTAGGTTTCCCTTTGGCGCCGGCCTCGCCAAGCGGGTCGAGCCACGTGATGTTTCCGTCCTCAAGGAGCAGCCGACTGTTCCCACCGATGCTTTTCTCCTCACCGAGATGGAAGAAGAACGACGCTTCGCCGCCCTTCAGTTGGTCGTTAGCCTGGCGCACTGCACGCACGATCGCTCCCCGCAGTTCCTCGCAGAATTCGAGCGACACACCGAAGGCGTGCGCCGGGGCGGTGCTCGGTGCATGATGCGTGTGGCTGGCGTTGATCAACACGTGGGCCGGCGGGATGCCGGTCGTCTTCTCGATCTCAGCGACCGCTCCGTCCGCCAGACTGCGCGGGACCCAGAGCACATCGCAGCCCACGATGGCCAGCTTTGCCTCCCGCGGCTTCTCGATCACCACCGCCACTGCCCGCAGATCCCCTTCCTCTTCATTGGTATACCGCGGCTCGAGCATGCCGGCCAGCACCATTTTCTCGTCACACCGCAGGCTGACCACCGCCGCCCCCACGCGCAGGTCAGGCGTCTCTTCGCCCGCGGCTAAAGTCGCGCGCTCGGGGTCCATCGCCTTCCCCGTGCTCGGCAGTCTCCGGTCCCCCTGCAACGTGCTCGGCATGGGCAGACTGCTCTGAGCAAGCAATGGCCCGAGAACGATCCCGCCCATCCCAGCCACGATGAACAAACTTACAAGCGATTTTACAACCCGCATCTTAAACCCTCCCTCATGGTTCACTTGAACCCGACAGGTTGCCGGTCTGCTGCGGTCGGCCCTTAGATGCTATCAGATTATAAGGCAGGTGAACCAACCAAAAAACCGTTGAGGCGGAGGTCCTATTCGAGTGAGAATGGCGCGTGTTCCCAGCAAGGGAACCATACGGTTCCGTCCCGTTGCCTCGGTGACATCGAGGGGCAGCGGACTGGCGAAAGCGCGGCATTGTTCACGAGAAGCGTCGCATGATTTCCTTTCTCATAGGTCGTCCTCATCCGCACATTGTTTCCAGAACCCGTAGTATTCTTCTCTGCCTTCCACGAGTTGCGGTGGCATCGGCATCCTGCCGATGGTTGTTCATGGGCGGGACGCCCGTGCCACTTCGGCTGGAATCCCCACAAGCCTGCGTAGCAGCGCGAGCGCTTTGCTGTGAGGAAATATGGAGCATCCCCTGGCGCTTTCATGGAACTGCTTGAGATTACGACCGGAACAGGAAGGCACCGGTTTTTGCCCTTCAAGGAAGGACGGCGATTCTGTAAAAGCAGTTTCCCACAGGCACACGAGCATGGATAAATTTGACCACGGACCGACGGGCGATGGTGTGATCGCCCCGCCCCGCTCGCCTCCGGAAACGGGTCGAGCCGGGGAGCACAGGGCCTGACGTCGAGGAGCGGGGCCTTGTCGAGCTTATCCACACCCCCCGGCTTGGACCATTTTTCCCTCGCGCCGCATGAGACTCACAGTGACCAGCCTTCCCGATGCTCCGGGCGCAAAAGGGCATCCGCCTCCGCGTTGTTGACGACCTTGCAGGCCACCGGGTCGAATTCGAGGGTCTGGCCAACCAACGTCGCCACGTTACCCACCAGGAGCAGCTCTATCGCGGGGCCGGCGTGATCGAAATTGGACAAAGTCGTCGCTCTGCCCTTGCAGGCTTTGAACCACTCTTCCTGGTGGCTCTCGACGTGCGGCAGTTTGCGAGGCGGCCCGCCGGAATCGGGGAAGTCGCGCTCGGGTAACAGGGCGCAACTCGAATTGTGGGCGTTAGTATGCACCACGCCTTTGCTGCCCACTAACAACGTGCCAGACCGAGGCGTCCAGCTTCCATCCTTCCATTCCAGCGACCGGCCGGCGATTTTTTCCAGCCGCTCCCAGATTCCCTTCCGTTGAAGCTCCGGTTCCGGGGCATTGTACCAATGCATCCGAACCGGAGGAAGCGGCCCCCGTGCTGGAATATCGAACCGGAGAATCTCCCAGCGGGGAAAGGACTCGATGCACCGTTCCGAAGTCTCTGCCTCGACGCGGATGCTGGCTTTCCCTTCACCGCCAGCGTCCCACAATGCACCGAGATTGAGGGCTTTGAATGCCAGGTTGATGGAGTGCGAGCCGCCGCCCCCCAGGCACCCTGTGCCGAAATCCCGCCAGCCGTACGCCTCGCTCACCCAAAGCGGGTGGTAGGGACGGAAGCGAGCCGGGCCAAGCCAGACATCCCAATCAAGATACTCGGGGACCGGCACGCTCTCCTTGGGCACCTGCCTCGGACCGGACCCGCCAAATACGAACCACAGGTGCGCCTCGCGGACTTCACCCACCGCCCCTTCCTCAATCAGCTCCAGGGTGCGGCGGAAGGAATCGCTGGCCATCCCTTGATTCCCCATTTGCGTGGCCACTTTCTGCTGCCTCGCGATGTGGCGCAGAGCGCGCGCCTCAGCGACATCGTGCGCAAGCGGTTTCTCGCAGAAGACGTGTTTGCCCCGCTTCATGGCTGCTGCGCTGACCACTGCGTGGTTATGGTCCGTCGTGGCCACGAGGACCGCGTCAATCCGACGGTCCATATCATCGAGCATTTTGCGAAAGTCCTGATACCTTGATACCTCAGGCGGAATCCTCGACAACTCTGCCAGGCGGTTTCGGTTCGCATCGCAAATTGCCACTAAGTTCTGGCCGACGCTGAGAATGGTTCTCGCGTGATACGTTCCGCGACTTCCCACACCCACTATCGCGATGTTCAGTTTCTCGTTTGCCTCGTAGCTCAGAGCCGAACGCTTGTCGCGAAGCACCAGAAGCGACGCTCCGGCGCAGCTTGCAGTTCGCAGGAAAACGCGGCGATTCATACCTGTAGCCATGGTAAACAACCTCCTTTCTTTTGACGCAAGTGTCCGCCCGCAGTCCCCTTCACGACGCTCCGGAGGACCACGCAGGCAACAACTACAAACACCGCAAAGACATCACGATGTTTCTCCTTTCCTAAGATAGGTGTGTTAGAATCGTTAGCCAAGAGGTTCCTTCGAAGGGGCCTCGCTACGACGTTGCATGAGAGCATGCCAGAAGCCTCCGCCTTCTCCCTTTTCCTCGGTGATTGCCAGTACCTCCAATTCCTGGCCAAATAGCCCGACGATGTCCGTTTTCGTGAAGCACCGCCGGTAGGCCCCATAAGCAATATGCCAGCGCCTCCGAGTCCCCCGAAACAACCGAAACCTGGAGCTGAAAACGCACAGCACGTAGTAGCCTTGCGGCTTCAAGACTCGCAACATGCTCGCTTTGTAAGCCGACCAATCGGACTTTTTCTGGTGATGAAGGCAGCCATAGTCAACGAGAACATCAAAGCATGAATCCGCGAACGGCAGGGCAAAGACATCTGCCTGGCGGAATTGGATTCCCCTGATATGCTTGATCCTCGCATACTGACGCGCGCGTCTCAGCGCCAGAGGCTCGCAATCAATGGCTGTTACCTGGAAACCGAGCCGGGCTGCAGCGAAAGAGTGACGGCCTTCCCCGCAGCCAATGTCCAGCAACATGCCACTCCCAATTAGCCGTTTCAATCCTTTCAGAAATGCGACCGAATAGGGGGAGGGCTTATCCGCTGACCAGCCGTGTTCTCCTGTCCGATAGGCCTCCCGAAAGTACCGCCGATTCGCCTCAGCTGCTGATAGCATTGTCTGATGTACGACTGCGAGCAGGTTGGGGCCAGTTGGCCTTTGTCACTTTCCTTGTCATCCGCTATGCGCGGCATTATACCGCGCATAGGACTGGCGCCCATTGGGAACGCCCAGGAAATATCTTACAGCCGAGCTTTTTCTACGTCGAACCCGGGTTCCACAAAGTATTGCGTGTTTTTGTTCCCCGCCTCTCGTAAATCACGTGGTTGCGAGAATCCTATTTTCCGAAAGCCGAAGGTCATAGCGCCAGCCGAACAATTAACTCGCCCCGTTGTAATAAGTTACAAAGATAGCCGTGGAATTCGAGTGTATCTCCCTCTGCCCGAGAACGGCATCCGGCTGAAGAGAAAGGGAGGACCTCTTAGGTGTGGTGTTGAACCAGGGAGCACAATCATGAAAGCGCCGCGACTAAAAGTGGCGGACATCGTGTGGGAATGCGCCTCGCCATATCTCGCACGGTATGGGAAAGCGGTGTTCCCACGGCAGCGTCGCGTGCTGAGGGACGTTGCGCTGTGTCGCACCAGAGCGCTCGGAGGGCATGTGGGGCGATGTGACCGGTGCGGTCACACTGACGTCTGCCACGACTCATGCCGCAATCCCGCCAGACCGCGTGACCCCAAATGCCAGGCTGCGGCAAAAGCGGACTGCATGGAGTCCCGCGCCCAGGACTTCCTCGATACGGTGCAATACTACCACGCCGTATTCACGTTTCCCGACGAGCTTGCCCCTGCCCGGGGCCCGGGGGAATGGTGCATCTTATCACCACATTCAAGGCGATTCAGACCCACGATGGGTCAACCAATTCACCCCGAAATTCCTCTGCCGTTGTCCAGTCGCACCCCTCATCCAATTCCTCGCGGGTCCTTTCCCTTGCCCAAACCTACTTTTTCCCGAAACAATCCCATAGAAAAACGCCAGGCGGCTCACCTCATCCGACCTTATCCGGAATCCTCACACCACCCCTCTCCCTCCAACCATATCCTCCTCATCCTGGGCACCCCGGACAGGATCCTATAAGCTAACTTTTTTTCGCTTGGTGCTGCACTTGCTAAAGGTCGTGGATCGACAGCACAGCGTCACCGCGGGAAACGAGGCATCTTCGAACATAGTGGCCAGAGTTTCCGAACGTGCCTCCCTTTGGCATCGCCGCCATAGGACGAAGGTACTGTCAGCGCCAGCATGAGGAGGCCGCGAGTCATAGTTGTACTTCTTGGGGGGAAGCCGTCTACTTGGGTGTAATCACGACCTCGCCATCAGCGGGGCTGAGAGGATACCAACCGTCCTCAGCACGCCCAACTATTGCAAGACGGATGGCGGGATTCTTGGTGGCTGGGTCAATCACAGCGACGGCGAGTTCGTACTTACCTGTCATTAAACCCTCGGGCAGCCTGACTGACTCAGTCACCTTTGTTTCACCGGGTAACCAGCCCTTGACCGAAGTATCGCTCACGGACACGAACGATTCTTTGCTTTCCATGTTGGTGAGACCAAATGCAAGCAGATAATCCCCGTAAGGTGGGGCGACGCCCACATTTTCCCAAACCATGGAGATGTGGAGCGAAGAGCCTGGTGTCGCGGTTTGCTGGTGTTCGAGTTGTCTGAGGACGAGACGGTAACCGATCTTGCGAAGGAAACGCTCTACCTCGCCTCGTGTTTCCTCAGGAATAGGGGCGGACTTGTTGTTGAGATAGCTGACGTGGTAGTTCAGGGCGTAGTCGAAGATGAAATGGATGTCCCAACCCTCCTGCTTCCACTTTCGCATATCCCAACCAGTCTCAAAGGCAACCGGAGCGGTCTTCCACACCTCCTCAGCACCGGTTCGCTTAATCTGCTGCGGATAGAAGTCCCTCATGTGGTCCCAGTTCTTCGAGAAGCCACCCATGTCGCCCAAGCAATCAGCCCGCCAGCCACAGCCCTTGCGGATCGCGTATTTCATGCCCGGTTCGTCGCCAATGAGCATAACTTTGGGCGTCCTGGGAAAAGCTTTGCAGTACACATCAATGATGGCGAGGCGCGTTTCCACACTTGGAAGGTCCACACCTGTGCCGCTCATGTGCCACTCGCCCCAGAGCCCCACTGAACCTATGTCCACGACGTCCAGGTCTGGATGACCATCGTGCCGTTTCCCAAGCTCCTTGATCAGTCGGAAATGGGCCTGCTGGAAGATCGGGTCGTCCATGTCCGGCACCCAATGCTTTGTTCCATTTGTCTGGTATTCGAAGCCTCGACAACCCTTATCCCTGAGCCACTGTGGGACGTACATGTAGTCGCTTCTGGTCCCAGCACACATTATGCGGAAGGCCAGTTTCTGCCCGGCCTTTCTTGCATGGGCTAAGAGGGCATCGAATTTCGTAAACTCGATCTGTCCTTCGATGGGCTCAATTTCGCTCCAGTAGAAACGGAAATAGGCCGATGTGCTGGGCAGACCTTCCAGATTCTTGTCCTCATCGGCAAAGCGGTGAAAGGTTTGCCAGCCCATGCCGGGGTTGGCCAAAAGCTCGTCGGTCTCTTTCGGCATTACTCTTACTTTGGTTTCTTCTACGGCTGCGGTCAGGCAGCAATGCAACGCTGTCAACATGAGGATTATCGTTTTCATTGATGCGCCTTTCTTTGAGTTGCTGTACCACCTCAAACCGAAACTCAATTGCGAGTAAGTCAACTGGGGAACTTGGCAAATTCACAGGTTCCTGAGAGGGACCTCCTCGCCGGTATCGCCGGCACAGAAGGCATAATAACCCGCGACCGCAATGGCTCGACATCTCCTCTCCCCGGCGTTTGTTTGGTTCGCCGGCATATGACACGGTTGCGGGGAGACTGGCGTGTCTCCACAGTGCCAACATCACGTTATCCGTCAGCATTCATGCTGAAGATGACCAAGCGTTCTCATTCACAAATCCGACGACGCATTTTTCTACGACAGGATAAACAGAATGGACTCGGTTCTGCGAATCCTGTACTGGCGTTTTGACTTATATCAGTTCAAGTCATAGGAGAGCCGTATATCGGGGGGGCCCGACAGGTCGCTATCGGCCTGGTGCCATCCCTTTCAAATCCCGGCCATCCTGTGAATCCTGTGGAAAATCTTTTCGCTTTTCGCCCTGCTTTTGGCGGGGACGCGTCGCCGTATTTGTGAATTGATGGACTAAGCAACTTGCGGTCGGCAAGCCTGCCTTAACCTACGCATCTCAACCTGCGCTGTCAAGTGGCAATGCCAGCGGAATCGCAGCGGCTTTCCCAAACGATAAACACAACAGCCGCTCAAACCGTTAATCAAGTTGTTAGGCTTTACAGATTCCGGCTATGCGGAAGTGCTGCTCCGACGGTTCTGTAAAACTGAAGCAGGGAAGAGCGCGGTCTGAGAATTTTGGCTATTGTGCAGTTTTCCGAAGGGAGGTTTTTATGAGGCCTGCAATAATCTGTCTGGTGAGCGTTTCTTTGATAGCTGTCCAAGTCTTCCGGAGCCCAACTGGCGAAGTGGCAGTCAAAGATGCGAGCGGGCTTGAGAAGCTCCTGGCCACGTACCTTCAGAATCGCGTCGCACAGGCGCGCCTCGCTCTGAATGGGCTGAAGGAAGCCGGGATAACCACAGTGCCGGAGCTTTTGGCGGCGGAAGACGAGGTCGCCAGGTGGGAGCTTCACCTGCGCCTGGCCAAGGAAGGCAAACTAACTCGGTTCCACCCTGTATTGGGCGAACTGAGGCAAGAGCACGGTGTGCCAGAGGTAAGCAAGGCGGCCTCAGGCGCGGACGAAGTTATCTCAGCACTGATCGTGGAGTACATCGAGAAAAAGCTTGCCAGAGCGGAGCGGGCACTTGAGGCGGCTCAAGCTCTTCGGAACTTCGGACGCGGGACGGAATCGGAGTTGGAGGCTGCCAGAAGAAAAGTGGAAGGGCTGAAACTTCTGCTTGAGGCTTATCGGCTTAACTTGCGTAAGGAGAGAGGATAATTGCCTGCAGGCGCTCGCAGATTGAGCGCGCCAAGCAGTTCATGAAGGCCGGCGAACGGTGGCGTTGCGCAACCGACTCCTCTCTCGGGAGGATCAGAGCCTGCCAGCACGAGGCGGCTTTTGGCACGGAAGGTCGGACGGGCTATCTATTTTGTCTCCAACCTCTTACGCATGAAATCTGCAAGAGAAGATGATGTCGGCGGAGTGGATAACCAGAGGGCATCTCACGAGACGGACGGACGAAAATTCGTCGGCAGAGCAACTTGGCGGGAACGCGGAACCGCGAAAGCCTCGCAAGCGTTATATAGGTGATGAAAAATTGAATACCTGGGGAAGTGCGATAGACTGATTTTGTCTTACGCGTTCTCAATCCCGTGTTCGATGTTACCCGGTAGGCATAGGCGGAGGATTCGCTCTTCCCCACTCAGGAAAACCCCCCTTCCTCGGAGCAGTCCTCCGCCGACGCCATGCAATCTTCCTCACGTTTTTCTTTAATTCAGCCTTCTAACTTGCCCATTCGACGGTGCTCACGAACGCCACGCTCCTTCCCCCCTTATTGGTCTTCGCTTATAGAGGATGCTGACACGCGTGACCGAATGACCGGATTCACAATCGCGCCTGTTCTGTTGTCCGGTCAAAACGGTTGCGCGCCAAGTTGGGAATGAAGGGGCTAAGGGGATCACATTCCTAACGCAAGACTCAATAGACATCTCCTGCGGTTTTTCTTCCTATCCCCGCGCGGACCTCTATGTTCGGCGGCCTCTGCAAATGCTTTCTTACGGCGCACATCTCCGCCGACCTGATGACCGCCTCCTTGTACCTGTCGGGGAATCCTTCCGGAAGTTGTATCCCTATTTCTATTCTCGTGACCATCTTGTTCTGGGGGTTTCTTTCCGTCCTGAGAACCAGCCTGGCGCCCTGTGTAGGTATGTTGCGCTCCCGGCAGAAGGATAGAACGTAAATCCCGGCGCACGTTCCGATCGAAGCGAGGAAAAGGTCGAAAGGCGCCGGGGCCGATTCCTCGCCGCCTGCGTAGGCAGGCTGGTCGGTCTTTATCGTGAAGCCTTTGTACAGGGCGTCCACCCTCTTGCCCCCGGGAAAGACGATTTCCATGTCCATGTAGGCCAGCTCCTGTCTTTTCGGCGTCGCGCCCACCACGCGCTCCCCTGGGGGAGGCCATGCAGGTTGTCAACACCCCCTCGGCACACTGAGTTGGAAGTATTTTCGCTTGCCGATCCGTATCACGCAAGGCGCGGATTCCCCCGAAGGGGAAAGAAGCTGATCCAACGTCATGGGGAGATACTCCTCTCCCACCAGGATGTAGACTCCCTTCTGCTGAGCGAGCCTGCGGATGTGGCTTTTTGTGTGTCCGGTTTGCTCGGCCAGGACGTCTATGAGCGGCCGCTGCGGGTCAACCTCCACGATGCGAGTGCTTTCTGGCATCAAAACCGCTCGCTTGCCGAATTTCTCATCGAAGTCGGCATTGGCTCTATCAATCACCCTCCGGTCGAAGTAATTGAAAGTGCCGACGACAACACGGGCAAGGAGTTGTTTGGCGTCCTTGGGATGAACTTTTCCTTTCTCGACCGCCGACTCCAGCATCAAAAGCTCTTGGGGAGTAATCTCGGTCAGCTCCCTGTACCACACCCACATCACTTCGTCGGGAATGGACATGACTTTCCCGAACATATCCTCCGGCGGGGCCGTCACCGGTATGTAGTTGCCATAGCTTTTGCTCATCTTGAGGAGTCGTCCGGATTCATCTCGCGCCCCCGTGGTTCCGGCGAGGAGGTTGTAAGTGATGACGATCTCAGGTTTTTGACCTGCGTTGGCCATCATCTGCCGGCACATGTGCATGTTCAAATACTGGTCAACTCCTCCGACCTCTATGTCCGGGACGAGAACTACCGAGTCGTATCCCATGAAAAGGGCATACTCCAGCTCGGCCATTGAAAGGCCAATCCCCTCCCTGAGCCTCATGCGAATGTCTTCTCTCTGCAAAAGGGCGTTGGCTGATATTTCCTTGAGGATTCGCACCCACTGCTTCATATCCAGTCTGTTCATCCATTCGCTGTTGTAATGTCTTTCGATTTCTGCTGAGCGGAGCTCAATGATGCGGGCGGCCTGCTCCTCATAGGTTGACATGTTCTGATGGATTTCTTCTTCGGTTAAGGCTGGGCGAGCATCGGTCCTCCCGCTTGGGTCACCGATCATCCCGGTGAAGTCGCCGATGACAAGTTGTATCCTGTGGCCCATTCGCTGGAACAGTCGTATGTTCAGAAGAGAGACAGCGTGGCCGATGTGAATGTCAGGTCCCGTTGGGTCAATCCCGAACTTGACCTTGAGAGGAATGCCTGTCTCCTTTGAGCGCCGCAGACGTTCGAGCAGATCGCCCGGTGTCACCACCGCCTCGGGGTGGTCGGCAACCTTGGACATGATTCTTTCGAACTGCGCGTCTGCGGTCAAGTGGCGAAGGTCGGACTGGGGATTGAGGAGCTTTTCTTCAAGGGCATCCAAACTCTGAGTGTCGTCGCTCACGTTCTCTCCTTCTGCGAAGGACGAATGCGCCAGCGGCGCGCCGCGGGAAATTCCTCGCGACCTCCCGATGCGAGCCAATGCCAATAAGCTCGGAAATCCTATCCGCGATCATGGGAAAAGTCAAGACGCCCATGCACTGGAGTTTCCCCATCTATGAAAGCGGGTCGTCAAGTGATTTTTTCGAGTTTTCTATACCATCACCTCAGTATGCCTCCGTCTGACCGTCACCCGATTGGTGTTGTCGAAGGCCTCTGTTCCAGTTC